>Ga0209159_1000209_pt1 | contig 56588 bp, 47 predicted proteins | sample GraSoiAngelo_144_FD_185901 | JGI IMG/M metagenome (GOLD analysis project Ga0209159, IMG submission 185901) | Grasslands soil microbial communities from the Angelo Coastal Reserve, California, USA - 14_1009_02_40cm (SPAdes) (version 2) | ecosystem: Environmental > Terrestrial > Soil > Grasslands ...
AGGGCTCGGAGGAGGGCGAGGTTACGCCGGTCGGCGACGGGTTCGGGCTCCTTCGGGGTCTCGAGCACCTTCGGGACCTGTCGGAACCGTCGGTCCCGCAGTAACCGCCTGAACGGTAGCCGCCCGAGGTATCCCCGCCCGATGTGCTCGTGACGGTCGAGCCCCGAGTCGAGCGGCGCCTTGGCGTCGTTGAGATGAAACGCGAGCACGCGCTCGAGGCCGACGGCCTCGCGGCACTCACCGAGCGCCCGCCGGTAGCCCGCCTCGCTCCTGACGTCGTAGCCCGCGGCGAAGAGGTGGCAGGTGTCGACGCAGATCCCGACCCGCTCGGGGCGCGCCGCACGCGCCAGGAGCGCTCCCAACTCTTCGAACGTCCGGCCGATGGCATGGCCCGCGCCCGCAGTGTTCTCGAGCGCGATCCTGACCGTGTAACCCGGTGTCCGCCGTGTCACCTCGTCGAGGGCGGCCACGACCCGTGCCAAGCCCGAGGCGACGCCGGCCCCTAGATGCGACCCGGGGTGAACGACGACGCAGGAGAGATCCAGCCTCTCCGCGCGCTCGAGCTCGTCGGTGAAGGCGTCCACGGCCCGGCGCCAGGCGGCGTCATCCGGCGCGCCGAGATTGATCAGGTAGCTCGCGTGGGCGAAGACGTGGCGGATGCCCGTCTGCCGGCGCGCCGCGTGAAAGGCGCGGACCTCCGCGTCCGTCATCGGCCGGGCGTGCCACTGGCGCTGGTTCCTCAGGAAGAGCTGCACAGCGCCGCAGTCGAGCGCCCGTCCGCGCTCGAGGGCGCGGTAGAGGCCGCCCGCGATCGACATGTGGGCGCCGAGCTCGTCGGGCGGCCGGGCCATGGGGCCGAGCGTAGCACGCGCCGCCTTGACCCCGCGGTGCCCCGCCGACATAATGCCGGGGAAGCACCGACCGGGGCGCTGGAAGGAGATCGGCATGGAGCCGCGCGCGATCGCGTCGTCGTTCACCACGATGTTCACGTTCGACTACGGCATGGCCGAGGCCGACATGCGGCGGCTCTACGAGAACGCGAAGCGGGACCAGTGGAACGCCGCGCGCGACATTCCCTGGTCCACTCCACCACCGTCCGACGGTCGGGCGATCGCCGACGAGCTCATCGACATCTACGGGAGCGCGCTCTGGGACCGGTTGCCGGAGGCCGAGCGCGTCCAGCTCAACCGGCGCATCGCCGCATGGCGTCTCTCGGCCCTCATGCACGGGGAGCAGGGCGCGCTCCTCGCCACGAGCCAGCTCGTGGACATCGTCAAAGGCGCCGACGCGAAGTTTTTCCAGGCGACACAGGTCATGGACGAGGCGCGCCACAACGAGGTCCTCGACCGGTACATCACCGAGCGCCTGGACAATCGGAAATACCCGATCCCCACCAACGCCCGCGACGTCTTCGACTCCATCCTGGGCGAGAGCCGGTGGTACGTGAAGACGATCGGGCTCCAGCTCGTGGCCGAGACCTTTGCCGTCGCGTTGTTCAAGATGATGGCGGAGAGCGCGCGCGACCCGGTCCTCGAGGCGGTCTGCCGCCGGATCCTCCAGGACGAATCGCGGCACATGGGCTTCGGCATGCTCGCCCTGCCCGAGGTGGTCCACGGGGCGTCCCCCGGCGAGCGCCGCGAGCTCGAGGACTACACGTGTTTCGCCGTCGAGAAGACGCTCACGGGCTTCTTCCCGCGCGAGGCCTACGAGGACGCGGGGTTCAGCCGGGCCGAGATCGAGGAGGCCAAGCGCTACCGTCGTGACGTCGCGGCGCGGAACGACTACGCGCCGTTTCGCAAGCTCTTCAAACGTGACATGCACGCCTCGATGGTCGCGAACCTCGCGCGCCTGGGGCTCCTGACGGAGCGCGTCCGACCGAAGCTCGCGAAGCTCGGCGTCACCCTGCCGGCGAACTGAGCGGCGCGAGAAGCTCCGCCAGCCGCCGGTCGCGGTAGGCCCAGAGCGCCGCGAGCTGGCGCCGCACGACGAGCGCGTGTGCCGCGTGCCCGAGCGGTCCCAGCGGCAGCCGGTAGGTCACCCGGTCCTCGACCCACGTGCCGCCGTGCGCCTCGAGAAACCGGTGGCGGTGCTCCCAGCGCGCGTACGGGCCACGCACCTGCACGTCCACGAAGCGGTAGGGCGGATCGAACTCGCGGATGAAGGCGCGCCACCGGAGGGGCACGCCGAGCCACGAGAGCGCGAAGTCGTAGGCGCTGCCCGCGACCATGGGCGCGGGCTCGGCGAGGAGGCGCAGACGGAGCGCGGGCGGCGTGACCCGCGCCAGGTTCCGCGGGTCGGCGAAGAATGCGAAGACGTCGGGGCGCGCCTTGCCGAGCCACACGCGCGATTCGAGGATGTGATCGGCCATCGAGGCGCGGCATATGATAGGCAGGTGCCCGCACTCAGTCAAACGCGCGCCTACGCGGCGCTCGTCGCGATCGCCGCGCTCTGGGGCAGTTATCCGGCCACCGCCAAGCTCGCGCTCGGGGATTTCCCGCCCTTCTTCCTCGCCGCCGTCCGCTGCACGATCGCGTCCGGTCTTCTCGTGCTCCTGCTAGCGCGCGCCGGTGCGGACGCCACGCGCGGGCTTGGCGCCCCGGCCATGCCGGCCATCATCGTCCTGGGCGTCGCGGGCATCTGGGGCTCGACGCAGTTCTCGTACGTCGCGATCTACTACACGACCGCGGGCAACGCGGTCATCCTCCAGGCGGCGACCCCCGTCATGGTGGCGCTCGGCGCGCGCTTCTATCTCGGCGAGCGTCTCGCGACGCGCCAGTGGCTCGGCGTCGTCGTCTCCGTCTTCGGCGTCCTCCTCGTGATCACGAGCGGGCGTCTCGGGGCGCTCCGGCTCGAGGAGCTCCGCGCGGGCGACTTCATCGTCCTCGGATCTCTCATCGGCTGGTCGATCTACACGGTCTACGGCAAGCGCGTCCTCGCCATCCTCTCGCCGGCGCTCGCCACGACCGGAGCGTACGTGGCCGGCACGCTCCTGATCCTGCCGACGGCGCTGCTCACCGCGCCGCTTTTCCCGGCGCCGCGCCTCGGCTCGCTCACGGCGTGGGCGGTCGTCCTGTACCAGGGCGTGCTCGGCGCCGTCGCCCACGTCTGGTGGTATCGCGCGGTCGAGGTCGTCGGCCCGAGCCGCTCGGCGATCTTCCTGAACCTCCAGCCGCTCGTCGGCATTGTGCTGGCGGCCACCCTGCTGTGGGAGCCGATCGGGATCTGGCAGATCCTGGGCACAGCTTGCATCTTGGCCGGCGTGGCCCTCACGACGCGCGCGCGCCGGGAGCCGTAAAGCTGACGCGAGAGACGCGAGGGCTGGAAGCACGGGGGAAGGGTCCGAGCGGAGGACTCTCCCCCGTGCCGGCGACGTCTATCCGAGCTTCTTGACTTCCACGAGGATCTTGTCGGGCTGCGGCAGCTCGCCCTTGCCGTAACGCTCGGTGAAGCGCACCTTGCCCTGCTTGTCGACAATGAACGTGGCCCGGACGTTCGCGTTCCAGTCCGGCCAGTACACGCCGTAGTCCTTCACGACGCTACGCTGCACGTCCGAGAGGAGCGGATAGCGGCTGATGCCGACCGCCTTCGCCCAGTTTTCGTGGCTGAACGGGCTGTCCGTGCTGATACCCAGCACCTGGGTATTCGCCGCCTCGAAGTCGCCGACGCGCTTGTCGAAGGCGGGCATGCAGGTGCTTCAGCCCGGCGTCCAGTCGAGCGGGTAGAACAGCAACACCACGTTCTTCCCGCGGAAGTCCTTCAGGCTGATCTCCTTGAGCCCGATGGTCTTCAGCGTGAAGTCGGGCGCCGTGTCGCCGACGTTGAGGCTCTTGGTCGGGGTCGCCGTGCTCACGCGTGATATCCCCCTTTCGCGATCTTGCGGACCACCGGCGTCATGATAGCACGGCGCTCTGGGGCCCTCGCCGGCGCCTTGCGCGCTTGCGCCCACGCGTGCGATCGCCGGCTCTCGAGCGGGGCCGCCGCGAGACCGAGGTAGCCGGCCGCGGTCACGACGGCGCCGGTGTCCCAGACTCGACGGAAGCGCTCGGCGAAGCGCACGTCGCGTAGCGCATGGTGGTCCATGATCACGCGACACCCGGTGGCCCCCACGACTCTCAGGAGATTGTCGATGCCGCGCTCGATCACGCTCGCGCCCACGTCCCGCTCGATGTACGAGGGCGGTCCCGACAGATAGAGGAGCGTCGGGCGCTCCTGGATGAGGTACGCGGCGGCGACGAGGGAGAGCGGCCCCTGGACGTCGGACGCGAAGACGAAGCGCTCGTTCTCCCCCGGGTCGACGACCGTCAGCACGACGATCGCGCCGAGCGGCGAGCCGTCGACGCCGTGCGGCAGCGGCGGCGACACCCGGAGGTCGAGCTCGAGCGTCGTCCGTCGGCAGCCGTCGGCGCTCACGACGCGCGCGACCGGTCCGAGCGCCGTCCAGAGCTCCGTCCCGCGCTTGGCCTGGAGGCCCGCCACCATCCGGCGCGGGTCTTTCAGCAGCACCGTCCGGCCGACGTACGTGGCCGGGTCGGAGCGGAAGTGGTCTTCGTGGTAGTGGCTGACGAAGACGACCGACGCGCGGGTCGCGTACGCCGAGATCCGATCGTTGGCGCGGCGGAACGCCTCCCACTCCTCCTCGGACGGCGGCAGGTTGAAGCGCGACGGTGAGAGGGTCGCGCCCGGGTCGATGAGGATCCCCGTCTGGCCGGCTTCGACATAGGTCGCCATCGAGCGGACGCCGAGCGACTCTGCAGCCAGCGGGATGATCTTCACTGTACCGGGGGCCGCGAGGCCGGCACCATCGGTGGACGTGCGAAGCCGCAGCGCGTCCGACGCGCGAGGCGAGCCTGCGTGAGTGGGCCTGAGACAAGGCGCGCCGCGGCCGCGTTCCGCATGTCGCTTCTCATTCCGGCAGGGTTCCTAAATACACCGGCCGCCGTCGACTTCGAGGCAGGAGCCCGTGATCATCGCCGCCTCGTCGGAGGCGAGGAAGACCGCCGCGTTGGCGATGTCTTCGGGGCGGTTGAGCCGGCCGAGCGGCACGGTCGCGATGTACCGCGTCATCCCCTCGGCGTCCACCTCCTTCTTGCCCATGAACGTCGCGAGCATCGGGGTCTCCGTCGCCACGGGGGCGATCGCCACGACCCGCACGCCGTGCGGTGCGGCCTCGAGGGCGAGGCTCTTGGCGAGCGTCACGACCGCGCCCTTCGAGGCCGCGTACGTCTGACCGCCGGGACGCGGCCGGATCGCCGCGGTCGACGCCGTGATCAACAACACGCCCCGTTTCTGCCGCTTCATGACCGCGAGCGCGTACTTGGCCCCGAGCCACACGCCCTTGACGTTGACCGCGAAGATCCGGTCGAAGACCGCTTCTTCCTGCTCCTCGATGCGCGTCGGGAATTGCGGCACCCCCGCGTTCGCGAAGAAAATGTCGAGCGTGCCCCACGTGGCGACGGCCTTCTCGACGATCAGGTGATTGTCCGCCGCCTTCGCGACATCCGCGCGCACCGCCAGCGCCTGGCCGCCGGCCTTCTCGATCTGCTCGACGACCCCCTTGGCCCCCGCCTCGTTGAGGTCGGCCGCGACGACGCGGGCCCCCTCGCGGGCCATCGCGATGGCCGACGCGGCGCCGATCCCCGAGGCCGCTCCCGTGATCACCGCGACCTTGCCGCTGAGTCTCATTGCCCGCCTCCTCGGCCCCCTCGCTACAGCGCCAGCTCGGCCATCGTCCGCGCCGCGAGTCCGTCACCGGCGATCAGGAGCGTCGTGACCCCCGACGCGCTCCACTCGCCGAGCCGCTCGCGAATTCGCTCCCGCGGCCCGCAGAGCGCGACCTCGTCCACGAGCGCGTCCGGCACCGCGGCCTCGGCCTCCGCCTTCCGCCCCTCGAGGTAGAGGTCCTGGATCGTCCTGGCCGCCTCCTCGTAGCCGTAGCGACGCGCGACGTCGTTGTAGAAGTTCCGGCCGCGCGCTCCCATGCCGCCGACGTACAGCGCGAGCTTCGCCTTCACCGGGTGCCGGCACGCGGCGACGTCGTCCCCCACGACGACGGGGACCATCGGCATGATGTCGAACCCCGCGGGCGCGCCGCCGCGCGTGCGGAACCCCGCGTCGAGCCACTCCCGGAACATCTTGATTCGCCGCGCCGAGAAGAACGTCGGGATCCAGCCGTCGGCGATCTCCGCCGCGAGCGCCGTGTTCCGGGGGCCGATCGCCGCGAGATAGATCGGGAGGTCCGGGCGGCCGTGGAGGATCGATTTGAGCGGCTTGCCGAGGCCCGTCGCGTCCGGGCCCGCGTACGGGATCTGATAGTACTCGCCCCGGAACTCGAGCGGCTTCTCCCGACGGAGGACGCGGCGCACGATCTCGACATACTCGCGTGTCCGCGCGAGGGGCTTGCCGAAGGGCTGGCCGTGCCAGCCCTCGACGACCTGCGGTCCCGACACGCCGAGGCCGAGCCGGAAGCGGCCACCCGAGAGCCCGTCGAGCGTCATCGCCGTCATCGCGGTCGCCGCCGGGCTGCGGCCCGCGAGCTGCATGATCCCCGTGCCGACGTGGATCCGCGCCGTCCGCGCCGCGATCCACGCGGCAGGCGTCACGGCGTCCGAGCCGTACGACTCGGCCGACCACACCGAGTCGAAGCCGAGCCGCTCGACCTCGAGGATCCGCTCCATGTCGAGCGACATCTGCGCGCCGGAGTAGCTGAGGGTCAGCGCGAGTTTCATGGAAGCCCTCTCCACCGTCGCCACGCGTGAGCGCGAAGGACGACACGCCCCCGCCGGAAGGCGACACCCTCCGCTTCGAGTCGAATCCGCTGCGTCAGCATGCTACTCATCCGCCCGCGGAAGCTGACCGCGCCTTGCGCGTTGACCACGCGGTGCCACGGGAGGTTGGCGGGGCACCCGCGGAGCGCGCCGCCCACCGCGCGGGCGGCTCGGGGCCGTCCGAGCAGCGCCGCGATCTGTCCGTATGTCGCGACCCGGCCGCGCGGGATGCGCCGAACGAGCTGCCACACCGCTTCGCGAAACGTCACGCCGCCGACGAGCCCGCCTGGAGCTCCGTGAGTCGGGCGTAGAGGCCGCCGCGTCGCAACAGGGCCGCGTGGCTCCCCTCCTCGTGGATCCGACCTCGATGCAGGACCAGAATCCGGTCGGCGTGCTGGACCGTCGAGAGCCGGTGCGCGATCGTGAGGCTGGTGCGTCCCGCGAGCAGTCCCGACATCGCCTCCCGGATCAGCGCTTCGGACTCAGCGTCGACGCTCGACGTCGCCTCGTCCAGCACGAGAACGGCCGGATTGTACACGAGGGCCCGCGCGATGGCCAGCAGCTGGCGCTGGCCGTGCGAGACGTTGGCGCCGCGCTCGCCCAGCGCCTCGTCCAGCCCCCGCGGGAGCGCGGCGACGAAGGCCGCGGCGCGCGCCGTCTCCACGGCGCGGGCGAGGTCGGCGGGCGCGACCGCGCCGTCGACGCCGAGCTTGAGGTTCTCCTCGACCGTGCCGGTGAAGAGCACGGTGTCCTGGAAAATGATCCCGACGTGCCGGCGGAGGCGCGCCACATCCCACTCGCGCACATCCACGCCGTCCACCAGCACCCGGCCGCGCTGCGCCTCGTACGAGCGATTGAGGAGACGCGCGATCGTCGATTTGCCCTCGCCGGTCGGCCCGACCAGCGCCACGCGCTCGCCCGCCGCGACGCTCAGCGAGCAGTCGCGCAGCACCCACGCTTCGTCCTCGTAGGCGAACCACACCCCCTGGAGCTCGACGGCCGGCGCCCGAGACTCCTGGCCCCGGGCCGTGGCGCGCCCGACCGAGACGATCGCCGGCGGCCGATCGAGGAGACCGAAGATCCGCTCCGAGGAGGCCATGGCGGACTGCATGACCGTGTACTTGGCGCCGAGGTCACGGATCGGCAGGAAGAACCGATTCGTGTACTGGATGAACGCGACCAGCACGCCGAAGCTCACGGCGCCGGCGATGATCTCGCGGCCGCCGTACCAGAGGAGCACCGCGAGAGCGATCGAGCCCAGCGCCTCGACCGACGCGTAGAGGGAGGCCTCATAGATCGTCGAGGCGAAGAGGGCGCGCCGGTAGGCGCGGTTGGCCTCGCGGAACCGTCCGGCCTCGTGGCGCTCCCGCGCGAAGAGCTGGATGACCGCCACCCCCTGGAGCGACTCCTGCAGGAGGCCGTTCAGGTGCGCGAGACGCTGGCGCACCCTCCGGTACGCGTCCCTCGCGCGGATGCGAAAGTAGCCCGCCGCCACGACCAGCGCCGGGACGATGGAGAAGGTCACGAGCGCCAGATGCCAGTCGAGCCAGAGCATCACCCCGACGACGCCCGCGAGCGTGATGACGTCGGCGATAACGGCGAAGAGCCCGCTCGTGAACGCCTCGCTCACCGCCTCCACGTCGCCCAGGACGCGCGTCATCAGCCGCCCCACGGGGTTCCGGTCGAAGAACGCGGCCTCGAGGCGCAGGAGGTGGGCGAAGAGCGCCGCGCGCAGATCGTGAATCACCCGCTGGCCGGTGAGGTTCATCAGATAGGCCTCGAGCCAGCGCAGCCCGTAGAGGAGGACGAGGGCGCCGACGTAGAGGCCCGCGATCCACGTGAGACCCAGCCAGTCGTCCCTGAGGATGTGGTCGTCGATCGCGACCTTCAGGAGGTAGGGCTGGGCGAGCTCGACCGCGGCGATCAGCGGGAAGAGCCCGAGTGCGCCACCAATCAGCGATCGGTGGAGCCGCGCCGCATCCCACAAACGGACCACGAGTCTCCGGTCGAACGCCCGGCCGAGACGCTCGTCGAACTCGTGGCCGACGTCAGGCACGCGCGATCTCCTCCTCGAGCTGCTGGACCCGCCAGAGGCGCGCGTAGAGCCCGCGTGCGCCGACGAGGTCCTCGTGCCGTCCCTGCTCCACGACACGTCCGGCGTCCAGCACCACGACACGGTCGGCGAGCTGCGCCGCGCGCAGCCGATGGGTCATCAGGAGCACCGTGCGTCCCTGGGCGAGGGCGCGTAGATTCCCGACGATCTCCTCCTCCTTCGACGCGTCCACCGAGGCGAAGGGGTCGTCCAGGACGAGGATCGGGGGGCGGCCGACGAGCGCGCGCGCCAGCGCGACGCGCTGACGCTGGCCGCCCGAGAGCGTCAACCCGCGTTCGCCGACCACCGTGTCGAAGCCCGCGAGGAACCCGTCCGTCTCGTCGGCGACTCCCGCCGCGACCGCGGCCTCGCGCACGCGAGTGGCGTCCGCGTCCTCCCTGCCCAGCGTGATGTTCTCGGCGATCGAGCGCGAGAAGAGGAAGCCCTCCTGCGGCACATAGCCGAGCATGACGCGGAGGGCGCCGCGCGGGAGGCGCGTGACGTCGCGCTCGCCAACGAAGACCGTCCCGGGCGCCGGCTCCCAGAGCCGTGCGAGGAGGAGCCCGAGCGTCGACTTGCCGCTCCCCGTCGGCCCCACGACGGCGACGGTCTCCCCCGCCCCGACGGTGAAGCTCACGCCGCGGAGCGCGGGCGGCCGCCCCGCGTACGCGAACGTCAGATTCTCGAACCGGATGGCGGGCGCGTGGGGGGACGAGGGGTCGGAAGATAAATAGATCGGACTTAGAGCAGCGGAGCCACTTCGCTCCTCTGTCCGGCCACCTGCGGTTGAATCCGGACTCGCGGTCCCCGCTACAACAGTCTCGGCGCGCGCGCCTGTGATTTCTTGTATGCGTTGCATCGACGTCAAGCCGCGGCGAACGATCGACAGCGTCCAGCCGAGCGCGATCGTGGGCCACGTAAGGTACGCGAGATAGCCGTTGAACGCGGCGAGCGCGCCGAGGGTGAGCCGGCCCTCGACGACCGCCTTGCCTCCCGCCCAGAGGACGATCAGCGTCCCGACGCCGGCAATGAGCCCCATGAGCGGAGCGAAGGACGACTGGCTGCGCGCGAGTGCCAGGCTCCGGGAGAGGTACTCGTCGTTCTCGCGGCCGAACTCGCGCGCCGCCCGCCGCTCGAGGGTATAGGCGCGCACCACCGTCATGCCCGCGAGGTACTCCTGGACCTTGGCGGAAAGGACACCGAGCTGGTCCTGCGCCGCCTCAGATCGCTCGTGGACGACCGCGTTGAAGCGCTTGGACAGGACGATCAGCGCCGGGTACGGCGCCAGCGCCCAGAGCGTGAGCCACGGGTCCACGGCGAGCATCGCCAGGAGCGCGCCGGCGAACGCGAAGGCGGTGCCGGCGAGGCTCACGACGCCGAAGCCGACGAGGGACTTGACGGCGGCGACGTCGCTCGAGGCACGGGTCATCAGGTCGCCCGTCGGGTGGGCGGCGTAGAACCGCGGGGGGAACGCGAGGAAGCTCGCGTAGAGGTCGTTGCGCAGGTCGTACTCGATCCGCTGTCCACCGCCGATGATCGCGAACCGCGAGCCGAGACGCGCGACGCCGTTGGCGAGAGCGAAGACGACGATGAGCAGCACGTACCGTGCGAGCGGGGCGCCCGTGGGGTCGTGCTGGAGGGCGTCGATCGCCCGCTTGAGCGTCCACGGGATCGCCAGGGAGGCGAGCGTGGCGGCCCCGAGGCACACGACGCCCGCGGTATAGCGGGCCCGGTAGCGCGCGACGTGCCCCCAGACGGCGCGTGCGGGAGACGTCAGTCCCGCCTCCCCGCGGCGTGCGGCTTGAGCGCCGCGTAGACCGCGGCGAGCGCGGGCGTGGGGACGCCGAACCGCTCGCCCAGGCGCACGGCGTGGCCCTGGAGGGCCTCGAGCTCGAGCCGCTTGCCCTGGCGCAGGTCCTGGTAGAGCGAGGAAAAGTTCCCGGGCGCGATCGAGGCCGCCATCTTCATGATCTGGTCCGCGGTGTCCACCGGGAGTCCGGCCTTCGACGCGGCGGCCAGGGCGACGGTCTCCTCGACGATCGCCCCGAACATCCGCCAGCACTCCGGCGTCTCGCGGATGACCCCGATCGGTGAGCGCGTGAGCGCGGTCATGCCCGCCACCGCGCAGATCAGCGCGTACTTCTCCCAGAGCGCGCGGCGGATGTCCGTCGAGAGCTGGGCGTCGATCGCCGCACGGGCGAGGGCCGCGCCCAGGCGCTCCGCCCGCGGCGACACCCGCCCGTCGAGCTCGCCGAAGATGATCCGGCCGAGGAAGTGGTGGGCGATGACGCCGGGGCGCTCGATGAGCGCGAACACCTGGGCGACGCCGCCCATCGCGTGGCCGGCGCCGAGGATCTCGTCGAGCTTGTCCTCGTTGTCGATGCCGTTCTGGAGGGAGAGGACCGCCGTGTCGGGGCCGACGACGGAGCGGACGTGCGCGGCGGCCGTCTCCGTGTCGAACGCCTTCACGCAGAAGAGGACGACGTCGGCGACCGGAAGGTCGCGGACGTCCTCGACGGCCGCGGGGCGAACGACGTACTCGCCCTCAACGGCCGATCGGAGGCGCAGCCCGTCGCGCCGGATCGCCGCGAGGTGCTCGCCGCGCGCGACCAGCGTCACGCTCTCGCCGGCGCGCGCGAGCTTCGCGCCGAAGTAGCCGCCGACGCCGCCCGCGCCCATGACCACGATGTGCATGGGATGATGATACACTGCGCGCAGAACATGTCAGCGTCGCTCGAACGGCGCGTGGCGGTCGACGCAGCGCGCGCGGCCGGTCACCTCCTCCAGAGCGAGCTCCACGGATCGCGGCGCATCGCGTACAAGGGCAGCCCGACCAATCTCGTGACCGAGATGGACGCGCGCGCCGAGGAGCTGATCGTCGGGCGCCTCCTCGCCGCGTTCCCGGACGACGGAATCCTCGCCGAAGAGCGCGGCGCCCGGCGGGGGCGCTCGGGCCGGCGCTGGATCATCGACCCGCTCGACGGCACGACCAACTACGCCCACGGCCTGCCGATCTTCGGCGTGTCGATCGGCCTCGAGGCGGACCGGCGCGTGCAGATCGGCGTCGTGTTTGACCCGAATCGCGACGAGCTCTTCGTCGCCGAGCACGGCCGCGGCGCCACCGTCAACGGGCAGCCGCTCGCCGCGTCCGCCACGGCGACGCTCGGCGAGAGCCTCCTCGCGACCGGCTTCCCCTACAACGTCCGCGAGACGGCGGACAACAACCTGCGCGAGTACGCCGCGTTCGCGGTGCGGACCCGTGGGGTGCGACGGATGGGCTCCGCCGTCCTCTACCTCGCCTGGCTTGCGACGGGCCGCCTCGACGGCTACTGGGAGCTCACGCTCGGGCCGTGGGACGCCGCCGCGGGCAGCCTCCTCGTCGAAGAAGCGGGTGGGCGCGTGACGAACCTCGTGGGTGGCGCGCTCGACCTCGACGCGCCCGCCCTCGTGGCGAGTAACGGCCGGATCCACGACGCGATGCTCGCCGTCCTCAACGAGATCAGAGGGTGATCGAGCACGAGCCCGCCATGCTCCCCTTCAGGGTCCGTGGGCGTGTTGGTGGGTCCGCCGCAGGCACCTGCGCGACGTATATACCGGTGAGAACGTATATACCGGTGAGAGTGGATAGAACCTATGAATGTCAGAATGAGCGTGCCCACCGTCAAGCGTGACACCGCATGTCGCCCTCTGACAGCTGGCCGAACTCCGCCAGCCGACGAAGTCCGCATGGCTTCGAATGTTTATCATGGCGGCCGTGACCCGACGCGATTCCGGAATTGGCACCCCCTGTGCACGATCGTCCTCTGCAGAGTCGAGGGATCCAGTGTAACGATGTAACGAAACCGTGCTGCCCGCACGGTCCCTTGCCACAGCCGCGAGCTGTAGAAAACCCTGATCCTTGAACCCACCCGCTCCTCGCCTCATGTATTACAGCCACGACACCTACGGCCTCGGCCATCTGCGTCGCACGCTTGCCCTGGCGCGGTACCTGCGCCTTCGGACCCCCTCGCTGTCGCAGCTGATCGTGACCGGCTCGCCTGTCCCCCACTACTTCTCGTTCCCGGACGGCGCCGACTACGTCAAGCTCCCCTCGGTGGTGAAGGTCGGTGCGGACGACTACGTGCCGCGTTCGCTCGGTGTGCCGCTCGCCCCGATATGGAACGCGCGGCGTGACATCATTCTGAGCGCGGCACGCCACTTCCGCCCGGACGCGTTCATCGTGGACCACACGCCCGCGGGGCTCAAAGGCGAGGTCGTGCCCACCTTGCGCGCCCTCGCGGAAGAGTCTCCCCGCCGCACGCGTCTGATCCTGGGCTTGCGCGACATCCTGGACGAGGCGCCCCGGGTGAGAGAAAGCTGGACCCGGGATGGGGTGTACGGGCTACTCGATCGGTATTACGACCTCATCCTCGTGTATGGGCAGCGGGACGTCTACGACGTCGTCACAGAATATCGTCTGTCGCCTCATGCTGCGGCCAGGACGCGCTATGTCGGGTATCTGCGGCGCGAACCCGGGGCGCGGCCGCCCGAGGATATCCGACGGGAGCTCGACCTCCGCACGGATCGGCTCGTGGTGGTCACCACGGGTGGCGGTGGAGACGGCTACGAGCTCTTGCGGGCCGTCCTCGAGAGCCTGCGTGGCATGGCGCGAGCTCCGCGCTTCGACTGTTTGCTCATCGGCGGTCCCCTGATGGACCCAGCCGAGCGGGAGATCGTCGTCTCGACCGTTCGCACGCTGCCGAACGCGCGATTCCTCGAGTTCACTCAGGACATGGCCAGTTACATCGCGGCCGCAGACGTCGTCGTCTCGATGGGAGGGTACAACGCGGTCTGTGAAGTTCTGTCCGCCGAGCGACCGACGGTCATCGTCCCGCGTGTGCGGCCCCGGAAGGAGCAACTGCTCCGCGCCCAAGCTCTCCAGCGACGCGGGGTTGCCCGCATGATCCATCCCGCCGAGCTGTCGGCGGACCTCCTCCTCAACGAAGTGACTTCGCTGCTGGACCATCCTCCCGGCCCGGGGGCGCGCATGGATATGAACGGCCTGCCTGGTGTGGCCGCCGAAATGGATGTGATCCTTGCGCAGCTCGACCGGCGCGGCCGCGAGCTCATCGGTCCCGAACGAACGCTCATCCGGCGATCGTTCAGGGGCGTGCCACCGTGATGGATCTCTTCGCGTGCGTCGGGCCGGATCACCCGTTCTCCTCCCACATGGAGTGTCTCAGGGCCGAAGTCGGTGGTCACCCGCTGTGCGGGGAGACGATGCGCCACGCCTCCACCACCGAGGTGCGCGCGCTCATGCGGGGCCGGCCCGTCCCAGGGGGCGGGTGGAGATTGAAGCGGGTGTACGTCTCCTTCCAGTCTCGCGTCGACTCGAGCCCGCTTCGTTTCCACTCGGTGACCCTGTTCTATTCAGGGAGGACGGCCCGGACGGAGTCGTATAAATTTCCGCACGATCCGTCTTTGACGCCGGCGCCATTCTTCGCCGGAGCGGCGACGCGGGGCTTCGAGATCGACGTTCTCCGCTACATTCCGCGACGGCGCCTGACGTTCCGCATCCACCGCCCCTCGGACGCTGAGGCGCCGACCGTCGGGAAGTTCGTACGGCACGCTGAGCTCGACTCGGCGTACACCACCCTCGCCAAGGTTCACCGCGCCGTGACCGCGGCGGGGCCCACCTTCTCAGTCGCCGCACCGATGGGCATCGAGCGAGACCTGGGGGTGTTCTTCCAGGAAGCTCGGCCAGGGACGCCGCTGACCACCTTCCTCGACGCTCACCGATGCGGCGATCTGCTGCGCCTCGTCGGCGTCATCCACCGGGACATCCACGCCCTGAGCGTCCCGGGCGTGCCGACGTGGGACGTTCGCGCGTTCCTGGACAACGTGACGAACCAGGTCACGTGGGTCTCGTTCTTCCAGCCCGCTCACGCCTCGTTTCTCGAAGATCTGCGCGATCTCCTGGTCGCACATGTGCCGCCCGTCGATCCCCGCACCTACACCTTCTGCCACGGCGATTTCCGCTGCTCGCAGGTTCTCCGTGAGGACGGACGCTGGTCCGTCGTGGATTTCGACGGAGCGATGCGAGCCGATCCTTATCTCGAAATCGCCCACATGATGACCTTTTTGAAGTACGACGTGCCCCGCTTTCGAGAGCTCTTTGCCGATCCGGAACGGGACGGGACCGACCTTGTGGAGGCGGCCGGTCGCGCGTATCTCGAGGGGTACGAGGAGCGAGCCCAGCAGGCGGTGGATCCGAAGAGGCTCCTCTGGTATCGCATCGCAAGCGAGATTCACTATCTCGACCGGATGATCTCGCGCGATCTGTTCAACCCGGTCGCCTTTGACCGGACCCTGACGCTCCTTGGTGACCTCCATCAACAGCTCCTGGCCCGTGGAGCTTCCAACGACCGACGACATCGCCGTGAGGATCGCGTACCTCTGTCCTGACCTCGGGATCCCGGTCCTTGGCCGGAAGGGGGCATCGGCGCACGTCCGGGGGCTCGTGGCGGCGTTTGGGCGCGCCGGGCACTCCGTCGCCCTGGTGGCTCCCGTTCTCAACAAGTCTCCGTGGGAGAAACCGGCGACGGTCGACGCCACGCTCCTCCACATGCCTCCCGGCGTCGACGCTGAGAACGCGTCCCTCGGACTGAAGTCATTCAACGAACTGCTGGGTGTGCAGAACGTGCTGCCCGGGGAGCTTCGCCGCATCCTCTACAACCAAGACCTGACGACCCATCTCGTGCGTCGGTTCAAAAATTTCCGGCCCGACGTCGTCTACGAGCGGGCGTCGCTCTACGCGACGGCCGGAGTGGCGGTCGCCCGGGCATTGACTGTGCCCGCGCTCGTCGAGGTCAACGCCCCGCTCGCGCTCGAGCAGGCGACCTATCGAGCCACGGGACTCGGGGACCTCGCGGCGCAGGCGGAGCGCTGGGTCCTCAGCCGCGCCGACGCGGTGCTTGCGGTTTCGGCGCCGCTGCGAGATTACGTGGTGTCGCTGGGTGTCGAACCCAGTCGGGTGCACGTGATCCCCAATGGCGTCGACCCGACGGCATTCCAGCCGGGGCCCCCCAACCCTCGTGTCCGCGCGCGCTGGGGCCTGAGGGACGGACCGGTCCTCGGGTTCGTCGGCGGCCTGCGGCCCTGGCACGGCGTTGAGGCCCTGCCAGTTCTGCTCTCCAAGCTGATGGGACACCACCCACACCTGCGTCTCCTGGTTGCAGGGGACGGTCCACAGCGGGGCGAGCTCGAACGCGACCTGCGAGAACGAGGGGTCGCGCGGAGCGCGGTGTTCACGGGGTCGGTGCCGCACGAGGATGTCGCGGAGCTGATCCGCCAGTTCGACGTGGCCCTCGCCCCCTATCCGAGGCTCGACCACCCGTTCTACTTCTCACCGCTCAAACTGTTCGAATACATGGCCTGCGGCGTCCCCGTCGTGGCCGCCGAGGTCGGTCAGATCGCCGAGGTGGTGCGCGACGGCGAGACGGGCCTGCTCTACCCGCCCGGGGACGCCGACGCGCTCGTGGCGGCGTGCGATCGGCTGCTGGCCGACCCACCGCTGCGGCGGCGCGTCGGCGAAGCCGCCGCGAAGGAGGTTCACACGCGGTACACCTGGGACCATAACGCGGCACGCGTGGTTGAGCTGGCTCGTTCGCTCGGCAGGCCGACCGGGGTGGACCGATGACGCCACGCCGGGTGGCCTACGTGCTCCGCGTGTTCCCAAAGATCTCCGAGACCTTCATTGCGAGCGAGCTGGCGGAGCTGCGCCGCCGCGGCATCGAGGTGCGGATCCTCTCGTTGCGTCCGCCCGCGGAAGTCCTGCGCCACGCGCTCGTCGAGGACGCCGGCTTGACGGAGCGCACGCTCTATGACCCGGAGGAATTCGCAGGGCGCCTTCGTGAGTTCCACCCGGAGATCCTCCACGCACACTTCGCGACCGAAGCGACGGCCAGGACCTGGCGGCTGGCCCGCGACCTGGGGGTGCCGTTCACGTTCACGGCGCACGGCTACGACGTCTACCGGCGGCCTCCCCCGGACTTCAGGGCGCGCGCCCTCGCCGCGGCCGCCGTCGTCACCGTCTCGGCGGCGAATGCCCGCTACATCGCCGAGACCTTCGGCGTGCCTGCGCGCCACATTCACGTCATCCCGTGCGGCGTCGACACGGACCGTTTTCGGCCGGACGGGCCACGACCGGAGCCGCCCCATATCGTGTGCGTGGCCCGGCTGGCGCCGGTCAAGAATCTCGGCCTCCTCCTGAGCGCGTGCGCGATCCTCCGAACACGCGGGCTGCAGTTCCGCTGCGTCCTCGTCGGCGACGGCCGGTGCCGCGAGCAGCTCGAGACCGAGCGGGCGCGTCTTGGGCTCATGGAGGTCGTCGAGCTGGTCGGCGCCGCCGAGCAGCTCGACGTCCTGGCGTGGTGGCGGCGCGCCACGGTCGCGGTGCTGACGAGCGAGAGCGAGGGCATGCCGCTGAGTCTGATGGAAGCGGCGTCCTGCGGAGTGCCGGCGATCGCGACCGCCGTTGGCGGCGTCCCGGAGCTCATCGAAGACGGTGTCACCGGGTTTCTGACGTCACGCGGCGACGCCGACCAGCTCGCCGCGACGCTCGAGCGGCTCCTGGGCGACCCCGACTTGGCGAGGCGGCTCGGCGCGGCCGCCCGGCGGCGGGCGGAGGAGCGCTTCGCGCTGGCACGGCAGGTTGACCGGTTGCTCGCGGTGTGGAGCGGCGTCGTGGGCGAGGCCGCGCGATGAGCATCCCGGTGACCGATCCGTTCGGCGTCGCCGGCGACCGCACGATGCCCACGCTCGAACTCGCGCTGGACCCGAGCGTGGCGCAGCAGCAACTCGGGCGGCGGCTCTCGCGTCTGGCCGGTCGAGACGGTTGCGTTCACGTCCGGGCGATCCGTGTCACGCGGTACAAGCCTGGGCGCCGGTGCGTGATCGAATACGACGTCGACGTGAGGCGACCGGACGCCGAGCCGGAGTCGGTCGTGCTGGTCGGCAAGGTGCGGGTGCGACGGTACGGCAAGAGTGGTTATCGGCTCCTCGATGCGTTCTGGCATGCCGGGTTTCAGTCCGACAGCGCGGACGGGATTTCAGTCCCCGAGCCAGTCGGAGCCGTCGGAGCCTTCCGCATGTGGCTTCAGCGCAAAGTGCCCGGCCGCGCCGCGACCGACTTCCTGGCGGCCCCGGAGGGTCTCGCGCTGGCCCGCATGATCGCGGAAGCGGCGTTCAAAGTGCACGGAGCGGGGATCCCGACCGAGCGACGCCACACGATGGCGGACGAGCTCGAAATCTTGCGGACGCACCTGTCCACCGTCGCGCCTCAGGGATCGCGGTGGGCCGCACGAATCGCGCGGCTCGTCGACGCCGCCGATCGGCTCGGCGCGGCGATCCCGGAGCCGACGCCGCGCGGAATCCACCGGGACTTTTACGCGGACCAGGTGATCGTCGACGGCCAGCGCCTTTTCCTCCTCGACTTCGACCTCTACTGTGAGGGCGACCCCGCCCTCGACATCGGCAACTTTCTGGGGCATGTGACCGAGCAGAGTCTTCGAACCCTCGGCGACCCCATGGCGCTCGCAGACCGAGAAGCCGAACTCGAGGAACGGTTCGTGGAGCTCGCGGGGACGGCGACCCGGCGGGCGATACGAGCGTACGCGACGCTCACGTTAGTCCGGCATGTCTACCTGAGCACGCTCTTTGTCGAACGCCGCCCCCTCACCCAATCGCTGCTCGAGCTGTGCGAGGAGCGCCTCGCCGTCACGCGCGCACGGGTGAGCCGATGAGTCGGCGCGCGAGGCTGGTGCGCATCGTCCTCCCTCACCTCCGCGGGGTGCGAGGGACCCTCGCTCTCGCCACCCTCTGCATGCTCGGGCTCACGCTGGTACAACTCCTCGCGCCGTGGCCGTTAAAGCTGATTTTCGACCAGATCTTGCTCAACAAACCGCTCGCGCCTCCCCTGGCGTTTCTCGACGGACTGCTCCACAGCGGAAAGGTCGTCCCGCTCGTCGTCATGTCCCTCGCCGTCCTCATCATCGCCGTCCTCCGGGGGGCGCTTTCGTACGGCCAGCTCTACATCACCTCGCGAGTCGGGGTCGGACTCGCCTACACCCTGCGACGGGAGCTCCTGGCCCATCTCCAGCGCCTGTCGCTGTCCTTCCACACGCACGCACGGTCGGGCGAGCTCTTGACGAAGATCACCGGCGATACCAGCACCCTGAAGGATTTCGTCGCGGTCGCGCCGCTCACGGTCGCCGGTGAGCTGCTCACGCTCATCGGCATGTTCGCGATTATGTTCGCCATGAACTGGCGGTTGAGCTTGATCGTCCTGGCGACCTTCCCGATTCTGTTTTGGGCCGGTCACCACCTCTACCGAAAGCTCAAGGCCTCCGCCAAGCGCCAGCGGAAGCACGAGGGGCGCATCGCCTCGCGAATGAGCGAGGTCTTGAGCGCGATGTCCCTCGTGCAGGCGTTCGGCCTGGAGCGCCACGAAGAGGAGCGCTTCGCCGCCGAGAGCGCTCAGACCCTTGAGGAGGGGATCCGGACGGCGCGCATCGAAGCGGCCGCCTCCCGGAGCGTGGAGATGCTCGGTGCCGTCGCGACCGGTGCCGCCGTCCTCTTCGGCGCGCTCCAGGTATTGGACGGGGCCCTGATGCCGGGCGAGCTGCTGGTCTGCGTTTCGTACGTGACCAATATGTACAAGCCGATCCGAAACCTCGCGAAACTGACCACGAAGTTTTCGAAGGCTGCGGTGAGCATCGACCGGATCGCGGAGATCTTCGAAGTCGAACCCGCCATCCGCGACGTGCCCGATGCCATCGACGCGTCGCGGCTCAAGGGCGAGATCGTCTTCGACGACGTCGCGTTCGACTACGGCGACGGGAGGAGCGTGCTGACCGATGTGTCGTTCACGATCGCCCCCGGTCAACGGGTGGTGTTGATGGGGACGTCCGGTGCAGGCAAGTCCACGATCGCCAGCTTGATCCTCCGCTTCTACGACCCGGTCCGGGGAGCCGTTCTGATCGATGGGGCCGACATCAAGCGGTATCGACGCGAGTCCCTCCGCCGGCATATCGGTATCGTTCCGCAGGATCCGATGCTGCTTGCCGCCAGCATCGAGGAGAACATTGCGTATGGCAAGCCCGACGCCACGATTGCGGAAATCGTGGGCGCCGCCGAGGCGGCCAACGCCCATGATTTCATCGTCGAGCTCGAAGACGGCTACGCCACCGTGGTCGCCGAGCGTGGCGGTTCCCTCTCGGGCGGGCAGAAACAACGGATCTCCCTGGCACGGGCCATCATCCGCGACGCGCCGATCCTGATCCTGGACGAGCCGACGACGGGCCTCGATGTCGAAAGCGAGGCGAGGGTCCGGGAAGCGCTCAGGCGCCTCATGGCCGGGAAAGCCTGCTTGCTCATCACCCACGACCTTGAGGCGGCCACCGAGGCCGATCTGATCCTCGTCCTCGAAGAGGGCCGACTCGTTGAGCACGGCACCCACGAGGAGCTGATCGCGCTGGGCGGCCGGTACCGGAGCCTCTGTCAATTGCAGGGTGCCGCCCCATCGAGGAATGTCCTGACGCGCCTTTCGGGGGTTCACTGACTGTGGCCATGAACGTTGATCCCGAACCGATCTCGCTGACCCGGACAGCCCGGTGCGGTTGGGGGCCCGGTCTCCTCGCACCCTCGCGCTCCTGATGAAGCGCGTTCTGTCCCTGGTATTCCTGCTGTCCCTGGTCGGCGCCGGCGTCTGGGCGTACTCGTCCGTCCACGACGGTGCAAGCGCGCCGGCGTATCGGTTCGCCCGCGTCGAGCGCGGGCCCCTTGCCGCCGCCGTCTCCGCCACCGGCAACCTCAACGCCGTGATCACCGTCCAGGTGGGGAGCCAGGTCTCTGGCCAGATCACGCAGCTGTCCGCCGACTTCAACTCGGTAGTTCGACAGGGGGACGTGATCGCCCGGATCGATCCCGAGATCTTCGAAGCGAAGGTGAACCAGGCCAAGGCCGACCTCGACTCTGCCAAGGCCGCGGTCCTCAACCAGCAGGCGCAGATCGAACGCTCGCGTGCCGACGTCGCGAACGCCCGCGCGGCCCACGCCGAAGCCAAGGCGCAGACGGCGAAGGCGCAGGTCGCCGTGGTCGACACCAAGCGCGATCTGGGCCGGAAGACGGAGCTCTTCGCGCGACAGCTCATCGCCAAGAGCGACCTCGACTCGGCCCAGGCCGCGCACGACTCGGCGGTCGCCCAGCTCGACTCGGCGCGGGCGCACGAGCAGGCGCTCGCCTCCGCCATCCAGTCGGCGATCGCTCAGCTCAGGGTCGCCGAGGCGATGCTCGCCTCGGCGCGGGCCCAGGTGAAACAGAAGGCCGCCGCGCTCCACCAGGCGAAGGTCGACCTGGACCACACGACGATCCGCGCGCCCGTCGACGGCGTCGTCATTTCACGGGCGGTCGATATCGGGCAGACGGTCGCGGCGAGCCTGTCGGCGCCCACGCTCTTCACCATCGCCCAGGATCTGACGAAGATGCAGGTCGAGACGAGCGTCGCCGAGGCCGACGTCGGCCAGATCAAGCTCGACCAGCCGGTGACGTTCACGGTCGACGCTTTTCCCAACGAGACGTTCACCGGAAACGTGGTCCAGGTCCGGAAAGCCGCCCAGGTCACCCAAAACGTGGTGACGTACACCGTCGTCGTCGCGGTGGAAAATCCCGGCGGCCGGTTGCTCCCTGGCATGACCGCGAACGTGAAGCTGATCGTCGGTGAGAAGGCGAACGTCCTGAAAGTCCCGACCGCGGCGCTCCGCTTTCGACCGGTCGGGATCAGCGGAGAGACAACAGGTCCGACGCCGGCCCTCGGAACCTCGGGTGGTGGTGGCGAGGGGCACGCATCGTCGGGCAGCACCCGCGACCATCTGACCCAGTCGCTCGGCCTCAGCGAAGAGCAGCAAAGGAAGCTCGACCTCATCCTGGAGGGAAGCCGCCAGGCGCGTAAGGCCCTCCGAGCCGAGGCGCTCACGGCCGAGGAACGGAAGGCGCGAGCCCGGAGGATCAAGGAGTCGACGACCGCCCAGGTCCGCGAACTGCTGACGCCCGACCAGCGCGCTCGCTACGATGGAATCGCGGAAGTCGCGGCGACGGACGCAAAGGTTGGCGTCGCGGGGCGAGTGTGGACGCTCGGCGCCGACGGTCGACCGAAGCCGGTTGCGCTGATACTCGGTATCGCCGACGGCGCCGCCACGGAGGTGCTCCGGGGCGACCTCACGGAAGGACAAGACGTAATCGTGGGGCTCGCGGGCGCGGCGACGACGCGCAGCCGTCCTCCCGGGAGCCCTGGCGGCACGCCACGGCTCAGGTTGTGACCATGACGCTGGTCGCGACGGAGGGGCTCGTCAAAGACTATCAGTTGGGAGCACACACGATTCACGCGGTTCGAGGGGTTTCGGTTCGTATCGGTCGCGGCGAGTTCGTGGCCGTCATGGGCCCCTCCGGCTCCGGCAAGTCCACCTTCATGCATCTTCTCGGCTGCCTCGACACGCCCACGGCCGGACGCTATGTCCTGGACGGTGAAGACGTTGCTGACCTCTCGCGCGACGATCTGGGCCGGATTCGCAACGCCAAGATCGGGTTCGTCTTCCAGACGTTCAACCTCTTGCCTCGCACGAGCGCCCTCGAAAATGTCGAACTCCCCTTACACTACGCGGGACTTGCGGCGCGGGCCGCGCGCGCCAGAGCCCGCGAACGGCTGGCTGCAGTTGGACTCTCCGATCGCGAATCCCACCACCCGAGTCAACTCTCGGGCGGTCAGCAACAGCGCGTCGCGATCGCACGGGCGCTCGTCAATGACCCTTCCGTGATCCTCGCCGACGAGCCTACCGGCAACCTTGACACGAGGACCAGCGTCGAGATCCTGGCCCTCCTGCAACGGCTGAATCGTGAGGGCATGACCATCGTGCTCGTCACGCACGAGTCGGACGTCGCGAGCTACGCCAGTCGCGTGCTGACGTTCCGCGACGGGCGGCTGCTGCGCGACGAGCCCGTCGCGTCGCCGCGCGATGCCGCCGCGACCCTCCCGCTGCTCGAGGAGGAGGTCGTCGCGTGAGGGTCTGGCAAAGCGCTCGCATCTCTCTCAGAGCGTTGCGAGTGAACAAGCTGCGAAGTGGCCTCACGATGCTCGGGATCGTCATCGGGGTCGCCGCGGTGATCGCCATGGTGGCGGTGGGCTCCGGCGCCCAGGCGCGCGTGGCCGAGCAGATCCAGAGCCTCGGCTCGAATCTGATCATCGTGCTCCCCGGCAGTGTCATATCCAGTGGCGCCCGGCTCGGTCACGGAACCCGATGGACAATCACCGAGGACGACGCGTTGGCGATCCAGCGCGAGCTTGACACCGTCGAGGTCGCCGCAGCGTCCAGGCGCGGAACATTCCAGATCGTCTACGGGGCACTGAACTGGGCGACCCAGGTGCAGGGTGTCACGGCCGAGTATCTCGAAGCGCGTGACTGGCCGCTCGTCGCGGGTCGACCGATCGGGCCTGAAGACCTTCACGGCGCGGCCAAGGTCGCACTGCTCGGCCAAACCACCATCGCGAACGTGTTCCCATATACCGATCCGCTCGGTGAGATCATCCGCATCCGGAATGTCCCGTTCATTGTGATCGGCGTGCTCGGGCCAAAGGGACAAAGTTCGTGGGGACAAGACCAGGACGACGTCGTTCTCATTCCGCTCTCGACGGCGAACCGAAGTGTCTTCGGCGTGAACAAGTCCAGCCCCCGAGGGGTGAATGCGATCGCGATCAAGATCCGACCGGGCGACGATATGACGGAGGCCGAGTCGGAGATCCGTGCGCTCCTGCGGCAGCGCCACCGGCTAAAGCCGGATCAGGAGGACGATTTCTGGGTCCGCAACCTCTCAGAAGTGCTTCAGACGCAGGAGGAATCGTCTCGTGTGATGACGTACCTCCTCGCGGCGATCGCGTCGGTTTCCCTGTTCGTCGGGGGTATCGGCATCATGAACATCATGCTCGTGTCCGTCACCGAACGGACGCGGGAGATCGGGTTGCGCATGGCGGTTGGCGCCAGTAGCCGCAACATCCTCGCCCAGTTCCTCGTGGAGGCCATCACGCTTTCCCTGATTGGCGGCATGATCGGCATCGCGGCGGGCCTCGCAGGGTCGTGGGCCATCAGTTACTTCGCTGAATGGCGGGTCCTCGTCGCCCCGGAAGCCATCGTGCTCGCCTTCGGCTTTTCCGCCGGCATCGGGATCTTTTTCGGCTTCTACCCCGCCCGCAAGGCCTCACTGCTGGACCCGATCGAGGCGCTCCGCTACGAGTAGGACCGCCCGCGCGTCACGACACACCGGGCGCGCTTGACTTCCCCCCGCTGCCGCCGGTAGAACGGGCGACGTGACGCCCTCCGCCGCGAGGCGCCTCGCCCGCTTCGTCCTCGGCCTCCGATCGGAGGACATTCCCCTGCCGGTCGTGACGAAGGCGACGCACCTCGTCCTCGACACCCTCGGATGCGCGCTCGCCGCCACGCGGTACGACTTCGGCCGGGCCGCGCTCGAGACGGCCGAGCGCCTGGGCGGCCCGCAAGAAAGCACGCTCGTCGGCAGCAAGGTGCGCGTCGCTGCAGCCAACGCCGTCCTCGCAAACGCCACGCTCGCTCACGGACTCGACTTCGACGACACGCGCGAGGACGCGATCGTCCACACGGGCTCGGTGGCGATCACGACTGGCCTGGCCGTCGGCGAGGCACTCGGCGCCTCCGGGCCCGCCACGCTCGCGGCCATGGTCGGCGGCGTCGAGGTTATGTGCCGCGTGGGGCTTGCCGTCCCCGGGAAGTTCCACGCCCGCCACTACCACCCGACTGCTCTTGTCGGGACCTTCGGCGCGGCGGCCGTCGCCGGGAAGCTCCACGGATCGACCGAGGACCAGCTCGTTCACGCCTTCGGGGTGTGCGGGAGCCAGGCCGGTGGCATCATCGAGTACCTGGCCGATGGCACATGGACCAAGCGGCTCCACCCCGGCTGGGCGGCCCACGCCGGCGTCGTCGCGACCCTGCTCGCGCGCTCCGGCTTCACGGGGCCGGAGTCGGTCTTCGAGGGTGAGCACGGATTCTATCGCGCCTTCGCGGGGGGCTTCGACGCGCAGCGCCTGGAGACGCTCCTTGCCAGCCTCGGCAGGGTATGGGAGCTCGAGCGGCTCACGTTCAAGCCCTACCCCTGCGGCTCGATCGCGCACCCCTACATGGACTGCGCGCGCCGTCTCCGGGAGCGCCACCGGCTCGCTCCCGACCAGATCGCCGACGTCCGCTGCCGCACCGCACCCGGGCCGGTGGAGCGCCTCTGGGAGCCGCTCGGGGCGAAGCGCACGCCGCCAAACGGGTACGCGGCGAAGTTCAGCCTGCCGTACCTCCTCGCCGTGATCCTCGTCAGGGGACGGGCCGGCCTCGCCGAGTTCGAGGACGAGGCCGTGCGCGACCCCGAGGTGCTCGGCGTCGCATCCCGGGTGGGTTACGAGCTCGACCCGACCATCGACTACCCACGGCAATTCGTCGGCCACGTCGCGATCCAGCTCCGCGACGGACGGCGGCTCGAGGAGCGCCAGGATCACCCGCCGGGCGGCGCCGAGCTTCCGATGACGCGAGAGGAGCTCCTGGCGAAGTTCCGCGGGAACGCCGGCCTCGTCGTCACGGGCGAGCAGGTGTCGCGCGTAATCCAGAGCGTCAACGCCCTGGCCACCGCGGCGAGTCTCCGCGGTCTCGTGGAGTCACTGACGCCGTGAGGAACGAACCATGAACAAACGTCTGGTGAGCGCGTTGGCGTTGACGCTGGTGGCGGCGGTCCTGGTGGTCCCGGCGTCGGCTCAGGACGCCCGCGTCGAGGCCGCCCGCAAGGAAGGCAGGGTCGTCTGGTACACCTCGCTCGCGCTATCGAGCTCCGAGAAGGTCGCCAAGCTCTTCGAGGCGGCCTACCCGGGAATCGGCGTCGAGGTCCACCGGACCGGCTCCCAGCGCATCCTCCAACGCGTGATGCAGGAGCTCCAGGCGAACCTCAAGCTCGTCGACGTGATCCACACCTCCGACGCCGGCCACTTCGTGCTGCTCAAGGCGAAGAAGCTCTTGATAAAGTACACGCCCGCCGGAGTGGACGCGTTCCCGCCGGGGTTCAAGGACCGGGACGGGTATTACTATGGTCTGCGCGCGACGGTCAACGTCATCGCGTACAACTCGAAGGTCGTCCCGGCGGCGGAGGCGCCGAGGACCTGGAAGGATCTCCTCGACCCGAAGTGGAAGGGCAAGCTCGTCACCGCCCACCCCGGCTACAGCGGCGTCATCGCGACCCACGTGCTGGCGCTCGTCCATCTCTACGGCTGGGACTACTGGAAGCAGCTCGCGCAGAACCGCCTCATGCTCGTCCAGTCGGCGGTCGATCCGGCCGGCGTCGTGGCCTCCGGCGAGCGGCCCGTGGCGGTGAACGGGGGCGACTACACCTTCTACCAGACCAGGAAGAAGGGGAACCCGGTCGAGATCGTCTACCCCAAGGAAGGCGTGCCGCTGGTCGTCTCCCCCACGGCGATCGCCGCCGGGGCGCCGCACCCCAGCGCCGCCAAGCTCTTCACCGACTTCACCTTCAGCAGAGAGGTCCAGCAAGTGCTCGCCGACACCGAGGGTCTCTACACGGGCCATCCTGACGTCACCTACCCCGCGGACAAGCCGAAGCTCGGCGAGCTCCGACTGCTCCACACCGACCCCGACGAGCTCGAGAAGCGCAACGAGGAGATCAAGAAGAGCTTCGTGGAGTTCTTCGGCGCGTAGCGGGCTGCCGCCTGGATCCCACGACCGTGCGGTGGTCACGGACTCGCGCCTCCAGAAGGCGCGCAAGGGCGAGCGGCCTGACAAGGGCGGGAGTCGGGGAACCGGGCTGGTCAAACGGGACGCTCCGCTGCTATGCTCCGGGCCATGCCGCGACCAGCTCAGATCACGGCCACCACGTTTCTGGGCAAGATGACGCGTGGGTTGCACTCGCCCCTGGGTGCACATCGAGTCCGGTGTTGATTCCCTCGACGGACTGGGGCAGCCGAACGCCAGAAGGAAGAACCAATACATACCTCTGGGATATTCAGCACCCCAAGGGCTATGCAAATGCGATGGGCCGGTATAGAACAAAGAGGGAACTGGCCTTTCTGCTCGCTCATGTCACTGGAGAACGGCAACGTGTTCTTGACGTTGGCGGCGGCAGCGGGCGATTCGCGTTGCCTTTGGCCGAGCGCGGGCATGATGTCACGGTCGTCGACATCTCTGAAGACGCGCTCCGCCTGGTCCGTGGGCTGAACAACCCCCGCATTTCCACACGTCACGCTGACTTCCTTGTGCAGACGTTCGAGAACGCATTTGACGTCGCGATAGCCATCGAGTCTATCCAGTACTTCACTTTGATGACGCTGGAAGGCGTGTTCGCCAAGATCCGTTCGGTGTTGCGTCCCGGGGGGCGTTTCGTGTTCACGGAACTGAACAGCCAGAGTTGGAGGTACGCGCTACATGCATTGCGAGGCAGGCATACGATTGCGTATAACGTTGCCGGTCCCAACGACTATCAAACGGCGTTGCGGAAGGCGGGCTTCGAACTGCTTTCAGTCGAAGGCTTCGTGTGGATGCCGTTTACCGTCTCCTCTAACTCCCGTCTCGTGCCGCTGTTTGAGTCGATTGAGCGCGAGCTACATCTGAACCGATGGGTAGGGCAGAGTCCTTGGCTGCTCATAGCGGCCCAACGGTTGGCGGAGAGTCAGTCCCCGACGAGGCCGTAAGCAACGTGGTCGCCCTTTGGGCCTCGCAAACGCGAGGGCGTCCGTTCCGCGCGTTCGCCTCTCTGGCCCGGCGTTCGGCCGCCTCAAGCGCTAAAGCCTGCGCGGCTAGGTAGGAAGATCAGCTTGGCGGAGCGCCACGCGGCACCAGAGATCGTCGTACGTGGCAGCCCAGGCGGAGGCTAGCGGAATGGCCGTCTGGGTGCTCGCCGCCCTCGCCCTGGTCCTCCTGATGGCGCTTCCGCTGGGCTGGCTCGGCTACATGAGCGTGTCGAGCGAGACGGGCACGACCTTGTCCCACTACCGTGCGGTGTTCACGGACCCGCACCTCCAGAGGGCGCTCTGGAACACCGTCGTCCTCGCGTTCTGGGTCGGGCTCGCGTCGCTCGCCATCGGCGCGCCGATCGCGTGGCTCACGGCGCGGACCGACCTGCCGGGCAAGCGGCTGATCCGCGGCCTCATCCTCGCGTCGTTCGTGACGCCGCCCTTCCTCGGCGCCTTCGCCTGGGTCATGCTCGCGGGTCCGAACGCGGGCCTGCTCAACAAGCTCTACCGGGCCTGGACCGGCGCCGAGGATCCCCTCGTCAACGTCTTCAGCATGCCCGGGCTGATCTTCGTCGTCTCGATCTACACCTTCCCGTACGTCTTCATCATGATCGCCAACACGCTCGAGCTCATCGCCTCCGACCTGGAGGATGCCGCGTCGATCCTGGGCGCGAGCCGTGTCCGCGTCGCCCTGACCGTGACGCTGCCCATGGTCCTGCCCGCGATCCTGAGCGGCTTCATTCTCGCGGTCCTCCAGGCCCTCGCCCTCTTCGGCTCGCCCGCAATCCTTGCGCTGCCCGCGGGCTTTCACACGATCACGACCCAGATCTGGGCCCTGTTCCAGTACCCGCCCAAGGTCGAGATGGCGGCGGCGTTCTCGGTTCCGCTGTTCCTCGCGACCGCGTTGCTCCTGTTCATTCAGAAGCAGCTCCTCGGGCGGCGCGGCTACGCCACGATCGGCGGCAAGGGCGGAGCGCGGCGACGGATCCCGCTCGGGCCCTGGCGCCTGCCGGCGCTCGCCGGCTGTCTCGGCGTCATGGCGTGCTCCATCTTCCTGCCCTACGGGATCCTCGCGAAGGCAGCCGTCGCCCGCGCGTGGGCCCAGCCGCTCACGGCGGAGAACCTCACGCTGGCAAACTTCGCCCTCACGTTCGGACACGGCGCCACCCGGTCCGCGATCGTCAACACGCTCGAGCTCGGGATCATGACGGCGTGCGTGGGCGCGGGGCTCGCGGCGCTCTTGGCCTACGTCGTCAACAGGAAGCTGATCCCCGGCCACCAGCTCCTGGCCTTCCTCGCGCTGGCGCCCGTGGTCATTCCCGGCGTCGTCCTGGCCGTCGCGCTCTTCGTCGCCTACACCCGCCCGCCGCTCGTGCTGTACGGGAGCCTCTGGATCCTCTTCGTCGCCTACCTGACGAAGGAGATGCCCGTGGGCTACTCGCAGTCCGACGCGACCTTCAAGGGAGTCCACCCCGAGCTCGAGGAGGCGGGACGCATCCTCGGTGCGGGGCGCCTGCGCGTGCTCGGCGAGATCACGGCGCCGCTCGCCCGGAGCGGCATCATCGCCACCTGGTGCTTCGTCTTCATCGGGGTGATCCGCGAGCTGTCGGCGTCGATCATCCTCTTCACGCCCAACACCAAGGTGATCTCGGTCGTGATCTTCGACCTGAAGGAGGAGGGCCAGTTCGGCGCCATCGCGGTCCTCGGCCTCTTCATGCTCGGCATGACCTTCGCCGCCGTCGTCGTGATGCAGACGCTGCTCGGTCGCGACGTCATCGGCGCGAAGGACTGAGCGACTGCCCATGCCGGGTGTGACGATCAAGGGGCTGACGAAGCGGTATGGCGACCTTGCGGCGCTCGAAGGGCTCGACCTCCGGGTGGAGCCCGGCGAGCTGGTCTCGCTCCTCGGGCCGTCGGGCTGCGGCAAGACGACGACGCTCCGCCTGGTCGCGGGGTTCCTCCGGCCAGAGGCCGGCGAGATCTGGGTCGGCGATCGATGCCTCTCGTCGCCGACCAGCGTGGTCCCTCCCGAGCGGCGGCGGATGGCGATGATCTTCCAGAGCTACGCCCTCTGGCCCCACATGACCGTGGCGCAGAACGTCGCCTATGGCCTTCGCCTCAAGCCGGGCGTGCCGAAGGCGGCGCGCGAGGCGCGTGTCAAAGAGATGCTGAAGGTTGTCCAGCTCGAGGGATACGAGTCGCGATACCCGGGAGAGTTGTCTGGCGGTCAAGCGCAGCGGGTCGCCGTCGCCCGGGCGTTGGTCGTGGAGCCCGAGATCCTGCTCCTCGACGAGCCTCTGAGCAACCTCGATGCAAACTTGCGAGAAGAAATGCGCTTCGAGATCCGTCGGCTTCACGAGACCTTCGCGATCACGACCCTCTACGTCACGCACGACCAGGCGGAGGCGATGGTCATCTCGGACCGAGTCGCCGTCCTCTTCCGAGGCCGTGTCGTCCAGGTCGGGACCGCCGAAGACCTCTTCCAGCGTCCGCAGACACGGTTCGTCGCCGAGTTCATCGGCAAGACCAACCTCGTGGACGGCATCGCGGAGGAGCCTGGAGTGGTCACCCGCGGCGCCCTGAGGCTTCGCGTCGCGCTCACCGGGCTCAAGCCCGGCGCCTCGGTGGTCCTGTCGATCCGTCCCCACGAGATCGGGCTCGTGACGCGAGGCCAGCGCGCGTCACCCGAGCACAACGTCCTTACCGGGGTGGTCCAGCGCGCGAGCTACCTCGGGGACGCGGTGGATTACCAGATCCGGTTGAGTGGCAGTGACGTCGCTCTGCGTGTCACGGCCACCCCGCCCGCCCGGGTCCGCCCCGGCGAGGCCGTGACGTTGGCTGTGGCGCCGGAGGCATGTGTGCCGCTGGCAGAAGGAGGATTTTCCTGATAGCGCAAGTTTTCCTTGACCGCCGTAGCCGGAAATGTGCTTATTTTTTGGCTAATTTCTCGGCAGGTCACCGTTGTCTACGAGGTTGGCATTGTCCGCCTGCTCAGGCGGCTCGCGCCGGATGCAGGTGGCGTCAGCTGTCCACATTTCCACCATTGTCCACAATCCGGAAATTGTATCATCCGGCGCGGTGCCCTGGTGAAGGGAGAAGGAATCGCCACGGTTTTCCTGGGCCAGACGATCGGCACTTCCCGAGCCCCGTATAAACACAGGCGCGAACGATCCCCGGCGCCTGCGGGCTGGCTCTTGATGCGGGCAGGCGGCGGCTGGCGGTGAAAAAAAATGTATTGACGACATGTTATGGACCGCCTACGCTTCACCCCTATTGTACTGTTTGGCGTCCGGGGACATAGCGACGGGCAAGCAGACTGACACCCCCTGACGCCAACCGGTGGGACCCCGGGGGAGCAGGCAGATGTCCGCTGAGGACGCGACGACCCAATGTGTCCCGGCCGTTCTGAAGACCGCTCGGATCCTTGACCTCGTGGCCCTAGGACAGCGTACGGATCCTGGGGCGCCATTCCTGATCCGTGGCGAACCCGGTGTCGGCAAAGACGTCCTGGCTCGCCTCATTCACGCCGCCTCGGAGCGCCAGCGTTACTCCTTCATCAAGGTGAACTGCGCGGTTCGATCCGCTGACCGTTGCGAGGTGGACTTATTCGGCCATGGCAAGGGGGCGTCGCCCCGGGCGATCCGGCGGCGGCTCGGGAGCTTTGAGTTCGCCAACCATGGCACGATCTACTTGGACGAGATCGAGGCCCTCCCGCGCACCCTCGTCCCCCGGCTCCTTCGCGTGCTCAGGACGGGAGAGGTCGTGTCCGCCGTCGGTCGCGAGATCGTCCGGGTCGATGTACGCGTCATCGCATCCACCGTGCATGAGCCGGAGACAGGAGATCCTGACGACCTCTGGCTGGATCTCCGCCGCCTCAACGTGGTCGAAGTCCGGATCCCTCCGCTGAGGCAGCGCACGGAAGAGATTCTCGACTTCGCGTCTTTCTTTCTCGAGCAATTCAACCGGCGGTATCGGCGGCACGTTCAGCTGTGCCCTGACGTGCTCGCCGCGTTCAGCGCACACTCATGGCCCCGCAACGTCCGCGAGCTTGAGGAGGCGGTTCACCGGCTTGTCGTCGGTGGAGCGATGGCCCCCGCTCACTGACCGTGCAATCACGTCACGTCCCCCGGAACGGGCCCAGCAGAACAATGGGTGCGTAGTGAGCCGGCACATGGCTGCGCCGCCCTCCGCGGCTCATGCGGGGCTCCGGGCGATGGAAGGAACCTTCCGAATTTCCGGAACGCGCGCTCATCCTTCAGGTATTGACCCCGGCGTCATTACGGGAGACACCTGATGGAAAGCCCAGGGTTCTCCTCAAAACATGTGCGGTGGGCACTCAAGCAAGATCCTGGAAATCAGGTGGATCTCCTGAGTGCAGATCTTCCCTCGAGGAGGCGCGCGTGAGGACAGGCCAGGTCGACTCAGCGGACAAGCCGCTGGCAGAGAAGGATGTCGGGGGGCGTCATCTCACCCACCACGTGCCGCTGCTCGACGGGAGCCCGCAGATGCGGGCGATCATGCGAATCGTCGAGAGCGTCGCCGACACCGATGCGACGGTCTTGATCCGTGGCGAAAGCGGCGTGGGAAAGGACCTCGTCGCCCGGGCCATCCATGCGGCTTCCGGGCACCGCGACGGGCCGTTCGTCAAGGTCAATTGTGCGGCGATCCCCTCGGGGCTACTCGAGTCCGAGCTCTTCGGCCACGAGAAGGGGGCCTTCACCGGCGCGCACCGGCGGAAGCTTGGGCAATTCGAGTGTGCAAACAACGGAACAATCTACCTGGACGAGATCGCCGAGCTGCCGCTCGCCCTCCAGGCCAAGCTCCTGCATGTGCTCCAGGATTTTCTCTTCTCGCGGGTGGGGGGCGACGGGTTGATCGATGTCAACACGCGCGTGATCGCCGCCACGAATCGGAACGTGGAGCACGCGATGATCCGGGGCGAATTCCGAGAGGACCTTTACTACCGCCTCAACGTGGTCGAACTGCATGTTCCGCCGCTCCGGGAGCGGAAGGAGGAGATTCCTCTCCTGGCGTCGTGGTTCCTTTCCAGGTTCAACGAGCAGTACGGGCGAAAGAAGCAACTCTCGCCCGAGACGATGGCCCGCCTCACGGAGTACTCATGGCCAGGCAATGTCCGAGAGCTGGAGAATGTCATTCGACGTCTGGTGGTGCTCACGGAGGGTGAGCAGGAGTTTAGGGCCTTGGCCGCACGCGGCCAGAACGGGCTCGCTGGACCGCCTCAGCCCGCGCCGGTCGTCACCGAGAGCTTGAGGGAGATCGCGCGTCGCAGCGCGCGGGAAGCCGAGCGCAATGCCCTCGTGGCGGTGCTCGAACGCGTACGGTGGAATCGAGCCGAGGCATCTCGTGTTCTCAAGGTCAGCTACAAGACCCTCCTCAACAAGATCTCGGAGCACGAACTGACGCCCTCGTGGCGGCAACCGTTTTGATCGGCCGGGCCGCTTCGCCTCAAGGGCAATGATTGGAGGCAGTTCGTGGCCAGTCTCCTCATCATCGTCTCGCGCACGAACCCGGCCCAGCATACGTATCTCAAGCACGTGTTCGGCAGCCAGACCGAGGACGTGATCCTCGACCGTCGGGTGGGCGAACGCCGCCAGCACCCAGCGCCAGTGGCGGCGGAGAGGCGCCGCATCGAGCGGCGCCAACGCGACCTCAGCCAGGATCTCCAGATATCCGGCTGGGCCCTGGTGAGGCGCTAGCCAGGCGGTCCTGACAGCGTCCGGTCGGGTCCTCCCTCGTCAGTCGAAGTTGATCGGGTATCCGAACTGCAGACCGAACCTGACGCGGTTTTGGTCCACGTCGACCTCGGTCGACGACGCTCCCCCAGCGCGCTGCTGGAAAAACGTGTACCCCCCAAAGACGTTGACGAATCGAGCAACTTGATAGGTCACGCCGAGATTCAGGGTGAGCGCCTTGACGTCGACACGCCCTGTCTGCTGGCGGCTCACAGACTCCGCGGTGCTGTACACGGGGCTGAACACGATGAGCAACCCGCGTTGCCAGGTCGAGAGCGTCAGCGTGCCTGAGGCGGTCTGGGTCTCGGTCGTCCCGCCAAGCCCGCCTGCGGCGCCCACAGCCCGAGCGTATTGCACACTCGCCGAGCCGATTCGTAGAGTCTGGACGAGGCTCGCGGTGACGGCGGGAGTCACAAACGTCTCGCTCCCGACCTCGGTAATGGCGGGGCCGCCATTGGCGGAGCCGATGAGCGACGGCGTCAGACGGTAGCTGAAACCCAACGTCGGGGAGTGAGTTCGCGAGGGTTCCCCGCCTTGCAAATCCAGATATGTGAAACCGTAGCCTATGATGCCCGTGAGGCGCGGCGTGATCACATGACGGAGACTACTGAGCAGCGCGTAGGTGTCCGAGTCGATTCCGGAACCTGCTCCTACGAAACGTAGCAGGCTGTAGGTCGCGGCGAGATCCAGGGAGCTCTGCGGGGTCATCTGCCACGTCATGCCGGGCCCGAAGGTGTTGCTCCACGATTCCTGTCGACCGGTGGCGAAACTCTGCGACGCAACGAGGCTCGTGTTGCGACTCCGCGCAAACGAATCAAAGGCGGTCAATGCGAGTTGTGGCGCCGCTTGGTAGAATCCGTTGGCGACAAAATTCTGACTTTTGAACGCGTCGTTGAAGCGGCTCTCCCGCTGATACAATTCGCCAGTAAACGAAACGCCGCCGCTCAGCCGGTACGAGCGGCGGTTGACGTAGAGAGTCATGGCCGGAGTGACGCCCGTAATAAGATCCCATTGCCGAGTTTGGTTGTTGAGAAAGATGTTGTCGTTGTACTCCTCGGACACGCTAATCGAAGGGGTCAGCGTCACCCCCCCGCGTTGGGGCGGAGGCGCCAGGAGTCCCAACAGCTCGAGCGGATATGCGGCGGGCGGCGGGCCGGGGCTCGGCGCTGTTGGAGAGGGCCCCGGCTCGGGTGGCTGTTCGCGCGGGCCCCCAGGTCGAGGTTCCTGGCCCCACGCGTGGGAGACGATCAAACAGATGGCAAGCCCGACAGTCGCGCCAGCGCCGACGCGGACTCGCCAAGGCCACGAAAACACTAACCTACCCTCAGGGCCTCGCCTTCGCTGAAATCGAACTCTCATGCACCGCATGACGGCCAATGATGCCGATTATATAGAGTGGATTGCAGTTTGCCCCGCTGTTTGTTTGAACGGGCGCGAGCTTGAGCGATGTGCAATCTGCAATCCGATGCATACTCTCCGCCGCCGATTCCGGTCCCCGTGGATCGGAACGCCGAATCCTTGAGCAGATTTCGAAGAGAAACTCGTCCCATCTAGTCGTGAACTTTAAGGTTTTCCGGAAAGTGTAAGCAATTACATAGTGGGTCCCGGACTACCCACTTTAGGCGGAACGCTGTGAATTTTGCTTCATGAGCAGCGCACTGGGATTTCCATGAAAGATCAGTAACATATTGAAACTCGCCCTCGGAAGAAACTCTGGTACGGGATTTGCCCCTACGTCGACTCGCTATTAAAAACTCCGCGCCATTGGAGTAGCGAGATGACCGAGCGCAGAGCGCTCGTGGTCGAGGTCGACGCGGCAACACAACTGGGACTCCTCGGCTTTCTGCGGGTCCGTGGATACCTGTGCGTTGCCGTCTCGTCGGCGGCCGAAGCCCAGGAAGCGCTCACCGATGGCAGCTTCAGCTTTACCCTGGTCGACCTTACCAGCAACGGAACCGACGCCGGAGAGTTGATTCAGTGTCTGAAGCTCCGCGGCCGGAATTCAGGCCCGATCATCGCGGTTGCGGACCGTCGCAACAACGGCCGCGACGCCGCCTCGCTCGAGGTGGAGGCGGTGCTCCACAAGCCGCTGAACCTCGACGAGCTCCAGCAGGCGATCGACAAGTTGGTTCGCCCGCAGGCCGAAGCGCTCGGGCCTGCTCCCGAGCAGGTGGCCGGGCGGATCCGACGGGAGATGGAGCTCTGGAGCAGCCCCAAGATGCTGGAAGCGCGCCAGATCCTTCGCGAAGCGGCCCGCGTCGACGTCACGGTTCTTGTGACGGGCGAGACAGGCACCGGCAAGGAGCTCGTCGCACGGGCGGTCCACCATTTCTCTTCCCGACGGGCGGGGCCATTCGTCAAGGTCAACTGCGCCGCCATGCCGAGGGAGCTCCTGGAGAGCGAGCTGTTCGGCTACGAGCGAGGCGCCTTTACGGGCGCTCACAAGCTCAAGATCGGCAAGTTCGAGGCTGCCCACCACGGCACCATCTTTCTCGACGAGATCGGCGATCTTCATCCTGCCCTCCAGGCCAAGCTGCTGCACGTCCTGCAGGACGGTGAATTCTCACGCATTGGTGGAAAATCGACGCTCGCTGTGGACGTCCGCGTCCTCGCGGCCACCAACCAGGACCTGGAGCGGGCGGTCACAGAAGGCCGCTTCCGAGAAGATCTCTACTATCGTCTCAACGTCATCAACGTGTTTGTCCCCCCCCTCCGAGAGCGCGCGACCGAAATCCCGCTCTTGGCAAACTACTTCGTCGAGCGATACTCGAAGCTCTATCGCCGCGACGGCTTCACCATTCCCCCGTCGGTGATCGAGCGCCTCACGCGCCACCGGTACCCCGGGAACGTTCGGGAACTCGAGAACCTGATCAAACGTATGATCGTCCTCGACGACCCCTTCCTCACCAGGGTCCCTCTTCCCGAGGCTGGCGTGGACAGTACGCGACCCCACGCGCCCGCGGTGGCCGCTCCTGAACCCTCCCTCAAGGACATCGCGCGGCGGGCATCGCAGGCGGCCGAGCGCGAAGCGATCGCCAAGATGCTCGAACAAACCGGCTGGAACCGAGTACGGGCGGCGCGGGCGTTGCGAATCAGCTACCGCGCTCTCCTGTACAAGATCAAACAGTCTGGGCTCGACAGCGAGCGGTCGGCAGCCCGCTCGGCCTAATGGGGCGCACGGCCATGAAGCATGTGATGATCTGCACCCTTGTCAGCGGCATGCTCCTCGTCTCGGCCTTGGACCGTGCCGAGCCCGCCGATGCCCCGGTGCCGACGGTCGCCGCTTCGGAGCGCGACGCCAATCGCGTCGGCGCGCCGGACGCCTACCGGATTGGCCCTGAGGACGTGCTGCAAGTCGCTGTCTGGAAGAACGAGGCGATGAGCCGCACGGTGCCCGTCAGGCCGGACGGCAAGATCTCACTCCCGCTTTTGAACGATGTGCAGGCCGCCGGGCTGACCGCGCTCGAGCTCCGCGAGGCTCTGACGACAAAGCTCGCAGAGTACATGCCGAGCCCGGAGGTCTCCGTCATCGTGTCGGACGTCCGGAGCTTCAAGGTGTCAGTCATCGGGGAAGTCGCTCGCCCGGGGCGCTTCGAGCTCAAGAGCTGGACGACCGTGCTGGACGTCCTCGCGCTGGCCGGTGGATTCACGCAGTTCGCAACGCGCTCGCGGATCGTCATCCTCCGTCCCGCGGGGGCAACGATGAAGCGGATTCCCTTCAACTACAACAAGGTCGCCGCCGAGCAGGAGAACTTTTACCTCCGCAACGCCGACATCGTCCTGGTGCCGTGAAGATCTCGGAGTCTGGAGCGATCAAGCCGTGACGGAAGAGACACGGAAAGGAGCCGGCCTGGATACATTGCTCGAGGTCTGGAGCCGGCGGAAGTGGCTTGCCATCCTCGCCTTCGCCTTCCCGCTGGCGGCGGGCGTCAGCCTCACCGCCTTCCTGCCGAACATCTACCGGTCCACGGCCACCGTGCTCGTGGACCGCCAGCAGATTCCGGAGACCTTCGTGCAAGCCACCGTGACCAGCGCGCTCGAGACTCGGCTCCACACGATCAGCCAGGAGATTCTGAGCCGCTCGCGGCTGGAAGCCCTGGTCAGCCGCTTCGGCCTCTACGCCGATTTGCGGCAGCGCGTCGCAGCCGAAGATGTCATCGAGCGGATGCGCAAGGACATTAGGCTCGAGCTCAAGGGCGCGGAGACGCGCGGCCAGCGCGAGGCCACGGTGGCCTTCACGATCAGTTACCAGGGGGGCGATCCGACCACGGTCGCGCTCGTGACGAACACCCTCGCGTCCTTCTATATCGAGGAGAACCTGAAGGCCCGTGAGCGCCAGGCCGCGGGCACCGCGGAGTTTCTCAAGGCGCAGCTCGCGGAAACGAAGCAGCGGCTCGACGAGCAGGAGCAGCGCGTGAGCGAGTTCAAGCGGCGCCACATCGGTGAGCTGCCCCAGCAGATGGAGGCGAATCTCGGCACCCTCGAACGGCTCCACACTCAGCTCCGCCTGAACGCCGACAATCAGACGCGAGCCACGGAACGACGCCAGGCGCTGTCGAATCAGTTGGCGGAAGCCGAATCGCTCCTCGCCACCCCGGCCCTCGCCGCCCCGGTCGGCGGGTCGGGCCGGCCCCCCTCCCGGTCCGAGACCATCGAGGCGCGCCTGGCCAAGTCGAAGGAGGAGCTGGCAAAGCTCCGTACCCGGTTCAGCGACAAATACCCGGACGTCGTCTTGTTGGCCGCGGAGATCAGCGCGCTCGAGCGTGAGCTCGCCGACGCCGAGTCCCGCGACCCCAAGCGGGAAGAGAAGGCTCTTCCACAGGCGACCCCCCTTACGCCGTACGTGCTCCGCCTGAAGGAGGCCCTGAGCGAGGTGGAAGGCGAGACTAAGGTCCTCAAGGGCGAGGACAAGCGGCTCCGCGACGCCATCGCGACCTATCAGGGCCGGATTGAGAACGTGCCGAAGAGGGAACAGGAGTTCCGGGAGCTCTCCCGCGACTACGAGAGTACCCGTGAGCTCTATCAGTCGCTGCTGAAGCGCTCTGAGGAAGCCCAGCTCGCCGAGAGCATGGAGCAGCGCCAGAAGGGGGAGCAGTTCCGGGTGCTCGACCCGGCTGTCCCGAAGCCAAAGCCAGCAGCGCCGAACCGTGTCCAGTTATTCGTGATCGTCCTGCTCGGCTCGCTGGGCCTGGCCGCCGGCGCCGTGGTGCTCGCCGAGAAGATCGACACCTCCTTCCACACAATCGACGACCTCCGTGCGTTCAGCCCGGTGCCGGTGCTGGTCAGTATTCCCCTGATCGTGACGCATACCGATCGCCGCCGCAGGCGGTGGCATCTTCAACTTGGCGCCAGTGCCGCCTTTGTCGGCCTCGTCGCGATCGTCGGCCTCGCCTACTTCGCCGCCAACGGCAACGAGCAGCTCGTCTCGCTCATGGTGCGAAGTGGGGGCTCCTGAGGGCCGTGGCATGTATCTGACGTTTTACGGACTCGCGGACAAGCCGTTCAACGCGACCCCGGACCCCCGCTTCCTCTATATGAGTCCGGGCCACCGGGAGGCCCTCGCCCAACTCCAGTACGGCGTCGAGGAGCGGAAGGGCTTCATCGTGCTGACCGGCAAGGTGGGCACCGGAAAGACCACTCTGCTCCAGGCTCTGCGACAGCGGCTCGACAGCCAGACCGCGATCTCCTCCGTCTTCAATTGCACCCTGCCGTTCGACAGTATTCTCGAGTACGTCCTCGAGGACCTGGAGATCGCCAAGGGCGGAGAGTCGCCGGCGCAGCGACTCATGGCGCTGAACAACTTCCTCATCGAGCGCGCGCGCACCGGCCAGAACACCGCCCTCATCCTCGACGAAGCGCAGAACCTGTCGCCGTCGACGCTGGAACAGATCCGCCTGCTCTCGAACTTCGAGACCCCGACGAGCAAGCTCCTGCAGATCCTGCTAGTGGGCCAGCCGGAGCTCGCGGAGACGCTCCGTCTCCCCGAGCTCGGTCAGCTCAAGCAGCGGGTCGGCCTGCGCTGTCAGATTCCCCCGCTGACCCCTCAAGAAACCCGCGAATATATCCGGACGCGACTGCGCATCGCGGGGGCACGTGACGTGGGGTTGTTCACCGATCCCGCGGTGGACCGCATCAGCGAATACTCGCGGGGGATCCCACGGCTCATCAGCACCGTCTGCGATCATTGCCTGCTCTTCGCGTATGCCGATCAGAAGCGCCGAATCGATCGGACCACGGTCGACCAGGCCGTCGACTATCTGGAGGAGGGCACGCCAGCCCGGCGCAGGGTCGGAGGGCTTCGTCGCTCGAGGGCGCAGCGTTTCTTGTGGTGGGGCCTGGGGGCGGTAACGGCGGGTCTCACGGGCGCCGTTCTGGGCCTGGCGCTGAGGTCCGACGCGGCCTTGCTGAGCGTCGTCCAGTCGGTGCGGACTCTCCTGGTCCCATGAGCAAATTCTTCGAGGCCCTCGAGCGCGCCGCGCAGGAGCAGGCCCTCCGCCACCACCCCGGGCCCTCGACGCCAAGGAGTGGGCAAGGTCCGACCGTCCCTGAGCCGATTCCGTACGAGGTGCTGCGATCATCCCTCGAGGGTCCGAGAACCGCCCCCGACGGACTCGACGAACATCTCGTGAGCCTGGTCGAACCAGCCTCGTTTGAAGCCGAGCAGTATCGGGCGCTTCGCCAGTTGATTGAACGGCTCCATAAATCGACCGCGCTCTCGATCGTCGCTGTCTCGAGCCCGACTGTCGCTGACGGCAAGACCACCACATCGATCAATCTCGCGGGCGCGCTCGCTCAAGCTCCCGACGCTAGAGTTCTTCTGGTCGACACCGATTTGCGCGCAGCGGCCTTGGCGCCCCGCCTCGGGTTCAACGAATCTGTGCGCCCCGGTCTCGTCGACGCGATCCTGGACGCGAATCTCACGCTGGCGGCCGTGGTACACGCGCGTCCGTCGCTCAACCTGTCGGTCGTGCCAGCGGGCCGTGTTCCGTCTTCCCCCTACGAGGTGCTGAAGTCGCCTCGGTTCGGGGAGTTACTCGCGGAGGCGCGCACGCGGTACGACTACATCATTCTCGACACCCCGCCACTCGTGTCGGTCCCCGATTGTCGGGTCATCGAGAAATGGGTAGACGGATTTCTCATTGTGGTGACGGCGCACAGGACGGCCCGCAAGCTCCTCGAGGAAGCGCTGAACGTCGCCGAGCGGGGCAAGATTGTGGGGCTGGTGTTCAACGGTGATCATCGCCACCTCTCGAGGGACTCTTACGGCGCCTACGACTCGAGGCAGTCGTCCCGCCGAAACGGAGGCGGGTGGCGGCGTCGAGTGTTCGGGAGCCGCGACAGAACGCGCAGGAGATAGGTCGCCCCAGAAGATTGACGCCAGGTCACGCACGTTGAGCGTGACGGCGGGGCGGCGGAGCGCGCCGGGTTTCATCGGCCGCGCGCCAGAGGGAATTCGTGATTGGTCTCGCACCCGAGAGAGGGATGGAGACCTAAGGGGGCGAAGCCTTGCCAGAGATGGTCACGGAATCGGTGATGCCGCGCTGGCGGGTCCTTTGGACCCACAGCAACTGCGAGCAGCTCGTCTACGACCAGCTCGCCGCGAAGGGTTTTGACCCTTTTCTCCCCACCGTCGAGGCCTGGTCGCGACGTGGCGGAGTCCGGCGCCTCGCACGGATCCCGATGTTCGGGGGGTATCTCTTCCTGCGTCACGCGATGGACAAGGCGAGCTACCTCGAGGTCTACAAAGCCCGCGGGCTCGTCCGCATCCTCGGTGAGCGCTGGGACCAGCTCGCCGCCGTCCCCGATTCGGAGATCGAGGCGATTCAGACGCTGATCCACTCTGGCCAAGCGATCCTGCCCTACCCGTATCTTCGGCAAGGGCAGCGGGTGCGTATCACGAAGGGGCCCTTCACCGACGTGGAGGGGATCCTCGTCCGAGTGAATCCCAGGAAAGGCCTCCTGGTGGTCTCGGTCGACCTCCTGCAGCGCAGTGTGGCGGTCCACCTGGATTGCACCATGCTCCAGGCCGCATAAGGACAGTCGGGCGATGTGTGGCATCGTCGGCTACGTCGGCCATCGGGATGCCGTGTCCTTCATCCTGCCTGGTCTTCGTCGGCTCGAGTACCGCGGGTATGACTCGGCGGGCATTGCCACGGTTTCCGGGATGGCTCTCGACGTTCGGAAGACGACCGGCAAGATCGCCGACCTCGAGACCTTACTCGCCTCCGACCCGCCCCGCGGCATCCTCGGCGTCGGCCACACACGCTGGGCGACCCATGGCCGGCCCTCGGATGCTAACGCGCATCCGCACCTCGATTGCCATGCCCAACTGGCCATCGTCCACAACGGGATCATCGAGAATTATCGCGAGCTCCGAAAGGCATTAGCCGCCGAAGGGCACCAGTTTCGCTCCCAGACTGACACGGAAGTCATCGCTCACCTGATCGAGCGCTACCAGACTAACGGCCTCGCCGCGGCAGTCCTGCGCGCCGCCCGCGACCTGAAGGGTGCCTACGCCATCGCGTGCGTCGCGCGTAGCGCTCCGAACACGCTGGTCGCGCTGCGGCGTGGGAGCTCGCCGCTGGTCATCGGGTTCGGTCACCAGGAGATGTTCGTCGCGTCGGATATCCCGGCCTTGCTCGGTCAGACGCGGGAGATTCTGGTCCTCGACGAGGGCGAGCTGGCGGTGCTGACCCCTGACGGGATCACGATGCGGACACTCGACGGCGTGCCGATTCGGCGACAGCCGAGCACCATCCCGTGGGATGGCGAGGCGGCGGAAAAGTCCGGCTATCCCCATTTCATGCTCAAAGAGATCTTCGAGCAGCCCGAGGCCGCCCGGAACACGATGCTCGAACGAGTGGACCCGGAGGGGCCCGACATTCGGATTCCCGAGCTGGGGCTCAAGGATCGAGAGCTCACGGGGCTCAGCCGGCTCTGCTTCGTCGCGTGCGGCACCTCATGGCACGCCGGACTCGTCGGGAAATACCTCGTCGAAGCGTTTGCCCGGCTGCCGGTCGAGGTGGATATCGCCTCGGAGTTCCGCTATCGCCACCCGGTCCTCGACAGTCGTGTGCTCACCGTCCCGATCTCCCAATCGGGCGAGACCGCGGACACGCTGGCCGCCCTGCGCGAGGCCCGGCACCACGGCTCTCGAGCCGTCGCGATCTGCAATGTGGTGGGCAGTGCCCTGGCCCGCGAGGCCGACGGCGTCGTCTACACGCGAGCAGGCATCGAGATCGGCGTGGCCTCGACGAAGGCCTTCACGGCGCAGCTCGTGGCTGTCACGTTGCTCGCCCTCAAGCTCGGGCTTGCGAGAGGCTTCGTCGATCCGGCCCTCGTCCGCCAGGTGATCAAGGGGCTCTGGGAGCTCCCAGACCTCATGTCGGTCGTGCTCCGGCAGAGTGATGCGATTCGAGGGGTCGCAGAGCGCTTCGTCGAGCGCGATCATTTCCTCTACCTGGGGCGAGGGCTCACCTATCCCCTGGCGCTCGAGGGCGCCCTCAAGCTCAAGGAGATCTCCTACATCCACGCCGAAGGGTACCCGGCCGGCGAGATGAAGCACGGCCCCATCGCCCTCATCGATTCGCGTATGCCCGTCGTCGCCATCGCCCCGAGGGGAGCGACGTACGACAAGATGACGAGCAGCGTCGAGGAGGTCAAAGCACGAGACGGGATCGTCATCGCGGTGGCGACCGAGGGTGACGAGGCCATTGCGACCAAGGCCGATCTCGTGATTCCCGTTCCGGCCAGTCTCGAATGGCTCCAGCCCATCTTGTTCGCCCTTCCCCTTCAGCTCCTGGCATATCACATGGGAGTCCTGCGGGGTTGTGACGTCGACCAGCCCAGAAACCTCGCCAAGAGCGTGACCGTCGAGTGAAAGGCAGCGATTTGTGTATGGATTACGCCACGACGCTGAGCCGTCACATCGCGACTCACACCGCGCGCGTCAGCATCATCGGCCAGGGATACGTGGGCCTCCCGCTGGCCGTCGCGTTCGCCGAAGCCGGCTTCCCCGTCACTGGGCTCGACACCGACCCCGACCGTGTCGCGGCCCTCGCAAGCGGCCGCTCCCACGTTCCCGACGTTCCGAGCAAGCCGCTTCAAGCGCTCCTGCGCGCCGGCCGCTACAACGCCACGACCGAGCCAGCTATTCTGGCGGAAAGCGACGTCATTCTGATTTGCGTCCCCACGCCGCTCAGGAAGTCCAAGGACCCGGACATCTCCTACGTGGTCGCCGCCTCCCAGGAGGCCGCCACGCGCTTCCGCCCGGGCCAACTGATAATTCTGGAGTCCACCACCTACCCCGGGACCACCGAGGAGCTGCTCCTGCCGCTGTTCCAGGCGAAGGGAGCCAAAATCGGCGAGGACCTCTTCCTGGCGTTCTCCCCGGAACGCATCGACCCGGGGAACCCAACCTTCAAAGTCAAGGACATTCCCAAAGTGGTAGGCGGCATCACTCCTGCCTGCACCCGATTCGCGGCCTCCCTGTACCGGGAGATCGTTCCCCGGGTGCACGAGGTCTCGACCCCGAAGGTCGCCGAGCTGGCGAAGCTCTACGAGAACGTTTTCAGGAACGTGAACATCGCGCTCGCCAACGAGTTTTCCCTCATGTGCCGGTACCTCGGGGTCAGCACCCGAGAAGTGATCGATGCCGCGGCGACGAAACCGTTCGGCTTCATGCCCTTCTATCCAGGCCCAGGGATCGGCGGACACTGCATCCCGGTGGACCCCCTCTACCTCTCCTGGAAGATGCGTGTCAGCGGTTATGAGGCACGGTTCATCTCCCTGGCGGACGACATCAACCGCGCGATGCCCGCCCACGTGCTGAGGCTCGTCAGCGAAGCCCTCAACGACGCGGGCCGCCCGCTGAAGGACACCCGGATCCTCGTCCTAGGCGTCGCGTACAAGCGCGGGATCGGCGACACTCGGGAGTCTCCGGCCTACGAGATCATCGCCACGCTCCGCCGAAAGGGCGCCGAGGTGTCGTACGCCGACCCGCACGTGCCGACCTTTCGAGTGGACGGGACCGAGCTCAAGGCCGTGGAGGCGACCGGCGCGGAACTACGCGGGGCTGATTGCGTCCTGATTCTCACGGACCACGTCGAGTTCGACTATCGCGCGGTGGCGCGTCACGCGCGACTGATCGTGGATACGCGCCACAGCGTTCCGGAAGTCGCCGGCCGGCGTGGCCGTTTGGTGAGGCTCTGAATTCGAGGGGCGAGACTGTGAAAAGGAGTTTCAACAATCGGATAGCAAGGTTCAGTATTTGGGTGGTTGTCTCCCTCGAAAGCGACGCTATCCCTCTGATCTTATTCGGCTGACGGCTTGGCACTCCCCTTGCTCCCCGCAAGCACGGTAGCCGAACCATGGACTTTTCTCCCTTGAACAAAGACTCTCTGAACGAACTCCACGCGCTACTGCCCGAGCCTATGTTCCTTCGGGCGCTGTGCCTGGAGCGGAAGCGCGCGGAGCGCTCTCGAAAGTTCTTTGTGCTGATGTTGCTCAATCAGGTGAAGCCGGTCCAGAACACCAACGGGGACAACGTCTTCAGCAAAACCGTCTCCGTCATCTCAGCCTCGATCCGAGAGACGGACATCGCCGGCTGGTACAGGGAAAACTCCACCCTTGGGGTCATATTTGCCGAACTCGGTAGCGGGGATAAGAAATCTGTCCTCAACACCCTGCGCGCCAAGGTCACTGCCGCCCTCGAGTCCAGGCTGCGCACGGAAGAACTGAGTCGTATTCGAATCTCGTTTTACTCCTTCCCGGAAGACTGCGAAGATCACGAGGCGGGCCTCCAGGCCACTGCCGCGCTGTACCCGGATCTCGCGCAGCGTGACGAAGCGAGAAGGGTGTCCCGTGGGATCAAGCAGGCTATTGACGCTGTGGGCAGCTTGATGGCGTTGATCGTCCTGTCGCCGATTTTTCTGGCCATCGCCGTTGCGATTAAACTTTCATCGCCCGGACCTGTCTTCTTCCGACAGAAGAGGATCGGCCAGTACGGAATCCCCTTCACGTGCCTGAAGTTCCGCTCCATGTACGCCGTCAACGATTCACGGATCCACATGGAGTACGTCAAGCGATTCATCGCCGGAGCCGTTGACGCCGGCGTCTCCGACACACAGCAGCACAAGGCTGTCTACAAGATCACCGAGGATCCGCGGGTGACTCGCGTCGGGCGGTTTCTGCGGAAGACCAGTCTGGACGAGCTTCCCCAATTCCTGAATGTCCTCCGCGGGGAAATGTCCCTGGTTGGGCCACGGCCGCCGATCCCTTATGAGCTCGAGGCCTACGACGTCTGGCACCGGCGGCGCCTGCTTGAAGTCAAGCCTGGGGTCACCGGCCTCTGGCAGGTGAACGGGCGCAGCCGGCTGCGCTTCGACGACATGGTACGTCTCGACCTCAAGTACGCGAAAGCCTGGTCGCTCGGGCTCGACCTCAAGATCCTGCTCCAGACGCCCCGCGCCGTATTTACCGGCGACGGAGCGCACTGAGTCGAGGTCGGGACAATGCCGCCGTCAGACCCAAGCGCACATACACGATGATTCACATCGGTGTCATCGGCTACGGCTACTGGGGCCCGAACATTGTCCGCAACCTCCGGGGCCTCGAGGGATGCGAGGTCGGCGGCGTCTGCGACCTGAGTCCGGCCGCCCTCAAGCGGGTGGCCCAGGCGCACCCGGGCGTCCCGGTCACTACGGACCCCACAGAGCTGCTGACCTCGACCGAGATCGACGCCATCGCCGTCGTGACCCCCGTCTCGACGCACTTCGACCTCGCCAAGGCCGCCTTGGAGAACGGCAAGCACGTCTTCGTCGAAAAGCCCTTCACCTCCACCACCCACCAGGCGGAGGAGCTGATCGAGCTGGCCGAGCGGAAGAAGCTCACCATCATGGTGGACCACACCTTTCTCTTCACCGGCGCCGTCCGAAAGATCCGCGAGCTCCTCGACGATGGCGTCCTCGGCGATCTCTATTACTACGACTCCACGCGCGTCAACCTGGGGCTGTTCCAGCACGACGTCAGCGTCGTCTGGGATCTGGCACCGCACGATCTGGCGATCATGGATTTCCTCATCCGGGCGAAGCCCGACGCGGTGATCGCGACCGGCGAAACCCACTTGAATGGTCTCGTGGATGTCGCGTATCTCACGATCTATTTCCCGGGAAACACGATCGCCCACATCAACGTCAACTGGCTGTCGCCCGTCAAGATCAGGACAACGCTCATCGGCGGTGAGAAGAAGATGCTGGTCTGGAACGACCTCGAGGCCGACGAAAAGATCAAGGTCTACGACAAGGGCGTCCAGGTCCAGAACGGCCACGGTCTCTACGACCTGCTGGTGAGCTATCGCGCGGGCGACATGTGGGCCCCACGCGTGGAGCAGTCCGAAGCGCTCAAGGTCGAGCTCGATTATTTCATCGACTGTGTCACGAAGAACCAGACGCCAGTGAATGACGGCGTGGCCGGCTGTCGCGTCGTGCGACTTCTCGAGGCGGCCGACCAGTCGCTGAGCGCGAGGGGCAAGGCGATCCAGCTATGAACGACTATCAGTGCGTCGCTCCCGACGTGAGGCTGGGCAAGGGCGTCAAGTTGGGCAAATTCGTCAATCTCTACGGCTGCGAAGTCGGCGACAATACGAAGATCGGTCCTTTCGTGGAGATTCAGAGGAACGCGAAGATCGGCAGGAACTGCAAGATCTCGAGCCACACCTTCATCTGCGAAGGCGTGACCATCGAGGACAATGTCTTCATTGGGCATGGCGTGACGTTCATCAACGACACCTATCCGCGCGCCACCACCCCGCGCGGTGAGTTGCAGACGGAAAACGACTGGCACGTCGAGCCTACCCTCGTGAGGACGGGCGCCTCCGTCGGCTCCGGCTCCACCATCCTCGCCAACCTCACGATCGGCGCGAATTCCCTGATCGGGGCGGGGAGCGTGGTGACCCGCGACGTTCCGGCCAACGCGATTGTGGCGGGATATCCTGCGCGCCTCCTGCGGTCGCTCGCCGGCGACACACGAGCTCTCCGATGATCACCGGCGAACAGATCCCGCTGGTGGACTTGGTGACTCCGCATCAGGAGCTGGAAGAGGAACTCGTCTCGGTCTTCAAGGCAGCCCTGAAGACTGCGAGGTTCATCGGTGGACCGATGGTGGAGGCCTTCGAGCGAGAGTTCGCGGAGTTTTGCGACGCGCGGCACTGCGTCGGCGTGGGGAGCGGCACCGACGCTTTGCGCTTTGCGCTAATCGCCGGCGGCGTCCAACCGGGCGACACCGTGGTCACCGTTCCGAACACCTTTATCGCCACCACGGAAGCGATCTCCCAGGCCGGCGCGCGACCCGACTTCGTGGACGTCGACGACCGCACCTACACGATGGATCCGGAGAAGCTGCGTTCCTATCTCGAGATCGGGTGCACACGGGACGTGAAAACCAACCAGGCGGTGAGCAAGCGCACTGGCGGCCCGGTGACGGCAGTCATTCCCGTGCACTTGTACGGGCAGATGGCTGACATGGATCCTATCCTCGATCTCGCGGCCCAGTACAACCTCATCGTTGTCGAAGATGCCTGCCAGGCGCACGGCGCGGAGTACCTCTCGAAGAGAGGGAACGGCTGGCGCAAGGCCGGGTCGATGGGTCATGCCGCGGCATTCAGCTTCTATCCGGGGAAGAATCTGGGCGCGTGCGGCGAGGCGGGCGCCATCACGACCGACGACGAGCAACTCGCGCGGCGCTGCCAGATGCTGCGCGACCACGGCCAATCGAGAAAATACTTCCACGACCTCGAGGGCTACAACGGCCGGCTCGACGCCATCCAGGCGGGTCTCTTGCGGGTGAAGCTTCGTCATCTGGCGAAGTGGAACGAGCAGCGGCGAGAGCGAGCACGTGACTACGACGAGCTCTTCGCCAATGCCGAGGGGGCGGTCGTCCTCCCACACGTCCCGATCTGGTCGCGACCGGTCTACCACCTCTATGTGGTGCGGGTCTCGGATCGGGAACGGCTCCAGATGGGCCTGACCGCCGCCCACCTCTATGTGGTGCGGGTCTCGGATCGGGAACAGCTCCAGATGGGCCTGACCGCCGCAGGCATCGGAACGGGCATCCACTACCCGGTTCCACTCCATCTCTCGAAGCCTTACGAGGCTCTGAGGCTCCGTCCCGGTGACTTCCCAGTCGCCGAGCAGGCAGCCTCACAGGTGCTTTCGCTCCCGATGTTTCCCGGGCTCTCTCCTGAGCGGCAGCGCCTCATAGTGACCAAGGTCCTCCAGTCGATCGCTGTCAGGGAGACCGGCGCGCTCAGGTAGCGGAACGGATGCTTGGTGTCCTGCCACGACACATCGGGCGTCCCACATCGAGAACGCAGTGCGAGCCCGGACTATTGGAGCCGGAGGATCCGTGAAGCTTGTTTCCATTGTAGGGGCGCGACCCCAGTTCATCAAGGGACTATTGGAGCCGGAGGATCCGTGAAGCTTGTTTCCATTGTAGGGGCGCGACCCCAGTTCATCAAGGCGGCTGCAGTAAGCCGTCGCGTGAGAGAGCGACATCAGGAGATATTGGTACATACGGGCCAACATTACGACTACGAAATGTCCGGCATCTTCTTCGATGGGCTCGACATACCGCCGCCGCGGGTGAATCTGGGTGTCGGGTCCGGTTCGCATGGCACTCAAACCGGCGCCATGCTCAAAGGAATTGAAGATGTCTTGCTTCTCGAACGTCCGGATTGGCTCCTGATCTATGGCGATACGAACTCTACGCTCGCCGGCGCTCTAGCAGCCTCAAAGTTGTCCGTGCCAGTCGCCCACATCGAAGCTGGACTACGAAGCTTCAACCGCCGCATGCCGGAGGAGATCAACCGTGTGGTGGCGGATCATCTCTCGAACATGCTGCTCTGCCCGAGCGACACGGCGATCACTAACTTGGCCGCCGAGGGCCTGTCGCGAAACGTTCATCTCGTCGGCGATGTCATGCTGGACGTCCTGACCTGGGCAAGGCAGCACGCTGACGCGAACCCGCCGGCGATCCTGGGGCGACTCCGATTGCGGCAGAAATCGTACTTGCTTGCCACCGTGCACCGCAGTGAAAACACGGACGATTGGGCGCGCCTTTCGCAGATTCTAACCGCATTCAACGCGCTGGACGAGCCGGTCGTCTTCCCTATTCATCCTCGCGCACGTCGCATCATCACGGGGGCGGATTGGCGGCCAGAACCTCACGTCCAGCTGATCGATCCTGTCGGCTACCTCGATATGGTGACTCTGGCGGGTTCCGCCAGACTCGTTCTCACGGACTCCGGCGGATTACAGAAGGAGGCCTATTGGATGGGAGTCCCTTGCCTCACACTGCGAGACGAAACTGAATGGGTCGAGACCGTTCAGACCGGCTGGAATATCTTGGTCGGATCTGACTCCGAGAAGATTATCCAGGCGACGCACTCATTTGCGCCAGCGGATCCGCGGCCGGGCCTTTACGGAGACGGTCACGCAGCCGCAAGGTGTGTTGAGCTATTGGGGTGACCTCGATGAACAGCGATTTAGCCCGAACGTCCAAGATCAACGTCGCTGTTGTTGGAATTGGTTACTGGGGCAAGAACCTCGTCCGAAACTTTCACGAGCTTGGCGCCTTGGCAATGCTCTGTGATGGCGAAAGATCTGTCGAGGAGCGCTGCGGAAACGAATACAAGAGTGTAAGATTCTGCGGGGATTTCAGCGTCGTCCTTAGCGATCCGTCTATTTCCGCCATCGCCCTGGCCACGCCGGCCACTACCCACTACGAAATGGCTAAGGCGGCTCTCGAAGCCGGAAAGGACGTTTTCGTCGAGAAGCCGCTCGCCATTGACGTAAAGCAGGGCGAGGACCTCGTCAACCTGGCCGCCGCACAGCACAGAGTCCTTATGGTTGGGCATATTCTCAGGTATCATCCGGCGATCCTGAAATTGCAGCAATTGATTCAGGACGGGGCACTCGGACAGATCAACTACCTGTATTCCAACCGTCTGAACATCGGGAAGATCCGTACCGAGGAGAATATTCTCTGGAGCTTTGCGCCGCATGACATCTCGGTGATCCTGTCACTCCTGAACGAGATGCCGAATCGTGTCTTCTGCCAGGGCGGCGCCTATCTCAATCGCCAGATCTTTGACGTCACCCTGAGCCAATTCGATTTCCCTAGCGGGGTTCAAGCCCACATCTTCGTGAGCTGGCTGCACCCGGTCAAAGAGCAACGGCTCGTCGTCGTCGGTTCGGAAAAGATGGCCGTCTTCGATGACACCGCTGAAGACAAACTCGTCTTGTATCCTCACAAAGTAAAATGGCAAAATCGGGTCCCGACGGCGGTCAAAGCGAACGGCGAAATCGTGAAGCTGGAGAATCGAGAGCCGCTAAGGGCGGAATGCCAACACTTCCTCGACTGTGTAGAGTCCAGGACCTCTCCCGTGAGCGACGGAGCAGAAGGCCTACGGGTCTTGCGAGTTTTGGATGCCTGCCAGCGTTCGCTGCTCAGCGGGGGGGTCGCGGTGGAACCCTCCGGTTCGCTGAGCGAGAAGGAACGACCTCCTTACTTCGTCCACGAGTCTGCCTATGTTGACGACGGGGCTCAGGTCGGTGCGGGCACAAAGATCTGGCATTTCTCTCACATCATGAAGGGCGCACGGATCGGCGAACGTTCCATCATAGGGCAAAACGTCAATGTTGACGGTGGGGCGATCGTCGGAAGCAATGTCAAGATCCAAAACAATGTTTCGGTCTACGCGGGCGTGGTGATTGAGGATGATGTCTTTCTTGGACCTTCGTGTGTCCTGACGAATGTCAGTAATCCTCGCGCCGAGGTGAATAGGCATTCGTTGTATGAGATCACCCGTTTGAAGCGCGGTTGTACCGTTGGAGCCAACGCCACGATTGTCTGCGGTATCACCATCGGACGCTATGCGTTTGTCGGTGCGGGTTCGGTTGTCACCAAGAGCGTGCCGGACTTTGCGTTGGTCGTTGGCAATCCCGCTCGCCACATCGGATGGATGAGTCGGCACGGCCACCGCCTCGACTCGGTTGACTCCCATGGCGTGATGCGCTGCCCCGAAAGTGGCTACCGCTATCAGCAAACCGATGCTGGCGTTCTTCGCTGCCTCGACTTGGACGAGGAAGCTCCATTACCCCCGGCGCTGCGCAATGGAATGAAGGCCTACAGGCAATTGAAAGAAGAAGCCAAGCGATGAATGTTCCCCTGCTCGATCTCAAGGCGCAGTACCGGGCGATCAAGTCCGATGTCGACGCAGCTGTTGCCGAAGTGATGGACTCTCAGCACTTCATTCTGGGGCCGAAGGTGGAACAGTGCGAGAAGGCGATCGCCCGATACTCGCACTGCTCACACGCGGTGGGGGTGTCGTCGGGCACCGATGCCTTGCTGGCCTGCTTGATGGCCGAAAACATCGGTCCGGGAGACGAGGTCATCACTACGCCCTACACGTTCTTCGCCACGGCGGGCGCGATCGCGCGCGTAGGGGCAACCCCCGTTTTCGTAGACATTGATCCAGTCACCTACAATCTCGACCCGTCCCTTCTCCAGTCAAAGGTCACGACCAAGACCCGCGCAATCATACCTGTCCACCTCTATGGCCAGATGGCCAACCTGGATGCCGTGATGTCGGTAGCTGAAAGGCACGGCCTCGTTGTCATCGAAGACGCCGCGCAGGCGGTCGGCGCCGAGCACAAGGGCGGTCGCGCGGGCAGTATCGGACACTACGGCTGTCTTTCGTTCTTTCCCTCAAAGAATCTTGGTGCCGCGGGGGACGGTGGAATGGTCCTCACGAATGATGCGCAGCGTGCCGAGAAGCTCATGTGCCTTCGCGCGCATGGCTCCAAACCTAAATACCATCACAAGTTCATCGGAGGGAACTTTCGGCTCGACGCTCTTCAGGCGGCAGTTGTCTCTGCGAAGCTCCCGTACTTGGATGAATGGACGGCCGCGCGGCAGCGTAACGCCGAACGCTATACTCACCTGTTCGCCGCCTCCGGACTGGACATCGCTGATAGTGCTGAGCTCTACGCTAGCAGTCGCCAGTCAACTGTGGCAGGCCTCCGTCGATCTGCGGACCGACCACCCCACGTTGTCCTTCCGAGAGTCGTGACGGATCGCCACATCTTCAACCAATACGTGATCCGCGCTTCGCGCCGGGACCAAATGAGGGCGGCTCTCGCAGCAAAGGGCGTGGCCACCGAGATCTACTATCCTGTGCCGCTCCACCTTCAGGAATGCTTCTCATACTTGAGGCACAAAGCCGGTGCGTTTCCCGAAAGCGAGTCCGCGGCGAACGAAACGCTCGCCTTACCCATTTATCCTGAACTCACCGAACAGCAAGCATGCTATGTTGTCTCCTGCATCCAGGATTTCTTCCGCGCGACTGCCTGACGTCGGCCGAGGGCGTTGTTTGTCCGTGATCCCCGTTGATCGAAACCTGGCGTCAAAATGATTGGCGTGATCGCGCAAGCGGCTGAACGGGGTGTTGTTGAAGAGTTCTTCCAGCTCTTCAAGACGCCATGGGAGTTCTATCGTGAGGGCCGCTCATACGATGTGGTGGTTGTCACGGCTGACGAAGTTCCAGATGTGGACGCGAAGCTCGTGCTCGTCTACGGAGCAGAGCTCAAACGCCGCGACCCGGTCGCGACGACGCTCACCGCGCTTTCTGAAGGGCGAACTGTCCTTATCGACTACCAGGGGAGTCGCGTTCCTGTGTACGGCGCGGTGCGAGTCTTCGAGAAGGGCGAAGGCGGTATTCCTTGTATTACCGCGGACGCCGGCATTGTCGGCGTCAAGGTCCCTTCATCCGACTGCACGATGTTGCGTCTGGGATACAGCTTGTTTCGAGAGGTTGAGTACCTTCTGTCGGTCGGTCAGCCGCCCGAGAACGCTCATACCCCGACACTTGACATGCACATCATGATGCTCCGCGATTGGATCCTGGACGCGGGGATTACTCTCTTGGAAATCCCCCCGTCTCCTTCGGGGCATCGGTTCGCAGTCTGTCTCACGCACGACGTCGATTTCCTCAGGATACGCGATCACAAGTTCGATCACACGATGTGGGGATTTCTTTACCGGTCCACCGTCGGCGCGGTCTGTAATTTCCTCAGGCGCAGGATCTCGTGGCGGCGCCTTGTGAGGAGTTGGTGCGCTGCCGCCTCTCTCCCTCTCGTGCATTTGGGCTGGGCGAAAGATTTCTGGCTCCCGTTCGACTGGTATTTGCAGGTCGAGAAGAATCTGCCGTCCACGTACTTCTTAATCCCGTTCAAGCATCACGCCGGCGACAGGGCCGCCGGGAGGCATGCGAAAAGGCGGGCGACCTCCTACGACATTAGCGACATTCCCGAATGGACGGCGACACTCATTCGAGAGGCGCGTGAACTGGCGGTTCACGGCATCGATTCTTGGCACAGCCGTGACAGAGGACGAGAGGAATTGAGGGCGATCGAAACAGCCACAGGACGATCCGACATTGGCGTGCGAATGCATTGGTTGTGGAATAACGAAAACACCTTCCGGGAGTTGGAAGAGGCGGGTTATGCTTACGATTCGACGGTAGGTTATAACGAAACGATAGGCTACCGTGCCGGAACGACTCAGGCGTATCGTCCACTCGGCACACGAAGGCTGCTGGAGCTTCCATTACACGTTCAAGATGGTGCGATGTTTTATCGCCAGAGGCTTGATTTGACCGAGCCCGAGGCCTGGAGACGCTGCGCGACCCTCATTGGCAACGCAAACACGTTTGGCGGCGTGCTGACGATCCTCTGGCATGACCGAAGTCATGGGCCCGAACGGTTCTGGGGAGACTTCTATGCCCGGCTCTTGGGAGAGCTGAAGTCCCTTGACCCGTGGTTCGCCACCGGCGGCCAGGTGACCAATTGGTTTCGGCAACGGCGCGAGGTCGTCTTTGAATATCCGTCCGCTCATGGACCGGACCATCTACACGTACGATACCGCGGTGAGAGAGTCGACCCTCCCTTGACCCTGAGAGTGCACTGTCCGAACGGTCCCGCGGAGGAATGCCATCCCGTATCCGGACAGGCCTGCCGGACCACGGATATTCCTTGGACTGGCGAGTCAGAAGTTGAATTCGCGCAGCTGCTCCGAGAAGTCTCCAACCCACCGGCGCAAACCCATTTGGCGCTCCCTTCGTATCCCTGACATCGGGCGCCCACTCCACTGAGCCAATGAAATCTGTTTGCATACTCCTACAAAACAGTTATGAGATTGATCTCCGAGTCCGGCGCAAGGCGGAAGCGTTGGTATCTGCCGGCTACCATGTGGACGTCCTTGCTCTGCGGTCTTCCTACTCGAAGGCACGGAACTACAGTTTACGTGGAGTGAATGTGTACACGCTTTCGCTCGGACGAAAGCGGGGCTCTTTGGCGCGCTACGCCGTTGAGTACCTGACCTTTTTTCTCTGGGCTTTATGCAAACTGTCGTCCCTGATGGAGAAGCGACATTACGTGGTCGTCGACGTGAATAATCTTCCCGACTTTCTCGTTTTTGCGGGCGCCTATGCCAAATGGAGAGGCGCGAGGATTGTTTTCGACATGCACGAGATTGCTCCTGAGTTCTATGCTTCGAAATACTCGGCTCGCGAGAATTCAATACCAGTGCGTGTCCTCAGATACCTGGAAAGAATGAGCCTGAACTTTGCCGACCGGGTCGTCACCATTAATGAACCGATTCAAAACCTCCTCGTGAACCGTGGCTTGCCTAAATGGAAGTCCACGATAATCATGAACTCGGTCGACGAAGCGTTGTTCACTCCGTGGCTGGATGCGTCCGCTTCTGCTCCCGTTTCTCTCAGCCCACCCGATTTCGTGATGATGTATCACGGCACACTCACTCATCTCTACGGCCTGGACATTGCGCTTGAAGCCTTTGGGATGGTGCATCACCAGATGCGCGGCGCGCAGTTTTGGATTTTGGGGGAAGGGCCCGCAAAGGCGTCTCTCGAAAGGCTGGCGGGCCAGCTTGGCTTGAGCTCGAAGGTGAGATTCCTTGGCGCTGTCCTTCCCGACGAGATCCCGCGTTGGTTGAAACAGTGCGATACGGGAGTGTTGGCAACACGTCAGGACGCATTCCTCGACCTGTCCTTTTCAGGCAAGCTCTCAGAGTACATCATCATGAAGAAAGCTGTCATTTGTGCGCGGCTTAAAACGATTCGGCACTACTTCAGCGAAGAAGCGCTCGCGTTCTTCGAGCCGAACAATCCGTCCGATCTGGCGCAACAAATGCTCCGCATGGCTGCGGACACGAATCTTCGTATCCGCCTCGCCGAACAGGCGCGACGCGAGTATGTGCCGATACGTTGGGAAGTGATGAAAGACAGGTACCTGAACCTGATCGAAGAGGTCACGGGACATCGTGCGGCAGAGGCACGAGACGGCCACACTTGCTCACCCGTTTGATCATGCGTGCCGGGTTCCACCGCCAGCCCGATGAGTGGCCATGAGGGAGCCAAGCACTGCGCCTTCGCTTGGCGGGCGCACCCCGCTGGCGATCAGCCCGTCCATCGGAATAGCCCGAGCTACATGTCCTCCTGTCATGCACGCTAGTCCACGCCTGCGCATCGTCTTTTTGGCTGCAGACGACGAGTTCGCGGGCGAGATGCAGCGGTTTCTGTATGCTCGCCATCCCGACTGGATTGTAGGATCGGTCATCTCGTCTCATCCGATCTATAAACGCTCAAGAATCGGTGCCGTGCTGTTCGTTCTGCGGCGGTCCGGCTTCATCTTCCTGAGTGAGATGCTACGCATCCGCCTGACGGGAGGCCTGCTCTACAGGAAGAAGAGGGTTTTCCCGTCGCGCCTCGCCCGATCCCATAATGTCGACGTCTTCGTCTGTTCGAACATTAACGACGGGCGCAGCGCCGCCACACTGCACGCCTGGCGTCCAGATTTAATCATTTCGACAAACTTTAGCCATTACATAGGCAAACCCGTGCGTGAAGCGATCGCCAGATACGGATGCTGGAATTTGCACAAGTCTCTGCTGCCCCATTACCGGGGGATGGCACCGAGCTTTCATGCCCTCTTGGAGGGAGCAACGACGGTCGGCGCGACGCTGCACGTTGTGGCGAAGGAGCTTGATGTCGGTGACGTGTTGAG
>Ga0209159_1000213_pt1 | contig 56418 bp, 45 predicted proteins | sample GraSoiAngelo_144_FD_185901 | JGI IMG/M metagenome (GOLD analysis project Ga0209159, IMG submission 185901) | Grasslands soil microbial communities from the Angelo Coastal Reserve, California, USA - 14_1009_02_40cm (SPAdes) (version 2) | ecosystem: Environmental > Terrestrial > Soil > Grasslands ...
CGCCAGCGACTACGTTCAAACCGGTGCACGACATTAGGATGAGGGTTGTGCCTCTCGAAAATCTCGAAATGTTTGAGCGCATGGGAGTTAGTTTTCCTACATAATTCTCGCCGATGCTCATTTTTCTTACGACACTCCTCGCATCTTTGGCCTCGATCTTCCGGTCGCGTGCTTCCCTCGGGCTCGAGAACCTGGCTCTACGTCATCAAATCGGCGTGCTCCACAGGTCTGCAGGAAAGCGCCCAAAATTGACCGCGGGCGACCGCCTGCTGTGGATCTGTCTGTCGCGCCTCTGGCGCGATTGGCGCTCGGCGTTGGCCATCGTCAAGCCAGAAACGGTCGTTGCCTGGCATCGTGCCGCCTTTCGTTTGTTCTGGACCTGGAAGGTGCGTTGCGGAAAACCAGGACGACCCGTCATTTCAAGTGAAGTCCGAGATCTGATTCGCAAGATGTGCCGGGAGAATCCCGGTTGGGGTGCACCGCGCATCCACGGCGAACTGCTCAAACTGGGCATCGACATCGGAGAGAGCAGTGTCAGCAAATATATGCTGCGCTGCCGCAAACCGCCGTCTCAGACTTGGCGCACCTTCCTGGAGAACCATGCCCAGCAGCTGGTCTCGATCGACTTCTTCACCGTGCCCACCATCCGGTTCCAGGTCCTTTACGTATTTCTGGTGTTGGCCCATGACCGGCGTCGCATCTTGCACTTCAATGTGACCACCCACCCGACCGCAGATTGGACCGGACAGCAACTGCGCGAGGCATTTCCCTTTGCCCAACTCCCGCGCTACCTCCTGCGCGACCGCGATGCGATCTTTGGCGATGACTTCCGAGAACACGTGCGAGACATGGGCATTTGCGAAGTCCTGTCTGCACCGCGCGCGCCTTGGCAGCGAGCCTACATCGAGCGGGTGATTGGATCCGTTCGTCGCGAATGCCTCGATCATATGATCGTGTTCCATGAAACCTCTCTACGACGAACTCTCACTTCCTATTTCGATTACTATCACCGATCGAGAACGCATCTTTCGTTGGGGAAGGACGCACCGGAGCCACGAGCGATTCACCCGCCCGCAATGGGATCCGTCGTAGCGCTACCCCTTGTCGGCGGACTGCACCACCGCTACGAACGACAGGCTGCCTGAACGAGCCAGAATCAACCCTGCCGGTATTGGCTTTCCGACTTTCTAGTCCGAAGAGTGCTCGCGCACAGGTGCATCACAGCGAATTTGGTTCACCAGATTCAAGCGGGGTCCGCAAGCTCATCGACCTTTGCGGTTCATTTGGAAGAATACCTTCGATCCTTGGGCTGCTCCGAATTTCCGGGAGGAGAGGCCAAATTGCCTTCAGTCGCTCTGCTACACAGCCCAACTTTCTCTACTGCTAGGGATCTCTTCTCCCTGCACGCGGAATATGTTGATAAAGCGCGTTCGCGACAGCCATAAGGTGCCGCCTTGAGGCTCGTTTTTTCTTATTGCCGCCTTTTGCCGCCTCGCGAAATCGCTAAGTCATTCCTAGCAAATGATTGGTAGGGGCGGTGGGGATCGAAACCAATACCGATCGGAATTTCAAGGACTTAGAAGAAATGCTGGGGAACGGTAAGGCATTGAAAAGGAACAATGGGGAGCGCAAAGGAATCCTTATTGGCCCCTTAATGGCCCCTCGTTTTTCTCGACCACCGAGATTCCGCCATCGTGTATTTCACTCACTGTCCAAGTCGCGCGGTCGGCTTCGGGCTCAAATTTTGCGGCGCGGATGGCAAGCCGACGTAACTTCGTGAATATGCTAGATCCGAAACCCGTAATCCGGCTGGAGGCATCATTCGGGCGGGCTTTCTTCGACTTCGTCGGAACCTCTCGGGATCTGGATGTTTCACGATCTCCGGTAACCAGGCAGTAGGTTAAAGTGTTGGTGGAAATCAAATTCGCAATGCTAAATGGATTCGTGCAGGTTCTATGGGCTGATTCTATGCCTCGCCCTCTTCACCTGGTGGCTGCATGCACGGATGCCACCGCTCATCCTCAGCATGGGCATCACAGAACCACTTCTTGCACGACGCGCAGCGTACGGTCGCCGGATATATGCACGCCGCAGCATCAGGCGAAACGCCCTGACATGGCCGATCCAGTTCCGCGCTTTCGTGTTCCTTTTCTCCGGTTGATGCCATAACGACGCTCCCCCTTTCCGAGAAGCACGTCTTCTCAGGGGAATCGGAATGCGGCTCCTAAGTCGATAGGTAAACACAAGGCTACTTCAAGTCGTTGTATCGAAAGCGCCCAAATACACCGTGCCCATGCATGCGCCTTGCCCCTTCGCGCTTCCGGTACAACACTAAGACTTCTCGGGAACCCGCTAGGACTTCAGTTTCATCCTCTCCTACTTTCGTTCCATTGCTGGCTACGGAAGGACTCTGCATTCTTCTCCCGAAGCTTTTCCAGCGGGAACGGACGTGCCTGATGGAGCTCGAAATCTTCATCGTATTGCTCGTCAATAAGCGTCCCGGTGGGGTTTCGTATGTCAGGAGCGTCAAGAAATAGGCACCCCGTTCGATGGCGGAATTTGAACTCGCGCCAGTCAATGCATTTTCGGAGTCACAGCTATGAAGGCACCCTATATAAAAACGCTAATCATGGCAGTTTTGGCTTTGACGATTTCAAGCGTAGTGAAGGCCCAGAAAACTTCGGACATTATAAACCGGGGCGTTGACTTCTTGGCGGTCTGCCAATACGACAACGATCATCCGCCTGATGTTTGCTTGGCGTACGTTGCCGGGGTGGTCGGGACGCTCGCGCTCAATTGGGCAGACACCGGTCAGAGGATTTGTATTCCCGATAGCGCGACAGTGAGAACTACGCTTGACCTAGTTCTTCGGTACATAAAAGATCATCCTGAGAAGCGCGAACAAAAGCCTATTTTTTTGGTCGCACAGGTAACAATCAAGAAATATGTGTGCGAGGCGCCGAAACAGCACGCCGCACCGGCTCCGAAGGCGGAACCAGAGCCGAAGGCACGCCCGTGACTCTGTTCAAACGTCGCAGAATAATGTAAATCGATTTCCTCGGGCGTAGACATTGTCGGGGTTCCGCAACCAGCGGGACGAATTTTCAGGCAATAGCTCACCATGCGTGGCAAAAGTCAGCGCAGGCTCGCCAACGGCCCTGCGAGCACCTCGCACGTCCGCATCAGCGAAAAGAGTTGAAGAAATCGCTTTACTGTTTGTCGTAAACGACGACGTTATTTACATCCTGCCCCTGCGCGTCCTTGCCCTTGAATGTCGAGGTCCGCGTTTTTCCGGCTTTAGAGATCACCGACGTCACGGTCATCACAACCTGGTCACCTTTCTTTATGGTGGAACGGGTCGTGCTGGCGTCGAGCCGTTCTAACGCTACTGTATCAGCGTTCGGCACGCCAGTAATCGGGTAGTCCTTGCCGTCGTATTTTGCAGTGAACTCGACATGAGTCGGATTCCCAGCTGCGTCGATTCCCTCTGAACTGAGCTTGATGTTATCTACGTCAGAGTCGATCTTTACCGTGATACTCTTCGGTGTTGGTCCGGGACTGTACTTTGACTTTGCAGGGTTCATCTTCCAGGTGCCAGAGTGCTGATCGGCAGCCCTGGCTACAAGGCTCAGAGCAAGTGCCACGAAGAGCAGTGTCGTCGCAAAAACGGCAAACCTTTTGATTCGCATGATCGATCCTCCTAGATGGGATGTTTGGGATGGGCTTAGTGCAATCGTTATCAGCCGAAATTTGAGAAAAGTCCAGAAGATTCTCTCAGATTGCACAGGGGCTCGCGTACACGCGAGAGAAGTTCCTCGATTGATCCCGGGAAGCCAGCTTCCCGTCATATGAGCGCCGCTCACCTGATGGCCGTATAACGCGCGTCTACCGCCGAACCACAGTTACCAGGCCGGTTTCGCTAAACAAAGAGTCCTTTAACCGTTGGTTTTTTCGGTGCCAGAATTCTAAAAGTGTCGACAGTACGTGGTGTCTTATTGGCCGACCTGCGAGACCTGACGATTTGTCCTTTGCAGATAATTTCAAGCTTCCCTCGTGAGGCCAAATCCCCTGCAGCACTTCTTCCACAGACTTCGGAAACCAGATGTAGCAATATGTTGAAGCATTCATTCGGCAAGCCACTTCTACGGTAACCGCGTTAACCAATCAAGTAGCGCGGAGCTCCGCCGGCAAGGCTCTCGTGAAGCGTACTAGTCAGCGAATATAAAAGCGGAAGACTGACCGACGAATGGCAAGCTGGACACCTCCAAGGAGAAATACTGGATCCATTTGACGCGGTTCCCGTTCACTTGATGAGCCCACAATGCACGAGAGCAGGCGGAGGTTGATAGCTGGACGATCTTGATTTACCTATCAGGTGCGGCGCTGGCAGGTTTCCGGTTTAGAGTATTCGTTCGTCCATTACTTCGCTATGACCGCTACATGGGAGAAAAAGTTGACCTATTTCGCAGTGGACACTGGCACAACGAACACAACTGTTTGGCTTATGAGGGATGACAGGATTCTGCGGGAGTCCAAGCATCCTGTAGGAGTTCGGCAGACCTCGATCCACGCCGACCGAGAACTGCTTGAAAGCGCGCTGCGCGGAACCTTCCGCTCGTTATCGAGACGAGCACCATCGCCTCCGAGGTTTGTACTTGCGGCTGGCATGCTGACTTCACAATTGGGGCTTCTAGAAGTGCCCCATGTCCTTGCTCCCGCCGGCGTCGGCAAGCTCGCGGAGAATGTACGAATGAAAAGGTTTGCCCGAGTGAGTCCGTTGCCATTTTTCTTGGTGCCCGGAGTGCGAATCGGTAGAGCCCCGTGTAAATTATCAGAGGTAGCATATAGCGATGTCATTCGGGGTGAGGAGACAGAGATTGTAGGATTTCAGGCGAATGCGCAGCCGCGAGCTCACGCAGCGCCGTGGCTGCTCTTGCACGTGGGGTCGCATTCCAAAGCAATCGAGGTGGATGCCCGGGGTCAAATTGTGCGATCGGCCAGTACGCTCTCTGGGGAAGCACTGCACGCCCTAAGAACGCAGACGATCCTGGCGAGCCGATTGCGCGATCTGAGGTCGCAGGAGCTGCAGAAGAGCTTCTTCGAAAGCGGAGTCAGATGCAGCGAGCGCTATGGTCTATCACGCGCGCTTTTCATGACCCGGTTGCTTGAGGGGAATTCTCGGTATGGTCAGCGGGAGTTGTATAGCTTTCTTCTGGGCTCTCTCTTGGCGAGTGATCTTCGAGCTTTTCGCAGCCTGGGATTCCTCGCACCGCGTCCCATAAGAATCGTTTTGAGCGGCCAGCCCAATCTGCAGTTGGCTTGGCGCCAGATGCTCAAGAAGGACTATGACGTTAAGGTGGTCAGTCCAGAAGTTAGGGCGTTGGCATTTCTTGCTGGGCTTCGTGAGATTGTCTTTGCCAGTTCCGCATATCGTCAATTTCAGGCCGGAATTGCGGGAATATGAGATTAGTCGAGGCGCGTCTCGGAAGTAGATTTACAGTGGGGACGGGTGCTTGTTGAAGGAAATCCGATGAATAGGCGATTATTTCTGAAATCGATGGCCGCGGGTGTGTATGCGTTCGCGCATCTCCCGATGCTGCAAGCCGCGTTGCCCAAGCTGAAGATCACGCGAGTACGGGCTTACGCGCCACCCAATCCGAATCCGCTGTTCAATCAGGCCGACACCGTAGTGACTATCGAGACCGACGCGGGAATCACGGGTGTAGGTGAAGGCGGTTTTCCGGATGCGCTGAAGCAGTGCGCCGGACGCCTGATCGGGCAGGACCCGCAGCATATCGAACGCTTATGGCAGGACATGTCACGGTCGTTCTTTTATCCGCCTGGGCGTGAAAAGGAACATGCGCTCGGCGCGCTCGATTTGGCCCTGTGGGATATCAAAGGCAAGGTGCTGAAGCTGCCGGTTCACGAAATCCTGGGCGGCATGGTGCGGAATTACTGTGAATGCTACAACACCGCCGGCATCATCCCTGGCATCAAGCCTGGCATGGGCGTGAAGGATCGCGCGGCGGCCACCATCGCGGCCGGTTATCGAGCCTTCCGCATGGGCGCGGCTGACACGCCTGCGAATACCATCTTCAATACCCGTCAGAAATTGAATCAGCTTTACGAGGAGTGCGTGCAGGCGCGCGAAGGCGTAGGAAAAGATGGCGACTTCTGCATCGATTTTCATCAGCGATTCGATCTGTCCGACGCGATCCGCGGTTGCGATCTGATCGAGAGCCTTGCGCCGTTGTTTGTCGAGGATCCCGTGCGGGCGGAGGGATTCGGCGAAGACCTTCCGCGCCTCCGAAAGTTAGTAAAGGTTCCGATCGCTGCGGGCGAGGAATGGGGGAATCGCTGGGACTTCAATCCACTGGTGGAGAACCACGATATCGACTACGTTCGCGCTACGCTGCCGAACGTAGGAGGCATTACCGAGATGATGAAAATCGCGGCAATCTGCGAGACGCATTTCGTCGGCATTGTGCCTCACTTCACCGGACCGATCGCCACTGCGGCGCTGGTGAATTCGCTGGGCACATTCTCGGGTCCGCTGCTGATGGAATATAACTTTGAAGGCAAGGAGCTACCGCACGTGCCCGTCTGCCTGGATTTTAAGCACGGAAAGCTCTATCCCAACGACAGACCCGGACTCGGCGTCGAGCTGGACATGAGCAAGCTAACGCCGATTCTGGAAGTAACGAAATACGACACCAATCGCGCGCAGACGTACTTTCGTCCAGACGGATCGATTACTAATTGGTAGAATAGGACACGTTCTACCAGCAGTCTGCAACAGTTTCACCGAGTTTTATCTTGTGGTTGTGGAGATTCTGCTCCATTGGATGAGTAGTGCAGTGCTAATGCGTCGACTTCAAACCCGATTTGTTTTCTTGTTTCTGATAGCCATCTACAGCCAAGTCTTGCTCGCTGCAGACTTGGAGGCCCTGCCTGAATTCCTCCGGTCCGACCCCTTTGGTGCCATCGTCGCACCGGATCGGAGCGGCGCTGACCTCGCCTCGAGCCTTTACGGCGCTAAGCACCAAGTCGTGCTCACCGGCTGCCGAGGTGGATACGTCTCCTTTCATCTGGTTGTCAAGCTGCCCTCACCAAGTACCTACACGCTAGACGTGACGATTCCCGATCCCGCAAACAAAGTTCAAATCGATTTGTTTCGCGAATGGTTCCACTTTACAGATTCCGACAAGCGTTATTATCCAGACGCCTTGATCCCCGTACACGCAACTTACAGCTCGCGCCTGCCTGAGCCGGACAATCGGATCCCGAAACAGACCGCCCAGGCCTTCTGGGTAGATGTCTATGTTGCTCCCGACACACGCCTCGGGATTTTCTCCGGTACCGCCAAACTTAAGGCCAATTCTAAGATCACGACTCTTCCGATCCAACTTACAGTCCTAGCTTGCGTCATCCCGGGAGAAGACGTTGTGACGATTGACCACAACTCCTATGGAAGTTCATGGCTTGCACAGCAGTTCGCGGGTTCCTACCAGCGCAACCTCGATCACTGGTTCGAGAGCAACCAGTTCTTTGAATTGATCCACGCTTATCATCGCGTTTTCTACGAGCACCGGGGAATTTTCCATCAGCTCGGATATGGGCACTCCGGGAAAGTCGGTCCAGAATTTGCCCCCGTGCTCGAGGGCTCTGGCCGGGCGAAGCATATTACCAGCTGGGGCTTGTACGATCGCCACTATGGTCCCCTGTTTGACGGCACGGCGTTTTCAGCATCCCGCCGCGGCCCGCGTCCGATTCCTTTCGTCTACCTGCCCATCAACCCTGAGTGGCCGGCCTCTTACGAGTTCTGGGGAGAGCGTGGTTATGAAGCGGAATTCGTGAATGTGGTCTCGGAAATGGAACGCCACTCTCGGGAGAAAGGGTGGACCCACACAAACTTCGAAGTCTTTTTCAATCACAAGAAACGCTACAAAGGTTTCCCCTGGGACGGCGACGAGGTGCGTTTTCAGAAAGACCTCAAATACTTCCTCGAGTATGACCGGCTGCTTAAGAAGGCCTTGCCACCCAACACCCCCGTACACTTCGTTTTCCGAGCCGACGTCAGTTGGGACATGGAACAACAGTTTAAGGTCCTCAATGGAGTTGTGAAGTTGTGGTGCGCTGGCGGAGGCATCTTGAGTTTCTACAAGGACGCCCCCAAGATGTTGCGCAACCGAGGTGATGTGATTTGGTACTACGGCGGGCCTCCCAGCGTGACGGATAGTTCAGCGGCAATCACGGAATTTCCCCTGCGGGCCTGGCTGTGGGGCGTGAATGGCTATGTTCATTGGCTGACAGTCAGCCCTGGAGAGGACCCCTGGTTCCATTTCGACGGGGGCAGAACTGCCCTCGTGTACTCCGGCGAGCGCTTCGGCCTTACCGAACCGATTCCCAGCATCAGACTGAAGATTCAGCGTAACTGTCTACAAGACCTCGCCGTGCTCGACACTCTCAAAGGTCGCAAGTCGCTTGACTCCCTCAGGGCCGAAGCGACGCGTAGGTACAACGACTCGAGCCTCGATGACTGGTGGAATCCTCGGCCCGCGCTGGCCGACCTTCCCTCTGACCAGTGGCTCGGAAGCGCCATTGACGATGCGACCAGGCACACCCAGCAGGCTCTTCAGCACCCGGCAGCGTCCGCTGCGTACAAGGTCCATCAATATGCGCTCAGTCTTCAAGCGGAGGCAAAATGAAAATTCTCTATCTGATCGTGCTCAGCGTGAGTTTCACGTTCGCAACGGTGGGAATCCCGAAGCTCAGCCCCGAGGCATCGGTAGCGATGCAAAAAGAATTGGAGGACGTCGCGCGTGTTGGGAGCGTCATGGTGGATGGCGACGTCTGCCAGAAAATCGTCACGGAGCAAGCGAAAGGGTTCCTGTTTGCCACTGACCCTCGCGATCGGTTCCTCGCGGGCGACAACTACGACGTTGACGACGTGGCATTCAATACGGTCAAGAAAACCTTGACTCGCCTTTCGCACCTGGCCTCCTTCCCCGCTGACGTTAATCTGTGGATGCCGATCGAGGGGCACCCCGGTAAGATTCAGTTGGTCATTCGCAATAGGAACGAAATGAGCCAATTCTGGAACTGGGGCGAGCTTTACGGAGATATGGTTCCGCAGATGGAGACGGTATTGAAGACGGGACAACGGGTCACGGTTACAAGCAAGCCCGGTTGGATATCTGTTCTAGCTCCAGTTCATGACAGTTTGGGCGATGTCGTAGGTCTCATCGAGGTCGTCAGCCAGGTAAAAGTGGATGCGCACGAAAATGTAAAATAGCATTGACCATGCTCTAGGTGCTCTCTGAGTCGAATCTCTGTGAAGTAGCGGTCCCGGTGAGTGCAAGCAGCAAGATCTCGGAGGACATATGCACCACAGTCGTTTGCGTTCACGACGGTCGTTTCTGCAAGCGGCCCTGGCAGCGCCCATCGCGGGCATGGTGACGACTTATTCGCCGCTTCGCGGTAAAGATGGGACCAGCGAGGCTAGTTCTATTGTCGCGCGTGTCACCCTCGACCATGAACTCTACGACTGCGATGCCGTCTTGAATGGGCGGTTGTACTTTCGTCTTCCGGCGGCCGGGCCGGTGATCGTACGCTGGGTGGACAGCTTCGGCCGGACCGTCGACGAATTTCATCCCCCGAATCTTGGTGCCAAAGTAGCGCCACTAAACTTCTCATTTGACCTAGGCCGCGGCTTCACTTTCCGGAACTGGATTCGAATCTGGGTTAACGATGTTGAGCAGGCCGAGGGAGGGCAGTTTCTGGTTTCGCCATCCCCCAAGCCTTGGGACGATTTTCACGCCATCAGTTGGGCACACTACCCAGACGGATTTTACGACGTGCTCCGTCAAGCCGGCGTAGACGCGACAATTGCTTATCGGGAAGCCGGCGAACCCGCGATCGACAACAACTTTGATTTCTATGTCGAGCAGATGGCCTGGGAAGTCTTTGCGATCTACCACAAGAACCAGCCTCTTTGGCGGGGGTTACTGAATCAGATCGAGCTCGATCGCAACAATCTGGACCTCTGGATCCGTCACCCCTGTGTGAATGATCCAAAGACCGATGAGTACGTGAAAGAACACCTGACCCGGTTTGTCCGCTTGCATCGCGATTTCCGGCCGCTCTTCTACAACATTGCCGACGAGCTCGGCCAGGGCGATCAGATTCGACCCAATGACTTTTGCCACTCCACGCACTGCACAAACAAGTTCGCGGAGCATCTTCGCAAAATGTACGACACGACCGGAAATGTTGCTAGAGAGTGGTCGGTCACCGAAGAAACGCGCTGGGACGACGAGAGCCTGCGCAACGGGTCCCAATGGGCAACGAGCAACCTGATGGTGAATCGGACTACGACCGACCAGGCGTTCGATGCCGTTGCGGTGGCCAACCTCGGGGCCAAGTACGGAGGTATAGCGGGCTTGAACAAAGCTTGGGGCTTGAACTTCCCTGCACCCAGCAACGAGGCGGGCGGCCGAGAACAGTGGGAGCCACTGCGCGCATTGCTGAGCGAGACCCGCTCGGTCCAGGAGTTTACCGAAAAAGTCCTAAGCGAGCGCTTAGGATCAATTGAGAAAGCCAACGCGCGATGGGGAGCTCACACAACCTGGGCAGCCGAGCAGCGGCCCACCGGCTTCAAATCCTGGTCTGAGGTTGTTACCTTTCTGAATCGCTTCTATCAGGAGTTGTCGCAAGTGCGCTCAACGGAGGGGTGGAACGTTTCTCCGTGGTGCGATTTCCGCAATTTTATGGACGAGACCTTCGCCGACGCGATTGGGCGGGCCCGGGCTACCTGCAGGGCCGAAGATCCGCACGCTCGCTGCGCTACGGAGGGCGGTCAAGCCCCATTTGCGTTTGGCTGGTACAACTACGAAAACGTCGTTAAGCACGTAGATGTCATCGAGCCATACAACATTGGCAACAACGTGGAAGTGATTCGCTCGCTCAACCATGACACCATTATGATTTCCACGCACGGCTTCCAGCACAAGGCCGGGGCCCCGCTGACGGAGGAAGAGCGCCTTTACCAGAAGCGCGCGCCGCAGCCTATCTGGTGGGGATTATTCCACGGCCATCGTGGATCAATCATCTGGGACGCCAACTTACCTGATTACCATTTCGTTGACGAAGAGACCCGGCAGCTTACTCCTGCGGCTCTGACCTTCGCCGATACGTTCCAGGAACTCCATAAAGGGATAGCGAAGCTCATTATTAACAGCCGCCGGCTCCACGATGGAATTGCCATCCATTATTCCCAGCCCTCGATGCAGGTCCACTGGCTGTTGGACAACGTCCAGTATGCGCGGAAATGGATGCTGCACAGCGGCGGGGATCGTGGCAGCCATTTCACAGGCGTTCGCAACGGCTGGACCAAGCTGATTGAGGATCTTGGCCTGCAATACGAGTTTGTCGGTGCGCGTCAGATCGAGGAAGGCAAGTTGACGCGAAACGAATATCGAGTGCTCATCCTGCCGCAATCGCTGGCCGTGAGCGCGCGCGAAGTCGAGCAGATCCGGCAATTTGTTCAAGCCGGCGGAGTCTTGATCGCGGACTACCGTGCTGCAACCATGAACGAGCACGGACGTGACCTCGGGCGCGGTCAGCTCGACAGCATTTTCGGCATCAAGCATGCGGAAGGCCAAGTCAAAGAACACGTAGTCATTGGCATTGAGAATTACGGAGCACTGCGTCTACAAGGCAGAAAGCTCGATCTCATTGTCGGAGATGAAAGCATAAGTACTACGACCGGGAAACCGCTCGCACGGGGCGGCCAAGTCCCACTTATTGTCGTCAATGAATTTGGCCAAGGGAAAGCTGTCTTCTTGAATGTTGAGCTGGCCAGCTATCCCTATCACCGGCTGACGCCGAGCTCACGGACGAGCCTGCCGGAGATCATGGAGCAGATCTTTGGGCTGGCGGGAATTGAGCCGCAGGTTCGCGTGCTGGATGCAACTGGCAATCGCCTCCCTGGGATGGAAGTTGTCCGGTTTGCGAACCGCGGCTATGAACACGTGGCCGTCTTCCGCAATCCCCAGTTCGATGACGGCGGCTGGGAGAATTTGCCGACCCAACCGGAGCGCGAATGGGCCGGGGCGATCGATAATTCCCTGCTCGAGAAAGAGGTCCAAGTCACGGTCGCCTGGTCTGGTCCAATGGCGACCTACGACATCCGGGGCAAACGCGACCTCGGCACCGTAGCCAAAATCCAAATGACTCTTGCTCCCTGGACTCCCCTGGTGCTGACGCGCGCTCCCGAACCCATTCCGAAACTCCGCGTCGAGTCTCCCGCCGAGGCCCAACCAGGCAGATCACTGATTGTCACGCTCCGGAACGAGTCACCGTTGCCGGAAGGAGCTTTTCGAATCGTTCGACTGGAATTCGTGACGTCCGAGGGCAAACCCTACGAGCTTTACGCGCGAAATGTGCGGGTCGAATCCACACCTCATCTGGAGCGTTTCCACCTTGCATACAGTGACCTCAAAGGGCGCTGGAAAATAAACTCTCACGACCTTATGACTGGGCAAGTCGCGCAAACGGAGTTTACGCTCCGCGCTTAATTCGAATGTCTTGATGCGTTGAAAAACTCCCCCATTTCGGCGGCCCCGGTATGCAGCGAAGCAGCGATAGCAGCGAATAGCAGCGACAGATCGCTTGACACGCCCCTTGAATGGTGGTATCGAGCGAGCCAGCCGGGGATTGCCTCGATGCCGCAATTTGCCGGACGCTCGCGTGTCAGCCGTGGAGGTAGACATGGAATCTCGTGAGCTTGGCCTGCGCAGGATTCATCGCGTAGTTCATTTTAGCTTAATCATTTTAGTTGTCCTCGGACTAACGGCCTCACCAGCCTTCCCACAGACTGGCGCCGGAACCGTGTCAGGAACGGTGCGGGACAGTGCGGAGGCTTTTGTATCTGGAGCAAAAGTCACGATCACAAACACCGAGACCGGAATTTCAAAGCAGGTCGTGACCTCCCAGGAGGGCCTGTACTCCTTCCCCGCCCTGCCGATTGGTCCATACCGACTGGCTGTGGAGAAGGAAGGCTTTCAAACTTGGGCGGGGACATTGACACTGTACGTCGGTCAGAACGTGACGGTAGACGCGACGCTGCGGGTCGGAAGTCTGAAAGACGTTGTCGAGGTTAAGGACGTTGCTACACCCATTGAGACGGCGAGCGGCGTGATCGGCGATGTGCGAGAGTCCAGCCAAATCCGAGACCTCCCCCTGAACGGTCGCGATGTCGGATTGCTTTTTGGCCTGACTGCAGGCGTAGAGAGCGGCTCGGGCGGCGCCCGAGTCAATGGGATGAAGGTCGGGTCCCTGGATATCAATCTGGACGGCGTCACGCAGCTCGACCGTTTCGGCGGAGGGATCGTCCGCGTGCGGCCGGGAATTGAAACTGTCCAGGAGTTTCGAGTTGAAACCGTGGGGTCTGACGCGAGCTTCGCTGAGCCGGCCACCGTTATCCTGGCTACGCGCAGCGGCACAAACCAACTGCACTTTGCCGCTTATGAATATAACCGCGACAATTCTGTGATCGCCCCCACGCGCTTGCGCTCTGACCCTGTGAATGTTCAAGTGCCCCATGTCATTCGCAATGAGTTCGGAGGATACGTCGGCGGCCCCGTTGTGATCCCCCACGTGTACCGCGGGCGGGACAAGACGTTTTGGTTCTTCGACTATGAAGGCTTGCGGGAGCATAAGCGCGGTGAGCCTTTTTACCCTTTCGTACCGACCCCAGCCATGTGGAATGGCGATTTAAGCAACGCCGTTGACCCTAGTGTCTCATGCGATCCGGCGGGACCGAATTGCACTCCGTTTGGATACGCGCCAATCATCATTTACAACCCGACGACTACGGCCCCCAACACTTTCCAGCGGCAACCTTTCCCCAACAATCAAATCCCGGGGCCATTGAACCAGACCGCAAGCGTATTGAAATCCCTGACTGCTCTTCCCACGAATAACAATAATCCTTTTATTGCCCCGAATTTCTTGTCCACATATCCAGACATTACACGCACCAACACATACACCATCAAAGTAGACCAGAACTTCACTGACAAAGACCGGCTTTCGGTGCGCTACACGAACAGCTGGCTGAACGCCGCCCTGGAGGGCGGGTACTTCGCCAATCCCATTGATACGTCTTCGGGCATGGGAACGAGCGCCAGGGACTACTACATTCACAACGTCGCCGTGAACTACACGCGGACCATCTCGACGACTTGGCTCAATGAATTACTAGTCGGCGTGAACCGATCCGCCGTTCACTACGGCACTAGCGCCGACTCCACCGACTGGCCTTCCAAACTGGGGATGCCCAACCCCTTCAACGCAACGGGCTGGCCAACGATGTACACGTGTGAAGTGTCGGCGGCGGATTGCCCGGCGTTCTTTGGCTGGGACTCGGACAATGTGCACAATCAAAATCTGACCAGCGAAACGATCGATGACAACGCAACCTGGACCCACGGCAAACATACCCTCCAGTTTGGTTTCAGGGGGCGACGAGAACAAAACAACGTGCGTGAGAACCAGCAAGCCCAAGGCAGTCACGAATGGGACCCAGCGTATACCACCAATTGGGACGCCAGTTCCTTCGGCCCAACGCCGGACACAGGCAGTGGATTTGCCGAGCTTCTGCTGGGCTTGCCGGATTTCCTTTCCAATCAGTACAACCGTGGTTATTTCTACTTCCGGCAGACCCAGTTAGCGCTCTACGTCAATGACCGCATCAGGGTTACGCCGAAACTGACGCTCAGCCTTGGATTGCGCTGGGACTATTGGACACCCTACAGCGAGGCCAAAAATCGGCTTGTCGTCCCGTACAACCCGGAAAGCACGTTCGAGGTGATTTCTCCGGGTAATGTGAGCGTGGATCAAATCCCAGGAATCCCGCCGGCCGTGCTCACGTCATGGAAGAATGTGGGGCTGACTTGGGCGACCGCAAACTCCGTTGGATATCCTTCCAACCTCTTTCGGTCTATTCGACGTGACTTTGGTCCCCGCTTGGGCGTCGCCTATCAAATTAACCGCAATACCGTGATCCGCGGCGCCTACGGCAGATACTACGTAGGGATGCCGCTGTCTCTGTTACTACAATCAACCCGCAATACTCCGCCTCTGAATCTTCGTTTCGTAAACAATCCTTTCAACAATCCAAACGTTCCCGGTGGTGCGGGAGGACCGTATGGCGGTACGTATCCCTATATTTCGGCCCCGGGGCCCAGCGACTACCTCCCAACCGCCACGGTGGATATTAATACTCCGCAGGGTCTCAATCCATTTGGTAATGCTGCGACGTACTGGGATCCCCGCGCCTGGAACGACGAGCATCAGCAAACTTGGAACGTAACCGTCGAGCATGAGCTACCCGCGCAAATAGGATTGCGGCTGAGCTACATCGGAACATATGGTGGAAACCTGGAGCAGCAGTTCTCCATAGATCCTCGAGAGCCGGTATATAACTATTCGAAGCGCACTGGGCTCAAGCCTCCGGGCCAAACCAATCTATTGCGGGCAGTGCCCGGGTGGGGATTGATTGGCATAAATCATACCGGCTTTTCCCACGACCATTCGGCACAGGTCGAACTCCGCCGGAAATATGCGAATGGAATGAGTTTCCAATGGTTTTACACCTACGTCCGTGCCCTCACCACTACCGATCCCGGTGGCTTTTCCGATGGGAACACTAGCATCAACGGTGGTGGTGGCAACGGACGCTTTGGCGGAAGCGGAGGCGGGACCGTGCCCGAGAATATCGAACTGCTCGGTGAACCAAACCTCACCTACAACCAGCGGCGGCGGCTTGTCTACTTCAACAACACCACCATCCCTCCGCATCGGATCACTTTCAATGGCATCTATGAACTTCCCTTCGGGCGAGGCAAACGCCTTGGCAGGAGCGTTTCGACGCCGCTCAACTTTTTGATAGGGGGCTGGCAACTGGCGGCCATTGGTACTTGGAATAGTGGCCTCTGGATGGGCGTGAATCCTGCTTTCGTCCAGACCGGCAATATCCGCATCTCTGGCGATAAGCGCGCAACGCTGAACATCGTCGGCGCTAGTGGACAATTCCGTCAATGGTTCGCCGGCAATTTCAATCCCGCGACGGTTACAACTGTTAGCGGCACTCTCGTTGCCCCTGCCGTTCGGCCAGCCGGTCCGAATTGCTCCGGACAGTTCCGTGGCCAGCTTGCTGTCACTCTGAGCGATGGATCGTGTTTCAACGCCCCCTTCAGTGGAGTTTACAACCCCGACCCTCGCGTAAACTTCATCGGGCCGGGCTCGTGGAATGACGACCTATCGGTCTACAAGCACTTCAGGTTCAAAGAGCGTTTTGACATTCGCTTTGCCGCCGATTTCTTCAATGCTTTCAACCATCCGAACGATGTGCCTCCCAGCACAATCAGCGGCTTGCAAAACCTGGGGCTCCAATCAAACGACTCGCGAATCATACAGTTCTCACTTCGCATGGAGTACTAGCGTGGCCATTTTCCTCGCCTTGCCGTTCCCAGCACAACGGCGCTAATATCCACGCCTGAAAGAGTTCTTCACTCACGGGGTCAAGCCGGAATGTCGACGCTTGTCTCTCAAATCTTGGCGCAGTCCGGTGAGGAGCTCACGTCGAATCGAGCTCAGACTTCGCCGGACTATCTTGCACTGTATTCAGACTGCGCCCGCATGATCGAGAGCCAGTTCAAATTCATTCGAATTGTGCTCTTTGTTCTCTTCATCGTGTGTCTGTTCGGGACACCATCGGCCTGCAGCGCGGGCCAAGCGAGCGCTGACCTGTTTGAAACCCGGCTGGCGGAAGGCATCAAGCTCCTGGGCGAGGGACGTCTTCTCGAATCTGTAGATTTCCTCAATAATGCTAAGCAAAGTGCCCCACAAGATGCACGCCCCTATTTCTACTGCGGCATGGCTTTGGCGCAGGCGGGGCGTATGCGCGATGCCGCCTCCGAAGTAGGGGAAGCGGTCCACTTGGCACCTGAGCAAGCTCATTATCGAGTTTTTCAGGCCCACGTGCTCGAGCAACTCAAGCAAGCGGCCGCGGCGCAGGAAGCACTGGCCGCACTTCAAGACAATAAAAAACTCGAGCATCTTGACATGCCTTGGCTGCGATTGTTGGCCGATGTCTACTACCGTCTGCAAATGACCGATCAAGCGCTCAGGATTCTCGATCTCTGGGCCAACCGTGACCCGACGGACGCTCGCATCGACCTGTATCGGGGCCAGATATACGTTGTGAAGACCCAGCCGGACAAGGCCCTAGGCTGTTTTCGTCGCAGTCTCGAAAAATCAAACGAGAATCCCCAGGCCTATTTCGAGATGGGCAGAATTCTCTGCGAAAGGAATCAGCTTTCACTTGCCAAGGACGCACTCCTCAACGCGGTTCGTGAGGACACGAATAATTCCGAGTACGCAGCGAAACTCGCCTCGGTCTACCTGGCCATGGGCGACGCAGACGCAGCGATCGCATGTCTAAAAAGTCTGGAAACGGCAGGCCTCAGCGAGCCAGCTACCTATTACATCTTGGCGCGGGCTTACCGCAATAAGGGCGACGCTGCTCGCTCCAACGCCTACATGGAGACTTTTCAGCAGGCGACGTCCGTGGAGCGCGACCGCGAAGCACGCAAATTAGACGCTGAGCGTCCTATCGCCCAAGCTCAAAGGCAGTTGGAACACGGGAATCCCCAGGCGGCTCGGATCCTATTTGAGAATGCCCTCCAGGTTGATCCCAATCAGTGGGAGCCTCACGCCTACATAGCTGAGATGGACCTTGATTCCGGTGACATGCAAGGGGCCTACCCTCACTTGCAAAAGTTGGAGCAAATCGATTCCGAGTCCGCCACAGGGAATTTCTTGATAGCACGATACTGGTTCATGAAGATGGACTATGATCGAGCTCGATTGTACGCAGAAAAAGTGAAGCTGAGCCGGCCGGGTAATTCCGAAGTGCGAGCTTTGTTGGGGGGAATTTACGTGCAACTCGGTGAAAAGAGCAAAGCGCGCCAGGAGTACGAAGAAGCCGTCCACCTCGCTCCAGAGCGCGGCGATTTGCGCCAACTCCTTCTCCAGGTTGGCGGAAAGCCTCAGTCCCAGTGAGCCTGAATGATGATCGAGAAATCGTTCTTTCCTTCCGCGATTCTTGATGCTCCCGCTTATCAGCATTGGGTTAGTACAAAGCATTTCGGGCGCCCCCGGCTCGTGCTCTTCTCGATGATCTGGTTGTTGCTTGAATTAACATTCGCGACGGCAGCATGGTCAAAGCAACTTCCCGCTCAATACTTCCGGCTGCTGGAAGCGGGAATCGCGCAGGTTGGCAAACAAATGGACACCCAGCCTGCTCCGAATCTCGAAGCCCTGACGGCTCGTCCCGGATGGAAGCGTTTTCCCCAATCCATCTTGGCGGCGGCCGTTTTGTATGCAAAGCAACACGCCGCGAACGCCCACTATCGGGATCCGAAGATGTTTAGCCTGGCGATTCGCATCGGCGACCTGCTGGCGACCGAGTGCGAGAAAAATCACGCCGAAACATGTTTTGAGGAGGAATGGGACGCGCACATGTGGCTCGAAGCGTACCGGCTTCTCGCCCCAGAGCTCGGAGAGGAGCGCCGTGTACGCTGGAGGCGTTCCATTGAAGCGGAGGTTGCGCCTCTTGCATTCGATGCAATGAAGCGGCAAGAATTTCCCTGGTACAACACACCGTATATTGGAACCTCGCCGAACCACTTTGCCTCATGGGCCGCTCTTATATTGCTTTTCGGTCGTGTGTTCGGAAACAAGGATTGGGAAAATCTTGGGGCGCGGATTTTACATCGTTTCGCCGCCGAAGAGCAGGCACCGGACGGATATTGGGGTGAACACAGCCGCAATGGTCCAACCACCGGATACAATCACATCACCTTTACGCAGGTAGCGTTCTACTGGGAATACTCGAAGGACCCTGCGGCTCTCAAAGCCCTGCGGCGTGCGACAGATTTCCACGAGCACTTTACCTATCCCGACGGCGCGCCGGTGGAAACCATCAACGACCGCAACCGCTATTGGAAAGTGGACTCCTGGGGTCATTTCGGGTTTTCACATTTCCCTGACGGCCGGCGATATGCAGAGTTCCTGACCGATTTTTTTCGCGGAGACAATTTGACAATGGATGATCTGGGACGGCTGGCCCAGGACGCTCTCTACTATCACGAAGGACCCACAGAGCCCATCCCTCAGGACCAGCCGCGCTATTCGTATCAGATGAGCATTCCGGCAGGGATCCGCAAGAGGGGATCTTGGGTGGTGTGTTTGTCCGGCCTAATCAGCACACAGGCAGTCAACAGTCGCTTCTACCTTGATCGCCAAGGAAACCTATCTGTTTTTCATAACAAGCTCGGGTTAGTTGTCACCGGGGCAGGGTCAAAACGCCAGCCCGACCTGGCAACCTTCTTCGAGAAATTGCAGGGCCAGACCTTCCACATGCCGATCAGCAGCCGTCTTCAGATGAATAACATCAGCGGCGACAGACTTTCGCTCGCTTACAATACGTTTTTCACAGACCTGTACGTTCCGCCTCCTTCTCAACATGATCTGCAGTTGCGCTTCGCCATGACCGGGAGAGGAGAACCTCCTCCGGAAGCGCAACTGAATCTGCAACTGTGCCTGAAAGCGGGAGAAACGCTGGAAACCGCCGCTGGGCGAAAGATTTTGCTAGGATCCGAGCGGGTTGAACTAGGGCCAGATGAGCTAGGAGGCTGGATCCATCATCATGGGTGGAGGTTGAAGACAGACCCGACGGCACGGCTGACCTGGCCAATCTATCCTCATAACCCTTACGCGGATGCTCCGGAAACCACGCTGGAGCGTGCGGTTGGTGTGGTTTCGGTGCCGTTGCAACTAGGGGCAAACGGTGGCAAGCACATTCGCCCGAACGTGCAGGAGATTTACTTTACTCTGACGCCCGACTAATCCGCCACACCGTTCGCCTCCGTTTTGACTGAGAGGAGCTATCTTTTTGGGGTTCTTGGTGAGCGGATTTTGCCAGGACATCTCATTCCGACAAGAATTCCACATACCCCTGCTTCCTAAGGAAGCGAAAATATCCGATGAAATCGAAATCCGTGGGGCCAAGTTCCATGCGCGTCAAGTGGATGACTTCGGCAAGGTTCCGATGCCCGTCACACCAGTAAAGGGCCGTTATGGGAATACTCTCCCAAGCCCCCGAAGGATACCCTTCGCGCTGGTCGGTCGGCATGTCGTCCAAAGGCAGGGTTCCGAAGCGTTTTCGCTTCACAACTATTCTTGCTGCCTTGTCCCCCTGAGTATCGAGGACCACAATCGGTTGCACAGGCGCCTGGAGTCCAAGCTCCTGGGCGCGACGATCAATGGCACGGCGCACTCTGCTCGTCTGCTCTTCCCCGAAGCGACGCAAACCCTCAATCATCGGAGCGAGACTCGCTGCCGCGTCCTTCTGATTCAATTCCGGGACCAGGCGATGGACTGAGAGAACGGCCTGCGACTCCCGTCCAACAGAGTAAGAGACGTGATCGAGTGCATCCTGGAGCAGCCGTCCCAGATCTTGAGCGTTACTTGTGGCGGCGGCGCGTTCCAGGAACGGTGCAGTGGACTGCAAAATCTGCTCGTAGCCTCGTGTTTGGCTCAGCTCCGCGAGCCGCATCGCCTCGGATTCACTCGCGTTGGCCAGATAATAGAGATAAGCAGCATTTACCGTGGCGACGTCCCGCAGCGAGCGAGGGTCTACACGGTCAGGGGTGTCCTCGCTGTTATGGTGAGTCTCCACTCCGCTGCCGCTGTATGCCCACACCGTGGGGACATTAATCATAGGTTCGCTCAAGTAAGTGTCCGTGCCGCTCATGGATTGGTGCTCATGCCAGGGCCGATGCACCTGGGAAAAGTACTCCTGGGCAACGCGCAAGATGAACCCATCGGTGTAGGACTTTGCTGCGTGGGGATTCATGTAAAACGTGTACTCTGTTCCCGCCAAGTCGTACGAGGCGGCCGGTGTGTCCATGCACATCGCGGCAACCGTGCGACGAATGCGGTCTGGATACGCCTCAATGTAATACATCGATCCGTAGAGCTCACCCATGGTCAAAAGACGGATGCTCCTCTTGGGCCGGGGTAACTTACCGGAAAGGATGAGGCGATTGAGAGTTGCAAGGGACTCCAACATTGCGGCGACGCCCGTTGCATTGTCCTGTGCTCCCTGTTCGAACGAATGTCCTAGAGTCAATACTTCCTCGGGCCCTGATCCTCGGATCACGCCTGTTACCAATGGATATGTACCAGCATAATATCGGCTATCGACAGTAGCCCTGACGCGGACGACGCCTCGCTCGGCCAGGAGTTTGCGCACCAGCGCACCCTCCCGTGGGCTTATCGAAAACGAGAGCAGCGGTGTGCTGCCTTTGGTGAAACCCCATCCTTGATCGCCCCATGCATTGATCCATTGACGGCCATTTTCAAGACTCGGATTCTCGCTGAAGGTATTGATCGCGCCGAGGGCTCCAGACTTTACAAGTGCCCACTTGAAGCCAGCAGGGTTTTGATTCATGAGCACGAGCTTGCCCGTGAGATGCATCTCGCCAAGCCCCGGCAGATCCGCATCGGGAAGGCTCACTAGCTCCGCCATGACGCCTTCAGGAGGCGTTGCCCCACTCCACATTCCAAGCGATGCGGGAATTTTCTGATAGTCCGCCAGTGTGGCGATGTCACTGGGGACCGGCGGATCAACAATCTCTAGACGCGCAGACTTCACGTCCCAGGCCAGGGGCATCGTCCAGAAACCGGACTGGCTTGAACCGTCCGCCGGCACTCCCGACAGCTCGACGTCTTCCAGACCAATTCCTTTCATGGATTGTTTCAGATATTCCGCGGTCTCTTGAAATTTCGGAAAAGTGAACCAGCGGTCAGTCGAATACACTTGCCGCATGAAGTTCATCGCCTCTTCAGTTTTCACCTCAGAGCGGATCGTTTGAATTAGTTGCCCGAGTGCTGCTCGCGCCGGTGTAACATCGTGCGTGAACAAAACCAGGAAGGAAAAAACAAAACATGCCATTGACGCGCGGCCGATAGGAGTGTGCACCGGTCTGACCATTTCGCCCCCTTCATACGCACTCGTGCAGATTCAAGCCACCGCTGCCGTGTGTCACAAGGTCTATGTCAAGTCCGAGCCGGGATCAAGTCTCCGCTGCTGGACATACTTTCCAAGAACCGGCTGGTGCCTGGCGTGATAGTATACGAGCCTTGTCATCAAACAATGGGGCTTGAGTCCACGCCGGTTGTCAGCAAGAAATCTCCTTGCCGCGGTTTTGTCCTTCTCACAAGCGCCTTGCTGTTCACGGGGGCGCCAGTCCTCAGTCAATGCTCATCTCCGCTCGTATCTAAAGTTTATTCCGTTCTGCCGGTTCCACAAAAAGTGACACTCACAGGTAAGGACTTTGCATTGGACGGCCGCTGGAAGCTGGAACTCGAAGGGGACGTGAAAGAGAATGACGTAGCCGTCGAAAGTCTGAAGGCCAGTTTGGCATCGAGGTTCCATCTGAGCCTCGCTGAGACCGGTTCCAGCCGGTTGGAGTCGGGAGAAATTCGGATGGATTTGAGGCCTAAATCGGTTTCAATCGGTCAGGCCATTGATAAGGACAAGCCTGCGCTAGTTGAACAGGCTTACCGCCTGACCTTGGGCCCGAGAAGTTTGAAAGTCGCAGCCAACGCTCCTCCTGGACTCTTTTACGGTGTTCAAACTCTTATCCAGCTCATTCGCGCTCGAGACGGTCGTCTCTGGCTTCCCGAAGGCGAGATAGTAGATTGGCCCGATGTTGAACTGCGTGTCATATATTGGGACGACGCCCATCATCTAGAGCGCCTTGAAGTACTGAAGCGCGCAGTGCAGGAGGCTGCGTTCTTTAAGATCAACGGTTTCGCCATCAAGCTTGAGGGCCACTTTCAGTACAAGAGCTCCCCGGCCATCATTGAACCTTATGCGCTGGCGCGCTCCGACCTACAAGAGCTCACTGACTTTGCACTGCGGTTTCACGTGCAGCTTATTCCCTACCTGGACGCGCCCGCGCACGTCGCCTTCATTCTGAAACACGCGCAATATGCCCCGCTCCGCGCGTTCCCCAGCAGCAATTATGAATTCTGTGTGACAAATCCCGAAACCTACAAATTCTTATTTGGCATGTATGACGACCTCCTCGAAGCCACGAAGGGAAGCAAGTATTTCGTGCTATCAACCGATGAGCCCTATTACGTTGGCTTAGCCGAAAACTCCCAGTGCGACGAAGTGACGCGTGTGCACACCCTCGGGTCGATCGGAAGGCTATTGGCGGAATTCATCACCAAGGCCGCCAACTATCTGCATGACCGCGGCCGCACTGTTCTGTTCTGGGGAGAATATCCACTGAAACCTGAAGATATCAGCGCCCTTCCAAGTCATCTCGTCAACGGTGAGGTCTATGGTCCCGAGTTTGATTCCGCCTATAGGAAACATGGAATCCGTCAGCTCGTTTATACGTCGACTCAGGGTGAAGAGCCTCTGTTCCCTCACTACTACATCCTGCCTTCCACCCGCCGTCTGCAGGCGAAGTCCGTTAGCAATGGGCGCGTTACCGATATGTTCAACCTCATATCGTTCACTCTGGCGCGTCAAGACGGGGACTTAATGGGAGCTTTCGTGGCCGGATGGGCCGACGCTGGCCTACACCCTGAAACGTTTTGGTTGGGATACGCGACAGGTCCCGCCACTGCCTGGCACCCTGCATCGGCGAGTCCCGCGGAGCTTATGAATTCATTCTACGATTTGTTCTATGGACCTGGCGCTCAAAACATGGGTCGCCTCTATCAGCTCATGAGCGAGCAGGCGCAGATCTGGGACGACACCTGGGAGACTTCGCCTTCGAGCGCCCGAACCCCCATCTGGGGCAACTCAGACAGAATCTTCGATCCGCCAAACCCGGCAAATGACCAGACACTTCCCCGTTTGCCGGTCCCGTCTGCAGCCAACCTGACAATCAGCAATGATTGGACAAAGGAGAATGCGAGACGCCTTGAGATCGCAGCGGCCGCACTCACCGAGAACGATGAGTTGCTCGACCTGCTGTATGCCAACCTTAAGACGGTCAACAAAAACCAGTACAATCTTGAAGTGTTCCTCTCCATCGCCGGTCTGTGCCGGCAAAACCTTGAGATGATCCTTGAGCTAGGTCAAATGAGCGAGCTGCTGAAGGCGGCTCAGGCAGCGGCCAGCCAAGGAAAAACCAGCCAAGCAATAGGGTCCCTTGATGAAGCCCTGAACACTGCGGCAGGAATTCAGCGGCGACGCAACCGAGCTCTTCAGGATGCGACGACCACGTGGTATCGGACATGGTTTCCGCGGATCCCAGAGGCTAATGGGCGACGCTATCTCAACCAGGTGGATGACGTGAAGGACCACAGGCCAGTCCGCACAGTCGACATGAGCTACCTGATATACCGTGAACTCCTTTATCCTCTGGGTGACTGGTCAGCCGGGACACTTGCGGCAAGGAACGAATACGCGCGCGCGCACCAATTGCCTGAGCGTGCTGGTGAGCTGAACTGGAAGGACATAACAATTGTGGCCAATTAACAGCGACTCCAGCCATGTATCAACTTCGCTGCAATTTTTCTTGGGAGGAAAGAGATGATCGCAGATTCAACTATCACGAGACGCTCTTTCATTTCTGGCGGCGCAGCCCTGGCCGTTACGGCTAGTTCTGTTGTGAGCGCTCCGCGGGCCGCCGAGCGACGGCTCCGGATGGCCCTCGTCGGTACCGGTGCTCGCGGTTCCTTTACTTGGGGACAGGAGGTCGTGCAAGGCTATAGCGACGTCGTTGAAATCGTCGGGCTTTGCGATATCAACCACAAGCGGGTGGAGGCAGCTAAGAAGCTGATTGGGACCACCGCGCCCTCCTTTGTGGATTTCGACCGGATGATCAAAGAGACTCACCCCGACACGGTGATGGTAACTACTGTGGATGCCACTCACGCGCGTTATATTGTTCGTGCATTGGAGCTGGGCTGCGATGTGATGACCGAAAAGCCGCTCTGCACCGACGAGGAACAGTGCGTGTCCATTCTGGATGCCCAGAAGAAGTCGGGCAAGAAAGTTATCGTAGCCTTCAATGCTCGGCACGATCCGGAGGCAGAAAAAATAAAGGGACTCCTAATGGAGAAGGCCGTTGGCGATGTCATCTCCGTGGACTTTCACGAATATCTGGATACCAGCCACGGCGCTGACTACTTCCGGCGCTGGCACCGGCTGAAACAAAATTCGGGCACGCTGCTGGTCCACAAGGCCTCTCACCATTTTGACTTGGCCAACTGGTGGCTGGATTCCACGCCGGTGGAGGTGACGGCCTTCGGAGACTTGAAATTCTACGGGCGGAACAACTCCTTCCGCAACACGCACTGCCGTGTTTGCCCATTCAAACAACAGTGCAAATTCTATTGGGACGTTACCCAGAATAAAAATTACGTAAAACTGTACGTCGATTGTGAATCTGAAGACGGCTACTTGCGCGATGGCTGTGTCTGGCGCGAAGACATCAACATCTATGACACCATGTCGGTGGTGGTGAAGTACGAAAACGGCGTCTTCCTGAACTATACGGCCAATACCTATTTGCCTTTCGAAGGCCAGGCCATTTCGATCAACGGTCGTACGGGACGCCTCGATTACAACGAATTCGGTGGCGGAGGATTCGGCAACAAAGGACTGCGCCTGACACGCAGCTTCGGCAAGTCCGAAGTGATACAGGATCTGGAAGCGCGCCGCGCAGGCGGGCACGGAGGAGCTGACACCTCGTTGCATGATCTGATCTTCCGAGGATCGCAAGGTTCTGACCCGCTAGGTTTGCGAGCAGATCTCCGCGCTGGTGCTCGCGCAAGTCTGATTGGCATAGCGGCCTATCGGAGCATCGAAGGCGGCGGCCAGACGATCAGGATCAAGGATCTGGTCAAACTGTAATCGCATGGAAGCCAACTACTCGTCGAATCTCTGAACATTTGCGTGATCGTGGGCGGCTCGCTTCAAGATCGTACAACCTGCCGTAGGGTTCCATTTGGCCCTGGAGAAGTTCTGACTAGCTTGCGAATCAGTTCCGACCGAAAGGAGCACAAGAATGCTACGCGTATACATAGCTTGCTTCCTGGCTTGCCTGTTTTCAGTACCCGCTATAGCACAGCAATCCGATGATCTGAATTTCGCATCCGGACTGGAGCAGTTCCACAATATCCGGCGGATGTTACCGTTGTACTTGAATAACATCGGACTTAGCATGCTCGGAGAGAGAAAGCGTGGAGTCGAGCACTTCGCCACAATCGAAGATGTGAACAAACGTAAGACTTACGTCCGCGAACAGATGCTGAAGAATCTCGGAGGCTTCCCAGAAAGAACGCCTCTGAACGCGCGGGTGGTCGGGGTCTTAGAGCGGACGGCGTACAGAATCGAGAAAGTTATTTTCGAGAGTCAACCTCACTTCTACGTAACCGCAAACCTTTATCTGCCGACAACCGGGCATCCGCCCTACCCAGCGATCCTGTATCCCTTGGGGCATGAGCGCGGAGGCAAGGCCAACCCGACCTGGCAACAGATGCTTGGTTCCCTCGCCACAAAGGGCTTCGTCGCACTGGCATGGGACCCGATCGGGCAGGGTGAAAGGCTGCAGATTTTTGACGAGGATCTGCGAGAGTCCAAAGTAGGTAACTCAACCACTGAGCATACGGTTGTCGGTACGCAGTGCATGCTGGTGGGGGATCATCTGGCCCGCTATACCATTTGGGACGGCATGCGGGCTCTCGATTATCTTCTCTCGCGCAAGGAAGTAGATCCCGCGCGCATTGGCTTGACGGGAAATTCGGGAGGCGGCACCCACACGGCCTACATCGCGGCCTTGGATGATCGCATCCAAGTTGCGGCACCTTCGTGCTATATCACTTCCTGGCACTTAATGCTCGACACGATTGGTCCACAGGACGCAGAGCAAACGTTTCCCCGCTGGCTGCAGGAAGGGCTCGATTATCCGGATTATCTATACGCATTTGCCCCCAAACCCTACATCCTCCTTTCAGCCATCCGCGACTTCTTCCCCATCGCCGGGGCTCGCGAGACTTTTGCAGAAGCCGAGAAAGTCTATTCGGCAATCGGCGCAAGAGAAAAGCTAGGCATGTTTGAAGCTGATGATGGCCATGGATACAACAAGACGCGTCGTCTTGCCGCATACGATTGGTTTGGCCGGTGGCTGAAGGGAGCCCGAGATACGGATCCGGAGCCGCAGATCGAAATGGCCACACCGGAAGAACTGCGCTGCACTCCCACAGGTCAGGTTTCGACTTCACTTGGCGGCGAGAGTGTATTCACGTTGAACCAAAAGCGGCTGGAGCAGTTGAAGGCAAATCGCTTGACTCGGCTTGGAGACCTGCCCGGCAAAGTGCGCGAAGCGATCCACTACGAACCACCAAGCGGGCCATTACAGGTCACATCTTACGGTACGATCACCCGCCCAGGCTACCGTATCGAAAAATTGATCTACGAGAGCGAGCCCGGAATCGTCATTCCATCGCTGCTGTATGTTCCTGATGCAGGCGCTAGCAGGAGAGCTGCCGTGCTTATGGTCACGGGAGATGGCAAAGCATCTTCAGTGACTGAGGCGGAGCAGTTCGTGACGTCCGGGACGGTTGTCCTTTCCATCGATGCGAGGGGAACGGGAGAAACCAGAGTCGACACGGATGTAAACAGCCGGGAATTCGACCACTATTTCGGAGATTTTAGCGACATTATGACGGCGCTTCTTGTCGGCAAGACCATGGCGGGGATGCGCGCGCTAGATATCTCGCGTGGCGTCGATCTTCTCACATCGCGCAAGGAGGTCGATCCAAATCAAGTTTACGGATACGGAAAGGACGAGGGTGCCTTGCCGTTGCTGTACGCCTCGGTGCTTGATGGCAGAATCCGAAGAGTAGTGTTGGACGGTATGCTGGTTTCGTACGAGTCGGTTGTGAACAGCAAGGTCCACCGGCGCATCTTAGAAGGCGTTGCTCCCGGAATGTTAAAGTCTTACGATTTGCAAGACCTAGTGGCTGCTTTAGCGCCGCGCAACGTCTGGATTGTGAGTGGTACGGACCCAATGGGACATGAACTGGCAAACAGTGAGGTCAAGGTGGCATACCGTCGCGCGCTCGAAGCGTTCAGTCAACAGGGGGCAGCCCAAGCCATCCACATAAAAGATCGGAGGCCCGGTCAGGACAACACTACGTTCTACGGTGAATTCACGGCGGCCATCAGGTAGGGAGCGGCGGCAAGGCGCAGCCGTGCGCTCTTCACAAAAATAGGGACTCTCGTCAGATTGAGTTTTTCCCCGAAGTGTGGAAGCCAGATATAGTGCTGTTTCGAAATAGAAGGAGAGAATCATGTCCATAGAACTCTCGCGGCGAGACTTTATTGGCACATGCTCTGCCGCGGCGTGCTCTGTATCTCTTGGTACGGCCGAAGCCTCAGTATTGCATCCTGGCGGTGGTTATACCGGAACGCCACGATGCCTTCGGAAAAGTTCATGGCCTCAGCTCTTACGGTACCTATGGACGTGATTTCATGACGCACGATCTGTCGCATTATCTGGGGCCGGAATTCAAGGTGAACACCTGGATCAATATCTGTTGAAGGAGCCGAGCTCACGACTGGCTCTCTATCATTCGGTCGGAGCCTCGGATGCTATCGAAGACTCGGATCTCAGAAAACGGATGGACGACGGCTTGCCCGAGACCTTAACAGACTGGATTCGTTACAACGGCCTGACCCACATTATCAAATTGACCGGCGACGATTTGGCTTGGGATCTGGACCGCGTCGTACGGATCGACCACACAACGAGTGAAGTCCAAGCTGAGCGCAGGGTAAGAACTTGGGCGTACTCTCTCGACTCTAACGAGCGATGCCCCAACGTAGGCTATTTGCTGGAATTTCTGCGTCGTCTGAAGGAGAAGACGCCGCTAGGTTATCTTATGCTTCGGTTTGCCGTGACAGCTCACAAATGCTTATCGTTGCTGCGTGGCACTGTGGCTTTAGGTCGAAAATATTCGCAGAGGCCTTTACGCATTTTCCGAATGTGTCCTGACGGATCGACTCATATTTGTCGGCATAGCAAAGCTAGAATTGCAAATCGCGGACGGCTACCCAACCTTCGACAGACTTGCTGTGGGTGACAGCGCGAACCACAGTTTCGGAAACGAGGTCTGCCGCCAGCGCGCCGATAATAGAAATTCCGAGGTCGGAACTTATCTTGTTGGTGGAGATTGCAAACGTGGAGTCGCCGTCCCCGTTGGTGTGGTAGGGATTGATGGCTCGTGCAGCTCCGGTTGAAGCCATCATCGCAATCTTGGTCAGCTCGGTCTTTGTGAAAGACACATTGGTTGCAACCACAACGAGCGTTGTACTCCGCAGAGGTACATCGCTGATGTTTAAGCTAGAGGAACCCGCGCTCGCGGCGAGCATTCTTAGCGTTTCGCTAATATTGGCAAACCCCTTGCCGTCATGCCGGACCGCTCCGGCAACGATTTTTCCTGTGCGCCGGTCCAGGATGTCGCCGACCGAATTCGCCACAACCAGTGCGCCTATAATGATGTCCCCAAGCAGAAGGCTGGATGTGGCGACGCCCGACTTCATTCCGTTGTAACCCTTGCTTCTAAGCATTTTCCCGACGGTCGCTCCTGCACCGACACCAACATTGCCTTCCTCAAGTTGCGCCGCGGAGGCCGCCTGGCAGGACTTGTAAGCGGCATCGGCGTCCGGACGAATTCTCGCATCGCCCAAGGCCAAGTCGTCGATTACAGCACCTACAACGATCGGGACACGAACGTTGGGAATTCCCCAATCGAATCCGGTCTTGTGCTCCTCGAGGTAGCGAACTGCTCCTGCGACCGCCGCCAGCCCCATGGGTCCACCACCGGTCAGCAGAAGTCCATGGATCGTGTCAATTGGACTCACGGGTTGAAGCAAGACTCCCAAATGCGAGCCGGGCGCGGAGCCGTCGTAATCGACGCCTGCGGTAGCTCTGCCTTCGAAAAGCAACGCGGTGCAACCTGTGGGTCGCCGTGAGTCGGTGTAGTGACCGGCTTTGATGCCCGGAACGTCGGTGATAGATCCGGCCCAAGTCTGCTGTTGGTTCGCTTGGGACGCCCTATTCCCCGCAACATCGCGCGCCCAAACCGATCCAACGGATGCCATCAGGGTGCGATTGAATTGACGCCGAGTAAAAGTCGACATGGCCAACCTCCATGATTGGGGCCATCTGACATTACCTTATTTTCTGAAGTCGAACTACGACACCCCTCGCGAGGGGAAATTGCCCGCATGGGTTCGGGCTTGTTGTGTTTTCCGTCTTCCCGCGTTCGATTCCGGTCTGCTTTTGCTGCGCTTTGGCGCAGGAGAAACTACACGCAGAAGAGTTCGGGGACGGCCGTGGGGCCGTCGAGGTGGCCGGAGAGGCGATGCTCGAGGCCATCGCGAGACAGCGTGAGCTGCTGGCGGAGACGGTCCATCTCGTCCTTTGTTAATGGAGAGAAATTCCTGGTGATAGTGGTGTTCTGCTCGAGCATGGCGAGAGTGGGCATGCCCACGACGGCGGTGGTTACGGGTAAGCTCATGGAATAGTGCAGCAGTGAATCGATGTCGGCTTTGCCGGCGGCGCTGCCGAGGAGAAATTCCTGGCCGGTAACCTTCATGGCGATAATGCCGAGATTTTTGGCATTGGCGGCAGGAAGCGCGAGTTCTTCAAAGCGGCCGTTGCGCGATGCATTCAGCGCCATCTGCACGCAATCGAGATCGTGTCGCTGAATGGCTGTGGCAAGAACTTCGCCATTTGTGTGGCTGGTCATGCCGATGAACCGCGTGAGTTTCTGCTCGCGAGCTTCCAGCAAGCCCTTGAGCGCGCCATCCGGGGCTTCGATTTTTTCGAGATCGTCGGCTTGGCCGAGGCTGTGGATGTGCACGAGGTCCACGTGATCGGTTTGCAGGCGAGTGAGGCTGCCTTCGAGGCGCCGAAGGAAGGCGTCGCGCGTGCGATCGGGAATTTTTGTGGCCAGCCAAACGTCTTTGCGGCGCGTGGCCATGACCTTGCCGACACGGCTCTCGCTCTTGCCGTCGCCATATGCGTAAGCGGTGTCGAGGTATGTGATGCCTAGATCGATCGCATGATTCAGCGCAGCAATGGCTTTTTCCTCGTCTTCGTACATGAGGAAGCGGCTCCCGCAGCCAAAGGCGAGAATCGAAACTTTCGCGTTTGTTCGGCCGAGTGTGCGCTTCGGCAGCGAGGCGATAGTAGGATGGGCTTCCACCACCTCGGGGAAAAGCGAAAGGCCAACTCCAGCAGTCGTGAGGCCAACGCGTTCTAGGAATTTTCTGCGGGATAAGTCATTCCTCATGGGCACCTCCCCGGCGCGTGAGAATGATTGTAGCGCTGAACCGCGGAAGAGGCGAGGATCGCCGCGAGTCGGGAGCCGTCCGGCAATGCGGAAGGGGAACGGCTGCGCAATGCGGCACGCAGCAGGTGAGTCGGATAGCATTAGTGACGGCTTTCCTCAAGATACGGTGTCACTCGCGCCGCTGAGAATTCATGCACGAACCGGATCATCAGGACTATTTGCCCCCTCGCGTTTTTGCCTTTGATCGCTGCCCTCCGCTGGCGCCTGCTGTGAAACAGTCTGAGCTGATATCCGCTCAATCCTTTGTCCTCGGGACCCGAAACCACACACAGCCTGCCGAACGACGACTTGGGGATTCTATGTCCCGCAGTACTCGTTCGCCGTGCGATTGGGGCAGTCTAGAACGTCAACTTCAATCCAAACTGAATTTGTCGCGATGTCGTCACCGTGCTCAGAATAGCGCCGGCGCTAGGGTTCACCATGCCTGTGGGCAGCAGAGCAGTCCGGTTTGCTTGGTTGGGTACCCCGAAGTTCGGATGGTTGAAGATGTTGAACATCTCGGCGCGGAAGTGCAGCGCCTTGGTCTCCCCCAACGCGAATTGCTTGAAGAGAGAGAAATCACAGCTCACGAGTTTAGGGCCAATCAGCGTGTTCCTGCCAAGATTACCGATCGTGCCGGCGGGCTGCAGCACAAACGCGCTTGCGTCGTACCAGCGCTTGGGATCGCCGAGGATCGGATTGTTGGACGCGCCTGGCCGGACGTTCGGCCTTTCGTGAATGGAGAAATCAATGGTGTTCAAGTTTCCCGATTGGTTGTGGCCGAGCCGCACTTCAAATGGAGTGCCCGACTGAGCTGTCACGATGCTGTTGAGCTGCCAGCCTCTCACCAGCACCCCGGTTAGACCTGTGCTGCCTCTTCCAAACGGTAGTTCATAACTCCAGTTCGCCACCAGAACATGTTTCACTGAAAAGCTCGAAAGGCCGCGGTCCGCCTTGCGGTCATAGAAATCAATCGAATATTGGGTGGTGTTGTCGAAATCCTGGGAGTTAATGCCGCTCGATTCGTCAATCGAGCGGGAGAAAGTATATGAGAGTTGCGCGCGCAAGCCCTGCGAGAGTCGTTTGGTTACGCCCGCCTGTAGTGCGTTGTAGAAGGATTGCGCATCGGTCTCGCGCTGAGTGACGCCACCAAAAGTCGCGTTGCGGCGACCCAGCGACGGTTGGTAAGTCTTTACACCGTTTACGAGGATCGATGGGGCTAAGTTGGCATCAGCAACCCGAATCAGGTGGAGCCCGTGAGAGCCTGCATAGCCGAGCGTCAGGTCCCAATTACCAGGCAGAGCGCGCTGCACGCTTAAGTTGTACTGCATGATATAAGAGGGTTGCAGGTCGTAGTTCACCGTCTGGAGATTGGCCTTGAGATTTCCGGCAGGACAGCCTCCCGTTGGGCCGCCGGGAACTCCGCAGACTGGAGCGTTCGCGTTGAAACCTTGCACGGCGTTCGGAAATGGGGGATTTGTGCGGCTCGTGCGCGTCGTGAATGGCGGATTGAGGCTGCCCGAAAATACATAATACTTTGGGAGAAGCTGGTGGTAGAAGATTCCAAACCCAGATCGCACCGAAGTCTTTCCATTCTTGAACGGGTCCCAAGCCAAGCCAATTCTCGGCGCAAAGTCCTTCAGTGCCGGGTTGGCGTACCAGGGGTCCCCAATGACCATGGCGGAGTCTGAAATGCTGCGGAGGTTGGAGATTTTCCCGTTCACTTCTGTGGGGACTGTGGCGAACTCGTATCTTAGGCCCAAATTAAGGGTTAAATTTGGTTTCCAGCGATAGTCGTCTTGCACGAAAGCCGCGTAGAAAGATTGCCGGAAGCCACGATCCGGATCAATTCGCCCCGGGACAGCGAAGTTGAACGACGAAGGCGTGCCCGTCAAGAAATTCGCCAAGCTTGTGAAAATCATGATGCCGCCCAGCTGGCTCGTCGTATGCTGATTGAACTGCAGGCGCTGGCCCTCGCCACCGAAGCGCAAACCGTGAGCAGCCTTGGTCCAAAACAGCGTGTCATGCCACTGGTAGTTATTCAGGTGATCGTTCCGAGGTAGGCGGTAATCACCCACCATCTCCGTCACCAGTCCCGAAATCGTCAGGAACCCGAACTGCACGCCGCCCGCCGACGGAGGTATCCACCAAAGGCTTGGCGGCACATCTACAGTGCGTTGGTTATCAACCTCAGATGTCGACCGCGCGAAGCTCACGCGCAGCGTATTCAACAGTCTCTGTGAAAACGTGTGTACGTGTTCAAGCGTCACGTATTGATTGCGCGAGCGCTCCTTAAAAAAGACGTCCGGCGGCTTATTGTTGATCTGCCGGTCGACGTTGCCGTTGTCGAAGGTGTAGCGGCCAAACAAGATGTCTTTCTCGGAAAAGTGATCATCGATCCGGCCCTGCGCGAAGTATTCATCGGTGGGTTGGCTTCTCGTGAATGAGTACTCGGCAACGCCGCCCCCGAGCACCCGCCCGTTCGCCCGCGGGAACAAAATCTGTACTAGTGAACTAACCGCGCCAGTAGCCGAATTGCGTGCGTTATCGTCCAGCACGTTCGTTAAGCCCGTTACTCCCAGCCGCTCCTTGATGGCCTCGAAAGCCCCGAAGAAAAACGTCTTATCCTGCCGAATCGGCCCGCCCAGTGTTCCCCCGAATTGATTGCGCTTAAAAGGCGGAATGCGATTTGTCGCCGGATCAAAGTAGTTCTTCACGTCCAGCGCCGAATTGCGCAGATACTCAAACAAGTTTCCACGGAGCTTGTTAGTTCCCGACCGCGTAATCGCATTGATGATGCCGCCTGAAGATCTGCCGAACTCCGCCGAATAAGAATTCGTCAGCACCTGGAATTCCTGCACGGTCTCCACGCCCAGCAGCACGCCGGCCACCGACCCCGGCGTTTTGTTGTAAACATTGTTGATGTCAGAGCCGTCCAGCAGGAAACTGTTCTGCTCCGGCCGCGCACCGTCAATAGTAATTTTCTTTCCACGTCCACCCACTGCGTCGCTTCCCGCCGCGACCGCGGCGTTCACACCTGGCAACAAAAGTGCCAGCTCCTGAAACGAGCGCCCATTGAGCGGCAGATCATTCATCTGCGAGCGGTTCACGGTCCCGCTCAGCGCTGCGGAAGCTAGATCGATCGGCGGGGCCTCGGCGCTAACGTTTATGCGTTCAACGCCGCCGGTAATTTCCAATTTGACGTCCAGCACCGCATCTTGCCCGATCGTCAACTTAATGCCCTTCAGCACCACCGGCTGAAAGCCCGCCACCTTAACGCGCAGCTCATACTCTCCCGGAGGCAACAGTGGTTCGCGATAGCGGCCCTTATCGTCCGTAATAAGAGCTCGCACCGCGCCTTGTTCGGCGTTGCGGATCTCGATCGCCGCGCCAGGAACAAAGCCCCCGGACGGGTCGTACACTGTGCCTTGTAAGCTGGCCCCTACCGTTTGGGCCAAACAGCTGCTGGTATTGACAACCAATGAGAGAAATAGCACTCCCCAGGCAGCTCGCATAGCACACTCCTTTCACACAAAACTAGCAGTCTGTTTTCGGTACGATACGCCCAAAATCGTCCCAACGGCCATAGAAATGAATTCCCGCCAAGTCTGCTGCCAAAAGACATCCGCGGACGCGGACATTCCACTGCTCAAACCTTGCTTGCAATTCCCCGAAGGAATGCACTGATACCGTAACGTGCTCAGGATAGCTATTACCCTCTGGTGTCCCACTCGAAAGAGTTTCTGTGCTTCTCGGACACAGCAGCATCCGAATCACCGAACGCCATTACGCACCTTGGACGCGCTCGCGACAAGAGCAAATCGAGGCTGATTGAAGGCCGCTTGGAGTAATGCCCCTGTCGTGCTCACAGATGGGAAGGGTACACCAGAGTTGCAGGGAAAGACTGGTCAGCTTAACTGAATGAAGTGCACGAGGCCACGTACGTTATGCTTGAGCGCTAGACGCTGACCGGATTCCACGAGATCAATTCAGTCCATGTACGGACAAGGCTCGGCGATATCTCCGAGATTACGAACCACCCGCCCTAAACCCAGGCTATGGCTCCCTATAACAAACTAATGAGACTTGATTGCATAGCACTGCACTTCGCTATTACGCCTCGATCTTTTCGGCGGCAGCGTCCCACACGACCGCGCTTCTACGGAAATAAGATTCATTCGCCATGTGGCAGGCCAGCGCAGCATGGTGGCCGAATACCACATCTTCGACAACTGGCTGGCGGGTGCGCACAGCTTGGAAGAAGTTCCAGAGATGCGGTTTGAGCTCTCCGGAGGAAACCGAGCTGTAGCTGAAGCCCTCCGAAATTGTTTCTTTGCCCGGCGCTAGGTCATGCTCTTCGTGCCATTCCTTGACATATTCTTCGCGTAATTCCTTAGGAAAACTCTGGGCGTAATAGCTTGGAGATTCGTCGTTACCACTTTGCGGAAGATAATTGATGGTGTGCCCCGAAACTTCGAGGATGCCCTTCGAACCCAAAAAACGGTAACCATCATGAGTTTCGGTGCCGAGGTTTAGTCGTACGTACACAGGATGTGGGCCATAATCGAACAGTGCGGCGTGAACATCCGGCATGTTGCGCCCGTCCTTCCAGCGCAGGATCCCGCCTGTTGCCAGGGCCCGCCTTGGAGGCTCGTTCAAGCCGAGCATGAAGAGCATGCCGCTGATGAGGTGAACCATAAGATCGCCGGCGACACCGGTCCCGTATTCCTTCCAACAGCGCCAACGCGCAAAGAGTTTGGGATCGAACGGACGTTTTGGCACGTCGCCCTGCCAGGTATCCCAATCGACCGTCTGCGGAGAAAGATCGCGCGGCAGAGGATACTGCCAGGCTCCATCGGGACTGTTTCGTCCAAGTGCGACCTCGACCATCATTAATTCACCGATAACGTTTTTTTCAAGGAGTTCCTTTGCTTTCGCGTACAGAACCGAACTGACACCTTGGGAGCCGATTTGCACGATACGGCCGCTGGATTTAGCGGCTTTGACCATTTCCAGGCCGTCAACCGCTGAATGCGACATGGGCTTCTCGCAATAGATGTCTTTTCCTGCGAGAACGGTAGCGACAACGATTTTCTTGTGCCAGTGATCAGGCACAGCCGCGACAATGCAGTCGATTTCCCTGTTGTTCAGAAGTTCCTGGTAGCGTCTTGTTGTCGAGACGCCGGCACCGACGATTTCCTTGGCCAGGCGATGTCTGCCGTCATAAAGGTCACACGCAGCAACGCATTCGACTCCCGGCAGCTGAATGGAATTTCTGAGCAGATCGGAACCTTGCATGCCAATGCCGATAATGCCGAATCGTACGCGGTCGCTGGGCGGCACCTCCAGATAGCCGGCTGCTTCGAGGCGCGAGTCTCCGAGAAACACGCTTTTTGCGGCAGACATAGCCACGGCCGCACCTGCACTGCGCTGGAGGAATTTCCGCCGGGTGAGATTTTTTATCATTGTCTGTTCCTTGCCTCCGCAATCGATGAAGTCTCTGATCTAAACGTGTTTAAGCCAAGAAGACCATAATCGCGGGGGTACCAACGGCGGTATATTGGCCGGCGAAGGACAGGGCGCCCGTCTTCCGGTTGATTCGATACGTCGTGATTCCATCAGCTCTTTGATTACAAGAGTAGAGGTAGTTCCCCGCGGGATCGATACTAAAGCTGCGCGGATAGTCGCCCCGAGTCCATTCCTCTGCGGCAAACGCAAGTCTTCCGTCATCGTCGATCGAGAACCACGCGATGGTGTCATGCAGCCGGTTCGCAGCATAGAGAAATCTTCCGTTTGAGGAGATCATAACTTCCGAAGTAAAATTTGTCCCTTTGAAGTCTTTGGGCAACGTTGAAACGGTTTGCTTCGCCGTCAACTTTCCCATTTCAGCGTCATAGTCGTATGTTACCAACGTCGATCCTTCCTCTTGAAGCGAGTAAAACCATTGCCCGCTGGGATGAAAAGCGAAGTGGCGCGGCCCGTCGCCGGGAGGCAGCGTTACGCTGGCCGGATTGGCTTGAGAGAGTTTGCCCGTCTCCACATCGAACTTCCAAATGAAGATCTGGTCCAATCCAAGATCGCTCGCCAGGACGAACTTACCCGCGGGATCAGCCTGAATCATGTGTGCGTGCGGCTTATCATGGCCGCTGATGGCAAAGCTTCCAGGAGGTGCGCTGGTTGCACGGATTGAACCTATCGTGCCGCTGTTGTGAATGACATCAGTAGCGACGCCGAGCTCGCCGTTCGGGCGCACAGGGAGTACTGCTACCGTTCCGCCGTGATAGTTGGCTACGAAGACGTGCTTGCCAGAAGGGTGGACGCTTAGATGGGCAGGGCCCGCTCCTTCGGAACTGACGGTATTTAATATCGTAAGACGCCCCGTTGGCCGATCAATCGAATAGGCGCTGATAGAGCCGGCGTTAGTGCGCTTGTAATTGGAGATCTCGTTCGCTGAATACAAGTGCGTTCGGGAAGGATTGAGAGCCAGCCATGACGGGTTCGAGTCACTAGGAAAGACGTCGCGTTGTCGCAGAGCCCCCGTCGCAGCATTCATCTCGAATAGGTAAATTCCCTGCCCACGACCGATAGCGCCCTCCGGACCTTGCGGAGAGCTGTAAGTACCCACGTAAGCTAGAACCGGCCTCCCGAGAGACATGAATCCCCGCCCTGTTAAGGCGATGGCCGCAGCGCCTCGTAGGAACTCGCGGCGCGAGCTTTTGCCGAGACGGTGACATTGCATCAGCAGATCCTCCGCTTGATCTTCATCGGACGGCACACCGCGGATGAAAGAGAGGTGGCACACTTTGCTCATTTGTCGTGGGAGGAGTCACAATCCTAGCCTGTTCCAACCGACAATAGCCAACCTCGATCTCACCATGGAGTTCAACAAGCAATTCAGCTTGCCGGTGGTCCTTGGGATAGAAACATCCGCGGCTGAGGACGAGATCCATTGGATGTTGCCCTTGCAGTCGGAGAGCTTTCGGCGTTTCGCGGTGTGGTCGGAAAGTTCATAGTCGGGGAAGATAGCCCCTGGAACGATGTCAGGTCGCATGGGAAATCCTCAAAGATTGTCCACTCCTCAAGTTTAATTCCTCAACCGAGTCCGTTGCGCCGCCACCTTCTATATCAGCACCAGATCCAACCCCAACATATGCCACTCCGCCAGTGATTTCGGGAATTACCCGCACGGTCGCGGGCACATACGACTTTCGTCACGATCCACTCGCTACGTATCTCCGGTCTTGTGACCAGGTGCCACGTACTTTTCCGAAGTGCAATCAATAGGCGAGTCAAGCAGCACTGCCAACTCAGCACAGCAGTCGCTTCCGACACTAGGATAATAGTATCTAGCTACCTCGTCAGCAAGACTTGGAGCGTATGCCGGCGAGGCGCACTGCAAACTCGTTCGTCTCGTATTGGCTTCTCAGGTGGCTTAATGCCCCTCATTGCCCCGAGTGTTTTTATCTCGTTGAATTAAAAGTTTGGTAGGGGCGGTGGGGATCGAACAGAACGCCCTAACATTTCTACGCGATTACAAACGAGCTGCGCAACTCAGGAAAACATACCAGACCATTCATCAAATATTCATCGACGGACCCAAACACCAGCAAACAGAGCAAAGCGGAACCAATAAGAGCGATTATTTATCTTATTGATTCCGCTAGGCATAGTTAGGGTCCCTTTGGCGGCGTTGGTTCAGGTTCCGGTTACGAATCGGCTGCTCTACCACTGAGCTACCTCGGCCCTTGATAATAAAGACTTTATTCCGCTGCTTGGCCTTTTGCGTACAACTTGCGTTCTTCTCTCCGGGTTTCAGCGCAGCATTACATCACTGCTAATCGGAAATGCTCCACTCGCTCGGAACCATCCTGTGCTCTACTGACAGGCGATCGCCACGCTTCCGCTTCTGAAACACTCACGCTTTTCCTGACGTGCCCAAGAAAATCCGATCGCGCACCAGATTGAAAGTAAGACGCAAAAATGATTTTAGCTTTGTCTGATTCCTTTCGCAAGGCCTTGAATTTACGCGTTTTGGCGGCGAGCATGGCGTTTAACTGCCAGTAGGCCGAAAAAACCTCCACAACGAAGAGAGGCCATCCTGAGAATTCTATATTGACCGTGAGGCTAAATATTTAATGACTATAAGTGGCGAAGACGTAACCCTTCAGTGTCATTTAGAAGTACTCCGTCTGTTGTCCGCGGAAACCCCATCAACGGGAATGCAGCCGCTCGAAAATCGGTTGCTCTGTGATTGATGCTAAAGGGCTTATCACGATTGGGGCTGCTGGAGTGGCTAGACACTGACCCCGGAAAATTCTATTTCCGGCTGATCCCCTCCGCCCTGCTGTTTTTCGCGATGGCGCTGGAGTGGCGCCATTTGCCGAACGACTCGCGGTACTTCTACCCGATCGCAGTGGTTTTCATATGCAGCGCTGAGCGGGCTGGCAGGCACTCATAAGCCTTATCAGGAGTGGCTGGCAGCGCGATTGCCCTGGACGCGCGGCGAGATCGAGTATCTTTTTATTATCAATGCGGGGATTTATTTGCTCTTGGAGGTGATTTGCGAGCGGTTCTCCCTATCGCAAATGCGCGCCGTAGGTAAAGCGTTCCGATTTGTGATACCTGGACATGTGCTGACCTCATTGTTTTTTTTAGGGCTGGAGGCAACCGGAAGATGGGAAGGTCAACTGAACGATCGGTTGATGAAGAGGGAAGCGCGTGTTTTTGAAATGCTGCTGCCAGCAGCGGCGCTGCTATTTGTGTACGGAAGCATTCGCAAGCAGATGAAGAACTATTTCGTCGTCGGAATGATATTTCTTGGGATCGGGCTGGTCCGGCTGCAAGAAGACATCTTCAAGCAGAAGTCGCGCTGGCCCATCCTGCTGCTGATTCTGGGTTCCTTGCTGATGGTGAGTGCGACGCGATACTCGGCCATCAAAATGGCCGTGGCGCGGATGGCCCGGCGCGGGGAATGAAAGCACGGAATAAGCTCCATTAGGACTGCAATTCCCACCTTTTTTTGTCGCTATACCTTAATGAGGGGAAGTGATTGCCAACAGGCCCCCGGCAGAATTGCCGGACGGCCGGGGCGGCCCTCGAAGGAGTGCGACTATGGCTAAACAAACGGGCAAGCGTTCCTGGCGGTGGAGCTGGCCACTAGGAGTAGCGCTCGCATTCGGGAGTATTGTTGCGACCGGGTGCGACAGCGACGGGAGTCCGTTCATTACGTCGCTTCAGCCATTTTACACCCAGCTAGATTTGGAGGCCGATTCCAGATTGAACGGAATTTGGAGTGACAAAGAAGGAGACGTGACGTTCTCATTCAAAGAAAGAAAGGAGGAGGGGAAGGAGAAGGAGTACAAGCTGGTGGTGAAGGAAAAGGACGGAGAGCAGGAAGTGTCGGGAGAATTCGAGGCCCACGTCGTGCGGCTGGGCGCTTTTGATTTTATGGACATTTATCCCCAGAGCAGCAAGGAGGGGAACGAGTTTTACCGCGCGCATTTTACCCGCGCACATACCATCGCGCGCTTGGAGATCAGTCAGGACTCGATCCAGATGGCATTCTTGAGCGCAAGGTGGCTGAAGGCGAAGATGGACGAAAAAAGCGTCGATACTCCGTGCGTGAAGGTGGATGATACGCTGATGCTGACCGGAACGACGGAGGAAGCGCAAGAGCTCGTGTTTTCCCATGCGAACGACGATGGAGCGTTTGCCGACTCGCTGTTACTGGAGAAGCAGCGGATCGAGAAGGAAGAGCAATGAATGCCGTGGAGATTCAGCAAGCTGGGATGCAATCGACAGTGGGACGAGACTGCCGGGGGGCTCCCGACAAGGCGTGCAAACGACTGGATAGCTGAAAAGAGATCTCCTGTTATCTGCGTCGCTCGGTCTCGCGTGTGCAGAGATGGGAGAGGAATGAAGGGCTGCCCATCCTCATGTCACCAGCACGCGCGTGGCGTCACGGTATACCCGTACCGGGAGAAACTGGACGAGTGGTGGCGAGGGGCGCAAGTGCAGAGCATTGGATGCTAATTGGGAAATGGGATCGAGGAGCTTGCCGGTTTTCAGGCCGAGGTTCGTCGTTTCCGGAATTCGTCGTGTTAACGCTTCATGCGTGGACGAGCTCGCGCCGTTTTAGCCTGGGAAGAGTCTTGATGGATTTTCCTACCTTCTCCTGGGCGAGCCGCAAGTCGTGGAGGCTCTGTAGATTCAGCCAAAACTGAGCGCTCGTGCCAAAGAAATGAGCGAGGCGCAGGGCAGTGTCACCCGTGATGGCGCGCGTTCCGTTCAAGATTTGCGTGATGCGATTGGTCGGCACGTTGATCTTTCGCGCCAGTTCAGCCGCGCTCATATCGAGTGCTTCCAGTTCTTCAGCCAAGTGTTCACCCGGATGGATAGCGGTCAGTGCCATCGCGATGCTCCTAGTGATAGTCAACAATCTCTACGTTTGACGGCCCCGGTGAGCGGTCGGCCCACTCGAAGCAAATCCGCCATTGATCGTTAATGCGGATGCTGTACTGGCCTTTGCGGTCGCCTACCAGCGCTTCAAAACGGTTCCCAGGCAATGCGGAAAGGTCCCTCAGCGACGTAGCCGCTTCCATGCGATCAAGCTTCAAGCGCGCGGATCGTTCAAATCCAGAGAATGCCTTGACCTGTTTCCCGGCGGCGAATTCTCTGGTCCTCTTGTCCCGATAGCTGACGATCACTAACGCAAAAATACCATTAAGTACGCGTTACGTCAAGCGTAAGGATCGACGAAACGTGAAGCTTATAAGCTGGATTAAGCGAGCGATTCCCGACTCTGGACTGCCATCAAACTGCCATCAACGATCCCAAATCCAAGCAAAAAAAGGCAAATGGACTCAGTAGCCAGAAGCGGCCATCTGATTGATTTCGTTAGGCAAAGTTAGGAAACGTTTTGCTGCCTTGGGCACAGCTTCGATTACGAATCGGCTGCTCTACCACTGAGCTACCTCGGCCCGCTCCAATCACAATAGCATTCGCTGAAAATTACTGTCAATTCATCCGCGAATATGGCGTCCTTTCAGCGCGAGAAGGGATACATCGCCCAGCCGATTCCCACGCCGATCAAAAGAAAAAGAAGCAGGGACCACACGATATATTTTGCGCGCTCGATCGGCTGCCGGCGGCTTAGGAAGCCAAACGCAATGGAAATCAGCAATGCGAAAAGCAACATGGATTGCAAATGGCTGAGCTTGAACCCCATTCCTGCGTTCATGCTTTGCGTCCTCGCGCCGCTTCATACGCGTGCAGCGCCGACAAAAGGTTCAGCATACCGGCCGTGGCGAGAAAGCGCGTGCCGTAATCGCCGCCCGCGTGCGAGACGTCCGCGCCGCCGGTTTCGAGCGACCGGGCCAGTAGATAAAACGTGCCCGTGCCCAAATCCGCCAGATAGCCGAGCGAATCGAACGCATCGTTGCCCCTCGAGCTAAACACGTTGCCGCGCATCCCTGCGCCAAGAATCACGAGTGTGCCCACGGTCAGAAAACACATCGCCGCGCGGCCCCACATCTTCAAGAGAGCGTGACCCAGCCCGGGCACAAGCCACCCCGCCACGCCGATGACGTATGCCATCGTCTCATGCCTGTAATCTGGCGACAGAGCTCCCGGCGTCGTTGTGTCGCGCGTGGAATCGTGCTGTGGAGCTACCGGCGCTGTCGTCTCGTCTGCCATTCCTCTCCCTTCCACTTTCAGGTTACGCAAGCAACGCCAGGATTTCGTTCTGGATCGCCCCGGTCACGCGCGCCTCACCCTCGCCGACAAACACATTCACTTCGCTGCGCACGCCAAATTCCGGCAGATAGATTCCCGGCTCCACTGAATTGCAAGTGTTCGGGATCAAGTGCCTAACATCATGTGTTTCGAGTCCGTCCATATTTACTCCGTTGCCGTGCACTTTTTCTCCGATGCTATGCCCGGTGCGGTGGAAGAAGTACTTTCCGTAGCCTGCTTTTTCAATCACGCGGCGCGCCACTTTGTCCACCTGCCATCCTTGCAGTGGCTTTCCCGCGGCAACGTGTTTGCGGATCAAGTCGGTCGCCGTGTCGCGCGCCTCGCGCACCACGCCAAAGACCTTCGCATATTTCTCCGGCACTTTTGCGCCAAGATAACCCATCCAGGTAACATCGTAATAAACGCTTCCAGACGTTTTCTTCTTTCCCCAAACGTCCATCAACAGCAAATCGCCTTCGCGAATCGGCGAAGCGGATTCCGCCGTCGGTCCATAGTGCGGATCGCTGGCATGCGCGTTCACTGCAATGTCGGGGCCTTCCTCGGTCCAAATTCCCGCCGCATCGAATTCCTTCAGGATCCAGTTCTTCAAATCGAATTCCGTCAGCGTCTTTTTCTCGCGCACGCTCTTCGCGGCAAGCTGGAAAGCTTCCCGCACGATCCGGTCGATGACCACTCCGGCGGAAAGATGCGATTCGAGCTGTGCGGCGCTCCAGCGGGCTTCGTATTTCTGTACGAGGTCTGCAGAACTGACAACCTTCGGGCCAGAGCCGCGCACCAGCTCAATCGTCCCCGCGTCCACTATAGCTACATAGGGGATCGCGTTTTTCGGCGAATACTGCATCGCCACGTTCTTCGCGCGGCCAAACATCTTTTTCAAATTTTTTCGCAGTTCCTCCTGCGCCGAGTAATACAGCGTCTCCCCTGGCAACGACGCCAGCGATTGCGTCTCAATCTTGTGCACCAGCTTCTTTGGCGTTCCCTTGGCCGGAACGAAGTAGAACCACCTGCGCGTTCTCATGCCGTCCGGCAAGCTTAGGATGTGTTGCGCGATGGGATCGCGCCCGCGAAAATCATAAAAAAGCCAGCCATCGATCCCGGCGGCTTGCAAATCGCTCTGCATTCCCTGAATATCTGTGCTCATTGGGGAGTTAGCTCCATCGTCCGGACAAGATTCAACTGTTACGCCTCAAGCGTCCTGCACCAACAGCCCAAGGATCTGCTGCCGGGTCACACCGCGGATTTCAATGCGTTTCGTGCGGCTTCTTTCACCGCTCAGAATTCTAACAGCCGCCCTGGACGTTTTCAAAAGTTGCGCCAGGAATTCCACCAGCGCCTCGTTTGCACGGTCTTCCAAAGCCGGCGCTTGCAGCCGAACCTTCAGCGCGCCTCCCATTTCTCCGGCGATCTCCTCTTTGCTCGCCCTCGGCTGCACTCGCACGAGAAAGCTCACTGCGCCTTCCCGCTCTTGGATCTCCAGCATCTGACTCCTGACGATTCCCTATTTCGCTTCACGCGTCCCAAAGATCGCCGTCCCTACGCGCACTTCCGTCGCGCCTTCTTCGATCGCTACCTCAAAATCATGTGACATCCCCATAGACAACACAGGCAAGGTGACGCCAAGTTTCTTCGCTACGTCCTCTCGTAATCCTCTCAACCGCCGGAAATACGGCCGGACCTGCTCCGCCTTTTCCAGAAACGGAGGAATACACATCAGCCCCGCAAGCCCCAATTGAGGCAGATCGACAATCCTTTCCGCCAATGCAGAAAGCTCGTCGATTTCCACTCCACTCTTCGTTTCCTCCGGCGCCACTCGCACTTCGATCAACACACGTAATTTGCCTATGGTGCCGGCGTCAGCCCGCGTGCGATCCAGCCGCTGCGCAATCGCAAAATCATCCACGGAGTCTATGCTGTGAAAAAGTCTCGCCGCACGCGCCGCCTTGTTACTTTGCAAATGTCCGATCAGGTGCCACGTCGCCGCCAGTCCATCCGTCCCCGCGCGCTTCCCTTCCCACTCCTGGACGCGGTTTTCCCCAAAGTGCCGAATCCCCGCCTCATACGCCTCGCGGATAGCGCTCGCCGGATGCGTCTTCGACACCGCGATTAGCGTGATCTCTCCCGCCTTCCGTCCCGCGCGCACCGCCGCGCCAGCGATTCTCTCTTGAATTTGCTGCAGATTTTCCCGTACTGAAGTTGGTGTCATGTTTGAAGTCGAATCCTAGCATGCTGGCATTTGCAGCGCAGAGTCTCTGCGGTTAGACTGGCTTTCGGCCGCTGATGCACCTGCGGTCACGCTAAAAATGACCGCTCCCGGAAAACTTATCGCCGTCGAAGGCATCGATGGCAGTGGCAAGCGCACGCAAGTCGAACGTCTCACTCTTGCTCTCAAAGCTCGCGGCTACTCTATTTATTCCACTGGCTTTCCTCAATACGAATCCTGGTTTGGCAAGATGGTCGGCCAGTTTCTGAATGGCGATCTCGGTTCGCTCGAGAATGTCGACCCGCATTTCACCACTCTCCTTTATGCCGGCGACCGTTTCGAAGCCAAGCCTAAGTTGGAGGCGGCCCTGAACAACGGCCAAATTGTCCTTGTGGATCGCTATGTCGGTTCGAATCTCGCGCACCAAACCGCTCGCGTGCCCTCGGAGAAGCGCGCGGTTTTTCTGGAATGGATCGAGCATCTGGAATATGGGATTTATGGACTGCCGAAGGAGGATTTAGTGCTTTATCTCCGCGTTCCGGCGATGGAAGCGCAAAAGCTGGTGGCTCTGAAATCGGCGCGCAGTTATACCTCGGCGCAAAAAGATTTGCTGGAAGCCAGCTTGCGGCACCTTGAAGACGCCGCGCAGATGTACGACTCGCTATCGAAGCGGCCGAACTGGAATACGATTGAGTGTTTCGACACGAAGCGCAATCAAATGCGCCCTGCCGAGCACATCGCCAGCGAAGTTTCCGGCATCGTTCTGTTATCACTCTCTGCGCTGGCCAAAAAGGAAGCGCGATAGACCATGGGCTTTCAGGAATTTCTAGGCAACGAACGAATTGTCGCGGCGCTGCGGGGTGCCCTTCGCACAAAACGCGTTCCGCACGCGTTGCTTTTCACCGGACCGCGCGGCGTCGGCAAATTCACTCTCGCTCGAATGTTCGCGCAGGCCGCGAACTGCGAACGCGTCACCGACGACTTCTGCGGCGAGTGCCCCACGTGCCATCGCATCTCCTTGCTCGCCAATCCCCAAACGTTGGTCGAGCAAGGACTCGTCGAGCGCGGCGAGAGCGCCGAAGCAGCCACTGTCGAGCGTGTACCCCTAATTTTGCAGACGCACCCCGACGTTTGGGCGCTCGTCCCCGATCCCGTCCGGCTGAAGAGTCCTGTCGCGCGACCTATGTTGCGTGTGGGCCAGTTGCGTGCCGTTCAGCGCGCCGCCTACTTTCAACCGATGGGCCGCCGCCGTGTTTTCATCCTGGACGGCGCAGAGACGATGCGCTGGGATGTAGCCAATGTTTTCCTGAAAATTCTCGAGGAGCCTCCCGGCTCGGCCACCCTCATCCTCACCGCGCCCTCGCCATATGCTCTTCTGCCGACGATCGTCTCGCGCTGCCTGCAATTTCATTTCGCGCCGCTTCCGCAACCCGCTGTGGAGAAAATCCTGAAAGAAAAAACCAACCGTAAACCCGCCGAAATAAAGCTCGCCGCGCAGCTCGCCGAGGGCAGCCCGGGCCTCGCCATCGAAATGGATGTCGATGCAGCCGCTCAGCGCCGCAGAAGCACGCTGCGTATCCTCGAACGTGCCGCACACGGCCAAGGCTTCGCCCAGCTATTTTCTGATACCTCGGCTCTCGCCAAGGACCGCGATTCCTCCTTTGAGGATCAGCTCGGTGTCTTTTATGGCCTGCTCACCGATCTCCTTGAAATTACGTCCAAAGTGCAAGAGCCGGTCCTCCGCAATGCTCCGCTCGCGATAGAATTGCAATTGCTCGGCAAAACGGTGGATTCCGCGTGGGTTCGCCGCGCTATTGCTGGTTTTGACGAAATTTACGCCGGGGCGCGGCGCAATTTGAACCGCCAACTCGGCCTCGACGCTCTGGCGGCATCACTTTCGCCCTCGGTTTCGCGGCGTCCCGCGCCTGACGCGCGCCGATAAATATTCGCCAAATGCATTATTAAATGGTTAGACTGTAACCCGCGGCGTTTCGCGCGCATCTTAGACAGCAGATATTCCACACTCCTAGGTTAGAAGGAGCAGTCATGGTGAATCGCCGTATGTTTCGTCCGGGTTTTCCGGACGTCAAGGAGCCGAGCATTCCCCGCCCTCAGCACAACGGCCCTATCCCGAGCAAGAAGCCAGCGCCGCCGGAAACGACCCACGCCGAGAACTTCTACTGGGTCAAACAGATGCAGTCTCATACTCCGATGGCGGTCGTTCTTGAGGATGGCGAACTACTTCGCGGCACGGTCGAATGGTACGACCGCGATTGCATCAAGCTTACGCGCCAGGGCAGCCCCAATCTGCTCATTTTCAAGCGCGTGATCAAGTATGTCTACAAGGACGGCGAGGAATCCGCCCAAGGCGGCGACGAGTAAGCGCACTATTTGTAAAGTGAGTGTCCGGCGGTTGCCCCGAAAGTGAGTAGCGCCTTTGCGGCCAGCGACCCGTTCTCGTTGAAAATTTCGCATTCCGTCACGATAAAATTTCGGCCCGCGCGCAAAACGCGTGCATCCGCCTTGATGCGCCCGCCCGGCACCGGCTCCAGATAATTAATACTCAGCTCCACGGTAGCGATCTCCGTCCCTTTGGGTATCGCTGTGTAGGCCGCAATCGCCGCCGTCGTATCCGCCAGCGCTGCCAGAATTCCTCCGTGCACCACGCCATGAACCTGCTTGTGGTTAGGCTTCACGTCCAGCCGGAAAATGGCCCGTCCCGCGTGCACGCTCTCCACGTCGAATCCCAGAAGCTCCGTCGAGCGGCTCTCTCTCATCCGCCGCCGCACGAGTTCCGTGACCCGTTTCTCTTCTTTCGACATTTTCTTGGCCATCGCGTTTTTCGCCCGTCAATAAGCCGTCAGTCCTCCATCCAGTGGAATCGCGGCCCCGGTAAGCCACGACGATTGGTCCGAAGCCAGGAACACCGCCATCTCCGCCACATCCATGGGCTGCCCGAATCGCCCCAGCGGGATCGACGACAACCGCGCTTTGCGCTTCGCTTCTCCCTGCTCGCTGTCGTCGAAGAGTCCCTTCACCAATTCCGTCTCCACGATCGAAGGGCAGATGCAATTCACGCGTATGTTCTCGTGTCCGTGATCGATGGCCATCGCTTTCGTCAGCATCGTCACGCCGCCTTTCGACGCGCAGTACGCCGCGCGATCCTTCATCGCCACCAGTCCAAGCACGGACCCGATATTCACGATCGCTCCGCCGCCGCATTTTCGAAACTCCGGCAGCACCGCCCGCGACGTCAAAAATGGTCCCTTCACATTGACCGCAATTACGCGGTCCCACTCTTCCTCGCTGATCCCCTCTACCGTGGACACGTGCAGCGCGCCTGCATTGTTCACCAGTATATTCAGCCGCCCGAATCGCTCCACAGTTCCTGTCACGGCGCGTTCAACGTCTTTGGCGCGGCTCACGTCGCACTCCATCGCCAGCCCCGCGCCACCCTGCTTCTGGACTTCGCCGATCACCTCGCGGAGCTTTTCCAACCGCCTTCCCGCCACTGTCACGCTCGCGCCTTCCCGCGTAAACGCCAGCGCGATTGCTCGCCCAATGCCTGTGCCGCCGCCGGTAATCAGCGCCACCTTGCCGGAAAGTCGTGTCACGGAATTCCTTTTCCTCGCGTCTAATGGGATGCTGCGGCACCGTGTTGCGGCGCGGTGCGGGTGGGCGCGACTCTAGCATCCGGGTTGCCTCTCCCGCAAGCCGCCGAAATCCGAACTGTTGTATCGTAGCGGCTCTCATTCACGCGACGGAGACTCGTACCTCACCTTATGCGCATCGGTATCACCTGCTACCCCACTTACGGCGGCTCCGGCGTCGTCGCCACCGAGCTTGGCATGGAACTCGCCGCGCGTGGCCACAACATTCATTTCATCAGCTATGCCCCGCCCATCCGCATGAACCCCAACGATCCGCGCATCCATTTCCACGAAGTCGAAGTCGTCTCCTACCCGCTCTTCGACCACCCCCCCTACACGCTGGCGCTCGCTACAAAAATGCTCGAAGTTTTCGAATCCGAATCGCTCGACTTGCTGCATGTCCATTACGCCATTCCCCATTCCGTCAGCGCCATGCTGGCACGCTCCATGGCTGTGCCGCGGCGGCTTCCGTTCGTTACCACTCTCCATGGCACGGACATCACTCTCGTCGGCAGCAACCGCAGCTATCTTCCCATCACCCGCTTTTCCATCGAGCAAAGCGACGGCGTCACCGCCATCTCGCGCTATTTGCTAGGCCAAACTCTCAAGGAATTCGAAATCAAGCGTCCCATCGAAGTCATTCCCAATTTCGTGAACTGCGATCTCTACAATCGCACTGCCGACAAGGGGCTTGCCGCGCAATGGGCTCCCAATGGCGAACCCATCCTCATGCACCTCTCCAATTTCCGCCCTGTCAAGCGCCTTACCGACGCCGTGGAGATTTTCGCCATTGTCCGCGCCAAAATGCCCACGAAGCTCGTCCTCATCGGCGATGGCCCGGACCGCGGCGCCGCCGAATACATCGTTCGCAAGCGCTGCCTCCAGAAAGACGTCTTCTTTCTTGGCAAACAGGACGCTGTCTACGAAAAGCTCGCCGCCGCCGACCTTTTTCTGCTTCCTTCGCAGCTCGAATCGTTTGGCCTCGCGGCTCTTGAAGCCATGGCTTGTGAAGTTCCCGTCATCGCCACCAACGTCGGGGGCGTTCCGGAAGTTGTCCAGCATGGTGTGGATGGATATTTGGTGCAACCGGGTGATGTGAAGGAGGCCGCGCGCTATGCCATCGAAATCTTGTCCCGCGCCGACCGCGGCCGCGAAATGGGCAAGACCGCGCGCGTCAACGCCAAGAAAAATTTCTGCGCCAACGACGTTATCCCCGCCTACGAAAACTACTACAAACGCATCCTCAGCGAATCTTGACGAATGCTTCATCGACACGCGGCACGCGGGTGTTAGGTCCTCTTTCCAACATGCCCGCGTAGCCAAGGCACGAGTTTTTCGAATCCGAACCGGCTGGCCTTGTAAAGGTGGGCGACAAAAACGTAGGTCTCTTCGGCGTCCGCTGTGAGTCGCAGGCCGTTGATGGCAAGAAAAGTATACATGGAGGCAAAAGCCGTTCGCTTGTTGCCATCGACGAAGGCATGATTCTGCGACAGGCTCTCCCAGAGCGCGGCGGCTTCCTCGATAAAATCGGCATAATAGCCGGTCTGCGGCCGATACAGGGCGGCTTCCAACAATCCTTGATCCCTGACGCCGGGCGAGCCTCCATAGCGTTCAATCTGATCGGCGTGCATGGCCAGCACTTCGGCCACGGTCAGGTAGTCGGTCATCGAGCAAGCTTCTTGTATAACGGGCCATATTTTTCATGGCTGGCCAGGTATGCCCCCATCACGTGGGAGCGCGGCTTGGCGTTCTTGTGTTTTTCGATGAGGTCGGCAAGCGCCTCGTCTACCAGGGCTTGCAGCTGGCGGCCTTCCTGGTCGGCCAGCGCGCGCACATCCCTCAAGATTTTGGAATTGACTTGGGTGGCAAATTTCTCGCGGGTCTGTGACATGAAAGTGCTCCTCTCGGCAAAATCATGGTAACTTGACAAATCATGATATGTCAAGAATCATTCAACCGCTCTGTGCACTCACCACGTTCCAAAAGGTTTCACGGCCATTCTCGGGGATCTTAAATGGGCAAAAACCGCCCGCATTAACGCCAAGAAAGACTTCTGCGTCAACGACGTCATCCCCGCATACGAAAACTACTACAAGCGCATCCTCTCCGAATCCTGAGCTCTGACAACATTCTCCGGTGTCCGAATTTGCAACATGGGCATCCTGAAAGCGAGCATCTGGGACAAACGCATCACATACTAAGTGTTTTACAATGTGTTGGTTAACTATTGGCAGCCCTTGTGCATTATCCACGGGAAAGAGGTGGTCAACACCATGTCATTTCTTCGCGATCTGAGAGTTGCGTTCTACTCCCTCCAACGAACGCAAGGGCTGGCGATCACCGTAATCGTGACACTGGCTCTTGGCATCGGCGCCAACGCGGCGATCTTCACGCTAGTACGCGGAGTGCTTCTAAAGCCTCTTGTCAATCGCGACGAGAACCGGCTGATCTACATCCGCCAGAGCGCCCCGGGCAATAACGATGACAACACCACGTTTTCCGTGCCCGAAATCGAGGATTTGCGTGCCAGTGTTAAAACGCTGAGCGCGTTCGGCGATTTCTCGACCACCGAATTCACCATGATCGGCCCGGGTGAGCCTCGCGTAGTGCAAGCCGGCGTCGTCAGCGGCACCTTCTTTGATGTCATGGGCCTCCACCCTGTCCTCGGCCGTCTCATCGGACCCCAAGACGACGGTCCGAAGGCTGCTGGCGTCGTCGTTCTCACGTATCGTTTCTGGGCTGCCACTCTTGGAAAAGATCCTTCCGTCCTGGGCAAAACCGTCCGGCTCGACAGCGGGCTTATGGGCGATCGTTCTGCCACCGTCATCGGCGTCCTCGAACCCTCCATCCCCTACCCCCAAGATACCGAACTCATCGCCAACATCGTCACAAGTCCTCATCACCTCTCTGCAACCATGGTCACCGGCCGCGTCCATCGCATGACGGAGCTATTTGGCCGTCTCGCTCCCGGTGCCACCCTCGATCAAGCTCGCGCCGAGTTACGCTCCGTGTACGGGGCCATGACCAAAGAGCATCATGAAGCATATCCGCCCAAATCGGACTTCCAGATCAGCGCCAAGCTGCTTCGTGACCAGATCACCTCGGGCGCTCGGACCGTACTGCTGGTGCTGCTCGCAGCTTCAGCGCTCGTCTTCATCATCGCCTGTTCCAACGTGGCTAACCTCATTCTTACCCGGACGGTTCGCCGCGAGGGCGAGCTGGCTACCCGTGCGGCACTCGGCGCAAGCACGGGCGCTCTGCGGCGCATGCTGCTTGCCGAAAGCCTCCTCCTCTGTGGCGCTGGCGCTGCGGTCGGCATATGGAGCGCGCAGCCGCTGGTGGCCATCCTGGCCCGTTACGCGTCGCGGTTCTCGGTTCGCGCGCTCGATTTGACCGTCGATTCCAGCCTTCTCTGGGTAGGAGCAGCGCTGGCCGCCGTTGCCGCCGTGATTTTGGCGTTTGTTCCGCGCCTGCCGTCGGCCGACACATCCAATGGCCATAGCCTGTCAAGCGGCACCGCACGCATCACGGGCAGCACGAACCGCCGCCAGCGGATCTTCGCGGTCACGCAAATTGCTGCTTCTTTCGTGCTGCTGGCCGGTGCAAGTACCGTGATCACAACCCTGATCGCATTACAAACGGCGCAGACGGGGCTCGACATGCGCCACGTCCTCACCATCAACGTCCCCCCAATGGCCCATGGAAAAACGCCTCAGCAAGTGGTCGATTTCTACAAGGAAGCTATTCGCCGCATTGATGCTTTGCCCGGAGTGAACAAGACCGCTTTCGGTCTGGCCGTTCCCTGGCGCGACGTGGGCGGCAGTGGTTTCGGCCTGCAATTCTCCGCCGACGGGCATACTCATACCTCTGGCGAGGACCCTCGCGCGCAGTTGCGCGTCGTTTCCCCGCGATTCTTTGCTGCGCTCGGAGTACCTATCCTTAGCGGCCGCGATTTCGACGATCTCGACGGCCAAAGTAAAGAGCCAGTGGCTATCGTCAGCGAGACTCTCGCAAAGCGCATGTTCCCCAATCAGGATGCCGTCGGCCGGCATGTCTATTGGACCGACCCGGTGATGCAATTTGCTCCCGGGATTAACGCCGCGCCGCACCGCATCATCGGCGTGACTGCCGATATTGACGACGAACACGTCGTTCCCGAGCCCATCGTCACCATCTATGGCACCTTTGAAAAGGGTCCCATCTTTGGCGGCCACCTTTTCATCCACGCCAGCGCAGATCCTTATTCGCTCGTCACGCCGGTCACCCGCATTATTCGCAACATGTCCGCCGATCAGCCCGTCGAGCACGCTGCCACTCTCGAAGACGTCCGCGCGGAGGTGCTCACGCCGGACCGCTTGAACTCGCTGGTGTTCGGCGTGTTCGCGGCTGTCGCCTTGGCGATTGCCTTGGTTGGCGTCGCCGGTGTGCTTGCGTTTTCGGTCAGTGCGCGGACGCGTGAATTCGGCATCCGGCTGGCACTGGGATCGCAACCGCAGCTTCTCCTGAAAGGAGTCATCGCCGACGGCGCTGTGATGGCTGGGGCCGGCCTCCTCGCAGGCGCGGCATTCGGGTTCGTGCTCGCGCGTTTGGCGGGCCACTATTTTCCAGACATGAAGATGCCAGGGGCCTTGCCCGTAGTCCTCTCTGCATTCGTCCTGCTTGCGGCCGCGGTCGTCGCCTCATGGCTGCCGGCCGCCCGCGCCGCCCGCATCGACGTTATGCAAGCCCTCCGCTCCGAGTGACGGTGAGTCTCACCTCGAACCGCTTAGCGCAGTTCCTAATTCGTCCACTGACTTGCTCACGGGCTGAACAGTCTGCAAGACACGATTCACTTCGGCCTTCGTGATGTGACCCGTGGAACCCTTTTTGACGCCAAATGTGAATTCCAGTTGATGATCACCCCTATCGAATGCTCTTACGGAAATGTACTCTGGCCTTTTATCAGGATCACCCATCTGGAATCCTCGAATTCTAGGAGTTTCGAATGCGAAAATTCCTGTCTCCCCTCCCACCGCAGTAATTGGTTTAAGCATAAGAAGGATGCCCAGGCCGACTACCTTCGCCCGCGGCGCAAACACGGACATCTGAGGGGGACTGGTGGCTAGCATCGCTCTTGTCAGCACGAAATTAGACTCAAGTATCTTTTCTCCCCAAATTTGCGTTGCCACCCTGCGCTTTTCGTCGTCCGCAAGAAAAATCTCCTTTGCATTCGCAGTTCTAGCCGGATTGTGGAACATCAAGAATGCGCCGGATCGAAAATAATAAATAGTTGAGGAGTCTTCGGACCGAGTCTTGTCCTTATCTATATCCCTCCACGGGACTTCGAATTCGTACCCATAAATCGAGAGTTTCAAACCCGGCAGCTTTGATGGCGCAGAGTCGCGCAGGGCTAGCGGAATCACCCACAATACGGGATTGCTTTTTCCGAACTTCCTTACCTTCCACCACATGATGCTTTGCACGCCGAAGATAGAGACAAACACGATGATTGCCAGAGGTAGTAATTTCAGCACCCAAATGGCGATTCGACGACTCGCGACATTGCTCACAACAGGAAATCTACTACAGACCCGCGTTTACGGTTAGGGTCATCCCACGGATTGACCTGTGCCGCGTACCTCAGCTCTCGCTCCAGAGGCCGCGGACTTTGACTCGTTCTCCATAAGACTGGCCCGTCGCAGCAACTGCCTGCCTAATGCTATACTCGCCGCTCAGCACCTTATGACTGGAGCTTTCGCCATGCGCGTTCCACTCAGCCCCGTACTTCTCCTCCTTGCGTTCTTCTCTGCAGCGCCTGGCTTTTCTCAATCCACCGTAACCTCTGCCGTCACCACTCCGGGTGACGGGCGCGTTGCCGAGTGGATGTACGGCGAGCACATTCCCGCCGTGCCCGGACTGCCCTTCACCGCCAAAGTTGAGCTTGAACTCGTCAATCAGCTTCAGGACGGCACCCTCCTCACCCACGAGACCTACAACCTCGACGCCCGCGATTCCCAAGGACGAACGCGTAACGAGGCGCGCAACTGGATCAATCCATCGTTGGGAGCGGAACCCCGGCTGATCCGTATTGAGCTTTACGATCCGTCCACGCGAACCAGGATAAACGTTTTCCCTCTCACCAAAACCGCCAGGCAATGGACCGCAGGCCAACCGGCGCCAAACACAACGCCTGTGGCCCTCAATACTTCCGCCAAGCCGGAAACCACCAGGGAAAACATCGGCTCCGATTCCATCGAAGGTCTGCCCGTTCGCGGCGTGCGTGTCACCCAAACCTACCCGCCCGGAGCGCTCGGCAATGATCGGCCCCTCGCCATCGTCACGGAATACTGGTATTCCGAAGATCTCAAAATCAATCTGCTGACCAAGCGCACCGATCCCCGCTACGGCGTGCAAACGGTTCGCGTCACTGAGCTTGTGAAGCAAGAGCCGGACGCCGCGCTTTTCGCCATCCCGGACGAATATAAACTCATCAAGGAAACCGTCCAGCAATCGCTGGCTCAGGGCCCCGGCGTGTCGGACGGCGCTCCGTCTACAAATCCGACCGGGCCATCCGGGTCACCCACGACCGGAATTGCGCGAGCGGGCATCGGTGGCGTTACCGCGCCCCGTTGCGTCTATTGCCCGCAACCCTCTTACAGCGAAGAAGCGCGCGCGGCCAAGTTGAATGGAACCGTTGTTCTAAAGATCGTCGTTACTGCGGATGGCCGAACGGAAAACGTTCAGGTAGTGAAGGGACCTGGCCACGGATTGGAACAGAAATTCATCGAGGCGGTCAAAAACTGGCGATTCAAGCCCGCTGATGGACCGGACGGTACTCCCGTTGCTTGCCAGGTCGATGTTGAAACTACGTTCAAGATCCGCTGACAGTTCCTGGGTACTTCTGCCTCCGGATTAAAGGGCGCTTTTTGCGCTCCGCAAGGCTTTACGGAGGTTACGCGTCTTGACTTGCTCCTGCCCTTTTCCTTGACAGACTGCCGCTTCTCTGGTTCCCTAAGAATTGACTATATTTGTCGTTACTCCACGATCTCGGTCCAGCGTTCGCCCCATCCCCCGCAGACAGAAGAGAAAATTGAACAATTTTTTGGTGCGACGTAAGCCCCTTTAGAATCAACACCTACGGAGATGCCCGCACGTGACGTGTTGATTCTAAACCACTTAGGCAAACACTAAGTCCTTTAGATACGACACTTACAAAAAACTGGGGGGAGGGCTCTGTTATGGTTCACCACGCATCCGAAGAGGACGCATATCCTGTCGGCCTGCGCTGGCGGCATGTCGGGGACTCGGCGCTGCGCGCTGAAGGATCCA
>Ga0209159_1000220_pt1 | contig 56070 bp, 49 predicted proteins | sample GraSoiAngelo_144_FD_185901 | JGI IMG/M metagenome (GOLD analysis project Ga0209159, IMG submission 185901) | Grasslands soil microbial communities from the Angelo Coastal Reserve, California, USA - 14_1009_02_40cm (SPAdes) (version 2) | ecosystem: Environmental > Terrestrial > Soil > Grasslands ...
AAATGGAGCTAATCCTTAAAATTGGTTATAATATGGATTGTAGTCTGTAACTCGACTACATGAATAAGGAATTACTAGTAATCGTGAATCACCACGTCACGGTGAATTTTATCTCAGTTAGGTACTAACCACTCGTCAGGCGCTGAAAGGAGTATGTGCAATAAGTTTAATTTTTTTATATTTTAATATGTATAATTTGATATATATATATATATTTGTAATTTTCGTATGTATGACTTTAATTGGTGTTAAGTCGAAATAAGGTTCATGTAAGGGAACTTGCATGGGATGGATAAAATTTAACAAAAAAGTGTATAGAAATATATACTAAGCCTATTATGGAGTACTGTTCCATAATTTGTATATTATAGAACAGTCTGGTTCGAATCCAGGGATGGGCTATGAAATATACAAAAACATTTTATAAAAATTTATTGGATGCAAAAGACCTCTTGGCAAAACCGTTTATTATTTATTCGGATTTAGTTTCAAATATAAAGGTTATATTAAAAAAAAATAAAGGTAAGAGTGGTGTATATCGTTGGAATAATTTGGTTACAGGAGCGTCTTATGTAGGAAGTGCTGTTGATTTGAGTAGAAGATTTCGTGATTATTTTTCTCTTAAGTTTATTAATAAAGAGATATTGAAAAATAATAGTGTAATATATAGAGTATTGTTGAAATATGGTTATTCTAATTTTAATTTGGAAATTCTTGAATATTGCGATAAGATGTCTACTATAAATAGGGAGCAATATTTTCTTGATAATTTAAAGCCAGAGTATAACCTTTGTCTTATAGCAGGATCTAATTTAGGTCGTATAACTAGAGAAGAGACTAAGTTAAAATTACGTAATGTTTGGTTAAACAGGCAATTTGCTAAGTCTAATTATAATACATTAGGAGAATTCATAATAAATTCTCTTGATAAAAAGTTAAATGAATCAAGACTTAAAATAACTAAGTTATATAGAGAATTTAGTAGAATAAAGCAATTAGAAGAAAGTAAAATTCCATTTGCTACTCGTATTAAAATATTGGCTTCTACTAAAACAAAACAAACTGTTTTGGTTACAAATATAACTAAAGGTGTAACTAATGAGTATACTTCTGCAAGAAGAGCAGCTGAGGCTATGAATGCAAGTAATTCTACTATAATGAGCAAATTAAAAGGTAAAAATAATAAGTTGTATAAAGGTAAATATTTAATCAGAAGGAAACTTTAATTTGGTTCTAATTTGGCTTAATTTCTTTTAATTTTAATTTTATTATTACTTGTTTTCTTTTACCATAAATATAAGAATAGCCAGGCCATCTGACGCATAGTACTACCTGCGAATCTTAATAAACCACTTGTGTAATTGGGGTAATCTTTCTACATTTATTAAAAATTTCAGAAAGATTAAGAGTAAGCCAAAATGTCCAGGCGTAAAGACTACTAAGGAGTCGGCTTCACACTAAGCGCGTAAGCCTGGGGCGATAACTTCATGAGGTTGAATAAAAGTTGATACCTCGCCAGGATAGTAGCAGTCGAGGAAGTATTACCATTGTAAACTCCAATGATATATATAATAATTCAAAATATGAAAAACAACAAAAAAACAATTTGATTAATTATTAGAAATGTTTGTATTGGTAGTTTTAAAGATATTCTTTGAGTTGGTACATTTTATTTAAGTCAAATTACATTGATAAGTTTAATAGTAATACTAACTATAATAACTTATGTTTTTATAAATTATAATATTTTAATTACTAATACTTTAGAGTCCATTTTATTTTCCATTACTTCTTTTTTATTTACATTAAGTTTGACTTTATTTTATTTAAATGGTTTTGAATTATCAAATACAAAATTATTCAACTATATACAAATATTTACTTTTATTTCTACATCTTTCATAATAATTCTACTTGCACATAATCATATATCTATTGATATAATAAATTGTCTAAAGGATAATGATAATAATATACATTTACATGGTCATGTTTCTGTAGATAAAGAGACAGGTAAAGCTATAGGTCAAGGTATGAATCAAGGTTTAAGTACAATTGGTAGTCAAATAGGATTAAGTGGAACTATGATTGGTATAGGTGGAGCGGTAAGTAAAGCTATTGCGAAAAGTGGTATCAGGTTTAGGACACTCATTTATAAGTGGTGCAAATAGAGATGCAATAAGAGCAGAAAATAAAACAACTTCTTTTATTTCAAGTACTGGTATTGATTCACATATAAATAAACTTATAGATGATTCTCATGTTAGTCCTTTACAAGAATTATTGTTTAATGGAGAAATGATGAGTTATGTTTGTTTGGGTATATTATATATATTAATCATACAATTTGTATATAAATTATATTTTAAAAATGAAATAAATTTAAACTTATCTTGATTAATAGGTGATACCATTAATAGTAAATTAAAATATTATTTAAACAAAATAATTAAGTTAAATAAACAAATGAGTTTAGTGTGAATATGATTTGGTATTATAATAATAATATTAGGATTAAGTGCTGAGGGGGTACGCTCTTTATAAATTACTTATTAATTTAGACAGTTTTGTAGATGGATATATATCATTTAATCCTAATTTTGCTCATAATATTACATATATACCTAAGAGATCCTTAAATAATATATTATTAAATTTAAATATTATTAATTTTATATCAATAATTACTTTGATTTCTTTAACGTTACAAATAATGTTAAAATTTCATCTTTATAAAAATATAAAGAATATTTATATTTTATTAACGTTAATAATATTAATATTATTAATAACTTTTGCCGCTTTTATTTTTGGAGATTTGTACAAACACATAGGTAGTTATGTTAATTTGTACATTAATTAAAAAAAATAATTAAAAATAATAAAAATGAAAATGAAAATAAAAAACAATAAAATTATATTTAATTCGTATTTAAGTGGTTTGTTTGAAGGAAATGGTTATCTTTGATTTCCTATTGCACGGGATGGATAAAATTTAACAATAATATTGTATATAAATATAAATATATTTATATTTATATTTATATATATAAATCTTTAATGGTATAAGAAATTCAATTTATATTTCTATTGGTTCAAATCCAAAAAAGATTTTTATTAATTTATTCTAAATTCTTTTAAAAATTTTTATTATTAATTAATAATAGTAAATTATTATTTTTTAAGGAAGAGTCCGTTTGTTGGTTAACGGGTTGAGCTGTAAACTCAATAGCTTTTAGCTATCAAAGGTTCAATTCCTTTTCTTCCTACAATAAATTTTTCATTATTTTTTTTTTTATTTACATTTAGTCTCATTCCCCTTTTTATTTTTCAAAATTATATAATTTCTAAAATATTTTAAAAGTGGGGCATTTTTATGTTAAAATAATGAATTATTTATTTCTAATATCTGATATAAAAACTAATGGATTTTTAGTAGAAGTTTTAGATATATTATCTTTGATTTGTATATTATTTGGAGTTTATACAATTATTAGTAAAAATCCTATAATATCTGTTTTGTTTTTAATTGGATTATTTTCTACAATTTCTTGTTATTTAATTTTAATAGGTTTAAGTTTTATAGGTATATCTTATTTATTAATTTATGTTGGTGCTATATCTATTTTATTTATTTTTATATTAATGTTAATAAATATTCGAATTTCGGAACTTTTAAGTGATACAAATAATTATTTACCTTTAGCCATGTTAAGTGTAATACCTTTTGTATATATATTAGGCCAAAATATATCTTTTAATCCTATGCAATTTGGTTTTATAAATTATTTTTATAATTCTTTTTTTGAAAAATTATATAATATAAAGCAAGAACAAAACGAATATTTTTATAATATTCTTGATTATAAACAACAAATAATTTATATTACTACTAATAATTGAGATACTGTTTTAATGGATGTTACAAATATTACAAGCATCGGTAATATAATGTATAGTACATATAGTATCTGGTTAATAATAGCTTCAATTATATTATTATTAGCTATGGTTGGTGCAATTGCTATAACTATTTCTGACAAGAAATTTAACTAAGTTCTTTTATTTAAATAGATTTACTATTAATGATTTATAAAGCAAAAAGTAATTTTCAAAATCATCCTTATCATTTGGTATCTCCTTCTCCTTGACCTATTTATACAAGTAGTGCACTTTTTACTGTTACTACTACAGGTGTATTAAGTATGCATGGTTTTTTTTTTACAGGCTATTTATTTTTTTTATGTCTTTTTAATTTAATTGCATCAATGACTTTATGATTTAGAGATGTAATATCAGAGGGTACAAAATATAATATATTATATCTTAATTTTACAAATTTTATTTTGAAAACTACAAAGGCTATTAGTAAAGAAGTCATAAAACAAGCTTTAAATGATAGAAATATTATATATAAAAATATAAATGAAAATCAATTGGGTTATTATTTAGCAGGATTATTGGAAGGTGATGGGCATATATCTATTCCTGCTTTAGGGAATACTACATTAAATAGGATTCTTAATCCAAGAATTGTTTTTACTTCACATATTAATAATATACAATTATATGCTTATATTCAATCTCAATTAAGAGGTATTGGACGTTTTCAATGTAATAATAATAATACTCTTCGTTATATTATAGGTGATATTAAAGGTATTGAATTAATAATAAAATTAATACATAGTAAATTTAGAACACCTAAAAATTTAACTTTTAATAAATTAATTAAATTTGTTAATGAAAAATATAATCTTTCTTTTAAAGAAAGTGAATTGGATAAATCAAATTTATTAAGTAATAGTTGATTAGCAGGGTTTGTAGAAGCAGATGGTAATTTTTACATAAAAATCACAGAATCTAAACCCAAATCTGAAACTAGAATGAGATCTGTTAGTGAAAGTATTAGTCTTAGATTTATATTAGATCAACGTTTGTATGATAAACCTACTTGTTTAACTATGTTACCTATTATGGAAGAAATTTCTAAGTGTCTTTTATGTGATTTATCAAAATATAAAACTTTGAAAGGTGATCAAGTTTTATCAATATTTGTTACAAGTATAGAAAAATTGAAAGTAATAGTTAAATATTTTGATGTTTATAATCTATTAGGTATAAAATATAATGATTTTGTAGATTGAAAAGAAGTTTATCAAATGTTTGTTAATAGAGAACATCTTACTATAGAAGGTAGACAAAAAATAAGATTAATTAAATCAAATATGAATAGTAGAAGAATTACCTAATTATTATGTGCCCTCTTTAAATTTGACTGTATGCTGGAAACTTCTTAATAATATTGAGGACAATCAGCAGGAAACCAATTAATTTATAATTATTTTAGTAGGATCCTCAGAGACTATAAGTCAATAGTTAATACGTTAATAATAATTATTATTAACCTATTTTCTAAGATATAGTCCGATTAATGTAATAATACATTAAATATAATGACATATTTAGGAAATCATACGTATGCTGTACAAAGAGGATTAAACTTAGGTGTAGGTTTATTTATAGTTTCTGAAGCTTTATTTTTTTTAGCTATTTTTTGAACTTTTTTCCATAGTTCTTTATCACCTAATATAGAGTTAGGTGCTCAATGACCTCCTATGGGTATACATGGTATTAATCCATTTGAATTGCCTTTATTAAATACTATAATATTACTATCATCAGGTGTTACAGTAACTTATTCTCATCATTCTGTTATACAAGGTAATAGAAAAGGAGCTTTGTATGGTTTAATTTACACAATTTTGTTAGCTGCTTTGTTTACAGTTTTACAAGGTATAGAATATACAGTTTCATCTTTTACTATTTCAGATGGAATATATGGTTCTTGCTTTTTTTTTGGTACAGGTTTTCATGGGTTAATTAATTTATATGTAGCCCTTTATATATTTATATATATTATATTAAAAATAAAACAAAGTTATAAAATTAAAATTAGTAACATTGAAATAAATAATATTAAAACAAATAGCAAATTATTAATTACTATCCCTTCTTATAAGAATAAAGAAGCTAATTTTTATTATTTAGAAAAATCTTTTATAGAGTGATTTGTAGGATTCACTGATTCAGAAGGAAATTTTAATATTAAAATTACAGGTTTGACAAATAATACTTTTAAGAATGTTCAATTTATATTTCATATAGGTCTTCATAAAGATGAAATAAAAGTATTAGAATATATAATGAATACTTTAAATTGTGGGCATATTTCTAAGTCTGAAAATAGAATAAATTATTTTGTAAATGATATAAATTCTTTATTATATGTAATAATACCTATATTTAATTATATTAATCTTAATAGTTCAAAATATCATCATTTTACACTTTTTAAAAAAGCGGTAATGCTAACAAAAAATAAAAATCATTTGTTAGATAAAGGTAAATTAGAAATAATAAAGTATCAAAAAGAAATGCAAAATATGTCTGGTAAATGAATACCAAGTTCTATTAGTAATAATATTAATATAACTAAATATTGATTAGTTGGTTTTATAGATGGAGATGGTACATTTTCAACTAATAAATATGTACCTAAATTTAAATTGGAAAATCATATTAAGGAATTAGAATTATATAATAAAATAAGGGAATTTCTTAAAATAGGTAATGTTATGATAATTACTTCTAGAATTAACAAATTTAATAATAATTTTACTATAGTATTAGAAATTAGTAAAATTAGAGAACTTAAGAAAATTTTAATTCCATTAATATATGATAATGATTATATTTTTTTAAAATCTTTAAAGCATTTAGATTTTTTATTCTGATTAAAATTAGTCGATATATATTACAAAGGTTATCATACTATATTAAAAGGTAAATATGTATTTAATGCAATTAAATTACATATGAATAAATATAGACTAACTACTAATATTTATTTACTTAATAATATAAAACGTATTTCTATTTTTAATATAGAAGTTTTGTTATCTGAACTTTATTTATTAGATAGTCCATATGAGGTAATACAAGGAATTAGATATTATAGAAATACTAAGAAATTAGTATGTGAATCGACAAATATTATTGTTATAAACACTAATGATAATAATAACAGAATTATTTATAATAATATATCTGAATGTGCTGAAAGTCTTTATATAAGTAGAAAGAAAATTAAATATTGTTTAAATACAGGTAAATCTTATAAAGGATATGATTTTATTTTAAATTAATATATATATTTATATATTATAATAGAGTTAATAGCAAGGAAATCTTATATAAAGATAATTTGCTACCAATTATATATTGTTTATGACATATATAAAGGTTCAACGACTAGCTAATAAATATTATGTTACTTTAAAGTAAAATAATGGCATAAAACTCTGTATATTAATTATTAAATTATAATTTATTTATAATTTGATAAGCACTAATATAAATAAATAGTCTAAACAATAATGTGAATTATTGATAATTTTGTACATGTAATAGTAGGTACAGCTTTTTTAGCTGTAGGTTTTTGACGTTTACTTGCTTGTCATTTTACTGATCATCATCATTTAGGATTAGAATCAGGTATACTTTATTGACATTTTGTTGATGTTGTATGACTTTTCTTATTTATTTCTATATATTATTGAGGATATTAGATAATAAAAAAAAATACTTATAATATATAATATCTTATATATTATAAGTTTTAAATACGATTTAGTTTATATATATAAATTCTATTTTTATGTAATATGGTTTCTGTTGAAGTTATGAATAATACATTAACAACTAATTATGATGTAAATGATTTGTTTACTATGATTAATGGTACATATAAATTTTTATCCTTTCATATAGATTTGAATGTTCAATATGACATTAACATTGAAATGGTGTTTAAAGAAGGTGTAAATCATTATATGTCTGAACGAATTCTCATAGAAAGTACAGATCAATTTAGTCAATACCTTGTAACAGCTCCAAGATTTACATATGGTGTACTTAATCATTATAAGGGTCAATATACAGATGTGCATTTTGTATTAAAACATATTGGAAGTTTCCCTGCTTAAATTTTATTTAATATTTTGTTAAAAACTTTTAATGTAAAAATGCAAAGTATTCTTGTATTAACTTATAATTTTCTGTCGATAATAAATATTTATTTTAATTAGTAATATCAAATTGGACGTTTATTATGCTTTTATCTTGTATGTATATCAAAATATTTTGGTGTGTATACTTCCAAGCTTAGTAACATACCATTAATACTTGCCACAATTATAGCACTATTAAAATTATTGATTTTAATAAAATTAGTGTTATATACAGGTTAGAGCCAGGTAGGTTAGGCGTCTCAATTGGGATGAGAAATTGTTATGTTCGAATCATAATAACCTGAAAATTATATAAATTTATTCTTAAATTAAAATTTAATATTTATATTTAATAATATAAGTATATATAAATTCTCTTTTTATTTCTTTTTTTTTTAATCAAATTCTAAAATTAAATAAAAAGAAGACTTTGGTTTAGTAAGTATTGTTTTTTCAATAGTAGGTTTTAACGTTTATTTGCTTATTATCTTACTAATCATCATTTTAAGTTGAAGTTAGGTATATTTTATTGACATTTTGTTAATATTATATAACTTTTCTTATTTATTTCTATATATTATTAAAGTTATTAAAATTTTTTATTTTAATAGGAATTAAAGTTGGATAAATTTATTATTATAAAAAAATTTTTTTATTGTCGAATATAATTAATAAAGCTTTTATAATTCAAAGGTAGAGTATAATATTATTAATATTAATATAGATATTCGATTCATCTTAAAAGTTTTAAATGAGTATCGTTTAAATTAAATTCAAAAATTAAATTATTTATGTTTTTTACTCTAATTAGATTATTTAGATAAACGTTTAACATATCAATAAATTATTAATATTAAAAAAATAAAAAAATTATATACATAATATAACTTATTTGGATTGAGATTATTTAAATAGTATTATAAACGTAAGTTTATAATACATAAAAAAGCAGCTATAAGTTAATGGTAAACTGATCGTCTTCCAAATGAATATTACCGATTCGAATTCGGTTAGCTGTATAAAATTGATAATTTAATAAATTTTTCAAACGAAGTGTGTTGATTTGAGTTTGATTAATCATAATATACTTTAGGGTTAATAACTTAATAGGTAAAGAATTTTCTTGTCGAGAAAATAGATGCCGGATCAAGACCGGTTTAACCCGCTAATAGAATTAACATTCTTTGTAAGGAAAAGTCGCTAAGGGTAAAGCAAGATATTTGCTAAATATTGTGTATTATACACTTAGATGTTCAAATCATCTCTTTTCCGTATTTAAATTGAGAGATATTTTTTTAAATTAATAATTTAATACAATTATTAATTTTTATATTCAAGCTATTCTTTAATTTAAGTATTTTACTACTATAAACTTTTATTACAATAAATATTAAGTTAAATAAAAATTAATAATTTTTTAATCTTATGATATAATTAGATTTCTTAACTTAATTAGGTAAAGTATACTTTTGATAAGAGTAGGATTAGTGTTCAAATCACTAAGAAATCAAATTTGTTTTGTAAAATAATATGTGTTTATAAGAGTATAATTTAAAGGTAAAATTTGAAGCTTCAAACTTCACTTTCTCAGTTCAAATCTGAGTGCTCTTGGTTTAAAAATTAAATTAATAATAAAATAAAATTTATTTTTAATAATATTGTATTACAAAATATTATAAAATAAAAAGAAAAAAAATGTAATTTTAAACAAAATTAAAAACATTATGTATTTAATATAAATATATTTCTACACTAATTTAAAATTACCCAGATTACAATGTTAAATAAAATTAAAATTATTGCTATCATTATAAATAAAAATATTATATAATATATGTATTTATAAAAAACTTATCTAAATTATGTGTTATTGTACAATCTTTTATACACAAATTTACGTAACAATAATTGAGTATATAAAATAGTAATATACTGTTTTATATTAAGAGAATTGGCCGAGTGGTTTAAGGTGGCAAACTTGAGATTTGTTAAATTTTATTATTTCATCCGTTCGAATCGGATATTCTCTGAATATACTATAATAAATATATATAGGTTAGAGCCAGGTAGGTTAGGCGTCTCAATTGAGATGAGAAATTGTTGTGTTCGAATCATAATAACCTGAAAATTATATAAATTTATTCTTAAATTAAAATATTTAAGATATAAATTTATTAGTATATTAAAATATTTAATATATAAATAATTTATTATCTATATGTAAGATATTTTTCTTGATATTAAAATTAATATCAAGGCAAGTATAAAAAGAAACTATTATGGACAATTGGCTATATATTAAAGATAAATAGTGACATCTATTATCTAAGATAAATTTAATAAATAAACAAAGTGAATTGAAATATCTTATTAACTTTAGGAAAAAAAATCAAACGAGATTTTATAATTAGTGTTTACTAATGTAAAAAAGCTTATAAGTAAAATGGATATTATCTGTTTGAATAAAGGGGAACCTTCCTCTAAAGCTAAATATAATATATAAGCGATAGTGAATAGTACCGTGAGGTAAAATTTGAAATAGTAGTTTTATAAGCAGCTCAAGTAAAATTTAAATAAATATTTAGAGCGTACCTTTTGCATAATGGGTCAGCAAGTTAATCTTAGAAGCAAGCATAAATTATATATATATGTAAATATATAATATATTTAGAGCCCAGATAAACCAATTATGAAAAAATGAATTAGTTTCTAAGTTTAGACCCGAAGACTAGTGATCTTACCATGATCAGGGTTATAAAAGCCCGAACGGGTTATCGTTGTATAGATATCCGAGGAATTGTGGTAAGTTGGTGAAAGATAAAACTGACTAGTATAGCTGGTTTTCCGCGAAACCTATATAAGTAGGTAATTCAATTTACATCTTAGCAGGTACAGAACTGTGATCTCGGACAAAATCTACAAATGTAAATTTTGTAAATATCGGGGAATCGTATTGATTTTATCGGAGAGTATTTGCACTCGGAAGGGCAAAGATGAATATTGAATAATCAGACATAGTACGATAAGGTTGTATGTCTAAAGGGAAACAGCCCTGAACAAGAGTTATAAGGTTCCAAAATTATTGTTGAGTGAAATTAAGGATGTTTTTGTCAAATACAATCAGGAAATAGGCTTAGAAGCGGCCATTTTTTGAAGATCTCGTAACAGAGCACTGATTTATAAATTTTGTAGATATTTACACTAAAAATTTAACGGATCTAAATAATATACCGAAACCTTGTACATATATATAAATATAATGTTATATAATATTATCAGTATATACTATATATATGGGGTAGCGGAACATTGGATAAATATTAGATTTTTTTCTTTTTAAGATTTAAAATAAAGATAATCCAAGAGAGAATGCTGGCATGAGTAACGAAAAAGGAATTTATTCCTCGCCTTAAGCTTATGGTATTTTATTTAAATTTCGGTATCTAAATAAATACCAAAAGGATGTTTTAATATAAAATAAAATTTAGTTTATTATTATATGTTATTTATATTATTTTTATATTAATTAATTTTAATATAAGATGTATATTAAAATTTAATATTTTGAATTTTTTTTTTTTATTAAATTATGATGATGAGAAAAAAATCATTTGCAAACAAAACCTTTATTAAGTGTTAAAGGTTCTGGAAATTATAGCAAATGTATATAATACAAAAAAGTTATTTTTTTGTATCTTAAGTTTAATACGCAAAAAATAAAGTAGTAGTAGCTTTTTTTTTAATTTTGTATATTAAATTTAAGATTTTGTATATATTTTATTAAAAATATATATAAATTATATAAAATAAATATACATTTATTTTAAATATTTTCTTACTTAATCAAGATAAGTCATATAAAAAAAAATATATTTATATTATGTATTAGATAATTAATTAAATATATATATATATTTAATTAATTATTAAGAATTATATACATATTTTTATGAATAAATACTACAACAATGTATATTTAATATAAACATATATATTAAACAATTTATGAAATTGTTAATATTTGTAATGAAATATTTGTGTTTATGTTAAATAAGTGTATAATATAGTATAGATATATAAATATGACTTATCTTTTTATTAAATAAGTAAACTAACCGTACCTAAATACTATCACAAGTAAGCAAGTAGAGTATACAAAGGCGTTTGAGTGAACAATCATTAAGGAACTCGGCAAATTTACTACCGTAACTTTGGAATAAGGAGGGCCATTATTACTGATAAAAATATCATGTTGATAAAAGGAAGCATAAAATAATGTTGTACGACTGTTTAATTAAAACAAAGCACTCTGCAAAGATAAAAGATCAAAGTATTGAGTGTGATGTCTGCCCGATGTCGGCTGGGTAACTGACATTCTTAATTTATAAAATTAGGTTTTGAAGAACTCCCCGATTAATGGCGGCCTTATCTATAAGGGTCCTAAGGTAGCGGAATACCTTGGCCGTTAAATGCGGTCTTGCATGAAAATAAGTCAAATTCTTATCAAAATTAAATAAAAAATGAGTAAGTATTATATTTTAGTAATTACACAGCTTATCAAGCGTTTAATATGTATTAAGTTTCTATAAAAATTAAATAAAAATGAAAAATTTATATGTTAAAAATAAAATTTTAAATTGCTTTAATTATTCGCCTTGTAGACCAATAGTAAATTGATCTTTGGTATTAGGTAAAAAAGGTTCTTTAAAAGTTTCATATTTATTGGCTAATAAATATATAGAAGAAGGTAAATGTATAACAGCAACTGAAGTTAATAAAGTTTTAGCTTTTTCTGGTATTAAAATTACTCAAAATGTGTTAAATAAAATGGTTGATGTGCCTAGAATAAAATTTTCAAATCTAGATTTAAATACAATAAGATCAAAAAAATTTTTAGATTCAATAGGAACTGTAAGAGGTAAGATTCAAGTTCCTGGTGTATATATATGAACACATATATCTTCTGGTGATATGTATGTAGGATCGTCTTCTGTATTAGCACGTAGATTAATAGGTTATTTTAATAACACACATAAAGATACTGGTAAATTAATACCTTTAATAAAAAAAGAAGGTGTAAATGCTTTTAATTTAGAAGTTATACCTTTAATAAATAATTATATTAAGAATCAAGAACTTAGTTTAGAACAATATTTTTTATTGCATTCAAAATTTAATCTTAATACTCTTAGAGTAGTTAATGATTTTTCAGGTGCAAGATCTAAACCTTTATATATGTATACAAAAGATTTCAGTAAATTAATTTATCATTCACATATTCAAGAAGATTTTATATTTAAATTGAAAATACATCATAGTATTTTTAGTAATAGTTTAAAAAAAGGTAGATTATATCTAGATAAATATATTTTTTCTGATAAACCTGTAATTGGAGCTGAAGAAAGTAATATGTCGGAAGAAGAAATAAGTAGAATATTAGATAAAGATAGATTAAAAGAAAAAAATGTTAAATAAAGTACTAGAAAAGTACTAATAAAAAATAGTAATAATAGCAATGAGATTAAATTATTTAATAGTATTAGTCATTGTATAACTTATTTAAATAATATAGCTCCTTCTAACAAATCAACTTTATATAGATATATAAAATCTCAAAAGCCTTATAATGGTTTTTTTTGTCAATGGGAAAGTGAAAAAACTACTCCTATTAAAGATAAGGCTGTAGAAGTTAATGTCACTTATATACCAGATGGTACAACAGTAACATACCCTTCTTTTAGAAAAGCAGCTTTATCTTTTGCTCCTAATCATATAACTACAGGATCTACACTTAAAGTTTTTGCTGAAAATGGTAAACTATTTAAAGATAAATATAAAATAACTATAAATACTAAGGATGATAAATAATTTAATTTATATATTTATATCTAATTTATAATTAAATACTTTGGATTGGAAATTTTATTTAAAATTTGGTAAGAATAAAAATCAGTTTGGGAAATTTGATTTAATTGTGCGATAAAGAGGCAAACTCCGGAGACATCCTAAAACTGTTTTAACCCAAATTATATTATAAACTTTATAATTTACTCAATTGGTTGAGTAAGGTAATATCAAAACAGATAAACGAAAGAAAAATGGATTATCGCGGATCTAAATCGAAATTAATTATTAATTAATTTTGTAAAAGAGCAACGAGCGGATGCTTCTTCATAAAATATTATGTAAGGTGCGCTCTAGTCACCACGAAAGTGGCTCTTAAGTGAAAAATAAAGTAGTTTAAGATTAAAGATACCACAATAACCCAACCTAAAGGATATTATTCCTATGGTAAAAGTTGTGGAACGGAATGACTTAACGATACAACAGCTGTCTCGATGATTGGCTCAGTGAAATTGGAATAGCAGTGTAATGTGTAGTTGTATAATAATATACAATTTTGCTGCGTTGGTGAAAATCCAACTCTACAGTTTTATTTTTTTGTTTTTAGTAAACATTATTTGTTTATTTATAAAATACAAATTTTTGTATTTTATAAATAACTATGTAATTTTTAACTAAAATTTCAATATTATGATATGTATATATTATTAACTTTATTTATTTTGTTATTTTTTTAGGTTTATCTAGTACCTTTTTATAAAACTAGTATTTTTATTAATTTTTCTAAAATAATTAAATGAAAAAAAACATATGACAACGTTTTGTTTACGGTATCAATTTAGGTTTTGGATTATATGTATTATATTTGTTTTATTAGGATATAAAATAATTAATAAATTGTTTTTATTTTATTTTATATTACCTTTAGCTTTTTTAATGTTAATATATAAATATATTATTAATATAATTGGATTTTGTAGTTTTTTAAATTTGTTAAATTCTAAAAAATTAGATAAAAAAGATAAAATAGTTAAATTTAGTTTATATTTAGCAATATGTATTAGAGGTATTTGTCAAATTGGTATGTGTATAGGTACAACAATACGTTTAGATTTAAATATATATATATTTTCGTCTATGTATGAAGATGTATCTATATTTAAAAGTTATTTAAATGAATTTTCAACTAAAATTAAAAATTGATGAAAAGAAAAAAATTTGTAAATAAATATTTAAATAATATTATTTAAATATAAAAAATAAATAATTTATATTTAAAAAAATAAAAAATTTTTTTTAGTAGGCTAATAATGTTAGCGGGGTTTAAAGTTTATCTAGTACTATAAACTAGTATTTTTATTAAAAATTTAATTATTACAAATATGGAAGATAAAAGATTTATTAAAGTTTGCCATGATCATTATCTAATTAGCCTAGCATTGCATAAACTTTTGACTACTGGATATTTGCCAAATAATACAAAACATGAATTTAATAAAGAAATTAATTTAAATAAATCAGGTATTTATATAGTTACTTTTAGAACAATTTTATATAAAAATAAATTTGTTTTAAATTATAATTATCTGTTTTATTCTGAATTTTTTACTGATTTATTCTTAATGTTTTTAATTACAAGAATTAAATTTAAAGATAGTTTAACTTATGGAAATTGGAGTGGTATATTTACTTTAATAGATAGTAATTTAAGTTATAATAGAGAAGGTTTAATAAAGATTTTAATGACTTATCCTAGTTTATTTAATGAATATTTATATTTAGAAACAAATAATGTTACTAATATAGATAAAATTAAATGAATTGATTTTCTAAAATTATTTGTTAATATAGAAAATATATATACAATGTTTAATTTATTAAATTGAGCTTATGAAGGAGCAGAATCTAATCTAAAATTTTTACAAAGTGTATCTGCAACAAGTTGCACTGATATGATATCAGCAGATACAGAAATATTAAAAATTAATTTATTAAATAATTGTCTATTTGTTGTTCGAGATCTTGAAAAATTCTTAAATTTTATAAAAATAAAACATAAAGATGTTAATCCTGGTATTCAAAAATGAAGAGGCCAAGTTAATACTATGAATAATTTAATATTTTGTATAGATCAAGATTTTAGATCTAGTCTTTATAATTATAATCAATACCACTTAAATAAAAAAAATTTATCTTCTAATTTGGCTTTATCTAAACATAATATTTCTTTTAATAACATTCATAAAAATTTAGGTAATATTAAATGATATTCAACTAAAATTACAAATAATAATTGAAATAACAAGAGTTATAATCAATTATTAAAAAAAAAACTATAATTTAACTAGGTTTTTAAAATAGATATATCAAATTATAATAAATATTATAGTTCCTTAAATTATTTATAATTAAATAAAGTTAAGTAAATTTAGATAAAGGAATTTTAGATCCAGAAGAATATACAATCAACATTAAAAAATAATAAAGTTAAATATACAAAGGTATTTTTGAAATAAAAAAAATAAATTAAATAATATGAATTAAGTAAAAGTTACAACTAAATAATTCTTTTGCTATAGAAAAATTAAGTGAAAACGGTTAATAATATCTTAATTAAAGACCGTCGGCAGTTGTAAATGTCGCTACAGATTGGTTCACTAAGGTAGAGCTGAAATGTTCATCTAAATGTACAATCGAATTCTGCAACGAATATTAAATCGTAAGGAGGAAAAGATTACCTAAATGATAAAGGTAACCATAACACAATGGTATAAAACTCCTTGGTGAATAAATCATCTTAAGTTAATCAGAATTGGCAGATACTGCTTACCCCTAGATAGACGAGAGTGCGACCAGTTAAGTGTTTAATAACAATGTGGTTAAATTCCACCAGATAACCCATTATTTGAGCTCATATGGCATGCATTTTAAGTAATTCTTTTGTGTGAAGCCCATTAAATAAAATAGTTAGACTATTCCTACCTTGTATTATAGGTAGGTGAGCTATATTACTATGGATAAATAATTTGAATTCACGTTTGAAGCGTAAACTAGGATTTTAAAATAAGATTAGAAGGTTATAATGATTTTAAATTGTCGATTGTATGAATAAGTTCTCGTTTATTCGTTTATGGGTCTTTTATCGACTTACGTATAGTGAAATCCTAAGGTAATAACAAAGGTGTTATTAAGTAAACTGGGTAAACCCAATAGTGTCCTTATAATTTATTTAGTGAGGAAGTTTAGTTGTAAAATTAAATATGCATTAGTGGGTAAAGGATGTTCTAAAAAGCGAATGTTCTATTGTAATGATAGAAATAAGTCTTTTGACTAATTTGAAAAAATGCTGACTTAGAATTGGCATTTGTTTTTATACTATATTAATTATTTATATTATATTTTTATACATTTAATACTTTTTATTATTGTAAAACAATGGGTTATAATTAATTTATTTGGTTTTGTTATAATATTTGGATTTTTCTCAATAAACTAGGTTTAAGTTACATGCAGTGCATTTATTAAAATTTAAAAGTACTTTATTTAGTTTAAGTTGTAAATTAAATATATATTTGTACTTACGTCAAACTAAGTTACAACTTTTAGTTTATAGATTAGTAAGTACCCGTGTAACTTAGTAAGTAACCCAAAGGTGATAAGGGTCGGGTCAATAAAAGGCTAGCACCCTAGTTTGTTGATAGAGCTGAAAAATATAAACTAAAAACTTAGTATTTTATTTAAATAAAAAGCTAACAAAGTAAACAATTTAATCACTAATAAAAATATATACTTATTGAATAACAAACTTTCGCCTTGGTGAGTAACAGGTATTACAGATTCAGAGGGTAATTTTAGTATAAATTATAACTCAAAGTCTAAAAAAATAAGTGCATCTTACAAAGTAACCCAAAAAGATCATTCTTTAATTGTTTTATCTGATTTAAAAAGTTTTTTTAACTGTGGAAATATAAATATAGATAATAGAAAATTTAACGCGTATAAATATACTGTAACTAAAACTTCTGATTTAGTTAGTATAATTATACCTCATTTTGATAAATATCCTTTAGTTGGATCAAAAATTTTAGATTTTTTAGATTTTAAAAGAGCTTTATTTTTATTAATTGAGCGAAATCCAAATAACTTAAATAAAATTTTATTAATCAAAAGTAAAATGAATAAAAATAGGTTGTATGAAGAACGTTGAAACTATCTTAATAAATTAACTATTGAGTTAAAACCTGAATGAGTACAAGCTTTTATAGACGGAGAAGGAACATTTCAATGTAGAATAGCTGATGTAATAAATAAAGAAAAAAGTTATATAAGTGTTAGTCCTACTTTAGAAATTGCTCAAAGTAGTCATGATGTTGAAGTTTTAAATGGTATTAAAAATTTTTTTGGTTTGGGTTATTTAAAACCTAAATATAATATTAAGTCTTTGGACGAATCAAAAAAATCTCGTTCAGTTAATAGATTAATAATTAATCAATATGAAAATATTATAAGTTTTTTAGACAAATATTCAATGCTTACTCGTAAGTATTTGGATTATTTAGATTGAAAAAAAATAATAGAATTAAAATCTAATAATACACATAAAACTACTGAAGGTTTACAACATATGATTAATCTTAAAATAGGTATGAATAAAGGTAGATTATTAAATTCTAATTTACTTTGTAATTCTGATAGATTAAAAGTTGTTAATTGATCTAATTTATATATAAATAAAAAAAGTTATCATACTAAAGTAGATAAAGATAGAAAAAATATATTTTCGTTTTTTTTTTATTTAATCTTTTTTTTATTGAGTGTTATAAATTTTGTAGTATATTTATATGATTATAATTTATTAATTTCTTGTTTAGAAAAAAGCCTCTTTATTTTATTCTTTTTCTTTTTAACTCTTTTTTATTTAGATGAATTTAAGTTATCAAAAAATAAATGAATTAAATATTTTCAAATTATTATATTTATTTTATTTATTCTTTACATCATTTGTTATATAATTCCAATTTATTTTTGAAATTATAATTTATTAAATGATGTTATTTTTAAAGTTAATTCAGATGATATTAAAGATATAGTTGAAAATAAAGATATTACTTTAAAAGGTAAAATAGTATTAGATAAAGAAGCAGGAGTTGAAGTAGCTAGAGGATTATCAAATCTTGGTTCTAATGTAGGATTAGCTGCATGTGTTGGTGGTATAGCTGCTGGAGTATCCAAAGCTGTAGCTAAAAGTCCTCTTCCTCCTATGCAAAAAGCAGGGTTAGTAATAGGTGCTGGTTTAGCTGGAGCTGTTATACATGCAGGAGCTAATGCAATCAATGCTCAAACATATGCAGAGCGTTCTTTAAATAAATCTCCAACTTATACAAATCAAAATATATTACCTAAAGATTATCATGAATTTATAGGCTCTTTGAATGATCACACTCCTTTAGAAATTTTATTACAAAGTATATGTATACTTAATTCTATTTCTATCTGATTAATTATAATTTTATTAATACAAACTTTATTTAAATTTTATATTAGTGATAAACCTAAATTAAAAATAATAGATTATATATTACTTTCTTATAGTGAAAGTATAAAAATATATATTTATAAATTAATAAAACTTAATAAAAATATGAATATATTTTATTCTATTTTTGGAATAATTTTATTATTTATTTGTATATTATCTTCATCATATTTTTCATTGGAATTATATAATAATTTAAATAATTATGTTGATGTATATATAGAATATCGTAAGGAATAATATATTTTTATTTATTTTTAATATAAAATATTATATGTATAATATAATATAGCTTTAAAACAAAATTGATAGTATAATTAATATAGTATATAAAATGTTTGAGCCGTATGCGATGAAAGTCGCACGTACGGTTCTTAGAGGGGGAAATCTTAGTAATAAGACGACCTATCTCACCAGACCCTATGCAGCTTTACTGTTACTAATTATTATTATAATAAGATAATTTACAGAGTATAAGGCAATTGTTTGATGTAACTGAAATACCTTTATTTGTTCTATTATATTTTATGTGATTAGGAGGCAGTTTATGCGGGGCACAGATCCCATAAAAAGTACCTGGGTATATCCAAAGTTCATAATGTAAATATGTAAATTATAATTTACAATATTATATTTATCTTTAATTAGATATATATAATTTATTTTAATTTGTTATTAATTATTTATTTCTAATTATTCAATTATTATTGTATTAAATACTTTATTTTAATTTTTAAGTAAGATTTTAACTATATGGTAAATAGATGTAATTTAAATATTAAAAAAAACATTATGTTTTTAATATTATATTTATATTAATATTGTATTATATATTTTTACCATTATTAATATAATATTTATTTATACTTTAAAAGTTTAATGGCTTAATCTTGCTTTACTGTTCGACTTACATGTCTATCAGTCGCGTAAGCGGGGCATATGATCACAAGATACAGAAAGGAAAGGTCTTGGATTATAGAAAAAGTTACGCTAGGGATTACATGTTAGTCCTCCAATATTTGAAAATATTGGTAATATATTTGGGTAAATTTCAAAAATAACTTATATTATTTCTATAACTATAAAGTGTATTTGAAGCGAAACTTATTTAAGCATATTTATATTTAGATATTTATTTTTCTTTATATAGTAAATAAGGACGTTCAACGACTAAAAGGTGAATAATGCTAATAATAATCCTTTTTATTTACTCCCAATATCTTTATTAACTATATGATATATTTTAGATATATATTATATCTGTATAATTATTAGTGTTATATTATAGAATATTTAAAACATTAATGAAAAAGATTTAACTATAATAGTTAAATCATATTATAATAATTAATATTATGTTAAATATTTTTAAATTAAAATTAAAAAATAAATATAAAAACCTTGGAATCAATACAAAAAATAAAATTGTTCATTATAAAGAACTTGTACCAGCTGTAAGAAGTTGAAAAAATAGTATTTATTCTTATAATAAAAATACTTTAAGTTTAATACCTGAAGCTAGTAAATTAACAATTAATTTAATAAAAACTTACTTTAATTTATATAATTTAAAAATAGAAAAAAAAAATAAAAGTAAAAGAAAATTTTTTCGAATTAGATTAAGAAAAATTTCAACACATAGAATTTTTATAAATAATGGTGAATTTAAACATACAAACGATTTAATATCTATAACTATATATTTTTATAATAGACAATTATCTAATTATTTATATAAAATATCAAAAAGATATAATAAATTATTAAAAAAAAATATTTTTAAAACAAAACTATTATTAATTAAAAAAATGGGTTTAAAATTTATTGAAGAACAAATAAGACAAAAAAATGTAATATTTAAAGCTTTAACTTTGAATAAAAATTCTAATCTTCAACAAAAAATATTTCAGGATAAGATTATTGAAAAATATCAAAATAAATATTATAAACGGTTTATTAAAAAATCTTTAAGAAGAATTTTATTATTTATATATTTTAAACAATTAATTTATATTAACAAATCTAAATTTAATAACTCTTATTTACAAAATTTAATTAATTTAGTTAATAAAATATATAAAAAAAATATACAATTTAATTTTATTAATGTTAAATATTTCTATACTAATAGTTATATTTTTACACAATCTTTAGTTTTAAAAATTAGAAAAAATAGAAGAAAATTATTAAGGTATTTAAAATCTTGTATTTCAAAAACAAAAATAAATAATATTGAAATTAATTCTACTTCAAGATATATTTTTAATTTAAATAATTTAAATTTATATAATAATTTAGATATTACTAATGAATTATTATATAATTTATTATTAAAAAATAAAACTAAATCAAAATATTTAAAAGAAATTGTTTTTAGTAACATAAGATATAAAAGAATTTCTGGTATTAGATTACAAGCTGTAGGAAGATTAACTAAACGTTATACTGCTTCAAGATCTATATCTAAACTTAGATATAAAGGTAATTTAATTAACATTAATTCTTCTATTAAAGGGCGTCCTTCAGCTTTATTAAGAGATAATTTTAGACCAAATTTACAATTTACTAAACTTAACTCTAAAACACGTATAGGATCTTTTGGAATTAAAGGTTGAATTAGTGGAATGTAAATTGTTAAATAATTTTATTTTATTAAATATTTATTAATTTAAACTAAATATATTTATTTTAACAAAATTTGTTCTTTTCATATATCCCTCCCTTAAATTTTGTATAGTTAATAAAGATAATGAAATAGTCTGAACCATTTTTAGAAAAATGGAAATAAAAGTTAAAAGTTTTTATGATAACATAAATTGAACAGGCTAATTTGCGCAAGAGAGTACAAATTGAGTGCGCGGTTTGGCACCTCGATGTCGGCTTAGCTCATCCACATGAATGCAGAAATCATGAAGGGTACGACTGTTCGTCGATTAAAGAGCTACATGAGCTGGGTTTAATACGTCGTGAGACAGTATGGTTTCTATCTTCTAGGGGAAATTAGAGTAACATATAGATAGACTCTTTGTACGAAAGGAGTTGGGTATATTGACCTATGGTTTACCTGTTGTTTATTTTTATTATTTTTTATAATATATATATTTACTGTCACTAAAGTAAATAGATAGTATAGGCATGGCAGGAAAGCTAAGTCAGTTAAAGATAAGTGCTGAAAGCATATAAGCACGAAACTTACTATATTATACTCTTATATAAACGTAGTATAACACTACGAAATATTATTAATTTTTAGATTTATTATCTTTTAATAATAATAATATTACATAGGCTTTAGTTGTAATAATTTTAATTGTTTTTAGACATAAAGTACTAATTTGTTAATATACTATTAATTACGCATATCTAATATTTATATATTTAAAATATTATATTTTAGCCTGGTTAGTATAATAGTATTATAGCCGTTTTGTAATCGGTAGAAAAAAGTGCAAATCTTTTACTGGGCTGAGCGACCATTTTGTAATTGATTTAAGTAAGTGCGATACTTGCACGGGCTTAAAAAAGACCCAATGGTCAAGTTTGGTTAAGACATAACATTTTCACTGTTAATGCGAGAGTTCAAATCTCTCTTGGGTTGAAAGAAATTAGCTCAGTGGTAGAGCTGTCGTTTTACACACGAAAGGTCAGGTGTTCAAATCACCTATTTCTTATTAATTATTTTTTCTTTTATATGCGGGTTAATGTAATAGTAACATATTTGGCTCATGACCAAAAAATTTAGGTGCAACTCCTAAGTCCGCAAGTAAAAAAGTTTTAAGGCTATAGCTTAAATGGTAAAGCCAGCTGTTCATGATAGCTTTTATAAATGTTCGACTCATTTTAGCCTTATTCTAACAAATTCTAATTTTTTTTATTTATAAAATATTTTTATTTATAGTCCGAGTGCTGGAAATGGTAGACAGGCTTAACTTAAAATTAAGTGATGGGAATCGTGTACGTTCAAGTCGTTCTTCGGATAATAAAAAAATAATGAAAATAATTAATATAAATAATAATAATAACATAAAATTTATTAATTCTATTATTATTTATGAAAATACTAATATTAATAAAATAGGAATATTAAAGCTAACAAAAACTGGTATTTATATATAAATTAAGATAAAATCTTTTATAAAATTTAAGTATTATTAAGCAATTTTTGAACTTATACGTACATTTAAGTTAGGTTTTAATCATACTAATAAAGTAAAATTAAAAATAACATAAGTAGTTATAAGCATATTTTATAACAATTACTAATAATAATACAAATAAAAATATAGAATTTACATTTGTGTGAAAAGCTTATGAGTTTATAAGGAATAATACTTTTATATTGTAATATATTTAAAGATCATAAAAATTTATAAGGGTGAATAATTTATTATAAGTATAAAATACTAACATTTTTATGTATATATTATGAGAATTTTAAATGTTTAAAATTTTTAATGGATATTAATTTATATATAGGGGCTATAGTTTAATTGGTAAAACTGGGACTTTGCACGTCCTCAAATTAGGTTCAAGTCCTAATAACTCCAAATTTATTTTATATTAATAGAAATTAGGCTATATTATGTAAAATATTACTTATAAATATTTAAACTATCTTAATTAGTAGAGGGAAGAGTTTTATTATATAATATTGTTTAGTGTAAAGATAATACATCTGATTTATAATTTGATATATCGGTTCAAGTTTAAATTAATAAAATGAAAAATAATAACAGTAATAATAGTTCAAATGTTGTTTCAGTTGTTTCATATAAGAGTTATGTGGAATTTACTGTTTATTTAAACAGTAAATTTAGTATTAATTATTCACTTCTTTTTTCTTTAGAAAATAAGGTGAAAAAGAGTCTAGTTTTATATAGTGTAATATTAAAATATGGTCATTCGAATTTTAGTTTATATATCCTTTAATATTGCAAATCTAATATATTAATATCCAGAGAACATTGATACTTGAAGCCATAAAATAATATACTGGAAATAGCAGGATCATACTTGGGTACTAAACATAAGGACAAAACTAAAAATTTAATTGAAATAGCTTTAATAGGTTGTATTTATTCAAAAAAGCTAATAAAAGGAAGATATTTAATGTCAAATTTTTAATAAAGCTCAGAAAGCTCAATTGGTAGAGCAGAAAATTGAAAATTTTCCTGTTGTAAGTTCAAGTCTTACTCTGGGCAATAGATAACATGAGATTATTTTATAATTTTAAAGGTTATAAATAAAAATCTTGTCCTATCTAGATTATAAATTTTATAGTTTAACAGATATGTTGGGATTAACTAGATAAGTTCTGCTTAGGATTGAATAGTGAAAACTGTAAAATTTAAGTCTTATTTCAAGCATTTTATTAATTATAATTATTATAAATTTTTATATTATTTATATATGGGTATGCTGAAATATGGTAACCAGGTTCCACTTAGGATGGAATAGTTTTAACTTTACAAGTTCAAGTCTTGTTACCCATATTATTTTTTTTTTTATTTTGTAGAATGTATTGTATAAATTTTTATATTATTTTTTGTTTAAATTATGTTGTCGACTAATCGGTAAGTCATAAATTTTTGGTATTTATTATTGAGTGTTCGAATCGCTCCAACATAATAACTTTTTTTAATTTAAAAATTGTTAATGTTCAAATTGTTTATTGTATATGAATTTTAATATAAGAGCTATAATTTAATTGGTAAAATTGGGACATGTCCTTAATTTAGGTTTAAGTCCTAATAGCTCTACCCAGGCCACCTTACGAATAATAGTACCTGTAAATCTTAATAAACCACTTATATAATTGGGGTAATTTTTCCTTTCTATGTATATATATATTATGGAGTAAGAAATAACTTATAGATTTTAGTATTTATTATTAAATATTTCAATAATTATAAGATAAATTATATATATACAAATTTGTATATATATATTAGCCCGAGTAGTTTAAAGGTAGAACAATAATTTCATGAATTAAGAATGAGAATTCGAATTTCTCCTCAGGCTTAGTTTATAGTTAAATTTTATAATCATAATTTTAATATATAAAGGTGGATATAGTTCAATAGGTAGAACAACTGTATGTGGCATAGTATATCCTTGTTCAATTCAAGGTATCCTCCTAAATATTGCTTTTTTTAATTAAAATAAATTAATTTTATAATATAAATCTAAATACGCAGTAAGCGTAAATAAATAATATTTAGGATTGTTATGCTCAAGCCAACCTATTTAAAGTTGATTGCAAATTATAGAACATATCAAACTAAATCTTATATTAAATCAAATGATAATAATGAAGAAATCATAAAGCATAATAGTTATAATATAAAAGATATGATAACTAATATAACAATATGAAAAGAAAGATGGTTTTTATCATCAAATGCTAAAGATATAGGAACATTATATTTAATGTTTGCTTTATTTTCAGGATTGATAGGAACTGCTTTTTCAGTTTTAATAAGATTAGAATTATCTGGTCCAGGTGTACAGTATATAGCTGATAATCAATTATATAATAGTATTATAACTGCTCATGCTATTTTAATGATATTTTTTATGGTTATGCCTGCATTAATTGGAGGTTTTGGTAAAATCAAAATAAATACAATAGATAATGATTTTGTAAATAAAAAGTTTATAAAAACAGATATGTAATTTAAATCATTAGAATTTAAAGATTCATAATTAAAATTAAAATGAGGAGCTTATTTAGCAGGATTAATAGAAGCAGATGGGTCTTTTGCTATTCACGATAAAAATTCAAAAGCTAAAAAGTATTGTCCTAAAATACTTATTGTATTTAATTTATCTGATAAACCTTTAGTAGAAAAACTAATTTATATAACTAATTTTGGTAAATTGTATGATAAATCAAAGCAAGGTTGTATAATATGGTAAATTCAAAATAAAGAAGATGTTTTAGGTATGATTAAGCTTATAAATGGATATATGCGTACACCTAAGATAGAAGCATTACATCGTGCTATAAAATGATATAATGATTTCGATGGTATTAGTATAGATCCATTAGGATTAGATTTATCTCCTATAGATAGTAATGCATAATTAGCAGGTTTTACAGATGGAGATGGTAATTTTAGTATTAATATAACCAATAGAAAGAAAAAAGGTGTAATTACTACTAAAAGAATACAAGTTTTTTTCCGTATAGAATTAAGACAAAATTATCATCGAGATGTATCAACTATACAAGGAGGTACAAGTTATTGTGATATATTAATAAAAATAGCTAGATATTTAGATGTGAATTTATATTCTAGATCTAGAATATAAAAAGATAAGATTTTTTATTCTTTTATGGTTATTTCACACAATATTCAAAGTCATAACAAAGTTATATATTACTTTGCCCGTTTTCCCTTATATTCTTTTAAGTATTTAGTATATAAAGATTGAAAATTTATAGTAGAATTACTTATAAAACGAGGAAATAAAATTTTAACCAAAGAGGAAATATTGGAAGTTGAAAAAATAAAAGCTCAATTTAATAAAAAGCGTTTATCCTTTGATTTTTCACATTTATATTCTTTAATTTAAAATTATTTAAATTTATATACATTATTTAATTGTATTTTATAAAAGAAATTGCCGTTAGTAATAGAAATATTACTATTATTACATAACTGTTTGCGAAAAGTTCCTAAAGTATTACTGTAGGAGTTATGAAAATTTATCCTTATATTGGTTGTTTTAAAACATAATTAAACGTACATAACCCATAAACAGCAGTAATAATGTTACAATGGATAATCCGCAGGAAACAAATATAAATTTTTATTTATGTAGGATCCTCAGAGACTATACGTTGTGCTCCTTATTTTAAGGATGAAGATATAGTCCAAATATAATTTAACAATTATAATAAATTGAATTTCTTATTACCTTTAATGGTAGGGGGTCCTGATATGGCATTCCCTAGATTAAATAATATTAGTTTTTGACTATTAATACCAAGTTTATTATTATTTGTATTTTCTGCCATAATTGAAAATGGTGTAGGTACAGGTTGAACTCTTAAAATAGATAAGGAGTTGCTCTTAGGTAACTTAGAGGCAATAAAATTCTTTTCGATGCGTAAAATTCTTCAAATATTCAATTGTTTAATTGAAATATATGTTATAAACTACTCATGTTTAATTTGAATTATTTCATTAATAACGTATGTAAAAATGTTTATTGCAAGGAGACAATACGCCTGAGTAAATAATAAATGTTATTCTACTCATCAGAGACTAAACAAAGAATATCTTTTAAACAATGAAAATAAAAATAATAAAATTTGATTTGAACAATGATTAGTGGGTATAACAGATGGAGATGGTACATTTCAGATAGCTCATTGTAATGGAAAATGAAATTTAGTATATAAAATATCTTTATCTAGATATAATTTAAGAGCTCTTTTTTATATTAAAAAGCAATTAAATATTGGTTCTATATATATAAAGATAATACAAAAGGACAATTTGTAATCAGAGATAGAAAAAACTTGCAACTATTATATTTCCTATTTTTGATAAATATCCTCTTTTAACTAGTAAACAATTTGATTATATAAAAGTAAGAAAAGCGTATGATATATTAGAAAATACTAATATTTCTAGGGAAGAAAAAAATTTAAATTTATTAGAATTAAAAAAAGAACTTATTCTTGCCAATTATATGTCTTCTGCTTGAAATAAATTAGATTTACCTTTTAAAACTATTAAAGATATTGCTAGTGTAATGACTAAACCATGAATAGTTGGATTTGTTGAAGCTGAAGGAAGTTTTTATTTAGTTTCAAAAGAACAGACTAGAATTGTACATGGTTTTAGTTTAATTCAAAAGTTGGATAAAATAGTTTTGGATAGTATAAAGTATATATTACATATACCAACTATTGTTAAATATAAATCAAAGCACAATTATTATATTTTAAATACTACTAATTCAAGAGCTATTGAAAATATTATAAAGTATTTTCATAATACTATGAAAGGTATGAAATCAGTAGAATATAGAATATGAGCTAGATCTTTTAATAAAAACAAAGGAGATTTTATTAAATTATTTAAAATAAGGGAAATAATTAGAAAATTAAAAGTTAAATTAATGGAAATTTCTGATTTTTAATTTTTAGTCTTCTGTAAATCTTGATAAATCATTTATATAATAGGGGTAACTTTTTTAGTTATATATATATTTATTTAATAAAATTTAATTTAACCAGCATATAAATATTGAGAGTAAGCCAGAATGTCCAGGCGTAAATATTACTAACAAGTAGACTTTACATTAAGTGCGTATGCCTGTGGCAATCGGTTCATGAGGTAATACTTTATCGCCGATATAGTAGCAGTAGAGTAAGTAATATTATTGAAACTTAATTGGAGTTTAAGCTCTTATGGCTCAAAGGTAGAGCAAAATACTGTTAATATTTGTATAGATGTTCGATTCATCTTAAGTGCTTTAAATGTCTATCATTTAAATTGTATTAAAAATAAAAAATTTTTTTTTATAATATAAATTTGAAATTTTAAGAGAAAAAAGTATAAATTTATATGTATATCAATAAATGTTGATATGTTTAAGGATGTTCTTATTAATTTATAATTTAATAATATTATAAATTAAATATAATTTTGTTATTTAATAAATAAAGGTTTCCTAATTGGATAAACATAAAATTAAATGAATCTAAAAATATTATATAAACAATTTGTTGTTGGTTTAAATAATCTAAAAATTGTAATAGTAGGATTAATTATAATAGGTTTAATATATCTTGGTATTTATTTTAATTTGGCTAATGTTATAATTAACTTTATTCCCTTTATATCATCATCTTTAGTTACAATTAGTTTAGTTAATTTTTATTTGGATGATTTTTCATTATCAAAAACATCTTTAATAAAATATATACAAATATTTTGTTTTATTTGTATATTATTTTCTCCATTTATATATTATTATTTTTTAGATGATTTTTTTAGTATGGTTTTTTATCTTGGAGATAATAGCAAAGATGGTGTTAATTTACATGGTCATGTAAATTTGGATAAAGAAGCAGCAAAGTATATAAGTCAAGGTATAAATACAATAGGTAGTCAAATTGGACTAACTGGTACGATTACAGGAGTGTCAACAGCTGTAGCAAAAGGTATAACTAAATCTTCTATCCCTCCATTACAAAAAGCAATTATAATAGGCGGTGGTGCAGTACTAGGTGGTATGATTCATATGGGTGTAAGTGCTATTAATAGAAATAGCTATTTACAAAATTTTTCTGTTTGTAGTATAGATAATAATATTTCAAATAATAATATATCAAATTCACATATAAATAAATTTATGGATGATTTTTCATCTAATTTTAGTCCTTTACAAGAATTACTATTATCTGTACAAATAATAAATTATGTTTGTTTAAGTTTAGTATTTATATTAGCAATACAATTATTATTTAAATTCTTTATTAAAGATAATATTAATATTAATATTTCTAATATTGTAGGTATTAATTTTGATAATAAATTTAATTATTATTTAAACAAAATAATAATATTAAATAAAAAAATGAATAATATATATATATGAGTAATAATATTATTATTATTAATTGGTTTAATCTTTTCAGGTTATTTTATTACTGAATTATGTGATAATTTAGATAAGTATATTAATGTGCATAATTATTTAAAAGGTAATAAATAAAAAATAAAATATTTTTATTTAGACTTCAACGGATTATAAGTTACTTTTTTAATATATATATATATATATATTATATATACTCAATAAATATATTTTCAAATCAAATTTTATTATTTTTATTTTCATTGTTTAAAAGATAAAGGTATAGTCCGAACAATAAATAAATTTATTGAGTGTAACGATAGGTTTAATTAAACTGAGGTTACCAACAAAATTGTTATCCTCCATTAGCAGGAATACAAAGTCATAGTGGACCAAGTGTAGATTTGGCTATATTTGGTTTACATTTAGCTGGTATTAGTAGTTTATTAGGTGCTATTAATTTTATTTCAACTATAATTAATATGAGAAGTCCTGGTATAAAATTACATAAATTAGCTTTATTTGGTTGAGCTGTAGTTATAACTGCAGTATTATTATTATTATCTTTACCTGTACTTGCCGGTGCAATTACAATGTTATTAACAGATAGAAATTTTAATACATCTTTTTTTGAAATTGCTGGTGGAGGAGATCCTATACTATTCCAACATCTTTTCTTAAAAGAAATTAATTATAATTTATTATATATATTAGTTGGATTTATAATTTTAAATAACAAAATATTTAATAGTATAAAATTAAAATATGAACCATTAGAAAATAAATTTTTTTAATTTGATGCATTTTCTAAAAAGTATAAAAATATTTATCCTAATTTAGAACAACCTTCAAATAGATTTTTAGAATGATTTATAAGATTTTCTGAAGGAGAAGGTTCTTTTATTACAGCTAAAAGAGGAGATTTATCCTTTGTGATAAGTGAAAATTGCTTCATTCTAAATTTATTAATGGAGATCATTTAAATAATAATATTAGACTTGAATTAATAAATTAAGCTAAATAAATAAATAAAAATTATAATTTATAGGAAAAAAGGGAATGGTTTAGTTAAAACTATGAATTTATTAAAGGCAGATGTAAAATTAAATAAGACCTTTAATATTGAATAAGTTATTTAAAATAATTTATACCATAACTCTAGTCATTGAGTCATTTTTATGCAATTTTTAGAAAAAAATAAATTAATAAAATCAATGGCTATACTAATTATACGGTCAAAATTCTTCCTTTCAAATAGAACAAGACCGTCGGTTTCCTAAAAGGCCGCTACAGACTGCTTATTAGTAGGTGGCTGAAATGCTGCTTAATGTACAGTCGGATTCCTTATCTCTTAATTGTAAGAGGTGGCTTATTATGTTTATATAAGGTTATATAATTAAAAAGGTGAATAAATAATTATATAGTAAGGAATTGGATTTTTTGGTCATCCAGAAGTTTATATATTAGTAATTCCTGGTTTTGGTATAATTAGTACTGTTATTTCAGCTAACTCAAGTAAAAATGTATTTGGTTATCTTGGAATGGTTTATGCAATGATGTCAATTGGTATTTTAGGTTTTATTGTATGAAGTCACCATATGTATACAGTAGGTTTAGATGTGGATACAAGAGCTTACTTTACTGCTGCAACTTTAGTTATTGCTGTTCCTACAGGAATAAAAATATTTAGTTGGTTGTCAAAGTCCTTTAGTAAGACTTATATGACCAAATACAATAAAGATTTAAATAATATTTATATTTCCTCTAAAGTATTAGTACCCTATGGTACTAATTTATCTTCTACTATAGGTTGTCCTAGATATATGGCTTTAGAAAGAAAATCTGTTATAATACCTAATAATCTTTTACCTATTTTTATAGGAATTATTCTTTCAGATGCTAATATTAGTAAATCATATAAAGCTGATGCTAGATTACAATTTAAACAAACAATTAATCACATTGATTTTTTTTATTTAGTTTTTTTTAAATTAAGTCATTATTGTTCTAAAGTTCCTTATAAAACTAGAACAGTTGTAAATAAAAAAGAACATCTAGGATTAGGTTTTACAACACGAAGTTTATCTTGTATAACTGAATTATATAATATATTTTATGTTAATAATAAAAAAATAATACCTTCTAATTTATATGATATTTTATCATGAGAAGCTTTAGCTTATTGAATTATGGGAAATGGAACTTATAATTCAGGTGTGAGAATCCAAACAGATTCTTTTACTATAAAAGAAGTGGTTTTTGTTATTAATGTATTAATTATAAAATTTAATTTAGAATGTTCTTTGCAATATCAAAGAGGTAATCCTATTTTATATATAAAGAGTAAATCTATAAAGAGGAATTTACATAATTTTTTACCTTATATACATAATTCTATAAAGTATAAAATATTAGGTAAAATGTATAAATAAAATTTTAATTCTTTATTGTTAATATGGCAAATTCTAGGGACATCCCAAAATAAGAATAGTAATTATTAGGGATTATCGTCGAGCTAAATGATAACACGAAAGTGTTATTCAATAAATGAAAGATTTATTGAGTATAATAAATATAATTTTTTATTATATCTAAAAGTGTAGAGGCCAGATGCCATACTATTTTTAAGTAATAGAATGAGAATATTATATTATACAAAATATGAAGGAATGGTCCAGGTTACTAGTAATAGACAATGCCTTAAATAAGCATTTAAATAAAAATATACAAATTTATCACTGTTTTTATGAAACATAAAGCCAACTAGATCTGAAATGATCGAAGGCCTTACCCTGAGCAACTTGTTATGGTGGATCTTTACATTTAACACCTGCTATGTTATTTGCTTTAGGTTTTGTTGTTATGTTCACTATTGGTGGTTTAAGTGGAATTATTTTAGCTAATGCTTCACTTGATATTGCTTTTCATGATACTTATTATGTTGTTGCTCATTTTCATTATGTTTTATCTATGGGTGCTGTTTTTGCATTATTTAGTGGTTGGTATTTTTGAATACCTAAGATATTAGGTTTATCTTATAATATATTTGCTGGTAAAGTTCATTTTTGAATATTATTTATAGGAGTTAATCTTACTTTTTTCCCCCAACATTTCTTGGGTCTACAAGGAATGCCTAGAAGAATTAGTGATTATCCTGATGCTTTTGCTGGTTGAAATATAATAAGTAGTTTTGGTTCAATTGTTAGTGTTGTTGCTACTTGATGTTTTTTAAATATTTTATATATGCAATTAACTCAAGGTACTGTTGTTTCAAGATATCCTTGATTAACATCACAATATTTTAGTGATTTATTTCAAATTTTATTTAATAGAAATAATAATTCTTTAGAATGATGTTTAACAAGTCCTCCTAAACCTCATGCATTTGTTAGCCTTCCTTTACAATCTAATTTAATTTTATATTAATAATTTTTTGTTAAATATATATGATTTTTTTTAAGGACATCTTTTTTTTAACATGTTAGTTTAATGGCTAAAACATCGTGCTACGGACATGTTGATATAAGTTCGAATCTTATACATGTTTGAATATTGGTTTTATAATTAATATTTATTTATTAATTCTTATTAGCTCAATGGTAGAGCAGAATACTTCTAATATTTTGATCTTAGTTCGAATCTAGGATAAGAATCGACTAACTATGAGTACTTTATTTATAATAGTTTTGATATAAATACTCTATAATTAGATATGGTATTTATTATATTTAATTAAAAATATAGTCTAAATAATAACGTAAGTTATTGAAATATGGATAAAAAGCTTTATGTTAATAAAATTTGTACATGTCATAGTTAGTTTTACTTTTTTAGCTGTAGGTTTTTGACGTTTATTTGCTTATTATTTTTCGGATCATATTGGATTATAGTCAGGTATACTTTATTGACATTTTGTCGATGTTGTATTACTTTTCTTATTTGTTTTTATATATTATTGAGGATATTAAATTTTATATATTCTGAAGAAAATATGAATAAAAATATATATTATTTCTAATAAGTATATTTAATTTAATTTTTTTATTTAATTAATTGAATAATATAAAATTGTTTTTTAGCTTTTTTTAATCTTATTGTATATTTTATTGTAATTTAATGTTTAATATTGACTTTATTATTTAATAGAAATTATTATATAAATTCTCTTTTTCTTTCTTTTTTTTTTAATAATATATATATGAAAATATTTTGTATATATATATATATATAATTATGCTTCAATTAATACCTTTTTTTGTAAATTAAGCATTTTTTAGTTTTGTCTTAAGAACTGTTACCTGAATTTTTTTTTCATATGTTTTGTATAATTTTCATCTGATATTATATTTAAAAATACTTATTATTATGTTATTATGTTCTATTTTTTTTTTATTATTATCTAATTCCCTAATTTTTAGGCGAGATATTTCTATATATTATTCCAGAATTGGAATCGTTATACAATTATATTGTATATTTTTTTGTTATAACAATTTATTTCTTTTAAACTTAGATCAAAGTATAGGACTTTTTGGTGGTTTATTTAATATATCATGAATACTTCTTGTTTTTCATATATTAATATTTTTACTCACTTTACATATATTAATTTTTCCAGCATTTTTCTATGAAAAATATTTTTTAAAAATATCTTATCTAATAGAGCCATTAAATTTTTTATTTTTAAAATTAGATAAAAATTCTTCTATTTTTACCTTGATGAATTTTTTCATAATTATTTTAAGTATTTTTACTTTATTTTTATTTATAATACTTATGATAATTTTATCTCCTTTTGTTTTTTACCTTATTCAATATAATATTATTGATGATAGTACTTATATAGATTATAAGATTCCTATGGTATATTCTTATCAAGAATTACCTACATCAGCTTCTAATCAAGAAATACCTAGATCAGATTTTAGTAATATTCCTAATCTTTTAGAACATACAGGTGGTCCCTTGACTATGGATGTTCTGGAAAGAATGGTTGTTAATTCAAACGCAGATCTTAAGGAGATGTGAAGTGCATGTTTAACAGACATGAATAGTCTTAATAATATTTATAGTGAATATATAAATAGTGTAGATTATAATCCAATCAAGGATACTTATAATTTTAATTTTAGAAGCAAACCTAATATGTCAGCTTTTAAATATATGGTGCAGAAAGAGGAAATATTTAGGCTGGGTAAAAGCGTAGAAAGTAAAGTTCATATGATAAAAACTTATTATCTTCCTAAATTAAAAAGTGCTGAAGCACAATGTTATAGAGGAGGATTGCCTAATTCTGTATATACGCCACATACTCCTTTTCAATATGCACGATTTTATTTAATTCTTAATCAATATAATAATCAATATTGATTTCTTTCTCCAGATTTAAGAACGCAAAATTACAATTGAAGATAAAATATATTATTAATAATTATTTATTTATATATATTTTATTTTTATTTTTATATTATTGTAAATTTTATATACAGCTAACATTGGTATTTAAAATTATTTTATATATTTATAATTAAGTATAGTTTATTTATATTTGTTTTATTATATATATATAATAAAGAGACTTTAGTTTAATTGGTAAAATATGTGACTTTTAATCATTATCATAAGGGTTCAATTCCCTTAAGTCTTAACTTAACTTTATTAAATAAAATAATTTAAGATAAATTATTATTTATATATATATTATTTAATAAGCTCTTATAGCTCAAAGGTAGAGCAAAATACTGTTAATATTTGTATAGATGTTCGATTCATCTTAAGTGCTTTAAATGAAACTTATTTAAATTATATTAAAAATATTTTATTTTTAATTAATATAAATTTGAAATTTTTATTAGAAAAAAGTATAAGTTTATATGTATATTAATACATATTGATATATTTGATGTTATTTATAATTTATAATTTTATTTTTATTATTTAATAAATAAAGGTTTCCTAATTGGATATATTAATCTATATATTATGATACAAGCAGCAAAAATTATAGGAACTGGATTAGCTACAACAGGTTTAATAGGTGCTGGTGTTGGAATAGGTGTAGTATTTGGTGCTTTAATATTAGGTGTTGCTAGAAATCCTTCACTTAGAGGTCAATTATTTGCATACGCTATTTTAGGTTTTGCTTTTTCAGAAGCTACAGGATTATTTGCTTTAATGATGGCTTTCTTACTATTATATGTTGCATAATGAAATATTAGTTTTAGTAAATATATGAGAAATTTTTCAATTATTACACATCCTATATTTAAATACGCAATAAAAATATATAAAGATCCTATTAATCAACGTGATTTAATACGTGTTGATAATAGTGGTAAAGTAGGTATATATTCGTGAATTAATAATATTAACGGAAAATTTTATATTGGTAAGGGTAATTCTTTATATTTAAGATTAAATGATTATTATCAAAAATGATATTTAGAATCTCGCACTAATTTGCATATAGTTAGATCTCTTTCTAAATATAAAATGAGTAATTTTAGTTTAGTTATTTTAAAATATACAGATTTAAAGAGTGTTGTTTCTTATGAAAAAGAATTTATTAATTTATTAAAACCTGAATATAATGTAAACTTTACTAAGAATTTTTATGCTGTAAAAAATAAAAAAAGTGTCAAATAATTTTAAGTAAAAAAAAATACAAATAATATTAAATGAATGACTTTTATATAATATATATATATATATATTTATTATAATTTTTTACGTCTTTGTTAGTGTAATTTCTAAATATCTTATTATAGATGTTTTGTTTTATTATACAAGTATTTATGATTTTATAATTAAAAAAAAATTTTTATTTTAGTTCACTATAGCTTATAAATTTTTTTTTTATTATATAGTGTTATAATTATATTAATAATCTTATACTATACAAAATATAAACATCTAATTTTTTATAATTTGTATTTTAATTAAAAGTAAAAAAGTTATTATATATATTATAATCTAAAATTAAAAATAAATAAACAACCAACAGTTAATTTAATATGTATAAAAATATTTATGTTTATAATAATGTTATAAAACTTGATGCTCCAATACCTTGAGGGTTATTTTTTCAAGATAGTGCGACTCCTCAAATGGAAGGTATAGAGGAATTACATAATAATATAATGTTTTATTTGGCAATTATATTATTTACCGTAACATGAATGATGATAACTATAATAAAAAGTTTTGTATCTAAAAATTCATTAATTTCTCATAAATATATGAACCATGGTACTTTAATAGAACTAATATGAACTATAACACCAGCTGTTATACTAATATTAATAGCTTTTCCCTCATTTAAATTATTATATTTAATGGATGAAGTAATGGATCCTTCTTTAGTTATTTATGGTGAGGGTCATCAATGATATTGAAGTTATCAATATCCAGATTTTACTAATGCAAAGGATGAATTTGTAGAATTTGATTCTTATATAGTACCAGATACTGATTTAGAAGAAGGTAGATTAAGAATGTTAGAAGTTGATAATAGAGTAATTATACCGGAATTAACTCATACAAGATTTGTAGTTTCAGCTGCTGATGTTATACATTCTTTTGCTTGTCCTTCTTTAGGTATTAAATGTGATGCATAAAAAAAAAATGAATGTAGGCTATTCATTAATTGTGCAAAAGAGCCAAATTCCGGGGAAACCCTAAAACTTTAGTAACCAAAGATGTAAAGGAAACTTTATATCTGGCCTGATTAATGCCTCAGGGTAAGGTAATATCACTAAAGATGAAGGAAACTAAAGTGGGTGATCGCGGATCTAAATCAGACAATTTTAATTGTTTGTAAAAGAGCAACGAGTAGACGGTTCTTAAATATTATAAATTATTATAATAAAATAATATTGTAAGGTGTACTCTAGTCGCCAGGAAACTGGTTATAGGATTAAATTTAATAAATAAGTTTATATTAAAAAAATAATCCTATATTAAAGTTATTACAACAGCCTTAACCTAAAAGTTTTTTATATTTGTTAGTATATTAATGATATGAAAACCCAAGATTTATAATAGGTATAAATTGTAATATTATTTAGTTTTAACTCATTTTTTGGGAAAAAATTATATTATTATATCTTATACTATTTGTATTTTTATTTTTATTATTTCAATTAAATATTATAAGCTTAAATTATTATTTAAACAGGCAATACATTAAAAAAAAAACAGAAGATAAATAAAATTTAAGATATATGCAGTATTATGTTTTTATAAATAATAGATTATACAAAAGACAAAATATGTTTTATATGTTTAAATATCCTTATAAATTAAAAGGTTTAGTTAATATAAATCAACAGTTGCACCGTTATCTAATAATTCTAATATGTATTATCCAACCGATTTAATTAATGAATATATAAAAAAAGGTAATCCAACAAATAGTGAAATTATAAGTAATGTTATACTTAATCAAAAGTTTCAATATCTCAAGAAGAGTTAGACAAATTTTTAAATTTTACAAAGGTAAAATTTGATTTACCTATTACTAAAGAGACTTATCCAACATTATTAGCATTAATTGGTAAATCTCAATCTAGATGAAGTAATGCAGATGTATATATATTTTACTCATAAAACTAGTAATAATAAATATCTAGATTAGAGTAATGATTTATCTAGAAGATTTAAACAATATTTTGAAAAAAATGTTTTATTTAATAATAAAACTACTATATTATTATTACCTTTAAGAGAAAAAAAGGATTTGAAGCATTTACTTTAGAAATAATAGTAATACCATCTTCATATCTTAAATATTCATATTGTTTTTTAGAGCAACATTATTTATTAGATAAATAATTTAATTTAAATACTCAAAAAATAGTTAATTTTATAATTAATCAAGGGTATAAAATATATTTGTATGATTTAAATTATAAAATTTTATATTATACATTTTATTATTAACTCTTGTATTTTATAATACGATAAATTAGTTGGTACAGCTTCAGTCATTAAAACTTTTGATATTCTAAAAATTTTAAATATGAACTATAATTTGTTATACATTTTTTATAACTAGAATGATGTATACTTAAATACCTAAATATGCACATAATTCATTTAAAGAATAAAATGTATAAAATAAAGTTTATATAAATTACATTTATATTATAGTAAAGTAATAGAAATATTAGACAAAGAAACTAATAATACGATGATTTTTACTTCTATAATTAAAGCTTCTTATAGATTTGGTTTAAGTAGAACTGCTATAAGAAATTATATTACTAGTGGTAAATTATACAAAAATCGTTACCATCTTAATTTTTTTGATAAAATATAAATTAAAGATACTTAAGGTTAAAGTTGTAGAACGATCCTGGAAGATTAAATCAATCATCTGTATATTTAAATAGACAAGGTACATATTTTGGTCAATGTTCAGAAATTTGTGGTATATTACATAGTTCTATGCCTATAGTTATACAATCTGTTAGTCTGAAAAAATTCTTGCTTTGATTACGTGATCAAATGGGTGATTAAATAACTATATTTATAAGTTTTTTATTCATAATTATATTTGTAAGTTTTTATTAATAATTATACATAATATCTTATTATATATGTTTTTAAGCATAAATACTAATAGTTTTTAATAGTACTTATTATTATTTGTTAGTATAAAATTTTTACATATATAAATCTTATATGAAAATTAATTATATGAATTTTTCATTAATATTATTTTTAATAGGGATCTTAGGTTTTGTTTTAAATAGAAAAAATATAATACTGATGCTTATTTCAATTGAAATAATGTTACTATCTATTACTTTTTTAATATTAATAAATTCACTTAATTTTGATGATATATTAGGTCAAACTTTTGCTATTTATATTATAACTATAGCAGGTGCGGAATCTGCCATAGGATTAGGGATATTAGTAGCTTTTTATAGATTAAGAGGAAGTATAGCAATACAGTATTAATAATGTATTTTCTTATTATTATATTACCTTTATTGGGTTCTATAATTTCAGGTTTTTTTGGTAGAAAGGTTGGAGTTAAGGGAGCACAATTAATTACTTGTAGTTCTGTTTTAGTAACAACTTTAATAGTTATGTTAACTTTTATTGAAGTAGGATATAATAATATACCTGTAACAATAAATCTTATTAGATGAATTGATGTAGAATCTCTTAATATATTTTGAGGTTTTTATTTTGATAGTTTAACTGTTTCTATATTAATACCTGTATTAATAGTATCTAGTTTAGTTCATATATATTCTATAGGTTATATGAGTCATGATCCTCATAATCAGAGATTCTTTAGTTATTTAAGTTTATTTACTTTTATGATGATTGTACTTGTGACAGCAAATAATTACCTTTTAATGTTTTTAGGTCTAATTCTTAAATTCTCGGCCTAATATAAATTACTATATTAAATATATCACTATATGCTGGAATATCCTATTAATTATAAAGGACAATCAGCAGGAAACCTTATGTTTATTATCCTTAAACTATTAAGTTTGTATGTTTTTATTTTGGTTATATTTAAGGATAAATATTTTTTTAGGGGATCCTCAGAGACTATACGTGATACATTTATATTATTATAATAATAAAAAATGAAGATATAGTCCATATTATATGAAAATATAATAAATAAGTGAGGTTATTTATTAATTTTTTGTTTAATAAGTTTATATAAATATAATTTTTTTCTACAAACAATGAATATATACTGAAAAAGAAAAATATTTTAATAGTTTATATTCTTTATTTGAACCTTTAGTAATTATGAGTTCTGTTATTTTAACAAGAAAACTTGATAAAAGAACAGAACAGAAAAATATACAAATCTATATATTTTAGAACATTAACTTTACCTTATTTGAATAAATATCATGATATATTTTATAAAAATAAAGTAAAGATTCTACCTGAAAATCTTGATAAATTATTAACACCTATTGGTTTAGCTTATTGAATAATGGATGAGAGCTTTTTGTAAAAAAGAAGTTTTATTTATTATGGAAATTTTAAAGAAAAATTTTGATTTATAAACTAGAATTGAAGAGAAGAAAAAAAATTAGTGAATTATATATATACCCGTTAAACAAAAAGTTAAATTAAAAGATATTGTAGGATCATATAAGCATGAAAATATGCTATATAAAATACAATAAAATATTTAATTATAATCTTAACATATTTATCATTAAATAATAACAACTTGTGAGAAGGTGTTGGAATTTGTTCATATCTTTTAGTAAATTTTTGATTTACTAGAATTGCTGCAAATCAAAGTTCTATCTCAGCTTTTTTAACTAATAGAGTAGGTGACTGTTTTTTAACAATAGGTTTATTTATACTTTTGTGATCTTTTGGTAATTTCAAAAACAAATTTTTAAAGTTTTTTTATGTGAATAAAAATATTTTATCTTATAAACAAATGAGAGGTTATTCTAATTTATTTAATTGTAAATTAGCTCCTTATTTAGCTGGTTTAATAGAGGGGGATGGTTGTATCATTGTACATGATAAAAAAACTAAAGCTAAAAAATATCGTCCTAAAATTATTATAACTTTTAATTTAACTGATAAATCTTTAGCTGAAAAATTATCTTATGAATTAGAAGTTGGTAAAATAATAAGTAAACCGAGTGCAGGACATATTATTTTACAAATTTTAGCTAAAGATGAAGTTTTAAAAATTATTAATTTAATTAATGGTTATATGCGTACACCTAAAATTGAAGCATTACATAAAGCAATACATTGAATTAATGAAAATGATAATAGTTCTATACCTTGTTTAGGTTTAGATTTATCACCCATTGAAAGTAATAGTTGATTAGCAGGTTTCACAGATGCTGATGGTAACTTTTCTATAACCATTTATGATCGTAAAAAAAATGGACAATTTTTAAGAACAAATGTTCAGACTTTTTTTCGTATAGAAGTTAAACAAAATACTAATAAAGAAATTACTCCTGATCAAGGGGGTTATAGTTTTTTTTTTATTTCAAATAAAATTGCTGAATTTTTAACTGTTAATTTATATACTAGAACTAGAAAAGTTGGTGATAAAAATTATTATACTTTTATGGTTATAGCTCATAATTTTAGAAGTCATCAAATAATTAGAAAATATTTTGAGGATTTTCCTTTATATTCTTCTAAATATTTAGCTTATAAAGATTGATGTTTAATTCAAGATTTACATAAAGGTAAATCATTAAATAAACAAGATTTAGATAAAATTAGAGAAATAAAAGCTCAATTTAATAATAAGCGTAAAATTTTTAATTTCTCACATTTAAATTCTTTAAATTTTTAAATATATTGCCGTAAGTATTAGTAATAATACTTTTATTATATAACTATATGCGGGAAAAACCTAAAGTCTTTTTATAGGATGTTGTGAAAATTTAATGTAAATATAATTAGACGTACACAAACCATAAAAATTAAAAAGAATAGAATTTTATTTATTATTATTAAACAGAATATTTATAAAATGAAAATGGAAAATCTGCAAGAAACGAAAATATATATATATATATATTTTAGGATCTTCAGAGACTACACGTTATACTTCTTTATATTTTATAAAAGAAGAAGATATAGTCCAATTTATAATTGAAAAATTATAAAAGTATTGAATATAGATTATTATACAATATTTTCTTTAGCTCCTTATTTAAATCAAAATATTATTACATTAATTGGTATTTGTTTATTAATAGGTGCTATGGCTAAAAGTTCTCAAATTGGTCTTCATGTTTGATTGCCTCAGGCTATGGAGGGTCCTACACCTGTGTCTGCATTAATCCATGCTGCTACTATGGTTACTGCAGGTGTATATTTATTAATGAGAACATCTCCATTAATAGAATATAGTTCAACAGTTTTATTATTTTGTTTATGAATTGGAGCAATAACTACTATATTTAGTTCTATTATTGGTTTATTTCAACAAGATATAAAAAAAGTAATTGCTTATTCGACAATGAGTCAATTAGGTATGATGATTATAGCTATAGGTTTGTCTTATTATAATCTTGCTTTATTTCATTTAGTAAATCATGCTTTTTATAAAGCTCTTTTATTTTTAGGGGCAGGAGCAGTTATACATTCAGTAGCAGATAATCAAGACTTTAGAAAATATGGAGCTTTAAAAGCATTTTTACCTTTGACTTATTTAGTAATGTTAATTGCTTCTTTAAGTTTAGTAGCTATTCCTTTTATGACTGGGTTTTATTCTAAAGACTTTATACTTGAATCTACTTATGGTCAATTTTATATTTCTAGTACTATTGTATATATCATAGCTACAATTGGTGCTATGTTTACTACGTTGTATTCAGTGAAAGTATTATATTTAACATTCTTAACTAATCCTAATGGACCTTTGATAAATTATAAACAAATTGATGAAGGAAATATGTTTATTAATTTTTCTTTAATTATATTAGCTATTTTTTCTATATTTTTCGGTTATATTACTAAAGATGTATTTATCGGTTTAGCAACTGGTTTCTTTTCTGATAATAGTTTATATATACATCCATCACATGAAATTATGTTAGATACTGAATTTGCTGTTCCAATTATTTTTAAATTATTACCTTTTATTCTTACTCTTAGTTTAGGTTTAATATCTTTAACATTTTCTGAGTTTTTTGGTAAGTTACTTATTAATTTTAAATTATCTAGCTTTGGTTATAATATTTTTAGTTTATTTAACCAAAGATTTTTAATTGAATTATTTTATAATAAATATATTACTGATGTTATTCTTCAATTAGGAGGTCATACTATTAAAATAATTGATAAAGGTTCTGTGGAATTATTAGGACCTTATGGATTAGAAATAAGTTTATTGAATTTAAGTAAAAATATAGGTAATTTGAGTACTGGTATAATTACTACTTATGCTTTATATATATTAATAGGTTTAATTTTTTATATTTGTTTATTATATTTTTCTTTTATCGATAATAATATTTTATTATTATTATTGTTTGCTATTTTTTCTATTATAAATTTTAAAAGCTCATATTTAATTCAACATAATTATAATAAAATTTAAAATAAATTTCTATATTTTTCTATTTTTCTAATAGTGTTTATACTAAATACAAATCTCTTTTTTTATAAATTATATTAACAATTATAATGAATATTTTTCTTTTATTACTATGTTATTATGTTCTATTTTTTTTTTATTATTATCTAATTCCCTAAGTTTTAGGCGAGATATTTCTATATATTATTCCAGAATTGGAATTGTTATACAATTATATTGTATATTTTTTTGTTATAACAATTTATTTCTTTCATATTTAGATCAAGGTATAGGACTTTTTGGTGGTTTATTTAGTATATCTTCAATGTCTATTATTTTTGATATGTTAATATTTTTGCTTACTCTATTTATATTAAATTTAACAGGTTTCTATCCTAGAAAATATTGATCTAATCAATATTTAACTTTTCATAGATTGTTATTTACAAAATTAAGATTATTTGCTACAAATATAATTAATAAAAAAGGAGAACAATTTTCTATTATAGAATATACTTTAATTATATTGTTTATAATAACAGGTAGCATGTTATTAATATCAAGTAATGATTTAATATCAATTTATTTATCTGTAGAATTACAAAGTTATGGATTATATTTAATTTGTACAATGTATAGAAATTCTGAATCATCTACATCTTCAGGTTTAACTTACTTTTTGTTAGGTGGTTTATCTTCTTGTTTCATTTTATTGGGTATAGGTTTAATATATGTAAATACTGGTACTACTTATCTTGATAATTTTTATATAATAACAAATTTATTTAATATAATTAATGTAGAAGAGCAAACTGACATAATGTATTGAGATATTATTACATATATACCTTATTATTTATTATTAATAATTGTAGGATTTTTATTTAAGATATCAGCTGCTCCTTTTCATTTTTGATCTCCTGATGTTTATGACGGTATACCTACTATTGTTACTACTTTTGTAGCTAATATACCAAAAATATCTATATTAATTATATTATTGTATTTAGTACATTATACTAATAATATATATATATCAACAGAATATGTTTGAACTTTAAGTTTATTAGTCAGTAGTTTATTATCTTTAATAATAGGAACTGTTTTAGGTTTAACACAATTTAGAATTAAAAGATTATTTGCTTATAGTACTATATCTCATATAGGATTTTTATTATTAGCTTTAAGTATTAATAGTATAGAATCTATACAATCTTTTATCTTTTATCTTATACAATATAGTATATCTAATTTAAATGCTTTTTTTTTATTAATTAGTATTGGTTATACTTTATTTATATATACTGCTTCACATAGTCATATTAATTTATCAGATAAAAATAATTCACCTATTCAATTATTAAGTCAAATAAAAGGTTATTTTTTTATAAATCATACATTGACTATAAGTTTAGCTATTACTGTTTTTTCTTTTGCAGGTATACCACCTCTTGTTGGTTTTTTTGCAAAACTGATGGTATTATCTGCTGCTTTACAAGATGGTTTTATTTTTATAGCTTTAATTGCTATAATTACAAGTGTTATAAGTACAGTTTATTATTTAAATGTTGTTAAAATCATGTTTTTTGATTTACCTTCTTATAAATTTAGTTGAAGTTTGTTTAATCTAAAAATTCCTGCACAAGTTATTAAAAATAATAAAGTTATAGATACTATTTATTTCAGATCATCTAAAATATCATTGTCTAATTCTCTTTCTATAACTATTTCTATTTTAACTCTTATTATTATTTTATTTATCTTTATACCTGATCAATTATTACATATGTCTAATATTTTATCTATTATTTTATTTACATCTTTTAATTAGGTATAGTAATTTAATTATATTTTAATATATATATATATACTTATATTAAGTTTAGTCTAAAATATATATTATTTAAACAAATATATAATATATTTTATACTAAAATATTTACTTAGAAAAGATACAAATTTATAATAATAGAAATTATTAGAAAAAAAAAACGAAAAATTAAAAAAAATTTTTTTTAGTAAAATACATGAGAATTTTAAAAAGTCATCCATTATTAAAAATGGTAAATTCATATATAATTGATTCACCTCAACCATCTAATATTAGCTATTTATGAAATTTTGGATCTTTATTAGCTTTATGTTTAATTATACAAATAGTTACAGGTGTAACATTAGCGATTAATGGGTTGCTATAAAATCTTACTATATGCTGAAATATCCTAAAAATTTAAAGGGCAATCAGCAGGGAACCAAAATAAAATTTTGTTTATTAGGAATCCTCAGAGACTACACGTAAGACATATATTAATATATATATTAATACTTGAAGATATAGTCCGTCCTTTTTTGAAAATATAAGGTAATTAGTATTTATTTATTAATAACTATTTAAATAATCATTCTAACTTTTTTGATAAAAGTATTTCAAAACAAATTAGATATAATACTACTAATAAATAAATTATATATAAGACTTCTAATTTAAATCCATGTTGAGTAACTGGTTTTGTAGATGCCGAAGGATCTTTCTGTAAAATCAAAATATTAATATTTTAATCCCTCATTTTAACAATTATCCTTTAATTGGTTATAAAGCTTTACAATATTCAGAATTAATTAAAAATAGTTAATTTTTTAATTAATTAAGTTAGAACTAATAAAAGGGACATAGAGGTAGAAAAATTAATAAAAGAGTTATATAATTTAAAAAAGTAAAGTTAAATATTATAAAATAGTTTAAATTTATAAAGAGTAAAAATAAAAACGGCATTACACACCTAGTGTTTTAGAAGCTTTTGATTCAATAGAGCATATTATGCGAGATGTAAATAATGGATGATTAATACGTTATTTACACTCAAATACAGCGTCAGCCTTCTTTTTTTTAGTTTATTTACATATAGGAAGAGGTTTATATTATGGATCTTATAAAGCACCAAGAACATTAACTTGAGTAATTGGAACTATTATATTAATAGTAATGATGGCCATAGCTTTCCTGGGTTATAGCCCAAAATAATATAAATTAAGTTATAAAAAAAAAAAATAATAATTATTTAGGACAAATAAAACAATGTAGTAGAATAAAGGTTTATCATAATTTTAATAAAATAATTAAAAGGTATAGTTATATTATAATTAACAATAATATAAATATAAATAAATCGAATATTGTATTGAATTTTATTAAAGAAAAAATCTAAGTCCTATATATTGTTTTGAAAATTTACATTTAGAATCTACTAAAATAGAAATAAAAAAACCAATTAAAAGATTTAAGTGGTGTTTATTTAATTTTAAACAAGATTACGTTAGATTATTATGTAGGTTCAGCTTCTACTAATAAAATTTTTACTAGATTTTATAGACATTTACTAAATTTTAATGGTAGTAAAATTGTAAAATTAGCAGTAAGAAAATATAAATTACCAAACTTTGCTTTTTTAATATTATATTTATTTTCTTGCGTAGTAACTAAAGAAAATAATATAAAACTTTTAAATTTAAAATATTATTATTTAAAGTCTTTGTTACCTAATTATAACATTTTAACCGAATCGGGTTCAAGTTTTGGTTATAAACATACATAAATTACTAGATTAAAAATGAAAGCTAATTATAATTTAGAGCGTAAAGTTTTAATAGGTAATATTAACAGAGGAAAAATTTTTTCAGAAGATACTATTCAAAAGATTAAACAAAGCGCTTTAACTAGAAAAAAAGCTATATATTCGTAAATAGCTTTAGCAAATATGAAAAAAAATTCTAAAGCTATAATTATATATAATTTAGATTATACAGTATATGGAAAATATCCTAGTATAATAGAAGCAGCAAAATCTTTAAATTGTAGTGAAAAAACAATTAGAAGAGCTTTAAAAACCGAAAGTAAATTATTAAAAAGACATTGAATTGTTAAATATATTTAATATATAATAAATTTATATTATAGTCCCGTGAGTATTAATTTCTATGCAATTTTTAGAAAAAAATAGAATTAAAATGGAATAAGTTGACAGATTTATTGAAGAAGTATTATTATTTCTTTGGCAATATTAGTGAAAACGATTAAAAATCTTTTTAAGATCGTCGGTTGTCTAAACAATCGCTACAGACTGGGTTACTAATGGGTAGTTGAAATACTGCTTAATGTACAGTCGGAATCTTTAATCATTAATTGATTAATAGAATATAAAAAATAAAAGTTATTCTAGCTTTTACAAAAGTAGGTTTGTATGTATTACCTTATGGACAAATGAGTCTATGAGGTGCTACAGTTATTACTAATCTTATGAGTGCTATACCTTGAGTAGGTCAAGATATTGTCGAATTTATTTGAGGTGGTTTTTCAGTTAACAATGCTACATTAAATAGATTTTTTGCTTTACATTTTTTATTACCTTTTGTTTTAGCTGCGCTGGCTTTAATGCACTTAATTGCATTACATGATGCTGTAGGGTCAAGTAATCCTTTAGGTATATCAGGTAATTATGACAGATTACCTTTTGCTCCTTATTTTATTTTTAAGGATTTAGTTACTATTTTTATTTTTATGTTTGTTTTATCTGTATTTGTTTTCTTTATGCCTAATGCTTTAGGTGATAGTGAAAATTATGTAATGGCTAATCCTATGCAAACTCCTCCTGCTATAGTACCGGAATGATATCTTCTTCCTTTTTATGCTATATTGAGATCTATACCTAATAAATTATTAGGTGTTATTGCTATGTTCTCTGCTCTTTTAATATTATTAATTATGCCATTTACTGATATATCTAAACTGAGAGGTATACAATTCAGACCTTTAAGTAAAGTAATATTTTATATATTTATAGCTAATTTTTTAATTTTAATGCAATTAGGAGCTAAACATGTTGAGTCACCTTTTATAGAATTTGGACAGATTTCTACAATTTTATACTTTTCTTATTTTCTTATAATAGTACCTTTAGTTAATTTATTAGAAAATAGTTTAATAGATTTAACAACTAAATAATTTAAGATCTACTTGTATGTAGTATAGTTTATATTTTCCAAAAAAATATAATATATATATATATATATATATTAGCAATTTTGTATAATATTGTATTATTTATGTTATTTAGTTTTATTTTTCATTTACATATATTTTTCAAACATTATTTTATTATTTGCTAATCTTTTTCATTTATATGTTTTGGTACATATATAAACAAAATTTATTAAATAAAAACATGACAGCAACTACTTTTTTTTTTTTATTTATACCTATTTTAGCCTCTTTATTGTTGGTAATTAATTTAATTTTTTCTCTTCATAACTCTTATCAAGAAAAAGATAGTGCTTTTGAATGTGGTTTTCATTCGTTTGGTCATCAAAATAGAGTACAATTTACTATATCTTTCTTTATTTTTGCTTTATTATTTCTTTTATTTGATTTAGAAATTTTATTAATTTATCCTTATGTTGTAAGTGCTTATTTTAATGGATTATATGGTCTAATTATTATGCTTATATTTTTTATTGTGTTAACTTCAGGTTTTGCTTTTGAGTTAGGTAAAAATGCATTAAAAATTGAAAGTAAACAAATGTATAGTTTTAATATAAAAAATTGAAATAGTTATTCTTTAATTTATATTAAATAAGTATTTTATTTTTTTATTAATATTATATTAATTTTATAATGTAAAGTATAATTATATAATAATTATATTTTATATAATTATAGGAGTTTGAGCAGAAGGTCTGCATTTTGACTGCAAATTGAAGTATAGGGATTCGATTTCCCCTAACTCCTAATCATATTAGTATTTTTGTTTTTAAGTTTTGATACTAAATAAAATATAATTTTATATAATTTGTTTAATTTTATAAAGTAATTTAATAGTAGATAATTACTTAATACTTAATGTATTATAACTTTATATAATATAAAGTTTGTATTATAATTATTTTTAAACTATATATTATATAAACAATAAAATAATTATAATTAATAATTGATAAAGGTTTTTTAGTCTAGGAGTTTATTAATTGTTTTTAATTATAGTATTAATTAAATGAAATGATATCATCTTTAATATCAATTATTGAAAATTTGTTAGTTATTGTTCCTGCTTTATTAACTGTAGCATTTGTAACAATTTCAGAAAGAAAAACAATGGCAAGTATGCAAAGAAGATTAGGACCTAATATAGTAGGATATTATGGTTTATTACAAGCATTTGCTGATGCATTGAAATTATTATTAAAAGAATATGTTTCACCTACGCAAGCAAATATAATTTTATTTTTTCTTGGGCCTATAATTACGTTAATATTTTCTTTACTCGGTTATGTTGTTATACCTTATGGTTCAGGGTTATATATTTCAGATTTTAGTTTAGGTATATTATATATGTTAGCTGTTTCTTCATTGTCAACATATGGTATTTTGTTAGCTGGATGATCAGCTAATTCAAAATATGCATTTTTAGGTTCGTTAAGAAGTACAGCCCAATTAATTAGTTATGAATTAATTTTAAGTTCTGTTATATTATTGGTAATATTATTAACAGGTAGTTTAAATTTAACTGCAATAATAGAAGCTCAAAAAACTGTTTATTTTTTATTACCATTATTCCCTATATTTATTGTATTTTTTATAAGTTGTATAGCAGAAACTAACAGAGCTCCATTTGATTTAGCAGAGGCTGAATCTGAACTTGTAAGTGGTTTTATGACAGAGCATTCTGCGGTTATTTTCGTCTTTTTCTTTTTGGCTGAATATGCTAGTATTGTTTTAATTTGTTTATTAACTAGTATTTTATTTTTAGGTGGTTATTTAAATTTTTTACCTTTAAATACTTTAATTTATATATTTGATTTTTTCTCACAATTTATTGGATATACTTTTTATAATATTGATTGTAATTTTTTATTTTCTAGTTTTTTGATTAGTGCTTATAGTAGTTTAAATTTAGCTTTTAAAACATCTATTCTTATTTTTATATTTATTTGAGCTAGAGCTTCATTTCCTAGAATAAGATTTGATCAATTAATGTCGGCTTGTTGAACTATATTATTACCTATTATCATAGCATATATAATATTAATTCCTTGTATTGTTATTGGTTTAAGTATTTTGCCTTGTAATTTTTCTTTATTATAAATATAATGTTTTGATTCGGTTTTTAAAAATTATTAATATTGTATATTTTATATATTCAAAATAATTTGGTTATTTTATAAATTAGTATTTTTGTTTATTATTAGATTTTAAATTTAAGATTATTAAAATGGCATATATTTTAAGTTTTTAGACTAAATATAAAATATATTTTTATAAAGTACTATAGTTCATAGAAAATTATATAAATACTTCTTTATATAATTTTAAAATATCTATATTTATATATTAAGATAATATATTTATGAGCAATTTAAACGTTTAATATCTTGTTATAAATATTTAATTATATATTGCCATATAGATATGTATGGTGTTACATAAGGTTTAAATATATATATTTAAACCTGGAGGTCTTTTATATTTATAAAAATAATTGTTTTGATATCTCTTTTATCGTTATTGTTAATTCCTTTATTAGGAATATTTATTATTTTAATTGATACATCTTATGGTTTATCTTTTAAATCTAATAGACAAATTAAATATATGGGTTTAATAACTACAATTATTAATTTAATTGTATCTTTAATAATATTTATATTATTTGATTTTAGTGGTAAACAATTTCAATTTATACAAATACAAGAATATTACCAAACAAGTTATTTTGATATATATTTAGGTATAGATGGAATATCTATATATTTTGTATTATTAACAACAATAATTATACCTATTTGTTTATTATCTAATTGAAATACAATACAATCATATAATGTATTATCATTTATAATTATAATATTATTCTTGGAAACATTATTATTAGCTGTTTTTTTAGTTTTAGACATATTATTATTTTATATATTTTTTGAAAGTATATTACCTCCTTTATTTTTATTAATAGGGTTATTTGGATCTAGTAATAAAATTAGGGCTAGTTTTTATTTATTCTTATATACTTTGTTAGGTTCATTATTTATGTTACTTTCTATAATTACAATGTCATCTATAATGGGTACAACAGATTTTGATGCATTATCTAAAGCAAATTATAGTTATATTCTTCAACTATTTTTATTTTCTGGTATTTTTCTATCTTTTGCCGTAAAAACTCCTACAATATTTTTAAATACTTGATTATTAAAAGCTCATGTAGAATCACCTTTAGCTGGAAGTATAATTTTAGCTGGTATAGTTCTTAAACTAAGTTTATATGGTATATTTAGATTAATATTACCTTTATTACCCAAAGCTGCTATTAATTATACTTATATAGTATATGTTATAGGTGTAATAACCATTTTATATGCTAGTTTTAGTACATTAAGAACTATAGATATTAAAGAACTTATTGCTTATTCATCTGTATCTCATGCAGCTGTATATCTTTTAGGTGCATTTAGCAATTGTATACAAGGGATAGAAGGTGCTATAGCCTTAGGTTTAGCACATGGTTTTGTTTCTTCTGGTTTATTTATTTGTGTTGGAGGTGTTTTATATGATAGATCTTCTACTAGATTAATTACATATTATAGAGGTATGGCTCAAATAATGCCTGTTTTTTGTATTTTATTTTATATTTTATCTTTAGGTAATTGTGGTGTTCCTTTTACTTTAAATTTTATAGGTGAATTTATGTCACTTTATGGTGTTTTTGAAAGAATGTCTATTTTAGGTGTTTTAGCTAGTAGTTCTATTATATTTTCTGCAGCTTTTACTATATTTATGTTTAATAGAATAGCTTTTGGTGGTACTTATTCTTCTTATTTTACTAATTATGTTGCTGATGTAAGTAAAAGAGAATTTGCAATTTTATTTATTCTTATTGTATTCACAGTATTATTTGGTCTTTATCCTGCTCCTATTTTAGATGGTTTACATTATTCAGTTTCTTCTTTAATATATAATTTCAATATTTATTAAATATATGCTTATTTACTTTAAAAATGTATTTAATTAAATAAAAATTATAAATTCTGATTTTAATTCTTTTTATTGTATGTTTTATTTTAATTTTATTTATTTTATTTTTTTCTATTTTTTTTTTTTAATTTTGATATATATATGAAAATATCTCGTATATATATATAAGATTATGCCTCAATTAATACCTTTTTTTTTTGTAAATCAAGCATTTTTTACTTTTATTTTATTGACTATTTAGTAAATATATTTTATTTAGATTTTTTCGTTTATTTATAACACGTATGTTTATAAATAAATTGTAATTTATTTATTGAATATATTTTAAATATTTTAATATATAAATTATTATAAATTATATAAAATAGTAATTAATTTAATATTAAATATTCCAAAATCTAAATACTATTTAATTTAAATATAAGTTATTTTTTTTTTTTATGTCTAATTTTGATATTACATTAAGTCCTTTAGATCAATTTGAAATAAGAGATTTGGTAGGTTTAAATTTAAGTATATTAAATGATAATCATATATCTTTAACGAATATTGGATTATATTTGACTATTAGTGTAATTATAATATTAAGTATTAATCTTTTAGCTACGAATTATAATAAATTAATATCTAATACATGATCTATTAATCAAGAGTCGTTATATGCAACTATTCATAGTATAGTAATAAATCAAATAAATTCAAATAAAGGACAAATTTATTTTCCTTTTATATATGGATTATTTTTATTTATTTTAATAAATAATTTAATAGGTATGATTCCTTATAGTTTTGCTTCAACATCTCATTTTATTTTAACTTTTTTTATTAGTTTTACTGTAGTTTTAGGTGCTACTTTTTTAGGTTTCCAAAAACATGGTCTAGAATTTTTTTCTTTTTTTGTACCATCTGGTTGTCCTTTAAGTTTATTGCCTTTATTAGTATTAATAGAATTTATATCTTATTTAGCTCGTAATATATCTTTAGGTTTAAGACTTGCTGCTAATATAGTTTCAGGACATATGCTTTTATCTATATTAAGCGGATTTACTTATAATATTATGACAAGTGGTATTATCTTATTTTTCATAGGTTTATTACCATTAGCTTTTATTATTGCTTTTTCTGGTTTAGAATTTGGTATTGCTTTTATACAATCTCAAGTTTTCATTGTATTAACTGCGTCTTATATTAAAGATTCTTTAGATTTACATTAAAAATTAATTAGTAATAATATAATACAAACTATATAATCTTAGAAGATAGAAAAGTCCTAAATTTGTTAGGTGTATTTATATATATATATTATATTTATATATTACAAATATAATAATGAGAATTATGGAATACTTAGAGAAACAAACTATTATATAATATTATAATATTATATAATACGAACATTACCCTTACACTAAAATTTTTTTTTAGAATTATGTATAGTAACAGAATCCGGCTTAGTTGTATTTATTGTAGGTTTTATCTTGTTTAATCATGTAATTTTAAAACTTTTAAATACTTAATATTTATTTAATTTTAAGTATATAAATATATAACTAAAAAATTACAATATAATTTTATATAATATTATAATAAAATTAAAAATTTAACAAAAATAAGAAAAATTATTATGTTAAATTAAATAATAATAGTAATATGTAATTACTATTCTATTTTTTCTTAATTTATGAGTTTGATGATGGCTCTGATTGAACGCTATCCAAGTGCTTGACACATGCTAATTGTACGTCTAGTTATAATTATTAATTAGAAGTAGTGTACAGGTGAGTAATTAATATTTTGGCTACCTTAAAGAAAGGGTAAATCCTTTATAATAAAAAAGAAATAAAGTCGTTTTGCTTTAAGATGTTAATTAATATTTCGGACAGTAGTAGAAAAGGTAATATCTTAACTAGCTATATATCCGTAGTCGTAACTGAGAGGTTGATCGATCACATTGGGTCTGAAAAAACCCCAATGCGTATTAGTACAGCAGTGAGGAATATTGGTCAATGGCCTAACGGCTGAACCAGCAACTTGGAAGAATGTATTTGTATTAATAAATATTAATACAGTAACGAATAAATCGTATAAAATTCTAAATAGAAAATGATTATGACAATTTTCTATTTATAAGTCTTGACTAAATTACGTGCCAGCAGTCGCGGTAATACGTAAAAGACTAGTGTTAGTCATCTTTATTAGGTTTAAAGGGTACCTAGACAGTAAATTAAACCCTAATAGGGTACTTTTTTACTAGAGTTTTATAAGAGAAGGGGAGAACTTTTAGAGTAGAGATAAAATTTTATGATACTAAAAGGACTTATAAAGGCGAAGGCAGCCTTCTATGTAAAAACTGACGTTGAGGGACGAAGGCTTGGGTAGCAAGAAGGATTAGATACCCTAGTAGTCCAAGCAGAAAATTATGAATGTCATAAGTTAGATATTTATGTTTAGCATATAAATGAAAGTGTAAACATTCCACCTCAAGAGTAATATGGCAACATTGAAACTGAAATCATTAGACCGTTTCTGAAACCAGTAGTGAAGTATGTTATTTAATTCGATAATCCGCGAAAAACCTTACCACAATTTGTATAATATTAAATTATTACAAGCGCTGCACGGCTGTCGGCAGTTAGTGTCGTGAGATCTGGTTAACTCCTTTAACTAACGAAAACCCTCACTTTATTTGTTTATATAAAGTGGTTCGCCGCTATATTGGACTAGATAAGAGGGACTAAGACAAGTCATCATGGCCTAAATATTGTGGGCTATAGACGTGCCACATATACCTTAACAAAAGGATGCAATATTGTAAAATGGAGCTAATCCTTAAAATTGGTTATAATATGGATTGTAGTCTGTAACTCGACTACATGAATAAGGAATTACTAGTAATCGTGAATCACCACGTCACGGTGAATTTTATCTCAGTTAGGTACTA
>Ga0209159_1000225_pt1 | contig 55715 bp, 51 predicted proteins | sample GraSoiAngelo_144_FD_185901 | JGI IMG/M metagenome (GOLD analysis project Ga0209159, IMG submission 185901) | Grasslands soil microbial communities from the Angelo Coastal Reserve, California, USA - 14_1009_02_40cm (SPAdes) (version 2) | ecosystem: Environmental > Terrestrial > Soil > Grasslands ...
CACGCCTTCGGCGAGCTCCAGAACGGAGATGTCGTAGGTCCCGCCGCCCAGGTCATAGACGGCGATCTTCTCTTCCTTCTTCTTGTCGAGCCCGTAGGCGAGCGCCGACGCCGTCGGCTCGTTGATGATGCGCACCACGTCCAGCCCGGCGATCTTGCCGGCGTCCTTGGTGGCCTGCCGCTGCGAGTCGTTGAAGTACGCGGGAACGGTGATCACGGCCTTCTCGACCTTGTGGCCGAGATAGTCCTCCGCCGTCTGCTTCATCTTCTGGAGGATCATCGCGGAGATCTCGGGCGGCGTGTAGGTCTTGCCCTGGATCTCGACCGACGCCAGTCCGTTCGTGCCCGCGATGACCTTGTAGGGAACCCGCTTGATCTCCTCGGTGACCTCGCCCATGCGCCGGCCCATGAAGCGCTTGATCGAGAACACCGTGTTCGTCGGGTTGGTGACGGCCTGCCGCTTGGCCACCTGGCCCACGAGCCGCTCACCGTCCTTGGTGAACGCCACCACGGATGGGGTCGTGCGACCACCCTCGGCGTTAGGAATGACGACCGGATCGCCGCCCTCCATCACCGCCACCACCGAGTTGGTCGTCCCGAGGTCTATGCCGATGATCTTCTCAGGCATACGAGGCACTCCTTCGATCAAGAACCGTTGATGCGCGCACGCTACCGATGGTCGCGAAAGCAAGCCCCGTGCCGGGGAAAGGTGCCAAGATGGCAGAGCGTTGAACAGGGGTCTATCTTTCCCGCGTGTTCCCCTACAAGGATGACAATCCCACTATCCTCACGCCCGTCGTCACGGTGGGGATCATCGCCCTCAACCTGGCAGCCTGGATTTTCCTGCAAGGCGCCGGGGCAGAGGGCCCCCTGGCCCGCTCGGTGTGCGAGCTGGGCCTCATACCCGGCGAGGTGCTCAGGACGGTGCCCGCGGGCACCGCGGTCCCGCTCGGTCCCGGGATGCAGTGCGTGACCACGGCCGAGCCCCACTGGTGGACCGTGCTCACCTCCATGTTCATGCACGGCGGCTGGTTCCACGTACTCGGCAACATGTGGTTCCTGTGGGTGTTCGGGAACAACATCGAGGACTCGATGGGGCATGGGCGCTTCGTCGTGTTCTATCTCGTGTGCGGTGCGGCGGCCGCGGCGGCACAGGCGTTGGCCGATCCGCGCTCGGCGGTCCCGATGGTCGGGGCATCGGGGGCGATCAGCGGCGTTCTGGGCGGCTACCTGCTGCTCTACCCGCGGGTACGGGTGCACACGCTGATCACGCTCGGCTTTTTCATCACCACGGTGGCGCTCCCCGCCTACGTCATCCTCGGCTACTGGTTTCTGCTGCAGCTCCTGATGGGAACGGTGGGCGCGCTGTCGCAGGCGCAGGGCGGCGTCGCGTTCTGGGCCCACGTGGGCGGCTTCGTGGCCGGGCTCGTGCTGATCAAGCTGTTCGCGAGCCGCGAGCTGATGGAGCAGCGGCAGGTTACTCTTCCGCGTGATGCTTGATCGTCCTTCCCCTCGACCAGGAAGACGACGTCCTCCGCGATGTTGGTCGCCAGGTCCGCCACCCGCTCCAGGTTGCGGCTCACGAGGGCGGCGGCGAGGGCGAGCAGAGATTATTTCGTCATGGTCGCTCCTCCGGGTTAGAACGTGAACTGCATCTGAAACAGGCCGCGCGACCGCGTGGCGTCCTGCAGACCCGTCGGTGTCGTCTCATACGACAGGTTGTCGACGTCCGCGAGCACGCGGAGGTTGGGCGTGACCTGATAGGAGATGCCACCGATGACCCGCGTCTGCCGGTCTCCGCTCACGCTTGTGTTGGGATCGACGACGTCCACGCGGGCGATCAACGTGACGCCGCTGCTCTGGACGTGGTACACGCCGAATGCACTAATCACGCGCCCGGTGGTCTCGGGAACGGGCGGTGCCGTGACCGTGTCTTTCGTGGCCGCGTACTCAGCGGCGAGCGTAAATTGCTTCGACCGGTAGGACAGCATCCCGAGAAAGCGGTTACGAGTGCCGCCGCTCGTGGGCTTGCCGACCCCTGCGTAGCCCGTGATCCGGAGGCCGCCCACACGGCTGTTGTCGTCGGTCTTGACGAGGCGGACGGAGACGCGCGCCATCACGTCCTTTCGGTTGTCCCCCGTGCCGCCGCTGTAGCCTTCACCGTTCACGACCGTGAGCTGGCCATTCACCTGGTCGTCCTGCCACTTGCCGTCGATCCCGGCGCCGAAGTCCGCGGCGGTGGCGTAGCCGTTGCGGTCGAGCGCCATGGTCCCCTGCATGCGGTAGTCCCACAGCGCCTCTTCCCAGTCGAGCCACGGCGTGTGCAGTAGGCCGAGCTTGTAGGTGAGGTCGCTGCCGGTTGGGGTCCACGCCGCGAACGCGTACTTGAGCCGCAACATCTGGTTCCCGCTGCCGCTCGGCTGGAGGTCACCCGTCACGCGCGTCTGGAGGCCGCCCGAGAACTTGCCGAGCACGTTGATGTAGGCGCGCTGGATCGAGAACTGGTTCTGGTCCCCCGCGCCCAAACTGTCCTTGAGCTGGTACAGGTACTGGCCATACACGACGCCGCTCACGGTCACCTGCGGTGGCGGTGGAGCGGTCTGTTGGGCGGTCACTGGGACCACCCCCCCCGCGGCGGCCACGACGGCCACCGCGAGCGCCCGACGAATGGACCACGTCATTGGGTGTCTCCCCTCCTTGGGGAATCGGTTGTTGAGGTCGTGCTACATCGCGGCAAACCAAGCCCACCGGCGTCACGGCCGGAAGGGGGTGGGTAACGTCTCGGTAACGCGCGCGCGCAGCGCCTCGCGGCCGTTGCCGGACGTGGCGACCCGGTAGCCCGCTTTGGCGAGATGATAGGCGACGAGCGCGGTGATGTCGGGTTCGTCGTCCACCACCAGGACGCGATGCGCGACGGGCCCCGTCACAGCCTCAGGTCCCCGCCCGGGTCCCGGCGCTTGAGACGCGCCACCGCGTCCTCCGCCTCGGCCCGGGCGCGCGCGCTCGCCGCGGCGTCCCGGACGATCGTGACGACCGCGCGCTCGGGCCCCGCGTCCACCGTCACGCCGAGCACGTCGTCCGCGCGCGCAGCGTGCGGCAGCAGCCAGCGGGGAACGTCGAGCAACGACCCGCCGTCGACTTCGACCACGGCCAGGTCTCCCTCGTGACGATCGATGATGAACCGGTGGGTTTCGGGCATGGGGTCACCTCATCGTCCGGGCGTGGCACACCGCCGCGCGCTCCGTGCTGATGGTCCAGCCGCCGGCGCGCGGCACGCGAACGGTAATCGTGCCGGCATCGGCGGTACAGTACGTGGGAATGCCGCGGGCCGCGAGCAGCGCGAGCACGCCGGCGAACGGGTGCTGGCGGCCGTTCGCGCTGATGACGACGGCCTGGGGCCGCACGACGTCCAGCAGCGCGGGGTTGGTGCCGTTGCTCGAGCCGTGGTGCCCCGCCTTGAGCACGTCCGCTCGCAGCAGCGCGGGATGCACCATCATCCACCAACCCTGCTCCGCTTCCTGGGCGTCGCCGGGCAGGAGCATGGCGAAGCCGTGGCGCTCGATGCGCACGCCCACGGAGCAGTTGTTGACGGCATCTCCGGGCGCCGCGCCGGGGAGCGAGTGGCAGGACGGCCGAGGCGCGAACAGCACCAGGGTGACGCTGTCCGGCCCCGCGCCGAGCGTGAGGCGGCGGACTCCCGTGTCCACGGTGACGACGGGAATGCTCCTGGACGCGAGGTCCCGCAGCAGCGCGCGGTAGCTCGCGGCGGCGCGAGGTGTGCCGCCGTAGGCGAAGGCGCGGACCGGGAAGCGCCGCAGCACGTCCGGGAGCCCGCCGTAATGGTCCGCGTGCGGATGCGAGAGGATGACAGCGGCGAGGGTATCGACGCGGAAGCGCCGCAGCAGGGCGACCACCGCGTCGCCGCGGTCGCTCGCGTCGATCAACACATGGCGCGCCCGGCCGGGGCCCGAGTCCGTGACGAGAATCGCGTCGCCGCCGATCCGGGCGCTGCTGACGTCGAGCACGCGCACCAGCAGGACGGCGGAATCCTGAGGCGGCGCGAGCAGCGCGGCGACGAGGAGCAGCGCAAGCATGCGGCCGCTCAAGGTAGCGCAATCGCAGGCGCCCTCGCAATTTTCAGCGCACCATGCATTGGCTCTTCGCGCTCCTCCTCGCCGGCGCTGCCCCGTTTCCCGTTCCCCCTTCCCGCGTTTCGGATACGACCCGCACGCAGGATGGCGTCCTGCTTCGGGTTCTCGCGATCAACGACCTGCACGGCGCGCTGGAACCCCAGACCTGGCCGTGGTCCGGGGGACGTGCCGTGGGGGGCGCGCCCGCCCTCAAGGCGTGGTTCGACACCCTGTCCCGCGCCTGCCACTGCACGACCGTGCGGCTCGACGGGGGCGACGAGATGCAGGGCACGCTGTTGTCGAACGTCGGCTATGGGCGCGCCGCTGTCGCCGCCCTCAACGCGTTCGGGATCGACGCGGCGGCGATCGGGAACCACGAGTTCGACTGGTCGGTGGACACGCTGCGCGCGCGCATGGCGGAGGCGCATTACCGCTTCCTCGCCGCGAACATCACGGACACGACGGGCCGGGCGCGCCCCGACTGGGCGGAGCCGTGGACGCTGCTCGAGCGCGGGGGACAGAAGATCGCCGTGATCGGCCTGGCGCTGCGGGCGACGCCGACCAACACCGCGCCCCGCAACGTCACCGGCCTTGCCTTCGGGGACGGGGCCGCCGCGGTGAAGCGGGTGCTGCCGCAGGCGCGGGCGGCGGCGAGCTTCGTGATCGTCGTGGCGCACGAGGGAGCTTTTTGCGACTCCGGCGGTGATGCGGCCGCCGGGCCGCTCGCGGCCGCCGCCTGCCACGGCGAGATCCTCGACGTCGCGCGCCGTCTCGATTCGGGGTCGGTGGATCTGATCGTGAGCGGCCACACCCACTCGCTCGTGAACACCGTCGTCAACGGGATCCCCGTCGTGCAGGCGCGCTCGAGCGGCGCCGGGATCGCGGTCGTCGACTTCGTGCGCGGGCCCGGTGGGCGGCGCGAGGTGCTGGCGCGCGTCGAGACGCCCTACACCGACCGCGTGAGCCCCGACCCCGAGCTCCAAAACCTGATGGCCCTCTTCAAGGTTGGCATCGAGAACCTCACCAGCCGGGCGATTACGCGGATCAAGGTCGACCTGCGGCGAGGGGGCGACGAGTACGGGCTGGGGCGTCTGATCGCGGACGCGATGCGCAACGTCGCCAAAGCCGACGTGGCGATCGTGAACAACGGCGGCATCCGCGCCGACCTCGCGGCGGGTACCGCCACCTACGGCGACCTCTACCGGGTGATGCCGTTTCAGAACCGGATGCTGCGCCTCACGGTGAAGGGCGACGTGCTGCGCCAGGCGCTGGAGCACGCGGTCGCAGGGGACCGCCCCGACGGGCACGTGTCGGGGGTCGAGCTGTGGTATGACTCGAAGCAGCGCCCCGGGCGGCGCATCGGGAAGGCCGTACTGGCGGACGGCAAGGGGATCGACGGGGGCCGGAGCTACACGCTCGCCGTGAGCGATTTCCTGGCGACGGGCGGTAGCGGCTACACAATGCTCGTTGGCAGCCCCGCCGCGGACCTGGACGTGGTCGACCTCGACGCCTTCATCCAGTACCTCGCCGTGCTGCGGCAACCGATCGCCGCCCCGGACGACGCACGGTGGCACAAGAAGGGCGGTGGCGGATGATGGTCGAGGAGCTGCGCGTGTTCGTGAACGAGCGGGCGGTGCGCGTGGCGCGAGGGGCCACGGTGCAGGACGCGGTGGCGGCGCTCGACCGCGATCTCGCCGCGCTGCTGGCGAGCGACGCCGCCTACGTGACGGACGGCGTGGGGCGCCCGGTGGACGCCGGCGGCCCGGTGGGCGAGGGCGGGGGGATCTTCCGCGTCGTGGTCACGGCGCGCCGCGGGCCGCCACGCATGTCGAAGGAGGCGCTGCGCCGCTGGCCCAAGGCGGAGCTGCACGTCCATCTGGACGGGTGCCTCCGTCCCGAAACGATGCTCGAGCTGGCGCGGGCCCAGGGCGTTCGCCTCCCGGCGGACACGCCGGACGCCCTGAAACAGGCCCTCTCGGTGAAGGGCTCGCGCAGTCTCGAGGACTACCTCTCGAAGTACGAGATCACGCTGTCCGTGATGCAAACGGCGCAGGCGTTGGAGCGGATCGCCTACGAGTTCGTCCGGGACGTCGCTGCCGAGCACGTGCGGTACGTGGAAGTCCGCTACTCGCCCGCGCTGCACCGGCCGGCGCTCACGCTCACGGAGGCGATCGAGGCGCCGCTCGCCGGGATCAAGCGGGCGGAGGCGGAGACGGGGACCAAGGTCGGGCTCATCATCAGCGGGATCCGCACGCTGTCGCCTGCCGTCTCGCTCGAACTGGCGCAGGCGGCCGCCGACTACCGCTCCGCGGGGGTGGTGGCGTTCGACCTGGCGGGGGCGGAGCGGGGGCATCCCGCCGGGGACCACCGCGCCGCGTTCGAGCACGCGGCGCGGCATGGGCTCGCCTGCACCTGCCACGCGGGAGAAGGAGACGGGCCGCACTCGATCCACGAGGCGCTGCATGCCTGCGGGGCTCGGCGCATCGGGCACGGGACGCGACTGGGTGAGGACCCCGCCCTGCTCGCCTACGTGGTGGAGCACAGGATCCCGCTCGAGATGTGCCTCACCTCGAACGTCCACACCCGCACCGTGGCGGCGCTCGCCGAGCACCCGTTCAAGCGCTACCTCGAGCAGGGGGTCGTCGTCACCCTCAACACCGACGGCCGGCTGATGGACGGCATCTCCCTCACGGACGAGTATTACCTCGCCCAGGCCGTGTTGGGACTCAGCCGACAGGAGCTCGCGCGGGTGGTGCTCGCCGCTTGCGAGAGCGCGTTTCTCCCGGAGTACGAGAAGGTCGCGTTGATCTCACGCGTGCAGAGCGAACTGGAGGCTCTCTGATGCCCGTGCGTCGGACCGTGCTCGCCTTCGCCGTCACCTTCGTGTGCGCGCTCGCGGTGTTCACGCTGCCCCGGTTCGCCTGGAACACGCTGCACGGCGCCGTGCGCCAGCAGCCACAGGCGGCGGAGACCACGGCCACCGCGTCGGCGCCGGCGCCCCAGGCGGCGCCTCGCTCGCTGCCGCAGCGGCTGACGGGGCTCTTCGGTATCCTCCTCATCCTCGGGATCGGGATAGCGCTGTCCCGCAACCGCCGCGCCATCAGCTGGCGCGTCGTCGCGTGGGGAGTCGGGCTGCAGCTCGGCTTCGCGATCTTCGTGCTGCGCGTGCCCCTCGGCCAGACGCTGTTCCGCGCCCTCGGCGCCGTCGTGACGAGGATCCTGGGGTTCTCCTACGTCGGGTCGGAGTTCGTCTTTGGCGAAATCGGAAAGCAGCACTCGAGCCTCGGTCTCATCTTCGCGTTCCAGGTCCTCCCCGCCATCATCTTCGTCTCCGCGCTGTTCGCCATCCTGTACTACCTGGGGGTCATGCAGCTCGTCGTGAAGGCCTTCGCGATCGTCATGAACAAGGTCATGGGGGCAAGCGGCGCGGAGAGCCTGAACGTCGCGGCGTCGATCTTCATGGGTCAGACCGAAGCGCCGCTCACGATCCGTCCCTTCCTGCCGGCGATGACGCAATCGGAGCTGATGACGGTGATGACGGCCGGCATGGCCCACGTGTCCGGCTCCATCATGGCCGCCTACATCGCGTTCGGCATCGAGGCGCGGCACCTGCTCACGGCGGTCATCATGACGGCGCCCGGCACGATCATGATGGCGAAGATCCTCGAGCCCGAGACGGCCACGCCGCAGACCCTCGGCGGCGTCAGGGTGGAGATCCCCCGCACCGACGTGAACGTGGTGGATGCCGCCGCCCGAGGCACGACCGACGGCCTGCACCTGATGCTCAACGTGATCGCGATGCTGGTGTCGTTCATCGCCCTCATCGCGCTCGCCAACGGGCTGTTCGGGTGGATCCACGGTTTCATCGGCTGGTTCCCGGCCAACATCCAGACCGTGCTGGGCTGGGTCTTCAGCCCGATCGCCTGGGTGATGGGCGTGCCGTGGCACGACAGCGGCACGATCGGAGGCCTGCTCGGCACGCGTATGGTGCTCAACGAGTTCATCGCCTACGCGCAGCTCGGCCCGCTCAAGGCCGCGCTCGACCCGGTGTCGTTCACGATCGCCACGTTCGCCCTGTGCGGCTTCGCCAACCTCAGCTCGGTGGGCATCCAGATCGGTGGCATCGGGGCGCTCGCGCCCGATCGCAAGCACGACCTCGCCCGGCTCGGGTTCCGGGCCATGATCGCGGGGACCCTCGCGAACTTCCTGTCCGCCACGCTGGCCGGAATCCTGTTGTGACGGCAGGAGAACGGACGTTGGGCGTGGGGCGTGGGGCGATCGAGAGCGCCGCCAACGCCGTTTCTCGCGGCCTGGGTTCGCTCAAGCCGCGCGTGGCCATCGTGCTGGGCTCGGGGCTCGGATTCCTCGCGGACGAGGTCGGGCGGGCGACCCGCATGCCGTACAAGGATATCCCCGGATTCCCCGAGCCCGGAGTCGCCGGGCACAAAGGGGAGCTCGTGGCCGGCACGCTCGACGGCGTGGCGGTCGTGGTGCAGAGCGGTCGCTTTCATCTCTATGAGGGGCATCCGCCGGAAGTGGCCGCGCTCCCGGCGCGCGTGTTCCACGCGCTCGGCGTCGCGACGCTGATCCTCACCAACGCCGCGGGCGGGATCCGGCCGACGTTCCGCCCGGGCACGCTGATGCTGATCGCCGACCACATCAATCTGATGTGGAAGAACCCGCTCATCGGACCGGTGGCGCCCGGTGACGCGCGCTTTCCCGACATGAGCGACCCGTACGACGGCGGTTTGCGCAAGATCGCCCGCGCAGTCGCGCGGGACGCCAGGATCCCGCTCGAGGAAGGCGTGTACGCGGGTCTGCTCGGTCCCTCCTACGAGACGCCGGCCGAGGTCCGGATGCTGCAGCGGATCGGTGCGGACGCCGTGGGGATGTCCACGGTCCCCGAAGTGATCGCGGCGCGCGCGCGCGGCATGCGCTGCCTCGGGTTCTCGACCATCACGAACCTGGCAGCTGGCTTATCGGCGCAGCCGCTCTCGCACGCCGAGGTCCTGGAGGTCGGGACGCGGGTGGCCGGGCAGCTCGGCTCGCTGATCAAGGGCGTGCTGCGGGAGCTCCGCTAGAGGCCGTCCGCGGGAGGTCGGGGCGGGGCGGGGACGAAGTGATTGAGCGGCCCGTGCCCCTTGCCGAGTCCCGGTGCCGCGGCCAGCGCTCGCGCCACGAAGTCGAGTCCATCGGCCACCGCCTGCTCGAGCGGCCGGCCGTGCGCGAGCCCCGCCGCGATCGCGGCCGAGAGCGTGCACCCGGTGCCGTGGGTGGAGGTGGTGTCGAGCCGGGGGCGGGCGAAGCGCCGCACGGCGCCGTCCCGCACCAGGACGTCGACGACTTCGTCTCCCGGCAGGTGGCCGCCTTTCACGAGCGCGGCCTGCGCTCCGAGCGCGAGCAGGGCGCGGCCGGCGCGCTCCATCGCCGCGGGGTCGCGCACCGGCTCGCCCACGAGGATGCCCGCTTCGTCGAGGTTGGGCGTGACGAGCGTGGCGAGCGGCACGAGGCGCCGGACGATGAGCTGCTCGGCGTCGCGGTGCAGCAGCCGGTCGCCGGATGTCGCCACCATCACGGGATCGAGGACGTAGTTGCGCAACCGCCACCGGGCGATGCCGTCCGCGACGGCTGCGACGAGCTCCGCCGACCCGAGCATCCCCGACTTCACGGCCTGTGGGGGCAGGTCGTCGGCGAGCGCGTCGAGCTGCTGCGTCACGAGCGTCGCCGGGAGCGGCTCCCACGCACGCACGCCGACGGTGTTTTGCGCCGTCACCGCCGTGATGACGCTCGTGCCGAAGACGCCGAACTGGTGGAACGTCTTGAGATCGGCCTGGACCCCCGCGCCGCCGCCCGAATCGGAGCCCGCGATGGTGAGGGCGATCTTCACGTCGGCCCTGCGGGGTTGCCGAGCTGCAGCTCTTCTTGTACCGTGACGGCGCGTCCGGCTAAGGCGGTGAGGCCGAGGGTGGGCATGGCCAGTAATCTGCAGTCGACCGTGCGGGATCTCCAACGCCGCAAGGCGCGCGGCCGGCGCGGCCTCGCGCTGATGGAAGGCGTGCGGTTGGTCGAGGACGCCCTCGCGGCGGGCCTGCGGTTCCGTGGAGCCGTCGTCGCGCCCGACCTCGAGCGGACGGCGCGCGGCACGGCGCTCGTCGCCGAGCTGGGGCGGCATGCCGTGCCGGTGGAGCAGGCTACGGCGCGCGTGTTCGCGTCGCTCGCCGACACCGAGACGCCGCAGGGGATCATCGCGGTGGTCGAGCCGCGGGCGTGGACGCTCGCCGACATCGCCTGGAGCGGGGGGGGCGGGGGCGGGGCCGGGGCCGCGCTGGTGATCGACGCGGTGCAGGACCCGGGGAATGTGGGCACGTTGATCCGCACGGCGCACGCTCTGGGCGCCGCGGGCACGATCGCGCTGCGCGGCACGGCCGACCCGTTGAGCCCCAAGGCGCTGCGGGCCGCGATGGGGGCGACGTTCCGCCATCCGGTCGTCCCGCTCGACGACCCCCGGTTCATCGCCTGGACGCGCCAGCACGGCGTCACCCTGTGGGCGGCCGCGGCGGACGGCATTCCCCTGCACCGTGCCCTACCGCTCGCGGGGGCCGGGAAGGGGGAAGCGGGAAGGGCGGATGAAGGCCCGATCGCGGTGATCGTGGGTAATGAAGGGGCGGGCATCCGCCCGCAGCTCAACGCCGTCGCCGCGAAGCGGGTGGCGATTCCGCTCGCGCACGGCGCGGAGTCGCTCAACGTCGCCGTCGCGGCGGGGATCCTCCTGTACGAGGTGCTGCGTGGCCGCTGACCCGATCCTGGTGTTCGCCGCTGGAGTCCTGGGACTGTGTCTTGGCAGCTTCCTCAATGTGTGCATCGTACGGCTGCCGAACGAGTCTCCCAAGGCCCGATCGCTGTTCCGCCCCCCATCGTCCTGCCCGAAGTGCAAGCACCGCATCGCATGGCGGGACAACATCCCCCTGGTCTCCTGGCTGGTGCTTCGTGGCAAGTGTCGCTCGTGTGGGACGGCTATTTCGCGGCAATATCCGATCGTGGAAGCGGTCGTGGCCCTCTTGTGGATCGCCGCCGTGCTGGCCTACGGACCGGGTGCGCAGGCCGTGCGGGCCGGTGTCCTCGGCACCGTCCTGCTCGGGATCGCGATCATCGATCTTCGTCACAAGGTGATTCCCGACGAGTTGAACTACGGTGGGCTCGTGCTCGGCCTCGCGTTGTCGCTCGCGGGGGGGCACGGCGGCTTGATAGGAGCCGTGCTCGGGGCGGCGGTGGGGTGGGGGGTGTTGTGGGTCGTGCGGGTCGTGGGGGCGTGGGTCCTCAAGCAGGAAGCGATGGGTTGGGGAGACATCAAGATGATGGCCATGGTCGGGGCCTTCGTGGGATGGCGGAACGTGCTGCTCACCGTGTTCCTCGGTGCGATCGTGGGGACCGTGTTCTATCTACCGCTTCTGGTCGCCGACCTGCGGCGGATGCGGAGACATGAGCTACCGTTCGGGGTATTCCTGGCGGTGGGAGCCGCGATCACCTTCGTGGCCGGCGACGGCCTCATCTCCTGGTACCTGCAGTTCGTGCGGGGCGGTTGACCGGATGGGCGACCCTTTTGAAGGACTATTCGACTCGGGGCGCGTGCTCGAGCGCATGGGCGTGGAGCTCACGGCCCAGGCGCGGCGGGGCGACCTCGAGCCGGTGCGCTGCCGCGACGCCGAGATCGCCCGCGTGGTCGACATCCTGCTGCGACACAACAAGAACAACCCCGCCCTCATCGGCAAGGCGGGCGTCGGCAAGACGGCGATCGTGGAAGGCCTGGCCCAGCGGATCGCGGCCAGCGATGTCCCGCCCGCGCTCAAGGACACTCGCGTCGTCGCGCTCGACCATGTGGCGCTGCTCGCCGGCACGGCGTTCCGCGGGCAATACGAGGAGCGGATCCGGCGCCTGGTGCGCGAGCTGGCGGCCGACCCGGACATGATCCTGTTCGTGGACGAGCTGCACAACCTCATCGGGCAGGGCACCGCCCTCGGCGCGGCGATGGATGCGGCCAACATGCTCAAGCCGGCGCTGGTGCGGGGGGACATCCGGGTGATCGGGGCCACGACGGGCGGCGAGTACGACAAGTGGATTCGGGGTGACCCGGCGCTGGAGCGTCGCTTCCAGCCCGTCACGGTCGAGGAGCTGGACGAGATCCAGACGTGGGAGGTGCTCGTCGCCCGGCGGCCGCGCCTCGAGCGCCATCACGCCGTGGCCATCACCGACGATGCCCTCAAGGCGGCGATCGTGCTGACGGACCGCTTCGTGCCGGAGCGCGCGCGGCCGGACAAGGCGATCGACGTCCTGGACGAAGCGTGCGCCCACGCGCAGGCGACGGCCCGGGTGTCGCCCGAGCTCGACCGCCTGATCCGGGAGCGCCGCAAGGTGGACGCGATGATCCGGCGCGGCCTCACGCACGAGGCGGCGGCCCCGACGCCGCCCGAGGACCTGCTGGTCGAGGTGTTCCCCATCCTCGAGCGCATCGGTGAAGAGATTGAGAAGATGCTGGGCGGACCGCGACGGGCCGAGACGGACAGGGGCGGACAGGGTGAGCATGCGGCCGTAGGGGCCGGCCAGCCCCAGTCCGCCTCTGTCCGCCCCAGTCCGTCCCTGTCCGACCGTAGAAACGAGCTCGACCGCCTGCTGCGCGAAGAACTCGAGCGGCAGGGCATCGTCGTCACCGGCAAGGACATCGCCCGGGTCGTCAGCACCGCCGTCGGGAAGGGACTGGAGTGGGCGGGATGACCGGGTGGCGCCTCGTGGCGCTCCTCGCCGCGGGCGTGGCCTGCCAGGAGCGGGCGCGGGAAGTCCGGAGCGAGGCGGAGCTCAAGCAGGCAGTGGATCAGATGATGCCGGCGGTCGAGCGGGCCACCGGGCTCAAGTTCCGGCGCCATCCGCTCGTGTTGCGCCGCACCCGCACCCAGGTGCGCGACTACGTCATCCACAAGTTCGACAGCGACCTCCCGCCCGCCGAGCTCGCCGGCGCCCAGGCCGCCTACCGGCTGTTCGGCCTCATCCCGGATACGCTCGACCTGCGGCGCACGATGGTGGACCTCTTGACCGAGCAGATCGCCGGTTATTTCGATCCCGACTCGAACGCGCTCTATCTCCCCGCCGACATCGATCCCGTGCAGGTCCGGTTGATCATCTCGCACGAGCTGGTGCACGCGCTCCAGGACCAGTACCTCGACCTCGACTCCCTCATCCAGCTCAAGCGGCAGAACGACCGCCGCACGGCGGCGCAGTCCGTGCTTGAGGGTCAGGCGACGCTGTCGCAGATCCTTGTCTTGATGCCGGAGCAGAAGCTCGAGAGCCTCCCGGATTTCTGGCAGCTACGGCGCGCGCTCGGCCAGCAGCAGGAGCAGATGAAGATCTTCGCGCAGGCGCCGCTGTGGCTGCGCGAGAGCCTGCTCTTCCCCTATCTCGGCGGAGCCGAGTTCGTGCGCTGGTTCGAGCGGGAGCACCCGGGCGAGCAGCCCTACGGCAGGCGCATGCCGGTCTCGACCGAGCAAATCCTGCACCCGTCCCGATACGCGAAGGGGGACGCACCCACCGAGCTGGCGTTCGCGAGGCCGCCGTCCGACACGGTGCGCTACGAGGACGACCTCGGCGAGTTCGAGACTCGGCTGCTCTTGACCCAGTTCCTGGGGGACGAGACGGAGGCGGGGCTGCTGGCCAGCGGCTGGGGTGGAGACCGCTATCAGGTGCTCGGGCGCGCGGCCGACGTCCTGGTGTGGTACACGGTGTGGGATGACCGGGTCGCGGCCGACCGGTTCGCGAAGGGGCTAGAGCGGGCGTGGCGCAGGCGGACGGCCCCCAAAGGACTCCCCGACGGCAGGCGGTCGGAAATCAAGCGGCTGGTGATCGGCGGCCGGCCGGCGGTGCGGTTGGTGGATGCGCCGGCGGGGTGGCGCGGGTGGAACAGCCTGCCGCAGGTGGCGGTTACGGCCAGAAGCGAGTGATCGCGTAGATCGCCAGGCCGACGAGGCCGCCCACGATCGTCCCGTTGATCCGCACGAACTGCAGGTCCCGTCCCACCGCCAGCTCGAACCGGCGCGACGTCGCCTCGGGGTCCCAGCCGGCCACCGTGTGCGCGATCAAATCGCCGATCTCGTGCCGGTACTTCTCCACCACCGACGCCGTGAGGTCGATGACGAGGTCGTCCATCTCGGCGAGCAAGCTGGGGTTGGCGAGCAGCGCCTTGCCGAACTCGCTGAGGCCGCGCTCGAGCGGCCCGGGCGCGGCGGCGTCTGCCCGCGTCGCGTAGCTCACGATGGCGTGCCGGATGGTTTCCCACAGCCGCGCCGACAGCTCGGTGACCGACGCGTCAGCCAGCCATTCCTCCTTCATCGCCTCCGCCCGGGCGATGACCTCCGGCGAGTGCTGCAGGCGCTCGATGAAATCCCGAACGGCGTCGTCGAACGCCGCGCGCAAAGGGTGCGTGGGATCGGTGCCCATGTCGCGCAGCAGGCGCTCGACGGCATCGATGATCCGCCGGTAGATCTCGTCGTCCACGACGCCCGGCACCCACCAGGGGCTCTCCGCCCGTACCCGCTCCCGGATCAGCTCGCGGTTGTCGAGGACGGCTTCGGCGGCGAACCGCGCGGCCACGTTCAGCAGCTCCTCCTGGCGGTTGCCCGCGAGCACCACCGCGAGAGTCTTGCCGAGTGCCGGCGCCACTCGCGTTGCGCGGAGCCGGGCGCTCACCACCTGGCGCACGAGCGCCTGCACGTCTTCGTCGGGCAGCGTTTCGAGCGTCTTCGCGAGCCCGCTCGCGACCTGCCGCGCGATGCGGCGGCTGTTTTCGGGATCGGCGAGCCAGCGGGCGGCGCGATCGGCGGGGTGGACCGCCCGGAGATTCGCGGCGATCACGTCGCGAGACAGGAAGTGATTCTGGACGAAGTTGCCGAGGATGCGGCCGATCCGCTCCTTCCGCGTGGCGACGATCGCGGTGTGCGGGATCGGCAGGCCGAGGGGGTGCCGGAACAGCGCCGTGACGGCGAACCAGTCGGCGAGCCCCCCCACGAGAGACGCCTCGGCCGTCGCTCGCACCCAGCCGAGCCAGGGATACTGCGCCTCAAAGATGCGGGCGGCCACGAACACGACGACCGCGAGCGCCAGGAGACCCGTCGCCCGCCGCTTCATGGCGTCGAGCTGGGCTTGCCGCGAGGCGTCGTCGGGCCGCGACCAGGCGGGGCTCACGGCGGCGACCCCACCCCCGCCGGCCGGCGCCGGAGAGGAAGTGGGGTGAGCCGGTGGCGCGCTGGTTTGCTGTCCCATACAGGCAATGTAACCCCCACTGTGATTCGGGCGACTCGCTAACTACTTTTGTGGGCTTATCTTTGGCGGCGCGCTCGGCACGTGCACGGGCTTCTTCCAACGGCTGTAAGGACACGACGCATGGCGACTCGCATCAGACTGCGGCGCGTGGGACGCAAGGGACAGGCTTATTTCCGGATCGTGGTGGCGGACTCGCGCTCGCCCCGGGACGGGCGCTTTGTCGCGACCCTCGGTCACTACAATCCACGCGCCAAGCCGGCGCTGATCCAAGTGGATCGCGACAAGGCGCTGGCGTGGATGGCGAAGGGGGCGATGCCCACCGATACCGTCCGCTCCCTGCTGAAGCAGGTCGGAGTGCTCGGCAAACGCCCCGCATAGTCGGGCGGTTGCGCAAGCCGCACGGCGAGCAAGGGGAGGTGGCGGTGCAGCCCCTCGTCCAGAATCCGGGCGCCGTGTTCGCCCCGCAGGCCCGCCTGTACGTGGTGGACGAGGACCGGCGCGTGATCGCGGGGCCGCTCACCGTGGCGCGGCGGCGGTCCTATCACCGTGAGTGGCTGCTCGGGCTTGCAGGAGTGACGCGGGAGGCGGCGGAGGCCTGGCGCGGCCTGTGGGTGGCCGTGGAAGGCGACGATGCTGACGATTAACGTCGTGACGCTGTTTCCGGAGATGTTCGGCGGGGCGCTGGGCGTGAGCATCCTCGGGCGAGCGGCGCAGCTGGGGCACGCGCGCTACCGGGTCGTGCAGCTGCGCGACTACACGCACGACAGGCACCGCACCGTGGACGACTCCCCTTACGGCGGCGGGGCGGGGATGGTCCTCAAGCCGGAGCCGTTCTTCGAGGCGGTGGACGACCTGCGCGCCGGGCCGCCCATCGTGCTGCTCTCGGCGCGCGGCCGCGCGTTCACGCACCAGGACGCGGTGCGGTTCTCAGTGGGCAGGGAGCTCACGCTCCTGTGCGGCCATTACAAGGACGTGGACCAGCGGGTGGCGGACGGGCTGGGCGCGGAGGAGCTGTCGCTCGGCGACTTTGTGCTCTCGGGCGGAGAGCCGGCGGCGCTGTGCGTCATCGACGCCGTGGTGCGGCTGCTCCCGGGGGCCCTGGGCGACCACGAGTCGGCCGCGACGGACTCGCACTACGACGGAGTGCTGTCGCCGCCGAGCTACACGCGGCCGCCCAGCTATCGCGGATTGGATGTCCCGGCGGTATTGTTGAGCGGCGATCACGACAAGATTGCGGAGTGGCGCGCGGCGGAAGTCGAGCGCATCACGCGCGAGCGGCGGCCCGATCTGTGGGCGAAACGGCTGGAAGAATAGCGCGCAGCACCCGGCCCACGGACGCATAGAGGGATTGAGGGAACAGGCTATGGATCGATTGAGGGCGGTCGAGCGGGAAGGGTTGCGGACGGACCTCCCCGCGTTCGACCCGGGCGACACGGTGCGGGTCATGGTGCGCGTGCGCGAGGGTGACAAGGAGCGGCTGCAGGCGTTCGAGGGCGTGTGTATCGCCCGCCGCGGCGCCGGCATCAACGCGACCTTCACCGTGCGGAAGATCTCGGCGGGCGTCGGGGTGGAGCGCATCTTCCCGCTGCACGCGCCGTCGATTGCGGGGATCGAGCTGATGCGCAAAGGGCGCGTACGGCGTGCCAAGCTCTACTTCCTGCGACGCCTCGCGGGCAAATCGGCGCGCATCCGCGAAAAGCGCGCCGCAGTGGTCCCCGAGACGGGGCAGCCGGAAGCGTGAGTCCCCGCCGCCCCTCGCTCGAGCGCGAAGCCGCGCTCTGGCGCGAGGGGCGGGGACTCGTCGCCGGCGTCGACGAGGCAGGCCGCGGTCCCCTGGCTGGTCCGGTGGTGGCCGCGGCCGTCGTGTTTCCGGCGTTCGCCAAGCCGATCCGCGGCCTGCGGGACTCGAAGCTCCTGTCCGCCGCCGCGCGCGAGCGGCTCGCCGCGCTGGTGCGCGTGCGCGCCCTCGCGGTCGCCGTCGGTGCCGCGAGCGTGCGCGAAATCGACCGCTTCAACATCCGCCGCGCCGCTGTGCTCGCGATGCGCCGCGCGCTCGCCCGCCTCGCCGTCCGCCCCGACGTGGTCCTGGTGGACGGCCTGCCCTGCCCGGAGCTCGGCTGCCCCCACCAGGCGATCGTGGACGGCGACGCCCGCTGCCACTCGATCGCCGCCGCCTCGGTGATCGCGAAAACGGTGCGCGACCGCCTGATGGGCCTGCTCGGAGGCCGTCACCCCGCCTACGCCTGGGCCAGCAACAAGGGCTACGGCACCCCGCAGCATCTCGCGGCCCTCGCCGCGCTCGGCTTCACGGCGCATCACCGCCGCAGCTTCAGTCCGGTGGTTCAACTGGAACTGATAGGACGGTAGAAGACGGTAGAAGACGGCAGTCCTCTACCGCCCTCTACCGTCCTCTACCGCCCTTTTCAACCCCCGCCGAAACTCATCCAGGGGGCGAGTGTTGAGGACGTCCCCCGCCTCGAGTCCCGCCCGCCGCGCCAGGTCCACGGCGTAGCGCATGAACGCGAGATGCCCGGGTTGGTGGCTGTCGGTGGAGAGGGCGAAGCGCACCCCGTGCCCCTTCGCCGCGGCGGCGAGCGTGTCCGGCAGATCCATGCGCTCCGGGTTGCCGTTCAGCTCGAGCAGGCACCCGGCCGCGGCCGCGGCGCGGCACAGGGCGTCGAAGTCGAGCGGGTAAGGCTCCCGCTTCCCGAGCAGGCGCCCCGTGGGGTGGCCGATCGCATCCACCCAGCGGTGCTCCGCGGCGCCCACCAACCGTTCGGTCAGCTGCCGCTCCGTCTGGTTCAACCCGTAGTGCATCGTTGCCACCACGTAGTCCGCTTCGGCGAGCACGTCGTCGGGGAGGTCGAGCGTTCCGTCCTCGAGGATGTCGAGCTCCACGCTCTTCAGGATCGTGAGCCCGCGGTTCGCGGCGTTCCACTCGTCGATCTCCTTCCACTGCTCGCGCAGCCGGCTGGGATCGAGGCCACGCGCCATCGTGACGCGTTTGGAGTGGTCCGTGATGGCGATGTAGGCGTAGCCGCGCCCTCGCGCCGCCTCCGCCATGACCCGAAACGTCGCCTGGCCGTCGCTCGCGGTCGTGTGCATCTGGAGATCGCCGCGAATCGCGTCCACTGACACCAGCGCGGGGAGCCGGTGCTCGCGCGCGAGGGCGATTTCGCCGCGCGCCTCGCGCAGCTCCGGGGGGATCCAATCGAGGCCGAGCGCGCGGTAAATGTCCGCCTCGGTCGCCGCCGCCACCCGGCGTTCGCCGCGGTACAGCCCGTATTCGTTGAGCTTGAGCCCTTTCTCCTGTGCCAGCTGCCGCAACGCGACGTTGTGCGCCTTCGAGCCGGTGAAGTACAACAAGGCGGCGCCGTAGGCGTCCGGCTCCACGGCCCGCAGGTCCACCTGGAGCCCGCCCCGCAGCCGGACCGTCGCGCGCGTCGGGCCCTGGGCCAGCACCGCGGCGACGTCCGGGTAGGCGGCGAAGCGGCTCATTACGGCCGTGCCATCCGCGCACGTGGCCAGGACGTCCAGATCGCCGACCGTCTCGCGGCGCCGCCGGTAGCTCCCCGCGACTTCGAGGTCGCGGATGCCCCCGCCCGCCTTCAGATAGGCCACGAGCGCCGTGGCCTGGGCCTCCGCTTCGTCGAGCAGCAGCCGCCGCTCGACCCGCTCGGCCTGGGCGAGCCCGGCCCGGATCTTTTCCACCATCTTGGGACCGAAGCCCTTCAGCTCTTCGACCTTGCCAGCCTCGACCGCCTCCGCCAGATCGGCGGCAGAAGTCACGTGCAGTTTGTCATGCAGCTCTTTGACCCGCTTGGGGCCGAGGCCCGGGATGCGCAGCAGGTCGAGCAGGCCGGGGGGCAGCTGGGCGGCGAGCTCCCTGCGAAGCGGCAGCTCTCCCGTGGTCACGATCGCCGTGATCTTCTCGGCCAGGTCGTCCCCGATGCCCGCGATCTCCGTCAGATCGTGTGTGCCCGAGCGCACGACCTCGGCCAGGGGCTCCGGGTAGTCCCGCACGATCCGCGCCGCGTTGCGATAGGCCCGCACTCGGAACGGGTTGGCACCCTGGATCTCCAGGAGATCGGCGACCTCGTCGAACAGGCGGGCGATGTCGGGATTTTGCATGGCGGTAATGGGCGGTAATAGGCGGTAACGAGCGGTACGGTGTCCAGGCCCGCCCGTTACCGGCCGTTCCCGCGCTTTTTCCCGAAGGTTACCGCCTGCTTGCGCCTCTCCCGTTCGGGTGCTAATTCTGGCACGCCCTTGTAACCCCCTGCCGGTGTCGAGACGCGTAGTGCGTTGCAGGACCTCTTCCGTCACTCGCAAGCGAGGGAGGCTCGTGTGAAGGCGACCAGTCTCGTGCTGTGCGCGTTCCTGTGCGTGCCGGCGATGCTGTTGGGGCAAGGCGTGACCACGGCGGCGATGAGCGGCACCGTGAGTGACCAGGACGGAGCCCCATTGCCCGAAGCGAACGTCGTTGCCGTGCACGTTCCGAGCAGCACGGCGTACCGGGCCGTCGCCCGGGCGGGCGGGGCGTACAACATCCCCAACATGAGAGTCGGCGGCCCGTATCGGGTCACCGCCAGCCGCATCGGCTACAAGGCCCACACCGAAGAGAATCTGTTCCTCAGTCTAGGGCAGGATCTCAAGGTCGATTTCCGCCTTCAGGGCCAGGCGATCCAGTTGGAGGCGGTCGAGGCGGCGGCACAGAAGGATGAGGTGCTCAACGCGGGGCGCACCGGTGCCGCCACGTTCATCGATCCCCAGAAGGTGGCCTTGCTGCCGTCGGTCAAGCGCAGCACGCGCGACCTGATTCGGATCGATCCGCGGAGTGATGGCAACTACAGCTTCGCGGGGAGAAACTGGCTGTACAACAACATCTCCGTGGACGGCTCGTACTTCAACAACCCCTTCGGGCTGGACGATCCGGCGCCGGGCGGGCAGACCGCCGCCGAGCCGGTGCCCTATGATGCGGTCGAGCAGGTGCAGGTCTCGGTGGCGCCGTTCGACGTGCGCCAGGGCGGGTTCACCGGCGCCAACGTGAATACCGTGACGAAGAGCGGCACCAACGAATTTCACGGCTCGGCTTACACGTTCGGGCGCAACGAGAACCTGCTCGGCAACACGGTGCGCGGCTCCCAGATCGTTGCCACCCCGAGCCTGAGTTACCTCCAAGCGGGTGCGTCGTTCAGCGGACCGCTCTCCCGCGACAAGCTGTTCTTCTTCGTGAACGGGGAGATCGAGCGGACCGACAACCCCGGGTCGGACTTCGTGGCCTGCACCACCACATGCACCGGGACATTGCCGCTCGGGGTTTCGCGCGTGAGCGCCGACACCCTGGACAAGATCCGCAGCCTGATGATCTCCGACTACGGGTACGACCCCGGGCCGTATCAGGGATACCTCCACCACACCGACAACGACAAGCTCATCGCCAAGCTCGACTGGAACGTCAACCCGAGCAACACCCTGACGCTCCGCTGGGACTACCTCAAGGCGAAGCGCGATCTGCCGCCGCACCCCTTCGTGCTGAGCTTCAACAACACGGGCCGGGGGCCGAACGCAACCAGCCTGCCGTTCTACAACTCGGGCTACGCGATCAACAACCATTTGAACTCGTTCGCGCTGGAGCTGAACAGCCGCTCGCGTGGCTTCGCGAACCGCTTCTTCGCGAGCTACAACCGGTTCCGGGACTTCCGCCAGCCCTTCAGCAAGCCGTTCCCGACGATCGAGGTCGGCGATAATAGCGTCACCTACACGACGATCGGCCACGAGCCGTTCTCGATCCACAACATCCTGGATCAGGATGTGTGGCAGCTCACGAACAACTTCAGCCTGTTCCGGGGGAAGCATGTCCTCACGGTCGGCGCGAACTTCGAGGCGTTCTCGTTCTTCAACTCGTTCAACATCTTCCGCTACGGCGTGTTCTTCTTCCCGGCTCCTCCTGTGAGCTTCGGGAGTACGTTCTCGTCGCTGGGCGACTTCATGTCCCGCATCGACCCGACCAACCCCGGCTATACCCCGCTCGACTTCAACAGCTATGTCACCCCGGCGTTGGGGACTCCGTACAAGGGCGAGGACATTTCCATCGGGCAGCTGGGCGTCTACCTCCAGGATGAGTATCCGGCGTCGGAGCGGCTCAACCTCACGTACGGGCTGCGGGTCGATTTCCCGCTCTACTTCACCAGTCCCGTGGACAACCCGTACTCGCGCGGGCTGCCGGCGCTGGACCAATTCCGAGATCCGGCAATCGTGGATCAGAGCAAGCTGCCGGGTGCGACCCCCCTGTGGTCGCCGCGCATCGGCTTCAACTGGAATGTCTCGGGCGATCGCCGCACCCAGGTGCGGGGCGGCAGCGGGATCTTCACGGGCCGCATCCCGTTCGTGTGGTACGGCAACGTGATCTCCAACCCGGGCGCCAATCCGAACCTGTATAATCCTTTCACGCAGACCGGACCAGTGCGGCCCACCGGGTCCAGTGCAGACTCGTCCATCCTGCAGCAGTCATTCGACGTCAACGCCATGGCCCAGAACTTCAAGTGGCCGCAGGTGTGGACCAGCGACTTGGCCATCGATCATCAGCTGCCGTGGGGCCTGCTCGGGACCCTCGAGCTCGTGTATGCGAAGGACCTCAACGCGATCGTCATGCGGAACGCCGATCTCAAGCCGCTCCAGGGAAGACTCGCCACGCCCGACGGCCGGCCGTTCTTCGGCGGTTGCGTGTTTACCACCGCGGGCGATTGTCCATTCGGCGGCGGTCCCAGCAGCAGCGAGCTCACCCCCGATGGTGCAGGCATCTACGTGCTCGACAACACGAGCAAGGGGCATTCCATCAACGTCACCGCCCAGCTGCGCAAGATCTTCGCGTCCGGCTTGTCGGCGAGCCTCGGGTACAGCTTCACCGACGCCCGCAACGCCCTGAAGTCCACGGAGATCGCGAGCGTGCTGTGGCAGAACGAGCCTGTGAAGGGCGATCCCAACAACCCGGAGCTGGCCCCCTCCGAGTTCGGGCAGCGGCACCGCATCATTGGATCGGCCACGTACAGCAAGGCGTGGTCGCCGACCTTCAAGACGCACATCGGGGCGTTCGTGGAGGTCGCCGAGGGGAACAGCTTCGCGGGCGCGGGGGGCAACCGTTATTCGTTCCTCTATTCCGGCGACGTGAACGGCGACGGCCAGGGCGGGAACGACCTGATCTACATTCCCCGGACCCAGAGCGAGATCGAGTTCGATACCTGCGCGAGCGGCTGCGGCAGCAACACCACGCCCCAGCAGCAGTGGGACGCGCTCAACGCCTTCATCGCCCAGGACGGCTACCTCGGCTCGCACCGCGGGCAGATCGCCGAGCGGTTCGGCGAGTCGAACCCGTGGTACAGCAATGTCGATCTCCGGATTCTGCAGGACTTCACGGTGGGCGGCGAGACGCGCCACACGTTCCAGCTGAGTGTGGACATCCTGAACTTCCTGAACATGCTGAATTCGTCATGGGGGGTGCGGAAAGTGGCGAGCGCCGCCGCCACGTCGCCGCTCAAGCTGGTGCGGTTCGATACGACCAACCCCGCCGCGCCGGTACCGGTGTTCAACTTCACCGGACCCGCGACGACGTTCATCGACGACCCGAGCCTGTTGTCGCGCTGGCGGATGCAGATTGGACTGCGGTACATCTTCAACTGAAGGGCGGTAGGGGCGGCAAGGGCGGTAACAGGCGGTAATGGGCGGTAGGGATTCCCGCCTGTTACCGCCTTCTACCGCCCGTTCCCGCTGTCAGCTCCGCTCCAGCAACACCGTCCCCGACATGCGGCGCATCTCTTCGCGCTTGGCGCGCGGGTAGAAGCGCCCGATGAAGTTCCACAGCCACGCGAGCGGCACGGTGCGCTTGAGCCGCAGCGACTCGTCCCACGTCGACCGGAACTCCGCCTCGCGCCAGCCGTGCGCCGTGAAGAAGCGCGTCCCCTCAGCGGGCGCGAAGCGGAACGGCGCGTTCCCGGCCGCCAGGGTGCGCCCCCACGTCTTGGCCATCATCTGCAGCAGGCGGGGAGACGCGAGGTCGATCAGCCACCAGCGGAGCGCCGTATGGGCGTGCAGGTCATCCGCCAGCCCGCCCACGTCCTCGGCGGCGAGGTAGATGAGCAACCCCTCGGTCACCACGAGCACTTGCCGGCCAGCGACCGCGATCTGGGCGAACAGCGCGCGCCGTCGGGCCCGGTCGGCGAGGTCGACCGCGGCGTACTCGAGGGCGCAGCGCGGCCGCTCACCCGCCATCTGCTGCTTCTTGTAGGCGATCATGTCGGGCAGGTCCACGTCGATCCAGCGCAGCGCCGGCGACAGCGGCAGCCGCCAGGGACGCGCGTCGAGGCCCGCGGCGAGGTTGAGCACCGTCCCGACGCCGTCCCGCTCGATGGCCTGCAGGATCAGCTCGTCGAACAGGCACGTGCGGACCACCATCGGCCAAGCCCAGGTGCGGGCCTTCGGCATCGTCCGCACGATCGCCTCGCCTTGCGGGCCCGCGAGGCGCCGCGCGTAGGGGTCGTGGAACAAGGCGTCCGGCCGGTCGGACTCCCACGCGCGGTACATCGCCACCCAGCGGGCGGTGTCGGAGACGTGCGTGATCGGGGTGTCGGCGCTCACGGGTGCGACCCTCGGGGACATGCGGCGGTAGAAAGCTAGGCCCGCGCCCGCGCTGGTCAACCGCGCTTGTGCGGCGCTTCGCGACGCGCGAACTTTCGCCCGTCCGACCCGGTAGCTCAGTTGGTAGAGCAGCGGACTTTTAATCCGCAGGCCGCGGGTTCGATTCCCGCCCGGGTCACGTGCCCACCCTATCGCATCCGCGCACACTTTTGTCGCAGGTTCGAGGCGATTCGCCCCGACGCCCGACGCCTCGGAGGGCCGCGGCTAAGGCACGGGCCTTGCCCAAGAGCAGGAGCGAGCGTCACGGGGAGTGGGCTGGGAGTTTGCCATCGCGGGTTTGCGCCCGACTCGCTGCTCTTCAGAGTGAGAGAACCACGGGCCCCGGATGGTTTTTGCCCACTCCCCGTGACCAGCCGCTTCCGGTCCCGGGCAATAACACCGTTGCATTCGTACGTAGCCGAGCCGTCACCCCTCCGCGTATTATATTCGCTCGACCATGCCACCCACCATCTGGATCGACGGACAGTACCGCGACGGCGCGAGCGCCACGGTCTCGGTCTACGACCACGGGCTCTTGTACGGCGACGGCGTGTTCGAAGGCATCCGCGCCTACAAGCGCCGCGTGTTCCGTCTGCAGCAGCACCTCGACCGCCTCTATGCCTCGGCCAAGGGCATCTGGCTCGAGATCCCGATGGCCAAGGACGCGATGGGCCGCCTCGTCGAGGAGGCGGTGCGGAAGAGCGGCCTCGAGGACGCCTACATCCGCCTCGTCGTCACGCGCGGCGCCGGCGACCTGGGGCTCGATCCGCGCAAGTGCCCCAAGCCGTCCATCATCCTCATCGTGGACGAGATCCATTTGTGGCCCGCCGACCGCTACGACAAGGGGCTCACCGCCCTCACCGCCGCGACGCCGATCGGGCACCGCGAGAGCCTCTCGCCGCGCATCAAGTCGCTCAATTACCTCGCGCACATCCTCGCCAAGGTCGAGGGGATCGCGGCGGGCGTGGACGAGGTGCTCATGCTCGATCCCGGCGGGTACGTGGCGGAGGCGAGCGGGATGAACCTCTTCGTCGTGATGAACGGCACCATCAGGACCCCCCCCGCCTACATCGGGATCCTCAAGGGCATCACGCGCGACGCGGTCATCGAGCTGGCCCGCGACGCGAACTACGCCGTCGAGGAGCTGCCCCTCAACCGCTACGACCTCTACACCGCGGACGAGGTCTTCCTCACCGGCACCGCCGCCGAAATCGTGGGCGTGTCCAAGCTGGATGCCCGCACGATCGGCAAGGGCGTGCCGGGCCCCGTCACCCGAGATCTGTCGAAACGGTTCAAGGCGTTAGTCACGCAGCGTGACTGACTATTCGCACGACATCATTGTCGTCGGCGGCGGCACGGCGGGCCTCGTCACGGCCGCCGGGGCGGCGGCGCTGGGCGCGAAGGCCGTCTTGGTCGAGCGCGACGCGCTGGGCGGCGACTGCCTGTGGACCGGGTGCGTGCCCTCGAAGGCCCTGATCGCGTACGCGAGAAGACAGGGGGATTGGGGACGCGGGACGGGGGGAGGGTCCCCGCACGCCCCGTCCCCCGTCCCACGTCCCTCGTCCCCCTGGCCGGATGCCGTCTCCTGGATGCGGTCCGCCCGGGACCGCGTCGCGCGGCACGACGACCCCGAGCGCTTCCGGGCGATGGGCGTGGATGTGCTGCTCTCCCCCGCGCGGCTCGCCGGGCCCGAGCGGGTCGAGGTGGACGGCCGCACCCTGCGCGCCAAGCGCATCGTGCTGGCGCTGGGCTCCGTGCCGGCAGCGCCTCCCGTCCCGGGGCTCGCGGAGGCCGGTTTCCTCACCCACGTCACGGCGCTCGACCAGCCGGCGCTGCCGCCCCGCATCGCCATGCTCGGCGGCGGGCCCGTGGGGCTGGAGTTCGCCCAGACCTACGCGCGCCTGGGCGCGCAGGTGACGGTGCTCGAGCTGCTGCCCGAGCTCCTGCCGCGGGAGGATCCGGAGGTCGGCCGCTACGTTCGAGAGCAGCTCGGCCGGGAGGGGATCACCGCGCTCACGGGCTTCCGTGCGACGCGGGTGGCGCGCGAAGGGCAGGAAAAGGCGATCCACGGTGCCGACGGCCGGCGCATCGCCGTCGACGAGATCTTCGTCGCCGCCGGCCGGACGCCGAACACGCGGGACGCCGAGCCGGGGCGTGCGGGCGTCGAGCTGGACCAGGGGGCCGTGCGCGTGAACGACCGCCTGGCCACCACGGCGCCGGGTATCTGGGCCGCGGGTGACGTCACCGGCGGGCTGCAGTTCACCCACGTCGCCGACTACATGGCGAAGGTCGTCGTGCGGAACGCACTCACGCCCTTCCCGATGACGGTGGACTACCGGGTCGTTCCTTGGGTGACGTTCACGGACCCGGAAGTGGCTCGCGTCGGGATGACCGTGGAGGAAGCGGCCGCCGCGGGCGAGCGACCGCAGGTGTTCCGCTCCGACTTCGCCGAGCTCGACCGCGCGATCGTGGAGGGGGAAAGCGCGACAGCCGGCTTCTGCAAGGTCGTGACGCGGCCGAACGGAAGGATCCTCGGCGCCACGATCGTGGGACGCGGGGCGGGGGAGCTGATCATGGAGTTCGTGCTCGCGATGCGCCTCGGGCTCCCGTTGCCGCGGCTCGCCCGCTTCATCCACCCCTATCCCACGATGAGCGAGATCGTGAGCCGCACCGCCGCCGCCTGGTACCGCCAGAAGTACACGGGGACCCGGGCCGCCCGCCTGGTGCAGCGGCTCGTGCGCTGGTGGCTCTGAGCTCGCGGGCGCGCGGAGCCTTGAAGCTCCTCGCACTGGTGGTGGTGCTCGCGGGCGGCGTCCTGGGTCTGCGCGCCGCGGGGCTGGGAGGGCTGTTCACGGTGGAAGGCGCGGGCCGCCTCGTCGAGCTGCTGCGTCAGTCCTGGTGGGCGCCGCTCGCGTTCGTGGCGCTGTACGTCGTCGCCACGGCGCTCGACTTCTCGGGAGCCGTGCTCACGCTCGCGGGCGGGGCCGTGTTCGGCTTCGTGTGGGGCGCGGTCCTCAACACGATCGGCGCGAACCTGGGCGCGAGCGCCGCCTTCTGGGTGACGCGCCGGCTCGGCCGCGAGGGGCTGCAGGCCTTCCTGGGCGCCCGGCTCCGGGCGCTCGACCGCGTGAGCGCGGAGCAGGGGTTCGCGTGGCTGTTGCGCTTGCGCTTGATCCCGGTCGTTCCCTTCAACCTCTTGAACATCGCCGCCGGCCTCACGGCCATGCCGTGGCGCACCTTCGCCGCGGCCACCGCGATCGGGATCCTGCCGGCGACGCTCATCTACACCTACTTCGCGGACGCGCTGCTCTCGGCGGGCGTGTCCCACGAAGAGGCGCTGACGAAGATCGCGCGCCTCTCGGTCGCTCTGCTCGCGCTGGTGCTCGCGAGCCTGGTGCCGACGGTCGCGCGGCGCCTCGGGTGGCTCCCGCTGGCTTTCGCCCTGCTGGTGCCGCGGGCGGCGGGCGCCCAGGCGATTCCTGACCATGCGGCTTTCACGGCGATCTTGCGGGACTACGTGCGGGAGGGTCGGGTGGACTACGCCGCGCTGGGGCGCGACTCCGCGCGGCTCCGCGCGTACCTCGATAAGCTCGCCGCGACGGACTCGGGCGTGCTCGCCGCCGCGCCGCCGACAACGCGGCTCGCCTTCTGGATCAACGCGTACAACGCCTGCATGCTCGAGCGCGTGATCGGGCGCTACCCGATCCGCTCCGTCAGGCGCATTCCCGGAGCGTTCACGGCGAAGCACTGCCGCGTCGCGGGCGCGGCGCGCTCCCAGGACGACATCGAGCACGGGATCATCCGGCCGATGGGGGAGCCGCGGATCCATTTTGCCGTGAATTGCGCCGCGCGTTCCTGCCCGGCGCTCGCTACCGAGGCCTACGCCCCCGAGGGCCTGGACGCGCAGCTCGACGCCGCCGTACAACGCTTCGTGGACGACCCCCGCCAGTTCCGGCTCGAGCTCGCCCCGCGCCCCACGCTGTGGGTGAACAAGGTGCTCGACTGGTACGGCGGCGACTTCGGCGGACCGGCGGGCGTCAAGCGGTTCTTCTTCCGCTATCTGCTGGCCTACTCCGCGGCGGAGGTGCTGCGCCCGGACGTGCGCATCGAGTACTTCGACTACGATTGGACCCTGAACGACACGGCGGCCGAGCGCCCGTGATCGGCGTCGTGGTCCCGACGCTCGACGAAGCGGCCCGCCTCCAGCCGCTGCTCGACGACCTGCGGCGCGTCGTGGTTCCGCTCGACATCGTGGTGGCGGACGGCGGCTCCAGCGACGGCACGCCCGCCGTGGCGCAGGCGGCGGGAGCCCGGGCGATCGCGGCGACGCGCGGGCGAGCCCGCCAGCTCAACGCGGGGGCCGAGGCGGCGCGGGGCCAGTGGCTCCTGTTCCTCCACGCCGACTGCCGGCTCCCGCCCCTCGCGCGGCGGGCCCTGCTCTCCGCGTTGGTCGACGAGGCCGACCTCCAGGCCGCCGTCTTTCGGTTCGCCGTCGATCTCGAGCCGCCCGCGAAGGGCTTCATCGAGCGCGGCCAGCGCCTGCGGCAGGCGTTGTTCGGGCTCTCCTACGGCGACCAGGGGCTGCTCGTGCGGCGGGAGCTATTTCAATCGGCCGGCGGGTTCCCCGATATTCCCATCATGGAGGACGTCGCAATGATCCGTTGCCTGAAGCGTCGTGGAGTGACGATTCGCACGCTCCCCGCCGCGCTCCTCACCTCCGGCAGGCGATACCGAGAGCGCGGCGTGATCAAGACCTGGCTCCACCACACGCTCTTGATCTCCCTCTATCTCGCCGGTGTCTCGCCTCGACGCCTGGCGCGCCTGCGCCGTGCCGAGCCGTCCCCTGTCCCCGCCTCTCGATCGCCCACTCGGTAGCGTGCGCATCCTCGGCATCTTCGCCAAGGCTCCGATCCCCGGTCGGGTGAAGACGCGACTGGCCGACGACGTCGGTCCCTCGGCTGCCGCGGAGGTCTACTGGCAGATGGGGATCAAGATCGTGGCCGCCACGGCGGGGTCGAGTCACCGCTCGGTGCTCTGGTTCACGCCGCCGGAGGAGGCGGCGTACGTGCGGGAGTGGCTCGACCGCGTGGCCCACCTCGAGTTCCGCCCTCAGGTGGGCCGTGACCTGAGCGCGCGGCTCACCCACGCCTTCGCGCGCCACTTTGCGGACGGCGCGAGACGGGTCGTGATCATCGGCACCGACTGTCCTGGCGTGAGTCGTCACCTCATCCACCAGGCGTTCACGGCGCTGGGGCGGCGTGACATGGTGCTGGGGCCGGCGCTGGACGGCGGCTATTACCTCATCGGCCTCGCCGCGCCCCATGCGGCGCTGTTTCGGGGAATCTCCTGGTCCACGGGGAGCGTAGCCGCGCAGACCCGGACGCGGGCCGACGCTCTCGGGCTCTCCTGCCACCTGCTGCGGCCGCTGCGGGACGTGGACACGGCTCGGGACGCCCGGGCCGTGGGGCTGCTCCGGCCCTGACTGCGTGTTCAACTATTGACCGGACTTAGGGTTAGACCCATATTGGGCCTCCCTTGTTTGCGGCGAGGTGACCTATGCCATGGAGAGTCATCGCCCTAGGCGACCAAGTTTGGCACGTGGACGCCCTCGCGGAGCGACCCGCAAACACGGATGCGTGGCAGCTGGTGCTGTCGTTTCGGGCGGCGGCCGGGGGGCAGGGGGTGGGGGTGGAGGCGGGGGCGGGGGCGGGGAAACGGGCGTTTTGGACGCCGTATCCGTTGGAGGCCACCTCGAAATCCTCCCTGTTCATCCAGGCGGAGCGGATTCCTGACGCCGCGCTGTCCCAGCTCCTCAGCCAGCGGCTTGCGTGAGCACGATCGACCTCCAGGACTTGCGGCGGGTCGTCGGGGCAGTGGCCCGGCTGCGCGGAGAGGCGGTCCGGGAGGTGACGGTGCGCTCGGATCTGCGACAGCTCAAGGTGGAGCTCGAGAGCGGCCTGATTCTCGTGGTGTCGGCCGAACGGGACGCGCACGACCGCCCGCGACTCGAGGTGGACGTGGTCGAGGCGCCGCAGGACGCGACCGCGAAACAGCAGATCGAAGTGCGGTTCGACTGACGTGGTGGCCCCGATCGGAGGCGCGCCCAGTGGTGAACGGTTGCGCTTCAAGGACTTCCTGTTTCAGCGGCTCGCCAGCGGGCGCTGCCGCTCGAAGGTGGTGCTCGCCTGGGCCGACGGCCGCCAGTTCGTGGGCGAGGCCGACGGGGTCACCTCGCAGGCCGGTGAGCTGCGCTGCTCGGCCCACGCCTGCGTGCAGGCGCTCGAGCGCGTGGTGCAGCCGGAGATGGGCTTCGAGCTCCTGGGGGTGAAAGCGGTGCGAGCCTTCGACGCGACAGTGGTGATCGTCTCTCTCTCGGCCCGGCAAGCGGCCAAGGCCTCCCGGCTCGTGGGCTCCTATCTGACCGAGACCGATCCGCCCCGCGGGGCGGCGCTCGCCGTGCTCAACGCCACGAACCGCCTCCTCGGCAACTTCTTCGCGACCCGGTGATGCGCCAGAGGACCATAGTCCCGCTTTCCGCGTTGCTCCTGCTCGGCTCCGCCTGCGGCGGTCGTGCGGGCCCGGTCGCTACGAGCATCCTGCCGGTGGCACCCGCCGATTCCGGGCCGACCGTGACCGTGGACTCCCTCGGGGCGGTCGTGGCCCGCCAGGCCGGGGACTCGGCGGCCGACCAGGCGGTCCTCGACAGCCTGCACGCACCGCGGGGACGGCACGCCGACAGCCTCACCTCGCGGCCGGCCGCCGCGGCCCAAGGGGTCGCGGCGGTCCGCGGGGAGGACGTCGAGCGGGAGGCCGTCCGGCTGTTCGGGCCCGAGGGGCGGGCGGTCGTGGGAGGGGAGGTGGCGGCACCGCGTTTCGACATCGACGTCACGAGCTTCGCCGCGAATCGCAGGGTGCTCGAATACCTCGAGTTCTTCCAGGTCGATGCGCGGGATCGCTTCGAGATCTGGCTGCAGCGGCTGGGCCGTTACGAGGGGATGATCCGCGAGCGCCTGCGGGCCAAGGGGCTTCCGGAGGACCTCGTCTACCTGACGCTGATCGAGAGCGGGCTCTCCAACACCGCCGTCAGCCGCGCGCGGGCCGTGGGCATGTGGCAGTTCATCGCCGGCACGGCGCGGCTGTATGGTCTCACGGTGGATCCCTGGGTGGACGAGCGGCGCGACCCGTTCCGGGCGACCGACGCGGCGATCAACTACCTCGCCGACCTGCGGGAGCGCCTGGGGAGCGTCTACCTCGCGGCGGCCGCGTACAACGCGGGCGTGGGGCGGGTGGAGCGAGGCATCGGGCGGCTGCCGGGCGAGCCGGATTCGGTGGGCGACCACACGTTCTTCCAGCTGTCCGATCGGCGCTACCTGCGGCGCGAGACCCGGGACTATGTGCCGAAGCTGATCGCGGCATCGCTCATCGCCAAACAGCCGGGCCGCTATGGCTTCGACGACGTGAGCCCGGCGCCCCCGCTCGTGTTCGACGAGATCACCATCCCCGACGCGACCGGACTCGACGTGATCGCGCGGCTCGCGGACACGACGGTGGCGACGATGCTCGAGTTGAACCCGCAGTTCGTCCGCGGGATCACGCCGCCGGCCCGGAGCGTGGTCGTGCGCGTGCCGCGTGGGCGGGGGACGCTGGCGGCCATGCGGTTCGACAGCCTTCCCGCCACCGACCGCATCACCTTCGTGGACCACTATGTGGGCCGCGGTCAGACGCTGTCGGACATCGCGCGCCGCTACCGCGTGAGCGTGGCGCTGCTCCAGAGCGCGAACCCGACCCTCCGGCCTCACGCGCTGCGCGTGGGCCAGCGCATCATCGTGCCGATGAGCGGGCGCGTGGTGCCGCTCTCCGCCTGGTCAGTGCCGCCGGAGCACACCTATCGGCGGATTTCCCGGGGGGGGGCGGCTGGGGGAGGCGCACGGCTGGCTCCCGCAAACGGGGCGGGTGGAGACGGGGAGCCGCTCGCGACCCACCGCGTGCAGCGTGGCGAGACGGCGAGCACGATCGCGCGTCGCTACGGCGTCGGGTTGACGGCGCTGTTGAATTACAACGGTCTCACGATGGGCTCGATGCTGCGGGCGGGGGATATCTTGAGGATTCCGCCGAAGTAGGTGGCCGGGACGACGTCTCCTCGGCCACCTCGGTTTCTTCAGGCAAGCCTTAGGACTTACGGCTGGTGCCTCTTATCCCTTGCGTCGGTAGCCCTTCATGAGCGTCGCCGCATAGCCGTTCTCGGGATTCCTGCCCGAGTTGAGCAGCTCCGTCACCCGGCCCGGTCCGCGGTTGTAGGCGAGAAGCGCCAGGTCCAGCCGCCCGCTGTAGCGCTCCAGCAGATCGTGCAGGTAGCGGAACCCGAGCCGCAGGTTGGTGTCGCGCTCGTACAGTTGGCTCGTCGTGAGACCAGGCTCGTACAGACGCGCGGTGCTCGGGAGCACCTGCGTCAGTCCGAGGGCGCCCTCGCGGCTCTTGGCGCGGGGGTTGAACCCCGACTCGACCCGCACCAGCCGGAAGGCCAGGACCGGGTCCACCCCTTCGGCGAGCGCGATGTCGTAGGTCGCGGCCGCGAGATCGGCGGGAACGCCGTAGCGGCTCGAGTACTCGATGATCGCGTCCGCCCGCTCGAGCTGCAGCTTGGCGACGGCGAGCTCGCCCTTGGCGGCTTCGAGCTCCTGTGTGAGCGAACGCAGCTCGCCCAACACCGGCGCCGTGACGGGGACCGGCTGATCGTCGGCCGTGGCGCGCCGGGCCCACCCGCCCAGGCTGCTCACCACGAGCGCCCCGAGGAGGATCCCGCCGCCCTGCAGCATCAATTTCCGGGTTGTCGTTGTCATAACCCTCTCGTGTCTGGTCCCGTCCGGCACCGCCAGAAACTCGCGGCCTAGGGTCAAGCGCCGGTCAATCATCGCGGGTGGCGTTCCGCCGCCAATCCCCGCGAGTCCCGCCAGTCTTCTCGAGCAGCCGCACGGAGAGGATCTCCATTCCCCGGTCGACAGCCTTCACCATGTCGTAGACGGTGAGCAGCGCGACGGATACCGCCGACAGCGCCTCCATCTCCACGCCCGTCCGTCCCACCGCCTTGGCGGCAGCCCGTACTCGGACTCCCGGCAAGGTCTCGTCCAGCGTCGCCTCGACCTCCACATGGTCGAGCCCTACAGGGTGGCACAGCGGGATCAGTTCCGCTGTGCGCTTCGCCGCCATCGTACCTGCGACCTGGCTCACCGCGAGAACGTCGCCCTTGACCACCGCCTGCTCCGTCACGAGGCGGTAGGCTTCGGCCGACATCCTGATCGCGCCCTCCGCCGTCGCCGTGCGGACCGTGATGGCCTTGTCGGCGACGTCCACCATCCGAGCCCGGCCCGCCGCGTCGAGGTGCGACAGCTTCATCGGGGCGACCCTAGATCCTCGCCCAGTACGGCGGCCACGAGCTGCGGGTTCACATTGCCCTGCGCCAGCTCCCGCGCGTCGAGCACCCGAGCGATGGCGGACACGACTTTCCCCGAGTCCTTCCCCGCCCGTGCTTCACTGCGCAACCGAGCGAGCAGCTCATCCAGCATCGCGGTGAATGCGCCCCGTGCCTGAAACGGCTGGAGACCGAGCGCGAAGCTGAGGCGCCCTACTGGGCCGCTCCGCACCGCATGCAGGAACCGCTCGCCCCCCTCTCCGCGTTCCACCCCCCCATCCGCAAGGAGCCTGCCGATGCACCCCTCAGCCGCCGTAACTCTTTGCGATAGCGACGGTTCCTTAACTAGGCCGAGCTCACGCTGCGCGAATGCTGTCACGACGCTGTCGGCCAGCCTTGCCACACGTACTCGCACGACGCGAGACCGGATTGTCGCCAGCAGCGCGTCGGGCTCCGCCGTCGTGAGCACGAACACACTGTCCGCGGGTGGCTCTTCGAGCGCCTTCAGCAGGGCGTTCGCGGCCGCCTCGGCCCCCGTCTGCGCTACCAGGCGCTCGGCGTCCCCGATCACGAACACCTTGCGCGGCCCCATCACCGGAGTGAGGGCGAGCTTTCTCAAGAGCAACCGCACCGAGGCGATGCCATGGCTCGCCATCCCGGACGGCGGTTCGTACAGGGGTCGCTCGCGGCGGGCGGCCAGTACCTCGCCCAGCGCCTCCTCGGCTAGCTCGACCTGCTTGTCCGCGTCGGCGGCCCGTCTTTCGAGCTCGACCGGGACGAACCAGTGCAGGTCGGGATGCGAGAGCGTGAGGACCAGTCGGCAAGGCCGACAGTCACCGCATCCCTCCTGTTGGCCCCGGCCCCTGTTGCGCTCGCACAACAGTGCTTGGCCCAGCCATAGCGCCAGCCGTTGTTTCCCGACTCCCCGGGGCCCCTCAAAGAGCAACCCTTGCGGCAACCGGCCGGAGGCGAGGGCGCCTGCCAGCCGGTTCCGAGTCCCCTCGTGGCCATACAGGGGGGGTAAGGGCATGGGCAAATCTACCCCCGGGTATGGTTTGGACCACAAGTAGCAGTTTGTAAGATGCTGCCTGTAAATCAGTTAGCTGCAATCCATGGGACTTGTGCCACGTTAACGCCATTTGTGGAAGATACTTCCACTCATAAGTGAGCGCACACTCGCGAGAAAACCCCTAATTTTGCTATGTTTTCGGCTTACATTCGGTGCGTGTGACCATCAGCTGCGTGACGCTTGACCTGGTTCGGCGGGCTGACCGACGAGGAGCTCGCGTGCGGCGCGCAGCTGGTGCGGCTGACCCACGATGGACAGCTCGTCGCCGGCGGCCAGGGGCAGGCGTGGGTCGGGAGTGGGGATGTCTTGGTCGGCGCGGCGGATGCTGAGGACGAGGGCTCCGGTCCGGGTGCGCAGGCGCGTTGCCGCGAGACTCCTGCCGACGGCCTTGGCCCCCGGCGGCAGCAGCACCCGCTCCGCACTCATCTGCGGGAGGCCGCTGAGGGCGGGGAGCTGCTCGAGCTGCAGCGGGCCCTGCGTGCGCAGCGCCTGATAGTGTGATGCGCGGATCCTCGTCACGAGGGTGTCGATGTCGCCCTGTGGTACCTGGTAGTGCGCGAGCACGCGGGTGAAGATCTCGATCGAGGTCTCGAACTCCTCGGGGATCACGACGTTCGCCCCCAGGCGGGCGAGCTCGGGGATCTCGACGACGTAGCGGGTGCGCGCGATGATGTGGACCGTGGGATTGAGCCCGCGGGCGACCCGTACCATGCGCCGAGTGGCGGCGGGGTCGGAGATCGCGACGACGAAGAGCCGGGCGCGGTCCACGCCGAGCGCGCGCAAGATCTCCTCACGCGTGGCGTCGCCGTAGAACGCCGGCTCGCCCTGAGCGCGCGCGTGCCGCACCGTCTGCGGGTTGAGCTCCACGATCAGGTAGGGCACGCGAATCGCCCGCAGCGCCGCCGCCAGATTGCGGCCGTTCAGTCCCAGACCGGCGATGACGACGTGATCCGCCAGGGGCTCGGTCGCGGGGGCCACCTCTTGTGGGCGCAGTCCCGGGAGCACGCGGTCGAGGCGGATGACGCGGTCCAGGCGGTCGAGCAGGGCCGGCCCTCCTTGGAGCAGGAACGGCGTCAGGATCATGGTGAACACCGCGACCGCGAGGAAACTCTGGTACAAGGCTCCGGGGAGCAGGCCCGCGGCCCGGCCCTCCCGGGCGAGGACGAACGAGAACTCGCCGATTTGCGACACGGCGAGCCCCGCCAGCAGGGCCACCCGCGCCGAGTAACCCAGCAGCGCCGGGCCGACAGCGGCGGTGAGGGTCTTGCCGGACAGGAGCACCGCCACGCCGGCGAAGGTGAGCGCGGGGTGCTGGAGGACGACGTCGAGCTGGACCAGCATCCCGACCGCCACGAAGAAGAGCGAGATGAAGATGTCGCGGAAGGGCAAGAGCTCCGCCATGGCTTGGTGGGCGTAGTCGGACTCCGAGATGACGAGGCCGGCGAGGAACGCCCCCAGCGCGAGCGACGCCCCCACCGCCTCGGTGCCGAGCGCGGTGAGCGTGCCAACGAGAATGATCGCGATGAGGAATAACTCGCGGCTCCGGGTCTTCAGGATCTCCGCGAGGACGCGCGGCACGACCGTACGGGCCGCGACCAGCACCCCCACCACGACGAGTGCCGCCTTGCCGAAGGCGACGACGAGCCCGGCGGCGCTCCCGGCGGCGCGTCCCGCGAGGAACGGCAGCGCGAGCATCATGGGCACGACGCACAGGTCCTGGAAGATCAGGACGCCCGTGGCGAGCCTGCCGTGGGGGGTGTCGATGTCCCCCTTTTCGGTCAGCAGCTTCAGGACGATTGCGGTGCTGGACAGTGCGGCCAGGAAACCAAGGAACAGGGCCACCTGCCATCGCGTCGTCCCGGCTGCGGCGGCGGCCCCGGTGGCGGCCACGGTGAGCCCCACTTGGCACGCGCCGGCGACGACGACCTGGCGCCCCATCTCTCGGAGCCTGCTGAGCGAGAACTCGATCCCGATCGTGAAGAGGAGCAGGATCACGCCCACTTCGGCGAGGCCCTCGACCCGATGCACGTCGGGGATCAAGCCGAGCGCGTTGGGCCCGAGCACCACGCCCGCCACGATGAACCCAGGGAGGGCCGGCAGACGCAGGCGGTGGAAGACGAGGACGACGACCAGCGAAGCCCCGAAGATGACCGCCAGGTCGCGCAGCACAAGCAGTTGTTCCATGGCCCTCTAAGATACCGGAACCGAATCCCTGGGCAATATGGTAACTCGTTTTGCGATAAGGTGTTCCGTCGCTGTGACGGAGCGCACACGTGGCGCGTGGTGCGCCCTGCGGCGCTCGCAGCATGGAGGCGTGATCGTTGGGCCGCCTTATCTTGGGCGTTCCTTTCCAGTCCAGCTCTGGAGGCCGCACCCGGCCGTGAGTCCCAAAGGCATCAAGATCGTCCGACCCGACGACGACGACCGCCTCGTCGAGCTCACCCGCACGGAAGAGACGCTCCGCGCGACGGCGCATCAGCAGGAGGCGGTGGCGCATCTCGGCCAGCAGGCGCTGGCCGGGGCGCCGGTCTCGGAGCTGATCGACGCCGCGGTCGCCCTCGTGGCCCGGGTGCTCGAGGTCGATTTTTCGTGCGTGCTCGAGCTGCGCGCGCCGAGCCGCACCCTGGTGTTGCGGGCCGGGGTGGGGTGGCGGGAGGGGAGCGTCGGGCGGACCGTGGTGCCGGCGACGCCCGACACGCACGCAGGGTACGTGCTCCGTTCGCCCGGCGCCGTGGTGGTGGAGGATCTCGCGGCCGAAACGCGCTTCGGCTCGGCGCCCCTCCTCGACGTGCACGGTGTGGTGAGCGGACTGAGCGTCATCATCCACGGCAAGGAGCGGCCGTTCGGCATCCTCGGCGCGCACAGCGCGCGGCGGCGCGCCTTCACGAGCCACGACGTCCACTTCCTGCAGGCGGCGGCGAGCGTGCTCGCCACCGCGATCGACCGCGCCACCGCCGAGGAAGCGCTGCGGCGCAGCGAAGAGCATTTTCGCTCGCTCATCGAGAACGCCCTCGACATCGTGACGGTCGTCGGGGAAGACGGCACCTTCCAGTACGCGAGTCCCTCCGTGGAGCGACTGCTCGGCTACCGTCCGGGCGAGCTGTTGCAGCGCAACGCATTCCAGTTCGTGCACCCGGATGACTTACCGGTCGTCGCCGAAGCGCTGGCCCGGGCGATCAAGGATCCCGCGGCGGCACAGATGGAGGCGTTCCGGTTCCGCCACCGCAACGGCGGGTGGCGCGCGCTCGAGGCGATCGGGCAGGCACGGGTGGGGCCGGACGGGAGGGCGCGCTTGATCGTGAACAGCCGCGATGTGACCGAGCGCAACCGCCAGGATCGGGCGCTGCGGGAAAGCAAGGAGCGTCTGCGCACGGTGATCGCGGGCGCGCCGCTCGTCCTTTTCTCGTTTGACCGGAACGGCACGTTCACGCTGGCCGAGGGGCGGGGGCTCGACGCGCTCGGCGTGCGCCCGGGGCAGCTCGTCGGGCAGTCGGTGTTCCAGCTGTACGCGGACCTACCCCAGGCGCTCGCCGATGTGCGGCGGGCCCTCGCGGGCGAGGCGTTCTCATCGGTGGTCGAGGTGTACGGCATCGTGTTCGAGGCCTCCTATACGCCGATCCGCGACCGAGATGGGAGCGTGGCGGGTGTGATCGGCGTGGGCACCGACATCACGGAGCGCCGCAAGGCCGAGGAGGCGCTGCGCCGCTCGGAGGAGAGCAGCCGCGCGCTGGTGCAACACGCCACCTATGGCATCTACCGCTCCTCCCCCGAGGGGCGCTTCCTCGCCGTGAATCCGGCGCTCGTGAAGCTGCTCGGGTACCCGTCGGAGGACGCACTGCTGGCCGTGGACATGGCCCGCGACGTGTACGCGGACCCGGCGGAGCGCCCCCAGGTGATCGCGCGGTTCGACCACAGCGACGCGGTGCAAGGCGTCGACGTCACCTGGAAGCGCTGGGACGGCAGGAAGATCCTCGTGCGGCTGAGCGGCCGGGCGGTGCGGCGGCGCGACGGCTCGATCGATTGCTTCGAGACGCTGGCGGAGGACGTGACCGAGCGGCGCGCCTTGGAGGAGCAGCTGCGCCAGTCGCAGAAGATGGAGGCGATCGGCCAGCTCACGGGCGGCATCGCCCACGACTTCAATAATCTGCTCACCATCATTCTCGCCAACGCCGAGCTGATCGCGCGGGCGCTCCCGACGGACCGCTCGGACGCGCAGGCCGACCTGCGGGACGTGATCTCGGCTGCGCTGCGGGGACGCGTGATGGTGAAAGAGCTGCTGGGCTTCGCGCGGCGCTCGAGCCTCAACCTCACCGCGGTCGACCTGAGCGGCGTGCTGGCGGATCTCTCGGGGATGCTGCGGCGCATCCTGCCGGCGGACGTCGAGATCGTCACCGCCGGAGATGAGGGGCTGCCTGAGGTACGCGCCGACCTGCACGCCACCGAGCAGATCCTCTTCAACCTCGTCACCAACGCCCGGGACGCGATGCCGAACGGCGGGGTGTTGCGGATCGAGACCCGGCGCGTGCACCTGACGGACGAACAGCGCGCCAGCGGTGGCGCCACGCACGACGGCGACTTCGTGTGCCTCGCGGTAGAGGACACGGGTGTCGGGATGGACGAGCAAACGAGGCAGCGCATCTTCGAGCCGTTCTTCACGACGAAGCCGGTCGGCAGGGGCACGGGGCTCGGCCTCGCCACGGTGTACGGGTTGGTGCGGCAACACGGTGGCTCGATCGAGGTGGACAGCGAGCCCGGCAAAGGCACCCGGGTGCGTGTGTACTTCCCCGCGGCCGAGGTCGCCGCGACGCCGCTCCAGCGAACCTCGGGACCGCAGCAGGCGCGTGGCGGGTCCGAGACCATTCTGCTGGTGGAGGACGACGACCAGCTGCGGCGGGCGACCAAGCGGGTGCTGGAGGACGCGGGCTACCAGGTGCTGACGGCGGCCGACGGGCAGGAAGCCCTCGACGTGCTGCGCCAGCAAGGGGAGGGGATCCGGCTCGTCGTCTCGGACCTGGTGATGCCGCGGCTCGGCGGTCGCGCGCTGCACGACCAGGCGCGGCGCGAGGGCCGGGCGATGCCCTTCTTGTTCGCGAGCGGCTACTCGGACGGCGATCGCAGCGGTCGCGCCCCGCTCGATCCGTCGCTACCCTTCTTGTTCAAGCCCTGGACGCCGAACGACCTGCTGAACAAGGTCCGGGAGCTGCTCGACGCGAATACCTAAAAGGGCGTGGGGAGTGGGGAGTGGTACCTGACGGTGCAATCCGGTAGGTCGGTGCGCACCGGATAGAACCACTCCCCACTCCCCACGCCCATGTTATTTCCCGTCGAGCACCTCCCTGACTTTGCGCGCCAGCTTATCGGGCGTAAACGGCTTCTGCAGGTAGGCCATCCCCTCTTCCAGCACACCATGGCGCAGCACGGCGTCGTCGGTGTAGCCGGACATGAAGAGCACCCGGAGCGTGCCGCGCCCCTGGAGCAGCCGGTGCGCGAGCTCCCGCCCGCTCATCCCCGGCATCACCACGTCCGTGAGGAGCAGGTTGATGGGTCCGACGTGGCGCTCGCTCAGCTCGAGCGCCGCCGGGGCGGCCCCCGCCTCGAGCACCTGGTAGCCGTGGGCTTCCAGCGCCTTGCGGGCGAGCGTCCGGACCATGGCTTCGTCCTCCACGAGCAGGACGGTCTCCGAGCCGTCGCCGGCCACGCTCGCCACCGCCGCGCCGGGCTGCGGCGCGGCCTCCTGGACCTCCGGCAGGTAGATCCGGAACGTCGTGCCGCCCTGCGGCTCCGAGTCGACCCAGATGTAGCCCCCGAACTGCTTCACGATGCCGTACACGGTGGCGAGGCCGAGCCCCGTGCCCTTGCCGACCGGCTTGGTCGTGAAGAACGGCTCGAACAGGTGGGACTTGGTCTCCGCGTCCATCCCGGCGCCGGTATCGGTGATCGAGATCAGGACGTAGCGGCCCGGGACCTGGCCGGGTCCGCCCACTTCGTCCACGGCGGCGTTCGCCGTCTCGATGGTGAGGCGCCCGCCCTGCGGCATGGCGTCGCGGGAGTTGACGGCCAGGTTGATGATCACCTGCTCCAGCTGCCCCGGGTCGGCCTTGACCCTGCCGACCCCGTGGCGCAGCACCGTGACGAAATCGATGTCCTCGCCGATCACCCGCCGCAGCATCTTCTCCATGTCCGCGACTACGGCGTTGACGTCGAGCACCTGCGCCTGCAGCACCTGCTTGCGGCTGAAGGCGAGGAGCTGCTGCGTGAGCGACGCCGCCCGCTCGCCGGCGCGGCGGATCTCGAACACGTCCTCGCGCGCGGGGGCATCCGGGGAGAGCTGCTGCAACAACAACTGGCAGTAGCCCAGGATCGCCGTGAGCAGGTTGTTGAAGTCGTGCGCCACGCCGCCCGCGAGCTGCCCGACGGCTTCCATCTTCTGCGCCTGGCGGAGTTGCTCTTCCAGGCGACGCCGGCCGGTGACGTCCTTCGCGAGCACCAGCCGGGCCGGCCGTCCGTCGAAGTCGATGGAATCCGCGGACACCTCGACCTGGATGAACGTCCCGTCCTTCTTGCGATGGCGGGCGTCGACGTGGGTCGCGGCGCCCGTCGCCGCGTGCTGCAGGGCTGCCTCGAGCCGCTCCTGCTCTTCCGAGGGGCGGATGTCCCGGATCGTCAGCGCGAGGAACTCCTGGCGCGAGTAGCCGTAGTGGCGCACGGCCGCCTCGTTGACCGCGAGGAAGCGCAGCGTCTCGACGTCGTAGACCCACATCGCCTCGGGGTTGGACTCGAACAGCAAGCGGTAGCGGTTCTCGCTGTCTCTGAGCCGCTCCTCGCCGCGCTTGCGGTCGATCGCCATCGCGACCTGGGCCGAGACGAACTGGAGGATCGACTTGTCCGTCTCCCCGTAGCGGACGCCCTCGGCGTAGCTCTGGGCCACCAGCACGCCGATCGTGTTGTCCCCGATCGTGAGCGGCACGCCGAGCCAGTCGATCGAGGGCGCGCCGATCAGCTCCACATATCCCCGCTGCTCCAGCTCGCGGTGCACCTCGGGGGTGACGAGCAGCGGCGCCCCGGTCCGGAGCACGTATTCGGTCAGCCCCTTGCCGGGCCGTTTCGGGGGGAAGTCGCTGTCGTACTGGTCGACGAAATACGGGAAGCTGATGATGTCGCTCTCCGGGTCGTACAGCGCGATGTAGAAGTTGTTGGCCGGCATCAGCCCACCCACGATCTCGTGGATCGCGCGGAACAGCTCGTGGAGCGTCTCGGCGCGATGGGCCGCCTCGGAGATGCGGTAGGTCGCGCGCTGGATGCGGTCCGCGCGGCGTCGCTCCGTGACGTCGCGGTACGTCACCACGATCGCGGCAATGGCGGGCTCCCGGAGGCGGTTCACCGCCACGGCTTCGAGGTCGCGCCAGGAGCCGTTCTTGTGGCGGGCGCGCAGCTCCGTGCGCTGCGGCTCGCCCGGTCGCTCGGCGACCTGCCGCAGGAACGTCTGCGCCGCGGCCACGTCGTCGGGGTGAATGAGCTCGAACGCCTTGCGCCCGATGTTCTCCTGGTACGCGTAACCCAGGACCGGCTGCGCCGACTGGCTGGCGTAGAGCACGGTGCCGTCGGGCCCGAGCAGCGTGATGACCTCGGTCGAGTGCTCAACCAGGGCCCGGAATCGCTCCTCACTCGCTGCCAGGGCTTCGCCGGACGCCGGAGGGCCTGGGCGGGCGGAGGGGGCGGGGGGCGTGGGCAGGGGTGGTCCGCCGGAGGCGGGTGGGACGGCCTTCCGGCCCCTGCGACGGCGGGGTTCTCCGGATCTCACAGGCGGCGCGCTCTCCGGGGGGCGGGGCTCACGGCGAGAATAGGTGCAGACGCGGGCCGCCGCCAGAGGCCCCCCGCGCCCGCGCCGCGGTCACGGCGTCGCGGGCCCGTCCAGGACCTCTCGGCTCGAGCTTCGTGTGCCGCACGATGGTGTCGTCGAGACGCTAGTGCGGCGGCCGGTTCACGAGCAGCCAGTAGAGGCCGAGGTCGGAGACGGCGCGCGAGAAGGCCTCGAAGTCGACCGGTTTGACGATGTAGCTGTTGGCGCCCAACCGGTAGGCGGCGGCGATGTCGGGTTGCTCAGCGGAGGATGTCAACACCACCACGGGGATGGTGCGGGTGCGCTCGTCGCCCTTGAGGCGGCGCAGCACCTCGAGGCCGTCCACCTTGGGGAGGTTCAGGTCGAGCAGGATCACTCTCGGCGTCACGCCGATGTCGCGCAGGGCGTTGGGCGCGTTCCCGAAGAAGAAATCGATCGCCTCGGCGCCGTCCCGGCAGACGAAGAGCTGGTTGGCCAGGTGGCGGGACGTCAGCGCCCGCAGGGTGAGCTCGATGTCCGTCGGATTGTCCTCGACCAGCAGGATCTCGACTTCGTGGGTCGGGTCCATGCGACAAATCTAGCCGGGGCCGCTCAACCGCTGTCGAGGGTCTCGCGCACCTTGCGGGCCAGCGCTCCCGAGGTGAACGGCTTCTGGAGGAAGGCGATCCCCGGATCGAGCACGCCGTGGTGCACGACGGCCTCGTCGGTGTAGCCGGACGTGTAGAGCACCTTCAAGCCGGGCCGCACGGACTGGAAGCGGGCCGCGAGCTCCCGGCCGCTCATCCCCGGAAGCACGACGTCCGTGACGAGGAGGTGGATCGGCCCGGCGTGGCTCGCCGCCAGCTCGAGGGCGTCGGCTCCGCTGGGCGCCGCCAGGACGGTGTAGCCGTGGGAGGCCAGCATCTTCCGCGCGAGCGTGCGGACGGCCTCGTCGTCCTCGACCAGCAGCACCGTCTCGGTGCCACGGGGCGTTTCGCGGGCGGCCGGCGTGGGGGCGGGGAGCTCGAGTGGCTGATCGACGCGGGGCAGATAGATCTTGAACGTCGTCCCCCGGCCCGGCTCGGAATAGAGCCAGATGTTCCCGCCGCTCTGCTTCACGATGCCGTACACCGTCGCGAGCCCGAGCCCCGTGCCCTTGCCCTTCTCCTTCGTGGTGAAGAACGGCTCGAAGATCCTGGCCTGCGTGGCGGCGTCCATGCCCACGCCCGAGTCCGAGACGGCGAGCATCACAAAGGGACCGGCCACCACGGCAGGGTGCTCGAGTGCGTAGCTCTCGTCGAGCTCGGCGTTCGCCGTTTCGATGGTGAGCTTGCCGCCCCGCGGCATCGCGTCGCGAGCGTTCACGACCAGGTTCATGATCACCTGCTCCAGCTGCCCCGGGTCGGCCCGGACCGCGCCCAGGTCGGACGCCAGCGCGGTCCTGAGCGCCACGTCGGCCCCGATCAACCGCCGCAGCATGTTGTCGACGCTCGCGACGACGGTGTTCAAGTCGAGCACCCGCGGGGCCAGTACCTGCCGGCGGCTGAAGGCGAGCAGCTGGCGGGTGAGGGTGGCGGCCCGGTCTGTGGCGCGGAGGATCTCCTCGAGGTCGCCGCGGCGCGCGTCGTCGCCGGGGAGATCCTCCCGCAACAACTCCGCGTAGCCGGCGATCGCCGTCAGGACGTTGTTGAAGTCGTGAGCGACGCCGCCCGCCAGTAGCCCAACCGCTTCCATCTTCTGCGCCTGCAGCAGCTGCATCTCGAGCGCTTTGCGCTCGGTGATGTCCACCCAGGAGCCGAACACCTCGACGGGCCGGCCGCCCGTGTCTCTGGTGAGGCGTGCCTCGTCGTGGATCCAGTGATAGCTGCCGTCCTTGTGACGGAAGCGGTACTCGAGGGCGACGTGGTCCCTGCTCAGGATGGACGGGACGGCAGCGAGCACGGGGTCCCGGTCTTCCGGATGGAGGTGGTCCGTCCACCACGTGGGCCCAAGCGCCTCGGCCGCCGCGTAGCCCATGATGCGGGTGATGTTCTCGCTGACCCAGTTCGGCCGGAACGTCTCGCCGTGCACGCTCGTGGCGTACAGTACCGCGGTGCTGGAGGCGGTCACTTGTCGCAGCCGCTCCTGGGTCACGCGCAGCGTCGCCTCGGCGCGCTTCCGGTCACGGCGCTCCCGCGCGTCCCGCAGCTCGCGCTCGACCGCGGGGAGCAACCGCTTCAAGTTGCCCTTGGTGACGTAGTCCTGCGCGCCGGCGCGCATCGCCTCCACGGCCGTGTCTTCCCCGATCGTTGCGGACACGAAGATGAACGGCAGGTCGAGCCCGCGCTCGCGCACCAGCGCCAGTGCGGCGGTGCCGCTGAAATGGGGCATGCTGTAATCGGCGAAGAGGATGTCCCACTCCTGGCGCGCCAGCGCCGCCCGGAGGGCGTCGGGCGTGTCGACCCGCTCGAACGCCGGCTCGAAGCCGCCGCGCCGCAGCTCGCGCACCAGCAGCAGCGCGTCGTCCTCGGAGTCCTCGACGATCAGGACTCGCAATGGAGCATGCATATCAGAGCCTTCGGGGCACTGGCGGTGCCCGGTTCATGAGCAACCAGTACAGCCCGAGCTGCTTGGCCGCCTGGGTGAATTCCACGAAGTCCACCGGTTTCCGCACATAGCTGTTGGCGCCGAGCCGGTAGCCATCGATGAGGTCGCGCTCCTCGTCGGACGAGGTCAGGATCACGACCGGCAGCAGCCGGGTGCGCTCGTCGGCCCGGATGCGCTGCAGCACCTCCAGCCCGTTCACCTTCGGCAGTTTCAGATCGAGGAGGACCACCGCCGGCAGCTCGTCCGGCCCGGCGCCGCCCTCCGCGCCGAAGAGATAGTCGAGCGCCTGTACGCCGTCCTGCGCCACGACCACGTCGTTCGTCATGTTGTGACTCTTGAGCGCCCGCATCGTCAGGGCGATGTCGTCCGGGTTGTCTTCCACCAGCAGGATCTTTCCCGCGTTCACACGGCCTCCGCGCCCGCCGAGCGGGCCATCACAAGGTGAAGTAGAAGGTGGCTCCCCGATCGACGGCTCCCTCGGCCCAGATCCGGCCGCCGTGCCGGGTGATGATGCGCCGCACCGTCGCGAGACCGACGCCGGTGCCCTCGAATTCGGCCGCGGAGTGCAGGCGCTGGAACACCCCGAACAGCTTGTCCGCATACTTCATGTCGAAGCCGGCACCGTTGTCCCGGACCACGAACGCCCGCTCGCCGTTCACATTGGTGGATGCAAATTCGATCTGCGGCCGCGGCTGTTTCGCGGTGTACTTCCAGCCGTTGCGGAGCAGATTGTCGAGGGCCACACGGAGCAGGCGCGGGTCCCCCCGCGCCTCGAGCCCCGGAGCAATCGCGAATTCCACGTGCCGCTCCGGCGTCGCCCGTTGCAGCTCGGCCACGATGTCCCGCGCCATGCCGCTCAGGTCCACGACCTCGGTGCGCATCTCCGCACGGGTGACCCGAGCAAGTTTCAGCAGGTCGTCGATCAGGGTCGCCATCCGCTGGCTGGCGGCGCGCACCCGCTGCAGGGAATCCCGTCCCGCCTGGTCGAGCTGCGCGGCGTAGTCTTCCAGCAGCACGTGGCTGAATCCGTCGATGCTGCGCAGCGGCGCGCGCAGGTCGTGCGACACCGAGTAGGCGAAGGCGTCGAGCTCCTGATTGGCGGCCAGGAGCTCCGCCGCATTGCGCCGCACCGCCTCGTGGCGCTCTTGGAGCTCCTGGGTCCGCTCCGCGACCCGCTGCTCCAGCTCCGTGGCGTAACGCCGCAGCTCGCGGTCCTGGTCCTCGATGCGGACGAGCATCTGGTTGAAGGCGTCGGTTAGCGTGCCCAACTCGTCCTCGCCGAGCTTGGGCGCCCGCACGGAATAGTCCTGACGTGTCGAGACCGCCGTCGCGGTTTCCGCAAGCGCGAGGATCGGTGCTGAGATCCGTCCCTGAAGCGCGGCGGCCAGGGCATAGGCGGCCAGCATCGCGATCGCGAGGACGACGATGGCGATGATGCCGGAAAGCCGGAGGGCGTCCGATACGTCCTTCGTGTCCGACGCTATGTAGAGAGTCCCCAACCGCTTCCCTCCCTGCGCCACGGGCGTAAACCCTACCAGACGTCCGCCCTCGAAGCGGTAGCCGTCCGGCTGCGGCGCCGCAGGGATAAGATCGGCGGTGGCGGCTACTGGATAGGTCGCCAGCACCCGCCCGTCCTGGTTATACAGCGCCGCGGCAACCATATGCGGGTCGTACTTCAGGGCTGCCAGGATTTCTGTTGCGTCCGCCTCGTTCGCAAACGCCAGGGCGGCGGTGCTGTTGGCGGCAAGAATGCGGGACCGCGTGGCCAGATGACTCTGTATCGTCCCCCGGAACGTCACAACCTGATAGGTTACGAACGCGGCCGATGTCAACACCAAGACCAGTCCGCTGATCAGGAGGAGGATCGCAGTCAGCTTCCGTTTGATCGGCCAGTCCCGCAGCGGCGACATCTCAAGGCCCGGGCCGGGTGATGATCTCGGCCACCCGGAGCAACTTGGAGCTGATGGTCAGGTGTGCCGCCTCCGTCGCAGCCAGGTTGAGCTGGAGTCGGATGCGGCTCCGGTCGGTCACGAAGCGAATCATGCCGCCGCGCTCCGCGAATCCGTCGGCGTCACTCACCGTGAGGATCGGCCGGTTCTTGAGGCCCGCCAGAATGCTCTGCGGTCGGTCTCCCTCGGGCCGACTGACGAACAAGATGTGGCAGGTCTTGATCTCGTCCACGCTGTGGTAGCGCCGGATTTGGAATCGCCGCCCTCCCAGGCGCTCATCACCCACCGTCTGGTCCAGGACGCGCCCGAACGGATCATCTCCGAGAACGCCGATCACGAGCGGCGTGTCGGCCTCGGGAAAGGCCTCGGCTGGCCACTCGACGAATTGCGCGAAGTTGAATAGGAACACGGCCTTCACGTCGTATTCCGAGGCCCGCACGGCTTGCGCCGCCAACCCGCGTCCGGCCACGAGCAGCGCCGCGAGGGGGAGCGCCCGCGGCGCTCGGGCGAGCATCGCGCTCAGAAGCGCCATTCGACCAACCCGTACACGCCACGTTCGATTTCCCGGCGCGTGGCGGGTGCGCCGAACTCCGCGTGTCGGTCGTGTAAGAGGTTCTGACCGACGAGCGAGAGATCGAGTTGCGGCGTCGGCTGCCACGTGAGCTTGGCATTCAGCTCGGCATAGCCCGGGACCTGCTGCCTCGTGATGTCGTCGATCGCACGCATCCCGGCGTCCAGTCTCAAGTGGGCGGGCAAGTCGAGCGACGAAAACAGGAAGAACTGGCGATCGGGAGTCTGCGATTCCGAGGCTCCCCGGGTGGTGTCGGTGCTGCCGGGGTTGGGCCAGATGTGGATGCGCAACTCCGTGTGACCGGCGCGCACGCGCCATCCCTTCGTGATCAGGTAGTCGGCGGTCACCTCCGCACCGTACGACTCGCCGTACTGCCCATTGGCGATCACCGCTGGAGATGGCGTCGGCGGGTTGACCTGCTCCACGCTGCGGAGTCCGTGGTAGCGGCTGTAAAACGTGGCCACGGAGAGTGCGAGGGCGCCGCGCTGGTGGCGGTATCCCAGCTCGTAGGCCAGCTCTTCTTCCGAATGGAAGCCCGGGCCCCCGGCGATAAGGTAGGGTGGCTGACCGGGAAAGAACAGCTCGCGGTCGATCCGCGACGGCGTTCGCAGCGCGCGCGCGACGGCCGCCCACAGGGTCCCCGACGGGCTGAGCCTCCAGCTCACACGGCCGCTGGGCTGGATCTCGTAGCCGGTGTAGTCGTTGTGCTCGACCTTGGTGCCGAGTGCCACGTGCAGCCTGTCGGGGATGAGCGCGATCTCGTCCTGGACGAAGCCGGTGAACCACTGGCGCGTGACGTGCGGCGGCAGGAAAGCCAGCAACGCGCTGTTGGCGACCCGATCGTTGATCAGACGGTAGCCCAGTCCCCACACCACGTCATGACGAGCGCCCAATCGGGTAGCGTGTTGCAGATCGACGTCGTAGATGTCGAGATCTTCGCCAAAGGTGCCCGGAATGTTCCGGTTAGTGCGGTCGTAGTACAGTTGGGCCGTGACGGCGGAATTCGCGGACACGGTGTGTGACCACTTGGCGACCACGTTACCGCCGCTCACGGCGATGTCGCCGGCAGTCGCCTGGCTGATCCGGCCGTTGTAGAGGTCTCCTTGCATGGTGACCTGGTTGATCGTCGACGCGTCCCAATCGAGCCGGAACCCAGCCTGTTCCATGTGCCAGTCGTCGGTGGCGTCCTGGCCACCGGGCAACACGCTCGGCTCGCGAGCCCAGCCCTTGCCGTAGATCCGATAGTTCACGTGAGAGCCAAGCGCCCCTCCGTAGCGGGTGGTCCCAAAGCCGCGCAACTCGGTACCGCCGCCGCCCGAGACCACCAGGCCCTGGGTCTCCCTGGCACGCTTGGTGATGACGTTGATCACGCCGTTCACGGCGTTGGCCCCCCACAGCGTCGCGCCGGGGCCGCTGATGACCTCGATGCGGTCGACGTCCCCGAGGGGCACGTCCTGCACGTCCCAAAACACGCCGGAGTACAACGGGGTGTATACGGTGCGCCCATCGATGAGCACCAGGAGCTTGTTGGCGGTGGTGCTGTTGAACCCGCGCGCGCTGATGGCCCAGTCGCGCGAATTGATCTGCGCCACCTGCAAGTTGGTGACGAGACGCAGGGCCTCGGGGAGACTCGAGGCGCCGGAGCGGCGAATGTCCTGTTGGGTGATGACCTGAATGGCGGAGGCCGCCTGCGCCAATCTCTCGGGACGCCTCGAGACGGAGGTGACCTCCAGGTTCATCAGTTGTTCGATGCTCAGCTTCTTCAGCGCCTCGGCGGACGCGCTGGAATCCGGTTGCTGGGCGAACCCGGGCTCAGCGAAGCAGATGAGACCCAAGGTGAGGAGTATCGATGTCGCGGGCGCAACGGTCCTCGGGTCAGCCATCGGTCCGCACCTCCTGGTCCATCACGCTTCGCGAACATCGATCATGCCCGGCCGCCGCGACGTCCAGCTGCCAGCCGGCCAACGCGCCGAGGCTGATGACGATGACCACGCCCCCGGCGACGCGCGGGATCCGGGCGGCGTTCAAGAAAGGGGTCTCATCCTCAAGACCGAGGGTGGCACCGTGCCAGGGGGGGTGCTAGGGCGATTTTGCGGCACCAAGGGGCGATTTTGCGGCATCGGCCTACCGGAGGACGTGTTCATGACACTTGAGCACCTCGAGCACACCGAGGCCGGAAGAGTGGCGCACGTCGTACAGGCATAGCGTGTCGACGCGGAAGCGCTGCTGCAGACGGTCGTAGCCCCGCTCGTACTCGAGCAGCTCGTGCGGCGCCAGCCGCGTACCCAGGCCACCCGACACGTCACCGACCACCCGCAGCGGGTGCGCGCCCGCGCGGGTGGCAGCGGCCAAGGTCGTTTCCCAGTAGTCGAGTTGAGCGGGCGGAGAAGCGGCATACTCCGAGAGCACCAGTCGCCCCTCGTCCATGGCCGCGTGGAGGGAGGGGCGGCGTCGCTCCAGATGGGCGAGAATCTGATCGCGCGCATCAGGCGCTGCCGCCAGGTAGCTCACACTCCCCGGGTGTAAGCCGTCCGCGAGGAACCCTACGGCGAGGTCGACCCGGCTCAAGTCGCTCGCATAGAGCCCACACATGTGGCTCCCGGTGGGACGCGTGGGTGCTGGACCAGCCACCGGTTGCGGTTCCACGAATGCGAGCAGATCGGTGCGCCGGAACCGGCGCTCACGCTTGCGGCCCACCCGCAGACAGGCCAGCCGACCGGCATTGGTCCAGCGCCGCAGCGACGTCTCGCTGACCTTGAGGAATTGAGCAGCCTGCTTGATGTCCAAAAGGTCGTCTTGGCGCCGATCCATGAGACCACGTGGCCACGAAAGACTACGAAAGTATATGATAGGCCACAGCAAACAAGATCCGCTCCAATCTCCGTGGGCCAAAAGTCACAGGGGGAGGCTCGGCGGGCGAGTCTCCCCCCTGGGCGCTTCGGTCTTGCGACGCGCTCAGTACCCGCTGGCGTTTCGCTCGGTGCCGATGAACGTGCCGTTGCGGAAGGTGTTCGGCATAGCGGGTGGATGAACGGCGAGGCCGGATCCACGGTGGAGTACAGGATGTCGTCCACGGTGCTCCCGCCCGGCGCGTTCAACCCGGCCTCGTCGCGCACACGCTTCGCGATCTCGTGGTCGGTGCACGCCGTGTCGCCACTAATGTCGAGGCCACCGATGATGTGCCGGCGGGCGTTGTAGAGCGGCACGCCGCCGCCGAACGTGGGGAAGTCCCGAGCAATTCGCCTGGTTGCCCTCGTTTTGGGACCAGGCAGCGCCCGTGCTGAAACAAAGTAGGAGAACAGATGCGAGGAGCGATTGATGGGGCTTCCTAACCCCGGAGCGGCCTTACAGGCCGCGGGCAAGATCACACGCAGGAAGGGCGGTCGGCAGGTTGACACTTACTGGCTTTAGGGACAGCTTCGCGGTGATATCATGCCACCGCGCGCATGCGCTTGTGTGGTAACATGATAGCGGCTATGGCTGGAGGCTGCACCATGGTCGGGCGGCTCGTGCTCCAGTGTTGGTGGGAGCGGGATCGATGATGGCCCGGCTCGGGATCGAGCTGGGCGCGCGCACGCTGCGCGGCGTGCGGCTCGAGGGATGGTACCGGACTCGGGCGCGCACCGTGGAGATCGAGTGGGACCGCGAGCATCCGGCGGAGGCGGTCGCGGCGCTGCGCCAGCACCTCGGGCCCGCGCCGCGTATCGCGCTCGCGCTCGACCTACCCCTCCTGTTCACCAAGCAAGTCAAGCTGCCCGCGCTGGAGCCGGCGGCGAAGCGGAGCATTCTGCGGCTCGAGCCCGAACGGTTCTTCGCCGTGCGAGCCGAGGACATCGTGCCGGCTGTGCGCGGCGAGGACGACCTCGTCTTCGCCGCCAGGGAGGGACCGCTGGCAGAGTGGGTGGCGGCGCTCGAGCAGCTGGGGCCGGTTGATGTGGTCGAGCCGGGGCCAGTGGCGCTGGCGCGAGCGCTCGGGAGGGCCAGCGTCACGACTGCCGTGACGCTGCTGGACGCCGAGCGCGACGGGATCGGCGTGGTCGAGATGTGCGAGGGTCGCGTCGTCCGCGCCCGCCGCGTATTCGGCGGACTCGACGCTGTCGCTTCGGCCCTGCGAGACAATGGCGGCACGCCGGCGACGCTGTATCTCAGCCCCTGGAGCGAGGACCGGGGGCGCGCGCTCGGCGTGCTGCTCCCGGACGCGACGCTGCGCGCCCTGCCTGCAGTGGCCGACGTGGATGGCGCCTTCCTCCCAGCCTACGGCGCCGCGCTGGCGACCGGCGCGGCGCGGGATTTCGCGCGGACGCTCGTTCCCCCGGAGCTCGCCACCCGCATCACCACGCGGCGGCGGCGCGCGCTCGCTCTCGCGAGCGCGGCGTGCGCGGCCGCGCTCGCGTTCGCACTTACCTCGGTGGATTCCTCGCGCGTGCGCGCGACGCGAGAGCTTGGGGCCGGGCTCGAGGCCCTGCGCCAGCGCGCGGCGCCGGCGCTCGCCCTGCAGAACGAGCTCGACGCGCTCGACCGCAAGGCGCGAGCGATTCGCCAGATCGAGAGCGAGCGGGCCGCCCCGCTGCGGGTGCTGCTTGCCCTCTCCCAGCACCTGCCCGCGGGCGCCTACCTCCGGGGCCTGCGGCTGTCCGGCGGCGATGGACAGATCGACGGGTACGCCCCGAACGCGTCGCGCCTCGTCGCGCAGCTTGGCGGGGTGCCGGAATTCCGAGACGTACACTTCCTGTCCGCGACCAATCGTGTCGCCGCGGGCGACAAGACCTATGAGAGCTTTGCGCTCGCTTTCCGATACGCTGCGGCGCCTTAAGCCGCGCGAGCGGCGCGTGATCCTAGGCGGTGCGAGCGTGAGCGCGGCCGCGCTCGTGATCGTGCTGGGCGTCTTGCCATTCGGTCGCCGCTGGGCGGCGCGCGAGGACGCGTACGCCGCGAGCCGCGAGCAATGGGTGCGCCTGGCGACCCTCGCCGCGAGCACGGACGGGCTGCGGCGCACCCTCGCCGAGCAGCAGCGGGCGTTCGCCGTGGACGAAGCTCGGCTCGTGAGCGGCGCCACGCCCGCGCTCGCGGCCTCGTCGCTGCAGGGACTGCTGCAGCGCTACGCCGACGAGAGCGCCGTGCAACTCGATCGGGTGGACGTCGCGGGCCAGCCGCGCCCCGACAGGCCGGGCCTGGTCGCGATCCCCGTGCAGCTCCAGGGTCAGGGGGACATCTACGGGCTCGTCGACTTCCTGTACCGGCTCGAGCGCGGCGAAAAGCTGCTCGTGGTGGACGACCTGACGCTGAACGCCGGCGTCGCATGGATGCCGAGCGCGGGGTTCGCGGGCGGCAGTCGGTCCCAGCGCCTCACGTGGTCGGTCCGCCTCCACGGGCTCTACGGCGCGGCAGCGAGAGAGAGTGGCTCATGACCACCGTGCGCGCGCTGTACGGTGCCGCCCTCGTGCTCGGGGTCCTGGCCCTGTGGCTTCGTCTCGGCCGATCGCCGCTGCCCCAGGCGGCCGCCGCACCGCTGCCCTTACGGACCGCGGGCCGCCCCACGACCACTCCTGAGGGCGCGACTGCGGCACCCGGCTACGAGGCGATCGTCGCCGCGAATATCTTCTCGCAGACGCGCACGGCACCGCCGGTGCGCTTCGCGCCGGCAGGGCGCGCGGCCAGGGGGACGGCGTCCCCCTCGCGCCGGCCGGCACTCACGCTGTACGGGATCACCGTCGGCCCGCAGGGTGCCGTCGCCCTGATCGATGGCGACCCGAAGATCCCGGGCGCCGAGATCTACCGGGTCGGCGACGCGGTCGCGGGCGCGCGCCTCGTCGCGATCACCGACTCCACGGTCACGCTGGCGCAGCCGTCCGGGCCGCTCATTCTGCGCTTGCCATCCGGCGATCGGAAGAAGCCATGAAGGCACTCGCGCTGCTCTTGTCGCTCGCGCTGCAGCAGCCGCAGACGATCCGCATCAACTACGTGAACGCGGACCTGGGCGACGTCATCCGCTCGCTGGCGACCGTACTCGGCGTGAACGTGGTCCTCACCGAGGTCCCCAGTCGGCGCATCACGTTCCAGACGCCCGAGCCGGTGCCGGCGCCGCAGGTCGGCGCCGTGCTCGAGGCGATCCTCGAGAGCCAGGGGTTGGTGATCGTGCAGACCGGACCCGTGGCGCAGGTGATGCCGGAAGAAAAGCGCCCCACGACGGGCCCGGTGCGCGTCGGGAAGGAGCTCCCCACCCCGCCCCCGTTGGGCCTCGTGACGCAGATCGTCCCGCTCGACTACATCCGCGCGGAAGAGGGCATCACGCTCTTGAAGCAGGTGGCGAGCAAGACCGCCCGAGTCGAGATCGTGTCGCGCTCGAACGCCGTGCTCATCACGGACCGCGGCGTCCACATCGCGCGCTATCTCGATCTCCTGCGACAGCTCGATGTGAAGACCGGGGGCGAAGCAGGGCTCCGCACCTACGTCTACCCGCTCAAGCATGCGAGCGCCACGGAGCTCGCCACGACGCTGGGGCAGGTGTTCGGCGCCGCGGTCGCGGCGCCGCCGGCGCGGGCGCGGGTCCAGGCGCTCGAGGAGCGCAGCCTCTCCGGCGCGCTCCGCTCCCTGCGCGAGCGAGAGGCGCAGTCGCTGCAGCAGCGCATGCAGACGCCGGTCGCTCCGCCGTCCGGCCTCGCCGCCGCGCCCGTCGCGGGCGTGCCGGAGAGTGCCCAGGCCGGGGGGCCCGGCCTGGTCGGCCGCACGACCATCGTCCCCGACCAGGCCACCAATGCGCTCGTGATCCGCACCGCGCCGCCCAACTTCTCGGTGCTCCAGGAGACGATTGAGCAGCTCGACGTCCGGCCGCCGCAAGTGCTGCTGGAGGTGTTGATCGCCGAGGTCACCCTCGACAAGGCGAGCCAATACGGGATCAACTGGCAGGTGCTCACCCAGCGCGGCGTCGCGGGGGACTCGACGCGTGGGATCGGCGTCGGCGTCGGCCCGCAGACCTTCGGGGACACGCTGCTGCAGCGCGCTCAGGGCCTCGGCGTCCGGCTGGTCAGCCTGGCGAGCTTGAATGTGCGCGCGATCTTGCAGGCGCTCGCCACGCGCACCAACGTGCGCGTGCTCTCCACGCCCCGGATCCTCGCGCTGAACAACGAGGAAGCGCGCATCCTGGTCGGCAGTGAGGTCCCGTTCGTGCAGTCGACGCTGTCGAGCTTCAACGCGGTCCTGAACCAGGTCGTCCAGTTCCGCAACGTGGGCACGCAATTGACCGTGGTCCCCACCGTCAACAACGACGGCTACGTCACCTTCCGCGTGCTGCAGGAGGTGAGCAACGTCTCGCAACAGACAATCCAGGCCGCACAGAACGCCCCCGTGATCACCACCCGCGAGGCGGAGACGAGCGCGATCGTGAAGGACGGGCACACGATCGTGATCGGGGGCCTGATCGGTGAGACGACACAGGCTACCGAGTCGGGGGTGCCGCTGCTCAAGGACGTCCCGATCCTCGGCTTCCTCTTCAAGACCCGGGGCACGAGCCGGCAACGGACCGAGCTCGCGATCTTCCTGACGCCCTACGTCGTCTACACAGACGAGCAGGCAGACTCGCTGCTGCGGCGGGAGCAGGAGCAGTTGCCCGGCATGAAGCAAGACCTCGACAGCATTCTCAGTCCCCGGCGACCGTGACGCGCCTGCGCGGCCGCTCCCCCGTCGGTCCCGTCGGCGCGCCCGAGCCGTCGGCCGGAGGGCCGGCGCAGGTGGCGGCGCCGACTCCCGGGCCCGCCGAGCCACCGCGCGCGGCCGCCGACCTGCGCTCCGCCGCGGCAGGCCCGCTCGCCCAGCGCCTCTCCGCGAAATACCTCGAAGAGCACTGCCTGTTGCCCCTCGCCGTCGCGGGCAGCGGGGAGCTGGTGGTGGCGGCGGGCATGCCGCTCGACCCGACCGTGATCGACGAGCTGTGCTGGACATTCGAGCGCCACGTGAGGCTGGTCGAGGCGCCCGCGGCCGAGATCCACGCCGCGATTCTCTCGGCGCAATCGCAGGCCACGCCCGAGGTCCAGGCCTCCGACCTCCGCGGCAGCGACCTCGTCGTCCTGGCCGACGAAGAGGAGACGATCGACGACCTGCGTGCGCTCGCGAACCAAGCGCCCGTGATCAAGCTCGTCAACGTCCTGATCCTGGAGGCGCTGCGCGCGCGCGCGAGCGACATCCATCTCGAGGCCGGCGCCGGGGGCCT
>Ga0209159_1000226_pt1 | contig 55648 bp, 58 predicted proteins | sample GraSoiAngelo_144_FD_185901 | JGI IMG/M metagenome (GOLD analysis project Ga0209159, IMG submission 185901) | Grasslands soil microbial communities from the Angelo Coastal Reserve, California, USA - 14_1009_02_40cm (SPAdes) (version 2) | ecosystem: Environmental > Terrestrial > Soil > Grasslands ...
CGCCCAGGAATCATGCGCTAGGACTTTCCTGTCCCCGTTTGTCACGTGCCGCCACACCAGTTGTGTCGTTCTCCCACCACCATGACGTTCTCGGCAAACGCCTGATCCTTGACTCTACGGACAGAGAAAATCACTTTTTGTCCCGGTTCGAGAACGCGATGGTTCATAACGCCGGACGAAATGAAGGGAACCTTGGAACCGTCCGCGCCATCAATAATTCCAAACCCTTGCGCGTCAATTTTCTTCACCATTCCCATCATCTTGTCGGTTCTCCCCGTGCAACCCTGTTCTTGTTCAGCATCTCGCTCGGACATTGGTTGGGCAAGAGACTTCTCCATTCATTGTTCTTTCCCGCTCGCGGCCTTCGCAGAGTGTAAAATATGGCGTGCAATCCAGGGTTCTATGGGCGACCAGCAGCTCACTGGCACAAAACAATGGTTGAGGAAGAGGCGCAGCCAGCGGATTGAGTTGACCGTTCCAGTTGTCGTTCACAGACCCCCAAAGGAAGGGCCGCAGTTCTCTGAAAGGGCGCAAACGTTGGTTGTAAACGCGCACGGTGCGTTGATGGCCTTAGCGGAAAAAGTAACGCCTAAGCAAAGGCTCCTCATGCAAAACATAGACTGCGGGGAACAGAAAGAGTGCCGTGTGGTCTACATAGAGAAAGTGCCGATGGGACCGACTAAGGTTGCAGTGGAATTCACACGGCCCGCACCGAGCTTTTGGCGCATCGCGTATCCGCCCGCCGATTGGACTGCCAGCACTTAGAAGTAGCCGAGCGCAACAAGGAGATAGGGAGTAGGATTCAAAGCACCAGCTCTCCTTCGCCCAATGATTATCGTGAGAGGCGAGAATATGTGGCGACCCGTTACAAGCCAGCCGAATCTTTGGCGTAATTTCTACAAGGGCGCATTTTGCGAGACTGGTGATAAAGCCGCTCGGCTGGTCAAGGTCAATCTTGTGATAAGCATCTGCCTTTGGCGTCTAACGGAAATTTCACAGGGAGGATCACCAGAGTGCGAAAATATCTTGACTGCACTGGATGACCTGAAAATTCTCAAGAGTCTATGCAGAAAATGTGCCTGAATCATGGCTTCTCAGACAAGCAATTTGCCACGCAAGGAACCCGCTATAAAAGACCTCGTGGCGGAGATTGCGAGAGCACTCGTGGACCATCCCGAGGGAGTACAAGTCAGAACGGTAAAAGGCTCCCATGTCACTGTCCTAGAATTGAAAACTCACCCGGAAGATTTGGGCAAAGTGATCGGGCGGGAGGGACGCACAGCGAAAGCGATTCGCACGATCTTGGGAGCAAGCCGGAGTGAAATTGCACAAGCGAGTCACACTTGAGATTCTGGAAGATTGAACAGGTCTAAAGCTTTAACTTCTCTGGAACTCCGCGCCACATAGGGATAAAGTCCTAGTCGGGGATGAGACTATGCCTTCTGAATTATTCCCTCCCGACTTTCCGTCCGAATTGCGCGTCGCGGCTTTTAGAGCAGGCGACGAAGTGGCATGGCCGCGGATACTCGCTGCGGCAGCAGTTGAGTGGTTCGGTACGAATGGATACGCGGTCCTTGGGACCGAGCTTTGGCTTTTGAAGGACGCGGGAATACAAAGCCTACCGATGGGACTCAGCGGAACGCGGGATGTACACGGCAATACGGTGAACCGTGGAAACGAAGAATCGTGGAGTTCGTTTGTTGCACGCGCTGGAGCGGAAACTCGCACCTATCTTCAAGCGTTCAAACCCTCCGATATTGTCGAGCGAGGTCAATTGGTGTTCAACGTCGTTTGGGTCAGCGAGAGCGAATTCACAAATCCTTCCACGCATTTGTCGTAACTCATGGGTAGTCGGGTTTTGACGGCATGCTCATTTAGGTCGAAGAGTATTCCGCAGCAAGTTTTTCACCGATGCCGTTCCGCCGAAGCTCTCCGATTATTCCGTGTACCCGCGGTGTACCTCACTTCGGCGTTTTTATGGTTTTTCTCCATTTTGCTATTTCGTAGAATCAATAACTTACGTAGAATCAATCTCCCCGAGGGGTTCGACTCCCAACCCGGGCACCAATTCCGTTCTAAACAAAATACTTAGCTCGCATTTACTGTACCAATCGGTTTTTCTGTACCGATTGAGACGTTCTCCATCGCTTCCCGCTGGCTTGCGGGAATCGCGTGGGCGTAGATTCTAAGCGTGGTCTTCACGTCAGCATGACGTAGTTGCTGCAAGACGCTGAAAGGTACGCAGGAGTCCACCAGCTCGGTTGCCAGCCCATGCCTAAAGGCGTGGAGACCTGCTCGCTTCGCAGGTATGCCCAAACGCTTGAGGATTGGCTTCAACACGAATTGGACGAGCGATTCCCGCTTCATCGAACGTGTCCCTTGCCGGTTCGTAAACAGTATCCCGGCTGGATTTGGTTTGTAGTGATGCGTGAGAAAATTCCGCAACACTGGCTCCAATGCAGACGGCATCGGAAGCGTGGCTATGGAATTCTTGGTCTTGGGTTGGCGAACTTCCCGCGTCTGGTCATCAGCCGATTTGTTGGCCCGGATTGTTTTGCGATCAAAGTCAAGGTCGCCTACCGTTAGAGCAAGCAATTCCCCGGCACGCAACCCCGTACTCCAAGCGACGGCGAAGAGTGTTTTGTACGGTTCCTTCGCGGCGTTGATGATTTGAGTCGCCTGCTCACGCGTAAAGAAAGGAACGATAACCGCTTGCTCCGAGCCGAGTTCAAGGTCTTTGAAACCGACAGTAGGTACTCGGATTTCGCAGCGAGCGGCATAGTTGAAAACAGCAAACACCGAACTAAGGAGGTTGATGACAGTTTTTCGTGAGACCTTTCTCCGTAGTTCAGTGGCAAATTGTTGGAGTTCCTGCACGCCTATTGCGTGGGGTGCTGAGGTACCAAACCGCGGCAGGACGTAAAGCCTCAATCCCGACTCGCGAGCACGAACTGCGGCAGGTGAGAGGTTAGGGGCAATGGCTTGCCGCCACAGATTAACCGCATCGGTGAAAGTCTGCCCACGGTAAGCAGGCGCGACACTACCACGCCTACGGTTTACCTGCTGCATGATCCGGTCGTGTTCTCGACGAGCAGCACGCTCGGAGGTTTGTTGAAGGCTACCGAGAAACTGACGCACTCGTTTGGTGTCGCCCTCAATATCGTCGTAGAAAATTGAGTACATCCTACCGTCTGCCTCTTTTATGAAGCAGCCCTTCTGGAATCGTCGTCTCGCCACTGGCCCTCTTTTGCCTGCGGGTAACGGCGTTGCGGTTACAGGGTATACGGGCGAGCTTACAGCTACAACGGTTTCGGGCACGGGCACACGAATCCTGAGTTGGATTCGGTGGCATTCCTGCGTTTGCAGGCGATGCTAAACCGTCGGTAGGTCGCGCTGCTGGAAGTCCGGGTAACTGCTTGCACCCGCCAGCGCGTGGGGTGCTTACCCTTCCAGTGACACAATTATAATTTCGTCGTGGAGAATCATCAAGACTTAACTGATTCGCGACGCAAAAACTGTCGCGAGCGTCGCGACGGTATACTTGGAAGCATGGGCGAACAGGGCATTTTCTACGACGTTTTTAGCACCAACAAAAAAGAATGGGACGCCGAGCAATGGCGCGAGCACTGTAGAGAATTGGGACGTGCAGGGCGGACCAAAAGGCAAGAAGCCAATCAGCGCCAGTGGGACATAGGCTACTGGCTATTGGCGGGCGCAAAGCACTTCAAGCGAGTCTCCATTAGTGCAGGTCGCAAACCGGACTAATTCCTGGGCCGCTCATCCTCGCCTCCCTGCAATTCGCAATTTCAGAGCTTCAAGCTCTTGCTTCGTCATGCTTTGCAGAGCCATCGCTCGTCAATCCGTTCCAGGATGAAAGCAGGTCCCATCAATGGCTCGATCCATGAAATATCCCTTCTTCGCCATGTTCAGTTTGTCCGGGTCCATGTAGATGAGGGAATGAGGGAATAGGCGCTTGACACCTGAACACCGCTGGCGTATGAACGTAGGTAACTGGGGTACAGCTCCAAAATCTAACGGAACCGGCGTGTTCCACTGGTACACCGTCTCGGACGGAAGCTCATTTGGAAGTGTCCCAGAGGAGGGCCTATGCCTGCTACCCAGCCGAGCAAGGAACTTCGCGCACTTTGTTACGAGCATCACGTCAAGATGAGGCTTAATCGGAGCCTCGTGAACAGCGATGGTGACGCTACACAAACGCTCGCGTATGCCTGTACGGAGCCTGATTGTCTCGTCCACTACAACATCTATCGTGGATACTTCATCCTGAGTCAAGACGGAAACACGAATGAGCTGGACATGGTTCCCAGAGTCCGATGTCTCCACGATGGGACGCCCATGTATCTTGCTGAAGCCGATACGAAGAAAAGTGGCTTTCGCCTGTGGATATGCCCGCAATGCGATGCGAGATGCACGAATGAGGAGGGCCTCATAGGCTTGGCGTCGCAGGGGATTCAGGATCATCTCGGCGGGAAAAACGCGGCGTAGCCCGAACCCAAAGCTACCTTCGCTTCAGTGCGGATGTGTGCGCTGTCGGATTGCGGAAGTGCCGTCTGCGCCCCAGCGAGCAGACGCCGCACGGACTTCGGCACTGTGTTCGACACCAAGCGCATCACGAAAATAAACGCGGCAATCTACCATTTGGGATGGGCAGAGGAGGAGGGGCTAAAGGTATATCCCGGCACAGAGTACTGGCGTGGCCGGTCTCGGGGTAAATCTGAACGCGGATCGGCTAACGACGGGCCGCAAACGCCGCGAGGAAGAAGACAGCAAGCGTCGTGAAAAGGAGCGCGATGCACAGACTGTAAATTGCCGCGTCCCGACAGTCAAAAACTAATGTAGACGACGAGGGAGACACAGCTACCGCCGCTTTCTCCTTTTTCACAATTGCGGTGATGAACTTGAGCGGAGTCAGAAGATAATCGAATGTCATGTGTGTTTCTCCAGTCTTACAGCCATTTGATTGTAAGCATACGGAGCGCGCCCACAAAAGATATATAAATGGTCCTTAAATCCCCGCTCCCTAATAGTGGCGTAGCCATCTGGTAACGCTTGGGTGTAATCTCTTTCTCGCCTAAACCGAGGCCCGTCCGACAAGAAGGAATAATAAATGGGGAAGCAATGTCCGAAATCGCGTTGCAAGAAGAGATTCTGGCCGCACTGAGGTCGAACGCCAATAAATGGCGAAACATTCCGATCACAAAATCGACATCCGAAGCGCGCACCATATTCGACCTAATTGGTGACAGAGAACATGGCCGGGATTTCGACCTTCATACCGAAAAGCCGTTAGTGAAGGGGAGTTCAGTTCTCTCCGTCGAGATGTTTGGCGGGTTGCAGCCGGACATCGTGGTATGGTCCAAGCGTTCAAGCCAGAACCGTATCGTTATCGAAGTAAAGCAGGGAACGGAAGCCACGCACAAAGAAGACGATGCTTCGCAATTCTTGCGTTACTTTCTCCATCTTCTCGTCACTTCAGACCCGAGGCCGAAGGGGAAGGCCGACATTGACAGAGGATTCCTGGTAGCGGCTCCGACCCCATGGTTTGAGAGGCAGTCACTCTCCCAAGCGTGGCATCATCTTGTTAAGCAATACGGCCCGCCCGCTTGCCGAGACATTCCACATAACGCTTGGCGAACTGCACGCAGATAGTATTTAAGATTCAACGCAGCACAGTTAAGGCTTCTACCACTCTTCGCGGTGGCTCCTGAAGAAGTTACTTTCGCGGAGTGGGATATGCGGCGCGGCTCGCAGCAACGGGGACCGCATGTTTTCTAGGTGCTCCAATCCGACAGACTTAAGGTGACGTGCCACGCTCGCAACCGTCCGGTCTTTCTCGAGGGCGATTGCTTCGATCTGCCGGTATAACGACGCCGTGACTCTCGCCGACACTCGAATGGTTTTCGTTTCGCGCTTTCTGCGACTCTTGTTGCTATCCTTGTGCGTTGGCATGATGTTCTTTTTGCGCCTCCCTGCGGCGCAGTGTAAGCCTGAATTTTCGGCACTCGAAGCGAAGGTATGAATGTCGAAGCGAGAATAGCACGGGGCAGCGTAATCCGTGGGCTTTTCCACAGTATTTTTTGCTTGGCCGTCTTCCAAGACCCATCGCGGCTGCCCCTTACCAGAATTGCGCCCGTGAAGTCTGTGAACTTTCTCACACTCCTGAAAATGTAACCTGTCCCGTCTAATCTGTTCGTCAGGCCAGTTCTCCCGCAGTCCGCAAACCGATAGCCTGCTCAGGGTAATGAACGCGGGCCTTGCAACTTCCAACGGTCACTATTGTGTTGAACAGTTGTCCGTCGAAGGTAAGCGTGTGCCGAGGCCGACAGCCTCCCAAAGCACCTTCCGTTCCGACGTAGGTCTGGATAACAAACCAGCGAGTTTAGATGAAAAAACTCACTAACTTCCGTGAGCACGTGTCTCAAGGTCGTTGACAAGGGCCAATCCTGAGTCTGTGTTCAAATCAGCCACACTACTATTCGGGTGGGATGTCCAAATTTGACCACCTCTTTTGGACTGCGGCGGACCGCAACTGGATTTTGTGGTACTACACACGTAAATCCGCGAGGGAGTCGGTGGGGCCAGCTACCGATACAAACAAGGCTTCCTTTCGATTCGTCGAGGTTTTAGTTGACGGTAACTGAGTTTTTTGCTACGAAGAAATTTCGCTCTGCAATGAGGCAATCTGGTGAGTTCGCTACCGAAGTCGACTAGGAAACAAAAGGGAGGGGTTTCTTTCGATCCCCAAGTGTTTCTTTCGACGGTGGGCGCGGCGAGGACTATTACTCAGTGTCCAAAAGACTACAAAATCTTCTCCCAGGGTGATCCCGCCGAGAATGTTTTCTATATTCAGCAAGGTAGGGTAAAGATCAAGGTCAAATCCAAGCAGGGCAAAGAAGCGGTCATTGCAATCCTAGGCGCCGGTGAGTTCCTTGGTGAGGCATGCTTAATAGGTCAGACTGTCTGCCTGGCGACGGCTACCGCGATTGCACCTAGCACTATTCTTAGAATTGAAAAGAACGAGATGCTGCGTGTCCTCCACGAGGAGCGTACGTTTTCAGACCTTTTCATACCGTACGTGCTTTCACGCAACGTGCGCGCCCAGGAGGACTTGGTCGATCAACTTTTTAACTCCAGCGAGCAACGGCTGGCCCGCACTCTTTTGTTGCTCGCCAATTACGGTAAGGAAGGCACACCCGAAACTGTAGTTCCGGAGATAAACCAGGAAACCCTAGCAGGAATGGTTGGCACAACCCGGTCACGCGTGAGCTTTTTTATGAATAAGTTCAAGAAGTTGGGCTTTATCGATTACAAGAACGGATTGCGAGTGCACAGGTCCCTTCTAAATATCGTCCTGCACGACTGAGCACTTTTGCACACCTTCGTTTCATACGTCGGCATTTTAATTGAACAGTAACTGAATAACGACATTAGGGTATTTCCCTAGATAGCTTCGTAATCGTGTGCACCCTAGGATTGGAGCAGCAAGAGCCCTTAATGCCCCCCTCTTGAAACCGACGCAACAAATACGCTCAACTCCAGAGGTGAAGTGAAAATGGCCTACTACAGCGTGCACAGTACTAACCCAAGAGAGAAAAACCGGAGCACCGGACGCCCCACGCAGATCGAACGGCGTCGTGCAACCCGCCATCACTTCGTAAGCGCCGTGGAAGTGATCAATGTAGAATCACGGAAGCAACTCGTCTCCCTTACTCGCAACTTGAGTCTCTGCGGTTGCTTCGTCACAGTTAAGGTTCCTTCCCCCAAGGGGACAAGAGTTAGCCTGAAAATCTCAAATTCGAAAGCGAACTTCTCCGCTGTAGGTGATGTGACCCATAACCTGTTCGACGAAGGGATGGGCATCGAGTTTGTCCAGGTTGAGGCCAAGGATCAAGTGGTTCTCGAAGAGTGGTTGGCCGAGGCAAACGCGAATGCCGTCGGACATCAATTCTGATTGTCAACGACCGTGAAGCTATACGGCGTGGTATCCGGTTTCTTCTTACCCGCGACTCCCTGGGAATTTGCGACGAAGCCGAAAATGGCAAGCAAGCATTTGAGAAGGTTAGAGAGCTAAGCTCGATCTGGTAATTCTCAACGTCAGTATGCCCGTGATGAACGGCGTCGAAGCCGCTCGGGAAATACGTGGTTCGCACCTTGTACGAAAATTGACGGTTAGGCATCTCCCACAACCAGTGGGACACCTTGCAACTGTTTATATGCTTAGAATTCAAACACTCTCGGGGGCCAGTATGGCAACGGGAAGGGCTGGCTCCGGGAATTTTTCCGAGCCTCTGATGGCTTCGACCCCACATGCCCGCCTCAAGCGAGACAGTCCTTAGCGGATCGGAAGGCAGACATCTGCCTTTGCACATCCTCTTTGTTCATAAGTAACGCAGCGGACGTAGAACGTTGCCAGCAAGAGCTCAACAAGATGCATTTCACGGTCAGCGCCGAGATCGTCGGAACTCCCGAAGAGTTCAGCGAGCGGCTGGGCTCGCACGCCTATGACCTTGTTGTCGCCGAGTATCCCAGCCCCGATTGGCGGGAAACGCAGACACTGGAACTCCTGCACCTATCGAAGAGCCAGATCCCGCTTATCTTGGTCGGTGGCATCCTGCAACGTCAGACGGTGGCGGAGTTCATTACAAGAGGCGCCTACCATTGTATTGAAATGGGGCGCATTGGTCATTGGGGAACAGTAAGGGAACAGCAAGCCCCGAATACCGTGGAAAACCGTGGCGCAAGGCACAAGAAAGAGCTAGACGATTCAACAACATAGAGTTCTGGAACAATCGGCAGGATTCCGCTTCGGAAAAGAAAGAGCACTCTGGAACTATTCTGTGTACGCCGCGTGGACCTCAGTCCGGCGTTTTTGCAGTTTTTCTCCCTTTTGCTGTTTCGTAGAATCAATAACTTGCGCGTCTTCAACGCTCTTAGTAGTTCGATCCCCACGGCCCCTACCAACCATCCTTCTGATTGGTAGACACTTAGAAAGAAATCCCCGAGGGGCACTAAATCTCGAAAGAGTTGCGCGGAAATTCCGGCTAACCCGGCGCGAACGGGAGACAGTTGATCTTCTACTCCAGGATCTTAATACCAAGCAAATCGCCAGCCGGATGGACATCAGCCCAAACACGGCAAAGGTTTTCTTAAGATCCGTGATGATCAAAGTCGGAGCCGAAAACAGGACCGGCATCATCGGGAGAATTCTTCAGGCGTCAAAATCAGTAAACGAGGGAACCTCTCCCTAGCCTCATTCTCTGTTCATCCCGCGTTCATTCTTACGGGTAGATGGGTCACCGCGCGCGCTCCGGAAAGGCCGGACTTCTTCAAGGGCGGCTTTTGTTTGCTCGGATGCCCACGCAGATCCCCACGCTCGTTCAGGTTCCTTGGATAGAGCACGCCCCATCCGGCCGGAACTACCATATCAGTTTGCAGTACGTTATCTGAGTAGACAATTCCAGCAACGTCGACAGCCGCTGCGGTCGCCGGAAGTGCTGACAGCAAGCCTCGAAGCGTCGGCTCGCCTTTTAGGTTATCGACCTGATACGCGAACCTTGACACTGGAGAGCAGATCAAAACCTGCATCTTTGACTGTCTTCCCGTCCTCATTTTTCCGATTTATCCATCACCTTTGAGCGAAGCAACGCGCGATGTGATGCGATCCCTCCGCCCTCAAATCAGCATCCGGTTGTAAAGGCGAGGCAGTTGTTTTGGTCACCTGCGTGAAAACGAACTTCAACCTGCACTTTCTGTCATCTTATGCTTCCGTTTTGTACTTACTGCCACGTTATGCTTCAAAAGCATGAAAATGGAGCGGCTCCCGCCGGCGGATTTCAAAGGACTTCTGCTCTGACTGCCGCCATTTTATGCTTCATTTCACTGCCAATTTATGGTTCAAGGTACATGTTCGAATGCAGAATTGCTCGCGAGATCCCTGCAGAAGAAATGCTTAAGCTCACCTTCGCTCGTGGCGACAAAAATCTCCTCGGCGTCAGCATCATCATCTTTCTGTTCAGTGTCTTGCTTGTCGTGCCCGCGCTTTCGCAACAATCGTCCACCCCGCGCGCTTATCTCGGCTTCGATCGAAACGACTACCCGGGTGATGCCGCGCTGCTTGCTCTACGCAGATCGTTCTCCTTTGCCGGCTATTGGCTTGGCCCTCCTCCCGGCGCAAAATCTAATTCCTGGTCCGGCAAACGCGAACTCGTACGCTCGCTGGGCTTCGGTTTCCTGGTTCTCTATAGCGGACCGCAAAGCAACGAACTCCAGCAAAAGTGGTCGGAGCAGCACGTCTTCAACAACCTCAAGACCCGGCTGTCTTCGGCTAGGAAAAGAGGGGCAAGCGACGCGCGACAAGCCACGGCAGCCGCAAAGAAGGAAGGCTTTCCATCTCACACCGTGATATTCCTGGATATTGAAGAGGGTGGCCGCTTACCTGCTGTGTACCACGCGTACCTCCGCTCCTGGGTCGATCAGTTGGAACGCGCAGGTTATCGCGCTGGCGTATATTGTTCGGGCATGCCCGTCGACGAAGGCGGCGGTGTCACCATCATTACTGCCGATGACGTCCGCAAGAACACTGGTAAGCGCGGCGTCGTCTACTGGGTCTACAACGATGCCTGCCCTCCCTCGCCGGGATGCGCGACGCCGCAAAATCCGCTTCCTCCATCCGCCAGCGGACTGCCTTACGCCGCCGCCTGGCAATTCGCGCAATCGCCACGTCGCAAACAATTCACCGCTCGTTGTGCCGCCACCTATTCCGCCGACGGCAATTGCTACGCTCCTAGTGATACTGCGCATTCTTGGAATCTCGACATCAATTCCGCGGATTCATCCGACCCGTCGCATGGCAGATGACGTTGTGACAAAAAAGAGGGGCCGCCATTTGGCCGCCCCCAGTATTCCTGCCGGCGCCGCGAGCCGAATCAGATTTGTCCCATTCCGCCGTCCACGTTGATCTCTACACCGGTAATGTAGGAAGCATCTTGCGAAGCGAGAAAAGCCACCGCGCCGGCTACCTCTTCCGGCTGTCCAAACCGCTTCATCGGAACTTTCGTGACGATTTCCTTCGCGAATTCATCAACGGCTTCTTTTGAAAGTCCAGTTCTCCCGAAAATCGGCGTCACAATTGGCCCCGGCGCAACCGTGTTAACCCGGATCCCGCGCCCCGCCAGTTCCGCTGCTGCAGTTCGCGCTAGCGACCGCAGCGCCGCTTTGGTTGCCGAATACGCGCTAGCACCCGCCGTGCCTTTGCGATCTGCCACGCTGGTATTCAAAATAATCGAAGCGCCGTCATTCAGCAGCGGCAGCGCTTTTTGGATTGTGAAGTACGCTCCCTTGATGTTGATGTCAAATTGCTCGTCGTACAGCGTCTCGGACGTATCCGCAAGCGGCGCGAATTTTGCCACGCCCGCGTTCACAAACAAGACATCAATCTTGCCGAACTTCTTCGAAACTTCCGCGTACAGCTTGTCGACGTCTGCCAGCTTGGCCACGTCCGCCTGCACTGCCAGTACGCCGTTGCCGATCGTTTTTACTGCCTCGTCCAGCGTCTTCTTGCTTCGGCCCGCGATAGCCACTTTTGCTCCTTCTTCCTGCAAACGCTTCGCGGCGGCTAGCCCGATACCGCTGTTCCCACCTGTCACTACTGCTACTTTTCCTTCGAGCCTTTTCATGTCCTTCTCCTTGTGCTTCCCGAACCGTATGCCTGGACCCGGAGCTTTCCACTGCCGGCATCCCTAACAATTCGATACTTGGATGAGCATCGAAGTATTCGGTTGCATGATTGTTGGGCCAGCTTCGCGGAGTGCCGGAACACTTATGGCGGGAAGCACACCAAGTCCGCTACACTACAAGCAGGCCTATGGATCGCGCTAAAGTCGAAAAAATATCGAAAGCCCTGGCCGATGCGACTCGCCTCCGCATCTTTGAGGCCATCTCCCGTACCAGACGCATGAACTGCGGAGAAATCGTGTCGATGCGCGGCGTCACGCCGGCGACGGTTTCGCATCACTTGAAGATTCTCAACGAAGCTGGGCTGATTGCCTGTCGGCGCCAAGGCCAGTTTATTTATAGCGAGGCAATCCCGGAAACCATCAAAGCGTATACGCGGGTGCTCACAAAAATCTCCAGCGGCAAGAAACCCGGACGTCAGCGTTAGTTCTGGGTCTTAGTCAGGGGATCTCGGGCAGCCTAAAAAATAGGGACTCGCATGCCGTGGTCCATCCCGGCGACTCCCCTACAGCCGGAGTCCCATCACAAGTTCTATTTTCTCTCTTTCTTCGCCCCAACCTATCTTCTTCAGTTCACGGAATTTGCTGAATCCTGTTGCTTTTCGGGACATCATCCCATTTCCTTTGTGCCTTTTACGACAACGCGGCATCTAACCGAGGTATAATGAACTGTTCACATTTTTAACGCATAGCACCCATCAAAATAATTCGTGGGGCAGTCTGGGGGGAATGCAGTTAAGGTGTTTTCAGAGAGGGTGAGGAGCTACCCAGAGTGTACCCACCAAGAAAGGCAGCCAACGGGAGTACTAGTACATGACAAAACAATTTCTACTTGCCAGTGACTTTGACCAGACGCTTAGTTTCAACGACTCGGGAGTCGTTCTTAGCGAGCTGATCGGCTTCCACGGTTTTCACGACAAGGTGAAAGGCCTTGCCGAAATGAACCTCGTCCAGCAGGGCGCGGAGCTTAGCTACCTGATTCTGCATGATCCGGATTTTCGAAACGTGCGTCGGGAACATCTTCTCGAAACCGGTAAGCGCATCCGCTTGAAGCACGACGTAGCGCTGTTTGCACGGGCGCTCGACAATCTCGCCGAGGGCTACAAGTTCCACTTCAACGTCATTTCCGCGGCGCCGCAGGAGATCATCGAATCGGCGCTCGAGGGCATCGTGCCCCCGGATCACATTTTCGGCACGCGTTTCCGCTACAAGGAAGCAACCGGTGAAGTCGACTCCATCATTCGCGCTTCGGCAGGATGGGGCAAGATTACCGTGCTCGAGGAATTGCGTTCCAGCCTCGGCATCAGCCACGACAGTATCATTTACATGGGTGATGGCAGCTCCGATCTCCCGGTCATGATGCACATCAATCAGTACGATGGGCTCACGATCGCCGTTTCGGAAGCTAAGTTCATCACGCGCGTGGCCAAGCGCACGGTCGTTAGCGATAACGCCATGAGCGTTCTGGTTCCCGTGTGCGAAAAAGTCCTGCGCTGGGACTCCGCCAAGATCCGTCGCTTCTTCGCGTCTTACGGCTTAACTATGCTGGAGTGGGAAAAAGTACGCACGGACCTGGTCACCATCCAGGACTCCAGCGAGCAAGTGCCGGTAGCTACAGCATCCCAACTCAACGCCTAACTGTATCTGATCCTGAAGGGGCCGGGCTTCAGCCCGGCCTTTCTTTTTTGCTATTCTCTTTCACGCGCGGAGGTTCAAATGTCCAGGAAATCCATTCTCATGATCGTCGGTGATTACGTCGAAGACTACGAAGTGATGGTCCCGTTTCAGGCGTTGTTGATGGTAGGCCACGCAGTCCATGTTGTCTGCCCCGGGAAAAAATCCGGCGACTTCGTCCCAACTTCCATCCACGACTTCGAAGGCGATCAGACCTACACCGAAAAGCGTGGCCACAATTTCACTCTTAACGCCACCTTCAATCAGATCAAGCCAGAAGAATACGACGCTCTCATCATTCCCGGCGGCCGCGCCCCGGAATACATCCGTCTGAATCCCCGCGTCATCGAGATCGTTCGCTACTTCTCAAAGGCCAATAAGCCCATCGCCGCCATCTGCCACGCAGCGCAGGTTCTCGCCGCTGCGGGAGTTTTGCAAGGAAAGAAGTGCAGCGCCTATCCGGCCACTGGCCCGGACGTTACTCTCGCTGGAGGCACATACGTCGATCTCCCCATGACCGATGCCCTGGTCGATGGCAACCTCGTCACCGGGCCCGCTTGGCCTGCGCTCAACTCTTGGCTTGCCAGGTTTCTCAGCGTCCTGGGCACAAAAATCGAAGTGTAATTTTCAAATCGTAGATTTGAATCCGTCCGCGCTGGAAAAAGAATGCCGTCTTGGCTCTTCCTAAAAACTCATTCGTAGAGGATAATTTTCTGTTCGGCATTCCGCGAAAGGGCAATTCGTAATCTAATGGCAAACGTCAACACCAAGAGAGGCGTCATCGGTATTCTCACCGGAGGCGGCGACGTTCCCGGTCTCAACCCAGCTATCCGCGGAGTCACTCTTCGCGCCATTCGCGAAGGCTATCAGGTCGTCGGCATTCGCCACGGCTGGGCTGGCCTCGTCGACATGGTCCGCGAAAAGGACTACGACAACTCCGACAATTTTTTTCTTCTCGACGAAGAAATCGTCGATCGCGCCGGCCGCACCGGTGGTACCTTTCTCCATTCCTCGCGCACCAATCCCGGCCGCGTCACCAAATCCAATGTCCCTTTGCATCTCAAGGATAAATTCACCGCGGAAAAAAACGACCTCACTCCCGAAGTCCTCAAGAACCTCGCTTGGCTCGGCATTGACACTCTCATTCCCATTGGCGGCGACGATACCCTCAGCTACGGAGTTCGCCTCCACAAAGAGGGCTTCAAGGTCATCGGCATTCCGAAGACTATGGACAATGACGTCCCCGGCACCGACTACTGCATCGGCTTCAGCACCTGCGTTACCCGTACCATTCAGATGGTCAACAGCCTCCGTACTTCCGCTGGCTCCCACGAACGCTTCATGGTCCTCGAGGTTTTCGGTCGTTATGCTGGGTTCACCGCCATGCTTCCTACCATGGCCGGTGCAGCCAATCGCTGCGTTATCCCGGAATTCAAATTCAATATCGAGCATCTTACCGAGCTGCTGGTCGCCGACCGCCGCAAGAACCCCAGCCGCTACTCCATTGTCCTCGTCTCAGAAGGCGCCATGTTCGAAGGTGGCGAAATGATTTTCGAAAGCGAGAGTACTGACGCCTACGGCCATAAGAAGCTCGGTGGCATCGGCGATGTTGTTGCTGAAAAGGTGCGCGACCTCTCCGCCAAATTCAACAACGGCAAGAAAATCGACGTCATCAATCAAAAGCTCGGCTATCTCGTTCGTTGCGGCGATCCCGATGCCATTGACTCCATCGCCCCGATGGCCTACGGCAATCTCGCTCTTGATCTCCTCTTGAAAAATGTTAGCGGCCGTCTCGTCGTCCTCAAGAACGGCCACTACGACAACATTCCTCTCGAAACTGTCACCGCCACCAAGAAGGTCGTCAACGTCAAGGAACAGTACAATACCGACCGCCTTCGCCCGCAGTACGCCAGCTTCGAAATGCGCCCGCTCTTCCTCATGACCAACGAAGTGCGATAGTCTCTCTCCCGATATCTTGGCGGACAACGCCGTTTGTCTAGGGAGGTCCTATCTACGTTCTCGGGATTGACGTTGGTACCGGAGGAACGCGCGCCCTCATCATAGATGGCCGCGGCCGCCTCGTTTCTTCCGCCACGGAAGAGCACCAGCCCTTCGCTTCGCCGCAAATCGGTTGGGCCGAACAGCACCCCGAGGATTGGTGGCGTGCCACCTGCATCGCGGTTCGTAAAGCCATCGCGAGCGCCAATCTCAGCGCCGAAGAAATTGCTTGCGTCGGTTTCTCCGGCCAAATGCACGGCGCGGTCATGCTGGACGAGCAGGGAAGCGTCGTTCGTCCCGCTTTGATCTGGTGCGATGTCCGCACGGAAAAACAGTGCCACGACCTGACCGCCAAAATCGGCCAGGAGCGGCTGATTCAGCTCACCTGCAATCCAGCGCTGGCGAATTTCACGCTTACGAAACTGCTTTGGATCCGCGAGAACGAGCCCGCAAATTGGAAGCGCGTCCGCTCCGTCATGCTGCCGAAGGACTACGTGCGCTTCCGCCTCACCGGCGAACACGCCACCGATATGGCAGACGCTTCCGGCACGCTGCTTCTCGATGTGGCCAATCGCCGCTGGTCGCGGGAAATGTTGCAAGGCGCCGAAATCGATGAACGCTTGTTGCCGTTGCTCCACGAATCTCCTGCCGTGTGCGCGAAAATTTCCAGCAAAGGAGCCGCGGAAACAGGTCTGCGCGTTGGCACGCCCGTTGTGGCCGGTGCAGGCGACCAGGCCGCCGGCGCCACGGGCATGGGCATCGTCTCGGCCGGAGCGGTCAGCGCTACGATTGGCACTTCCGGCGTCGTTTTTGCCGCCACTGATCGCCCCGCACTTGATCCTCGCGGCCGCGTCCACACGTTTTGCCACGCCATCCCTGGACGCTGGCACGTCATGGGTGTCACGCAAGCCGCCGGCCTCTCGCTGCGCTGGTTTCGCGATACCTTTGCAACAAATTCCAGCGGCACTCAAGAAACTTACGACCAGCTCACAGCCGAAGCCGCCAAAATTCCCGCAGGTTCCGACGGCCTCTTGTGGACGCCCTATCTCATGGGCGAGCGCACTCCGCATCTGGATTCCAACGCCCGCGGCGCACTCGTCGGCCTAACTGCCTCACATACACGCGCCCATGTCGTTCGCGCAATTCTTGAAGGCGTCGCCTTCAGCCTCCGCGACACCTTCACTCTTTTCGGAGAAATGAACGTCCCCGTCACCAGCATGCGGCTCGGCGGAGGCGGCGCTCGCTCTCCGCTATGGCGCCAGATCCAGGCCGATGTTTACGGCCGCGCCGTCGAAATTGTCGAAGCCGAGGAAGGAGCCGCCTACGGCGCTGCCCTCCTCGCTGGCGTCGGCGCTGGCCTGTGGCCCTCGGTTGACGCTGCCTGCGCAGCCACCGTCCGCGTCGCCTCGCGCGTCAGTCCCCAGCACGCTGCCGTCGCTATCCTCAACTCCTCTTACGCCGCCTTCCGCCGCGTCTATCCCGCCACAAACAGCATCTTCGCCTCGCACTGAACTCCCCCTCCCCTCGTCGAAGGTTTTCCCCTACCGTTTTCAATAGTTCCCCCGATTGCTGGCCAGTCCTCCCAGGAGTACATAACCCGTGAGCTATAGTCAGCCCGCTATAGTCGGCTCGAGTGTCCAGGCGTCTTAGGGCCGGGGTGCTATGGGGCACGGATCTCCGACGGCGTCTCTCGTTTTACCAACGGCCGCCTTCGCTTTTCCCAGGGATCACCGATGCTCGGCTCCATGTGTGTGTGCGTCCACAGAAGCTTCCTCTGCTTTCCATAACGCCGGTTAGTTTCTCCTTTGGAAGCTTCCGACACTTCTTGCCGTTTCTTGATGCGCCTGTCCCATCGCTAAGTCTCGCCGCTGCTGCGGCACGTTCGCGGAAAGGAGTTTTGACCATGAACTCAAGAAAATTCATCGCCTCACTGGTTTGCTGCGCATTGGTGTCGCTGTTTGCCCTGGGAATTTGTTCTCCACGAGGGGTGGCAGGGCAACTCGTGTCCGGGGTGTACAAAATCACGCAGACGACCGACCTGGGAACTGAAGTGCGCGTCACGATGAAGATTCGCCTGATGAATGCCAGTGACGACAGGATGTTTGTGACCCAGGTGCGCCTGCGCGAGTTTCTGCCCCACGGGAAGGCGACGGACGAGCCCGTCAACGTCATTTTGGAGCCCCACGGCAGCTCGGAATTCACCCAAGAGTTCACCATCGCGAAGCAGGAATACGAACTCTGGAGCAGAGGCGCACGGCCGCACCTCGGACTGAAGGTTCAGGTTGCCGGAGGCGCGGAAACCACAATCACGATTCCGCTGATGCAGCGCCCAGGATCGAGGTGAGCGTCGTGCGTAGAACATATATTTCGGCCATTTCCGCAATCGCGCTTCTAGTTTCCGTGGCGACTGCCATCCAGGCGCAACAACAACACACGATAACTACAGTAGCGGGGGGCATCCCAAACAATATAACGGCGTTGCAGGTGGGCGTTGGTACTCCCGCGAGGGTTTTCAAAGATTCTGCCGGGAATTTGTATATATCGACGATGGTAGTCGGCGATGAGGGCTTGTACGGAAATGTTGTCTATAAGGTTGACCCATCCGGGCAATTGACCACGGTCGCTGGGAATGGAACGGAAGGATTCAGCGGGGACGGCGGCCCAGCCACCAACGCTGCACTCAGTGGTCCCCAGGGCGTGTACATTGACAGCGCGGGGAACATCTTCATTGCCGATAGTCTGAACGACCGAATCCGGGAAGTCGATGCCGCCACCGGGATTATTCACACCGTGGCAGGAAATGGAAACTTTGGATTCAGCGGGGACGGCGGCCCGGCCACTAGTGCAGAACTCCATAGCCCCAGCGGTGTGTTCGGTGACAGCGCGGGGAACATCTTTATTGCGGATTCGGGCAATGAGCGCATTCGGGAAGTCGTGGCCGCCACCGGGATTATTCACACCGTGGCAGGAAATGGAAACTTTGGCTTCAGTGGGGACGGCGGTCCGGCCCCAGACGCTGAACTTGTCACCCCCAGCGGCGTGTTCGTCGACATCTCTGGAAACATCTTCATTGCGGACACTGGCAATGCCCGTATCCGGGAGGTGGTCGCGGCCACGGGGATTATTCAAACCGTGGCAGGGAATGGGACGAATGGCGGAGGCGGGGATGGCGGCCCCGCCACTAGCGCCCAACTCAACGGACCCTTCGACGTAGCCGTCGATGGCTCCGGGAACGTCTTCATCGCGGATAGCGGGAACCAACGCATCCGGGAGGTGGTAGCTTCCACAGGAACGATTCAGACCGTCGCTGGCAACGGTGCCCAGGGCTTCAGTGGTGACGGTGGCCCCGCCACCAGCGCTTCTTTGCGAAACCCCTTCGGCCTCTCTGTCGACGGTTCTGGAAATATCTTCATAGCGGATCGTGACAATAATCGCATTCGGAAAGTGGTTGCCGCTACGGGGAACATTCAGACCGTCGCGGGGAATGGAACCTTTGGCTACAGCGGGGATGGAGGTCCAGCCACCAGCGCAACAATTAATGTTCCCAGCGATGTGTATGCCGACAGTGCCGGGAACCTCTTCGTTGCGGATAGCTTCAACAATCGCATTCGGAAAGTGGTTGCCGCTACGGGGGACATTCAGACGGTAGCCGGGAATGGAATCGCTGATTTCAGTGGGGACGGGGGCCTGGCCGCCAGCGCTGCACTACATTCCCCCGAGGGAGTATTCGTTGACGGTGCTGGGAACATCTTCATTGCCGATCACTCAAACGGGCGCATCCGGGAAGTGGTCGCCGCCACTGGGAACATTCAGACCGTGGCCGGGAATGGAACCTTTAATTTCAGCGGCGACGGCGGCCCGGCCACCAGCGCCGGCTTAGTTCAGTCTAACGGCGTTTTCGTGGATAGTTCAGCAAACATATTCCTTCCCGACAATAGTCGCATCCGGGAAGTGGTTGGCACTACCGGAATCATTCAGACCGTCGCTGGGAATGGAACGTATGGTTCGAGCGGAGACGGAGGGCCGGCCACCAGCGCTGAACTCTATCTTCCCCTTGGCGTGTACGTTGACGGTTTCGGGAACATCTTCATTGCGGATAGCAACAACAGTCGTATCCGAGAAGTGGTGGCCGCGACAGGAACTATTCGAACTGTGGCCGGGAATGGAACCTCTGGGTTCAGCGGCGATGGCGGTCCGGCGACCGGTGCCCAGCTCGCCGGACCGAAAGGCGTGTACGTTGACAGTGCAGGGAACTTGTTTATTGCCGATACCTATAACAGTCGGATCCGGGAAGTGGAGGCCAGCACGGGGATTATTCGAACGGTGGCCGGAAATGGAGCCTTTGGCTTCAGTGGCGACGGTGGCCCGGCGACCAGCGCCGAACTTGATCTTCTAGTTGGCTTTTCTAACGGAATCACAGGCGACCGCCAAGGCAACTTATTCATTGCAGAGGAAAGTAACAGCCGCATTCGCAGGATATCCGGCTTGGCAGCGGTAGTTGGAATTAGTGTCGGACCGTCTACAGCTACAGTGAGTCCGAGCGCGACGCAGCAGTTCAATGCCAACGTCACCAACGCAATCAACACTGCCGTTACTTGGAGCCTCTCTGGAACAGGCTGCACTGGCAACGGCTGCGGGACGATTTCGCCGCAAGGTCTTTACACCGCGCCTTCAGCAACCGGCAGTCCGCTGACGGTGACCGTGACCGCCACTTCTGTCGCTGACAACAGCAAGTCCGCCACGGCGATGGTAACGGTCCCTGCCAAGCAAGCCAGTACGGTTGCTGTATCTTCCTCCGCCAATCCTTCCGTTTTCGGTCAAGCGGTCACCTTAACAGCCACGGTCAGTCCGTCTTCCAGCTCAAGCGTACCTACCGGCACGGTCACCTTCAGCGACGGCGCAAACACGCTCGGCACTGTGCCGCTGAACTCCTCTGGATCAGCCACACTCACAGCCTCTTCGCTTGCTGTTGCCGCGCATCCGATCACCGCTACCTATAGCGGCGACAGCGGCTTTTTCGCCAGCAACGGAAGTCTCACAGAAAATGTTTCCTATGGGATCTGCCCGCTCTACGACCAGACGCGAGCGGTTACTAGCGGCGCGACGTTCCCCATTAAGCTTTACCTCTGCGACGCCGGGGGCAATGATGTTTCTTCCGCTGCCGTCGCCTTGCACGCCACTCAGATCACCATCGCATCGGGCTATTCCGGCAGCATGAGCTTGCCGGGGAGCGCAAATCCCAGCGGCAATTTCCGCTTTAACGCCTGGCTCGGTCCTGCCGGCGGCTACATCTTCAACCTCAACACCGCTGGACTCCCCCCCGGCACATACAGCCTGCAATTCACTGCCGGAAGCGATCCCGTACCTCACGCCGTGAATTTCGTCGTGAGGTAATTAGCGCGGAGCAACAAACGGACGCCTCCGCGTCCGCTTTCGGAAAAAGCTTCGAGGACCTGCGGAAGTAACTGAGAAAGTCCGCCATGCTGCTGTCGGTAAGCGCGCAGCGAGACACCACTCAAGGGTTTGGCGGAGTAGGGATTCATGTTTTCACGCAATTGCGAAGGCCATAAGAAGAATCAAGAATCGCGCGTGCTTCTTATCCAGTGTGTCGGGTGGGAGGCCAGGGAAGGACGATCCTCGACCTGTTGGGTGTCCGGTGTGTTCTCAAAGAGGCTGTCACACGTACAATCCAGTTCCTGCCGGCCATTTTATTCATATTTTTGTTCCCGCTTCCAACGCCAAATCCCTCAGGTCACACCTAACTGATCGCCGGCTGAATTCCAAGGCGATCCAATAGTACTTTTTGACGAACCCGCTGAATAGGGAGGAAGGAATCATGTTCAAGTTCATGCGCAAGATGAGTCCGAATTTCACAAGAGAAAAGTCGTTCTGTATCAAGAGAATGGCGCCGGGATGGTTCCTGTTGACTGTGCTGTATCCCGCCCTCGCCTCGGCGCAAGTGAGCGAGCTATGGGTGGCTCGATACCATGGATCGGTCGATGGGAGCAATGATGCCGCCGTGGCCATGGCCCTGGATAAAGCTGGCAACGTGTATATAACAGGGCAAAGCTCGGGCGCGGGAACCGGCATTGATTACGCGACGGTGGCGTACGATCCCAAGGGCAACCAGCTTTGGGTGGCTCGCTACAACGGGCCTGCAAACGGAGATGACTCTGCCCGCGGCGTCGCCGTGGACTCCAAGACAGGCCATGTGTACGTGACCGGCTCTAGCGAGGCTCAATTTGCGACCGTCGCGTACGATCTCAAGGGCAACCAACTTTGGGTTGCCCGTCTCACTGCGGAAGGCTATGGTGCCAGTGCGATTGCGATCGACAGCAATATAGGCAACGTGTACGTAACTGGCGCGGAAACAACGGCGGCCTACGATTCCAATGGCAACCAGCTTTGGGTGGCCACCGATCAGCAGCCTGACCCCCACCATCACTTTGTTTTTTTCACAGCCATCGCGGTAGACACTAAGTCAAGGGTTTACGTTACCGGCAGCATCAGCATCTTTGGCGGATACGAAACCCATTTTCGGACGGTTTCTTATGACCAGACGGGGACCCATCTTTGGGCGGACCAACCCATTTTTGGCTTCCGATTCGGGGGAGCCAATGCCATCGCATTAGGGAACGCAGCGAATGTCTACATCGTAGGTTCTATTGTCGATGACGCAAGCGGGCGGTCACTGTATGTCACGCTTGGGTACGGCGACCAACCTATCTTTGGAGCAACATATCCGCCCGTCCTGGCTGGCCACGACGTTGCTAACGCCGTCGCGGTGGACAGTAACACAGGCAATGTTTATGTGACGGGGCAGAGCAGTGGTGATTACGCCACCGTTGCCTACAATGCCGCGGCCGGTGGCAGACCGCTCTGGGTGGCCCGTTACCACGTAGCCGGAGCCTCTAGCGGAGCGAACGCCATCGCCGTGGACAGCGCTACCGGCAATGTATACGTAGCCGGAACAAGCCAGGGCAATTACGCCATGGTGGTGTACGATTCCGGAGGCCACGAACTTTCGGTGGCTCAGCACAGCACGTTCCTTCCCAGCCGCGTCGCGGTGGATAGCAACACGGGCAATGTCATCGTGACGGGGAAGAGTCAAGGATCAAGCGGTGGCAATGATTTCACAACCATCGCCTATTCGCGGGACACCACCCCACCAGTAACCACAGCAAGCGCTTCACCCGGTCCCAACGGCAATGGCTGGAACAAAACGAACGTCACCGTGACATTGAATTCCGTGGACGACAGCGGTGGCTCAGGCGTCAAGCAAATCCAGTACGAGCTCACCGGCGCACAGAGCGTCGATATGCAAACAGTGCCTGGAAGCGCCGCCTCGGTAACGCTCTCCGCCGAAGGCATGACCACGCTGAACTACTTCGGCACCGACAAGGCTGGGAATGCGGAACAAAGCAAGGCCCTTACGGTGCAAATCGACAAGACTCCGCCAGTTGTCTCCGGCTTGCCTGCGTCCGGCTGCACCCTCTGGCCGCCGAACAATCAAATGGTTCAGGTTGCCACGATAGCGGCAGCGGATGCTCTGTCAGGACTTGCGCCCGGCTCATTCCAATTGACGGGATCAAGCAATGAGCCATCGGACCCGAATAATCCTGACGTAGTCATTACTTCAAATGGTTCCGGCGGTTACGTCGTCCAGCTGCGGGCGGCGCGGCTGGGCTCCGGAACTGGAAGGATCTATACCATGAATGCGACGGCCATGGACTTGGCGGGGAATACCGTCACATCCACAGCAACTTGCACCGTGCCGCGCGACCACAGCACTGCCGTGGCCCACTGACCAAGCGTCAATCAGATCGAATAGGGCGGACGCCAAGTAGAGTGGGTAAAGGCCCTCCCGGAACGCGCTTCGGCGTCCGCCGTCATCTCCTTGGTTGTCATCCCCTCGATTCTTTCTGAAGTTACCGCGAGTCTCAACTCCCGCAAGTCTCCCATTTGCAATCGCTTGCAGGTCTCAAAGCTTCCGTTTCCGGGTCTCATTCAGTGGAAGTATTTCCGGAACGAATAAAACGCCACAAGAAAAATCGTCATCAGCACGGCCACTGAATTTCGCGTCCGGTTCGTCTCTTTCTTTTCCTCCAGCAGGTCGCCAATCGCGGAACTCACAAAATAAGCTTGCAGCGCCGTAACGATACTCGCCGCCATTTCCACCAGCGCATATTGATCGAACAATGCGACTACGAACACTGTTCCGCTGATTACCGCCGCGGCGGAGCTCATCACCACGGACAGCACGTGTCGCTTCATTCCCACTCCTCACTGCTCTGTCGCATTACGCCACTTCATTGGAGCGCACGCGCTCCTTCACTTGTTCGCGTAGCGTGTTCAGGCTATTCACAATCCGGTCCGCTTCTACATTGACCAGCGCGTACCGCTCGATTTTTGGATCGCCGGATTGCACCAGAACGTGATAATCCTCGCGCAGGTCTGGGAACTCATTCAGTTGTACATGTTTGCCCCGAAGCGCTGCCGCAAGCAGTTCGAGCGTCTTCTCTACGTCCGCTGCAAACGTGTCGAACGCCGTTCGCGCCGGAACTGCGGCCGTGTGCAACCAGCACGCGTCCAGCGCCATCACCGCGTGCACAAAACGGTGTGAGCTGGCCAGCAGCGCATTCAAGTGGTGCATCTGCTCCGCGGTCGTTCCGGGTTCCGCGCCCAGGCGGTCGATCGATGCTTCCAGGTTCGTGCGCGCCATGCGCGCGCTCAGCCGCACTCGGTCGAGTTCGCTTGCGTTGCTGGTTTCATTCCGCACATAGGTTTCCGACAGACTGTGAAAATATTCCCGGTACGCATCGAGCATGGCGGCGATCCTGTCGGAAACTTGCGTGCGTTCCCAGGTCGGCCAAATCCAATACGCGAGCAGTGCCAGCGCGCCTCCCGCCGCTGTATTGATTCCGCGCGCCCAGATCACTTCCTTCGGCGAAACTCCGGTGATGGCGATCAGTAGGACCACCAGAGCGCTGATAGCCGCGGCGAAAATTCCATAGTTTGCGGGACCAACCCACCGCAGCAGCAGCGTGAATACAAAGATGCGAACTACTTGCAGCGTTTGGCTCTCCGGAAGAATGCGAAAGAGTGCCGTGGCCAGAAAGAGTCCGACGATCGTTCCGCCAATCCGTAAAAGACCGCGGCTGAACGTTGTCGTGAACTCCGGCTTCAGCACCAGGACAATCGTCATCGGCAGCCAATAGGAGCGGTGCCAGTAAAAAGCGCGCTCCAGGCCATTGCCGAGAGCGACCATAACCGCTAGGCGTATGGCGTGCCGCAACACCGAAGATTGCAAATTCAGATTGGCGCGCAGCGTCGCCAGCAACCCGCTGAACCGGAGCGACGACGGCTGGTGCGCTTCCTGTTTCGCGAACGCCGCTTGGCCGGCGGGCGTCGCATGTGCAGTCAAGTCCAGGGCGGCTCGAAGCTGACCATTGAGCGCGTCCATCTGGAAACGCGCATCCCGCGCCACGGCGGCGAGAAAAGACGCCGGCAAATTCTCCGCTTCTTGCCGCAACCGCAGCGTGAGCGACTCGCACGCGGCAAGGATATCTGTGCTCGCTTCCGCCGGGATTCCCGAAAGCAGGGCGTTGCCAATCGCTTGCAGAACCTGCGCTGTTTCTTTCAGGTACTCGCCGAGAATCTGCACGCCCGAATGCACCGCACTCTCGCGTTGCATCCGAAGATGCAACCGCGAAAGCATCAGCAAGCTAAGCCGAATGCGCTCTGCCTGGCTGAGCAAAGCGCGGTAACGCACGGCTTCGATGGACCTCTCACGGTCAAGGCTGGAGAGAGCTTCCTGCGCTTGCGTACTGTGAACCGTCGCCGGCGGCGCGGTAGTCGCGCTCAGCGGCTGTTCTGCAGCGCGCGCGAGTTCGAGAAAGAAGTTGGCAAGCGCGCGCCGCTCCGGTTCATAGCGTTGCACAGGCCACAGCGCCACTGAGAGCGCCGTTTGGAGAAGTCCGCCGCCAAGCGCGAGCCCCGTGGAGATGAGGGCCTGCCGAGGTGTCAGCGGCTGCGCCGCGTAAATCAGCAGCGTGACCAGGCTGATCACGGCCAGATCGGCGGCTGTGGTGCCCGCCGCCACCAACATTCCTGCGGCAAATGCCCACAGCGTCGCGATGGTGACAGCCGCGACGCTATGGCTCCCGGAGAGCGCTCCGAAAAGAACAGCCAGTGCGCATAAACCGCTCGAAGAGAGCATGCGCTTGGCGCGCTGCGCATAGGAATCGCTTCCGTCGGAGTAGGCCACGTTGAGCGCGCCGCTGGCTACCACCAAGCCACCGCGCGGCATGTCCAGAGCAAATCCTGCCACGAGCGGAAGGAGCACGCCGATCGAGTTGCGCAGGGCCAGGTAGGGAGACAGCTTTGAGGAATCGAAGCGTGTCAGCACACGCCAGAACACGCGCGCCGCACCTTCATGGGCGACCGGGGCCGCTGAAGACGAGGCCAGTAGCGTCGACGCATCTTGTGAAGGGGAGGCCATCAACAAGCCAATGGGAGCGGGCCCTGTTGTGCACGCCCGGTCTCATTGTAACGAAGGATGCGCGATCGCGCTGGCCCTATCCTGGTAACGGAAAGCGCGAACTCTTCATCCAACATCGAGAAGCCCTATCGAAAACTCTCAAGGAGCAATCATGGAAAAGCGCCGTCTTGGGAAAAATGGTCCGTTGGTTTCCGCCCTAGGACTTGGGTGCATGGGCATGTCCTTTGCTTACGGACCCGCTGATGAAGGGGAATCGCTCCGTGTTCTTCACCGTTATTTGCAACTCGGCGGCAATTTTCTTGACACCGCCGAGATCTACGGGCCCTACACCAATGAAGAGCTGCTGGGCCGATTTTTGCGAGAAGTGCCTCGCGACAGTGTGGTGATTGCCACAAAATTCGGGTTCCGGTTCAATCCCAGTGGCGTCAGGGGCGTCGACAGTTCGCCTGAAAATGTCCGGCGCGCTTGCGACGGCAGCCTTAAACGGCTTGGCATCGAAACGATCGATCTCTTCTATCAGCACCGCGTCGATCCGAAAGTTCCGATTGAAGACACTGTCGGCGCCATGGCCGGACTGGTTTCGGCCGGGAAAGTACGCGCGCTCGGACTTTCGGAAGCTGGCCCCGAAACTTTGCGGCGCGCCGCCAAAGTCCATCCGATTGCAGCGCTGCAAAGCGAGTATTCGCTTTGGTCCCGCGACGTGGAAACGAATGGCGTCCTGGCTACTTGTCGCGAACTCGGAATCACCTTTGTGCCCTACAGCCCGCTTGGACGAGGTTTCCTGACAGGGGCGATTCAAAAACTTGAGGACCTTGACGCCAGCGATTGGCGCCGGACGAATCCGCGTTTCGGAGAGAAAGCCTTGCAGGCGAATCTTAAGCTGGCGGAAACGGTAAAGGAGCTCGCCGGCAAGAAAGGCTCGACACCTGCTCAGTTGGCCCTCGGCTGGGTTCTTGCGCAGGGCAAAGACTTGATCCCCATCCCCGGCACCAAGCGCGTCCGCTATCTCGAGGACAATATGGGTGCGCTCAGCGTAAAGCTAACCGAAAGTGATTTGAAGGAGATCGGTGTGCGCCTTGCGCAGATTGAGGTCGTCGGCGAACGCTACGCGCCCGATATGATGGCGCTTGTGAATCACGCATGAGCGTCTCGAACCAGGATAAAAAGTGGGGCGCAGTTCTCTCTACGCCCCGTTCAGGTTCAGTTCCTGCCGTATTTACAAGAGGGTTTGATCCCAATCGCTAGCGGCATCTAGCGGACGTGAAGTGTCGCGAGCGTGAATTTCGGCTCGGCTTCGACGAATGCGCACTTTGTTTCGGCGAGTTGCGTCAGCCGCGTTAGAATTGCTTGCCTGCGAATTTTTCCGAGCGCCCAATGAATCGATACGAAACGTGGTTTTGTGGAACGCGTCTGTGGCGTTGGGTCACGCGGCGACAAGTTTTGCCTTGGATGCTGCAGGGCTCGGAACTGGGCGATCACGTGTTGGAGCTGGGCGCCGGGCCAGGAGCAGCAACGGAGGAGTTGGGACGCCTCGCGAGTCGCGTGACGAGTCTCGAGTGCGACCACGCGTTTGCGGCAAAGCTGGGCGCACGTATCAATGGTTCGAATGCGGCGGCGATTCAGGGTGACGCGGCGGCGTTGCCTTTTGCAGACGGAACATTTTCTTCAGCCATCGCGATCCTGATGCTTCATCATTTGCGATCAAATGAGTTGCAGGACCGCGCTTTTGCGGAAGCCTGGCGAGTGCTTAGGCCGGGCGGAGTGTTCCTCGCGTTTGAGATTCAGGATGGCTGGCTGCACCGCTTGGGGCACATCCGGAGCACGTTTGTGCCCGTGGCGCCCGCGACAGCGTTTGCAAGATTGACAGCCGCGGGATTTTCAAAGGTGACTGTTGATATCCAGCGGGGGGGCTATCGAATCCGGGCGCTGCGTGCGCGGGAGAACTGAACACCGACACGCCGGCGATGGGACAGTCACCTGCTGTTTGCTGCCAGCGGGCCAAGCTCGGAGCGCGTCTGCATCACGCGGAGGATGGAATCGCGCGTGACGATGCCAACAATTTGCGGCGCGCTTTCCTTCGCGCCGCTCACCACGGGCATTTGGTTCACGTCCGCGCTCAGGAGCCGTTCCAGCAAACGCAAGAGTGGTTCTTCAGGCGACGTCCACAGAATTTTCTCCCGCGGGATCATGGCGGCCTGGACGGAGTTGTGGGCCCACTCGTTGCGCGGAACCGAGTTGAGGGTGTGGACATTCATCATCCCGACGAGGCGGTCGTCGTTGACCACCAGGTGGCAGCGGCGGCCGGTGCGTAGAACCTCGGCGCCATATTCTTCGAGCGTGATGTGTCCTGGAACAGTAGGCACTTCCTTGCTCATGACGTCGGCGGCGCTTAGACCAGAGAGAGTTTGGCGGATGGCCACTTGAGCGACGCTCTCCTGCGCAGCGTTTAGAAGAAACCAGCCCACGAACGCGATCCATAGTCCATTTTGCAGATATCCGTTGAAAGCGCCCCAAGCGCCTGCAAGAATCATCGCGTAGGCGATCAGTTTTCCGCTGGCGCCCGCCACTCGCGTGGCTTTCTCATAATTTTTGGATGCTCCCCACACAATGGCGCGAAAAATTCTTCCGCCGTCTAGCGGAAATCCCGGCAAAAGATTGAAAACGGCCAGCGCAAAATTGGTTTGCCACAGCCAGGTGGCCAGGGCCCCGACCGTCTGGCTGTAAGGCAACAGCAGCGCTAATCCAAAAAAGCCTCCAGCGAGGAAACCACTAGCTAGCGGTCCGGCAACTGCGATGTTGAATTCTTGAACGGCGTTGGAAGGCTCGCGCTCGATGCGCGCCAGGCCCCCGAAGAGAAACAACGTGATGGAAACGACGCGAATCTTGTAATGCTGGGCCACAACGCTGTGGGAAAGCTCATGGAACAGAACCGAGGCGAAAAAGAGCAAGCTGGTCAGGACGCCAACGGTCCAATGCTGTGTGTCTGTCCAAAGCGGATGCTGCTGCTTGTACTGCGAAGCGATGATATAGGTGATGGCTACAAAAATGAAAACCCAAGTCGAATGCAGATAGATGGGAATGCCGAGAATTTTGCCGATGCGTAAGCCTGATCCGCGTCCCATGGGTTCTAGGATTAGCCTAGCACAAGACGACTAGGGAAGCGGGAGAGGCTGGGAGCCCGGAACGCAGGCGAGACGTTCTCCATAGGTCTGGACGGAGGCGGTCCCCTTGTGCCGCGTCCGCCGCGACACGCCGTGTGCTAGTCCCCACAGTTCCATAATCCTTCCTTACCGATAAGCTCTGTATTTTCAATGTACTGAGATTGGCCGTGGCCGTGCCATTTCCCAAAGCGCAAGTCGGGAGGCACATCATGATCGCCATGCTGGAACTTACGATTCTGGCTCTCATCACGATTTTCGCGGTGGCTGTTGCTGCGGGGCTGCACTGGTTGTTCTTGAAGGTGGCTTTCTTGATGATGCAGCCGGCTACAGCCCCAAGGATTCCTGCACGAACCCAATTGGCGCGCGGGACCAAGCAACTGGCCCGGGCTTTCGCGTCGCAGCGTTGAACGCGAGACGGCGGCTACAGGCGTGGGCCGTTCGTTATCACTCGGCGAAAACGGAACCCTGCGCCACTGGGATTATCCGGATCAACGTAAGCGGCGGCGGCGGCGGTCACCGCTCCGCGGCGGCGCTCCGGGAAATAGAAAGGAAGGGGTAGGTCCATGGTGGCCTTGAAATGGCTGTTGATGATTGTCGGCGCGGGACTCTTTGGAAGCGCGGGAGCTCTGGTCGCCTACGACGTTTATCTCTCCGAACAACTGCGGCGGCTCTTGTCGCGGAACAAAACGGACGAATCCGGCGCGGAGGTGGGAACGCTGGCTCGCCGCCCTTTCCGCCCGGTGCGCTGGCGGCTGGCGCTGCAGCTGACCACGGCGGGCGCCCTGCTCCTGTTGATCACGGAGAGCTTCGCGGTTGTTCCCGACGGAGCGGCGGGCGTCCGTGTGAGCGAATTCTGGGGCGCTCGCCCCGGTACGTTGTATCCCGGCGTGCACCTGATTACGCCGCTGGTGGATTCCATCGCCATCTACGACACGCGCGAGCAAGTGTATTCGACCGTCGCGGCAGAAAATCCCAAGCAAAAGGGTGACCTGCTGACGGTGCAGGCGCGGGAAGGACTCAACATCGGGCTGGCTGTTTCCGTGCGTTACCGGCTGGACCCCAAGCGGCTGGATTCGATTCACCGGAATTTGCCGCAGCCGGTCGGGGAACAGGTCGTAGCGCCGGTCGTTTCGACGATTTACCGGCAACTTGCGCCGAATTATATAACGCGCGAAATCTTTGCCACCAAACGCGAAGAATTGCGCACCACCGCTGCCGACGCCATCACCGCCCGGCTGGCAAGCGACGGCATCATCGTGCGGGAAGTGCTTCTCCGCGACCTGCAGCTTCCTGAGGAATATGCCAAGGGACTAGAGGGGCTGCTGTTGAAAGAGCAAGAGAATGAGCGCCTGGGTACCGAGCAGGAGATTAAAGGAAAGCAGGTAAAGATTGCCGAGCTGGAAGCGGAGGCGCAGAAAGCGCGTGATGTGAAACAGGCGGAAGCGCAGGCCCAGGTGCGCGTTCTGCAGGCAAAGGCGGAGGCGGACGCAATGCAGTACACGCTTCCGCTGAAACAAAAACAAATCGAGCAAACCAAACTGGAAGCGCAGGCGCGCAAAGAGTCTACTCTCCAGAATGCCGAAGCTGCGGCGCAAGCCAAGATCATTGACAGCAAGGCAGAAGTCGAGCGCCAAAAGAATCTTTCCGACGCCGAGGCCAACCGCATCCGCGTGACGGCTGCTGCGGACGCCGAACGGATGAAGTACGAAGCGTCCGTGCTGAAGTCGAACCCCATGCTGATTCAAAAAATCATCGCCGAACGGTTGTCGGACAAGCTGCAAATTATGATGGTGCCGATCGACGGAAGGAATTTCTTTGCGAATGACGTAATGCGGTCGGCCTTTTCCGGTGTGACTTCGGCCGACAATCTAGATGATCCGCCGGCACCCGCAGCGGCCACGGCTCAACGCAAGCAGCCGCGCAGGCCATGATGTTGAGAAAAGAATTGCGCACCGCCTGCAGTGGCTGTGCCAACAGGTTCCGCTAGCCAATACCCCTGCGGGTGGCCCGGGACGCGAAACTGGAAAGGAATAGAAACTATGGCTTTGGTGACCGCAAGCGGTCAATTTTATGGCGACCGTAAGACGGTCAACAAGCACAGAGGCAAGCACCGCCGCGCTTAGCCCTTTAGCCAGAGACTACTCCTTTTCCGGCGACGCGTTCCTGGCCACCCGGCTAGCGGCCAAAACAAGAATTGAAGACGGGAATCGATGCAGTGCGAAGCATTGAGTTGAAGGAAAACGGTTATGAAGATTTCGACAGCAGTTTCGAGCCACGCGCTTGTCCGAAGCATCGCAAAAGATTTGTGTAGGCGAATCCTGGCCACCACCCTGCTCGCCGCTTGCGTGTTTGTGATTCCGGCGATTGCCTCATTGACGCCCGCGCCGTTCCATCGATTGCGTGTACCCAGAATTGACAGACGCGCGTTTGAAAATCTGCAGCGCTGGGCCAGCGATGAAAAGGATTCCTGGTCCGATGAGTTTTAAATTTCATCTTTACTAGCGGTCAGTCCCTCATTTGCACCCGTGATATCATCAGTCCGTAACCCATGTTTGCCGAGCCATGAGCTTCCGAACCAAATTGCTGCTTGTTGTCCTGCTGACCATATTTGCGTCGGTATCCGTGGTTGCCTATGCCGTGACGCATTACACTCAGGCAGCATTCGAAGCCATGGACGCGGAGCGCACGGAAGCACTGGTCGCGCAATTCAAGAAGGAGTTCGTCCAGCGGGGCGAAGAAATTGCCCATCAAGCAAAAAACATAGCGGAAGCGAACCTCACCGAGCGCATGGCCATTGACCTCTCCCGTCCCAACGCTGACCTGTCTCTCTATGTGCGCGATGCCGTCGGCACCGCTCAAGAGCACGGGCTGGACTATGTGGAGTTTGTGAATCACGACGGAGTACTGATCTCTTCGGCGCAGTTCCCCGCTCGCGTGGGATATAAGAACGACTGGGTGACTGCGGTGAAGGACTGGAATGACACTCCGGCATTTTTGAAGAAAGAAGAATTGCCCGACGGCGTGTCCCTTTCCCTTAGCGTTGTGCGAACGAACAACACCGTGGCGGACAAGAGCCTGTACATCATCGGTGGGCACCGTCTCGATAAGAATTTCCTCGCCTCTCTGGTCTTGCCCGCCGGAATGCGCGCGCTCATCTATACCAACCTCGATCCAAATTTTACGGCCACGTCCCTGCTGGCAGAGAAAATCGATGCGGAACAAGCGGAACGGTTCGCGCCTCTCGTCGAGCAGTTGCAAAGGCAGCCACAGCCCATGGTTCGAACGATTGAGTGGACCAGGGATCCGGCGGACGCGGAAACGTTTCATGCCATTCCTTTGACTGGCCGCAACAATGAGCTGTTTGGCGTTTTCTTTGTCGGCAGCTCGCGAAAAGAGTTAGTGCTGCTGACCCGCCAAATCCTGAAAACTGCCGCTGCCGTCGCGGCTGCCGCACTATTCGTCGGATTGCTCGTCAGCTTCTGGATCTCCGCGCGGATCACCAAACCGGTCGAGGAACTTGCCGAAGGCGCCCGCGAAGTTGCCGGCGGAAGATGGGACACGCGCATCGATGTACGTGGACGCGATGAAGTCGGCGAGCTTGCTAAAGCGTTCAATCACATGACGCAAACGCTTGCGGCGCAGAAGGAGCGTCTGGTGCAGACCGAGCGCGTCGCCGCATGGCGCGAACTGGCGCGGCGTCTTGCGCACGAATTGCGCAACCCGCTCTTTCCCATGCAGATTACCATTGAGAATTTGCAGAAGGCCCGCCAACTCGACGCCAAGCAATTTCTGGAAGTCTTCCACGAATCAACGGCAACTTTGAAAGCCGAGCTTGCCAATCTCAATACCATCATTGGGCGCTTCAGCGATTTTTCGAAGATGCCCGCCCCGCAGTTTGTGCGCGTAAATGTCAATGAAGCGCTCCGCAATGCCGTCCGCCTGTTCGAACCGCAGTTCAACGAAGTCGGCAAGCCCACCATCACCCCCGAATTGTTTTTGACGGAGCCTTTGCCCGACATCGACGCGGATCCCGATTTGCTTCACCGCGCGTTTCAGAATTTGGTTCTCAACGCGCTCGATGCCATGCCCGCCGGCGGAACGCTGACACTAAGAACTTCGGAAAAGGCCGGCGCGGTGCGCATTGAAGTCGCCGACACAGGAAAAGGACTGACGCCGGAAGAGTGTTCGCGGCTGTTCACGCCGTATTACACGACGAAATCGCAGGGCACCGGGCTTGGGCTCGCCATCGTGCAGTCCGTGGTCAGCGATCATCACGGGACTATTTCGGTGACCAGCGACGAGGGCCGCGGTACAGCGTTTCGAATCGATCTGCCCCAGCGTCCGGCCGGCCGCACCCCGAGAGCGCGCGAGGCGGCGCCAGAGGCGAAGAGCACGCCGTCCACACTCGCAGCGGCTTCCGACTAACTTTTGTTCGAAGGGATCGACGTTTGCCGCGCAAAGCTAATCTCCTCCTTGTTGACGACGATCACAATACGCTGGCATCTCTTTCCCGCGCCTTTCGAATGGCGGGGCATGAAGCCACGGTTTGCGACAACGCCGCCCGCGCACTCGATCTGCTGCGTCGCGAATCGTTCGACCTAATTCTTTCCGACGTGGTAATGCCGGGAAAAAGCGGCATGGAGCTGCTTGAAGATTTGAAAAAGGCCGGGCTGAAGACGCCCATCGTGCTCATTTCCGGACAAGCGAATATCGAAATGGCCGTAAAAGCCACGAAGCTGGGCGCGCTTGACTTTTTGGAAAAACCGCTCTCGACGGACAAACTTTTGGTGACTGTGGAGAATGCCTTACGGCTCTCTCGGCTCGAAGAGGAAAACCGTGAGTTGCGGCAGCGCCTGGGGAAGCACGAACTCGTCGGCTCCGGCCCGGCGATGAAAAAGTTGCTCGAGCAAATTGACCGCGTTGCGGCAAGCGAGACGCGTGTTTGCATTCTCGGCGAGACCGGCACAGGCAAGGAGCTTGTCGCACGCGCCATCCATGAAAAATCCCCCCGGCAAGGGCACCCTTTCATCACGCTGAATTGTGCAGCTGTGCCGGCGGAATTGATCGAGTCGGAACTTTTTGGTCATGAAAAAGGCGCGTTCACCGGCGCAGCGACCAGGCATCTTGGCAAGTTTGAACAAGCCGATGGCGGCACGCTCTTTTTGGATGAAATCGGCGACATGCCCTTGGCGATGCAAGCGAAATTATTGCGCGTGCTGGAAGAGGGCGAAGTCGAGCGCGTCGGCGGTGACAAGCCCATGAAGGTGAACGTGCGCGTGGTGGTGGCCACGCACCGCAACCTGGAGGACCTCGTCAAACAGAACTCGTTCCGGCGCGATTTGTTCCATCGCATTTATGTTTTTCCGCTGCAACTGCCACCGCTGCGCGAACGCCTGGAGGATTTTTCCGGCCTAGTCGCGCATTTTGCTCGGCAGGTGGCGGCGCAAAACGCCTGGAAAGAAAAACTCTTCGCGGAAGAAGCCATCGCTGAATTGCGCAAATATGCGTGGCCCGGAAATGTCCGCGAATTGCGCAACGTGGTGGAACGCCTCATCCTGCTCGCTTCGGACGAAAGTGTTACCGCTGGCGAGGTTCGTCTCGTAATTCCCACTTCAGATTCTTCATCAAGTGGTTCATCCGGTTCCACGAGTGGAAATTCGACCGGCACTCTCGCGGAGCGCACGGAGTCGTTTGAAAGGGAAGTGATGCTTGCGGAGATTCGGCGCAACAATTTTCACATGACAAATGTGGCCCGTGCCCTGGGTCTCGAGCGCAGCCACCTCTATAAGAAATGCCAGCAACTGGGAATCGATCTGCAGTCGCTGAGAAAGCCGGAATGAATTTGATCTGCCGCGCAAACTAGATTGCGGCCTTGAATTACCGCCAGTTCGGCTATCCTTGTAACTACACTATATTCAACAAGATAGAGAAAAATCAGGGGCGAGAGCCGATTTCGCTTGACAAAATAGCGATTTGTAATATTATATTTGCAGATTGCAATAAGTAGGTCCTCCATGAAACTCGGCGACAAACTCCGCTCCCTCCGCGCTGTAGAAGGTTCGCTGCGCGGATTAGGCCGGTCCATGACACAGCAGGAATTGGCCGCCGCGATGAAGAACGAGATCGGCCGCGGACTGAGCCAGGCGTATCTCTCGCAAATCGAGAATGGCGCCCGGCCCCACCTGACGCATACAACTCGCGAGCTACTGGCGCGATTCTTCCGTGTCTATCCGGGCTTCCTGGTGGATGACCCGGAAGGCTACACGCCGGGCTTGCAGTCCGAACTCCGGGCCATCGACGCGAAGGTCGATTCGTGGCTTTTTGCCGGTGCCGAACAGTTCACGGCCGATCCAGTGCTTCAGCGTGCGCTCCTGACCATCGCGGAGCACGAGGACTCGCGCCGCGCGATTTTGCTCCTGGCAGAGATTCTCCGGACGCCGGACTTGGCCGAACGCCTGGGTGAAGTTTTGCATCCCGGCAGTCATCAGAACGGAGGGCACAAGGGCAACGGTCATCCGCCGCCGTCCGCTTCACTGCGGAACTGAGCGGAATCGGCCGGAAGAGTTTCTAGGTCGCAATAAACAGGGCTTGGGTCTCGAATTCCAGCTCGCGCCGCGCACCGGGAAGTTGCGCAAAGTAAATGACGCGTTCGAGGTGACTTATGACCTGGTCTGATTTTTATCTCCTCTGCTTCCTCGTGGGCTTCTCCCTCAGCGTGCTTTCGTTCTTGGCGGGCGCGGTTCACATTCATCTTCCTTTCAAGATGCATTTGCCCTTTCACGGTGCGCATCATGCCGGTGCTAGCGCTTCCCATGGCGGGCTAAGAGGCGGCACGCACATTTCCTGGTTCAACGCTTCGTCGGCGATGGCTTTCCTGGCGTGGTTCGGTGGAACCGGCTACCTGCTGACACGGCATTCGCACCTGCTTGGAGCATTCAGCCTGTTGCTCGCCACCGTCGCGGGCTTGGCGGCCGGGTGGGTTGTCCTCCGCTTTATGGTCAAGCTCATGAATTCGACCGACGCCCCGATGAAGAGCGAAGACTACCGGATCGAGGGTTCTGTCGGCACCATCAGCATGCCGATCCGTGCGAGCGGCACCGGCGAAATCATTTTTTCCCTGGCGGGAGTCCGGCGGTGCGCCGGAGCGCGCAGCGATGACGGCAAAGCGATCGAGAAGGGAGCGGAAGTCGTAATCGAGCGCTACGAAAAGGGAATTGCTTACGTGAAGAGGTGGGAAGAATTCACGAAGTAAAGGTTTTCTCGGACTGGCGTTCGACACAAACAGTCCGGACGGGTGGAAAAAGGAGGCTTTATGTTCGGGTTGCCAAACGAAGTGGTGATCATCGCAGGGCTTCTGGTTCTGGGCCTCTTGATGATCATGATCGTGATCGCCAAGATGTACCGAAAAGTTGGGCCGAATGAGGCCTTGATTCGCTACGGGATGGGAGGGACGGAGGTCTACTGCGGAAAAGGGGCATTGATTTTTCCGATGGTGCAGACCTGCCGTGATCTCTCGCTAGAGCTGATGTCGTTCGACGTCGCCCCGCAGCAAAATTTGTACACCAAGCAGGGTGTTGCCGTGACCGTCGAAGCCGTCGCGCAAATCAAGGTAAAGAACGACAAAGAATCCATCCTGACGGCTGCCGAGCAGTTTCTGACTAAGCGGCCGGAACAGCGTGAGGCGTTGATCCGCCTGGTGATGGAAGGCCATCTGCGCGGAATCATCGGCCAGCTTACCGTGGAGCAAATCGTCAAGGAACCGGAAATGGTTGGTGACCGTATGCGCTCCACATGCGCCGATGACATGAGCAAGATGGGGCTGGAAGTCATCAGTTTCACCATCAAGGAAGTACGCGACAAGAACGAGTACATCACCAACATGGGGCGGCCTGACGTCGCTCGCATCAAGCGCGACGCCGAAGTGGCCTCCGCCGAAGCCGACCGCGACATCGCCATCAAGCGCGCCGAAGCGACCCGCGCCGCGGCTGTAGCCAAAGCACAAGCCGATCAGGAACGCGTCGCGGCAGAAACTGCATCGTTGGCCAAGCAGGCCGAGGCTGAACGCGACCTGGACATCAAGAAAGCCAGCTACTTGGAAATGACCAAGAAAGCCCAGGCCACCGCCGACAAAGCGTACGAAATCGAAACCAACGTCATGCAGCAGAAGGTGGTGGAAGAAGCGGTGAGAGTGCAGCAAGTGGAGCGCGAAGCCCAAGTGAAGGTGCAGGAAGCGGAAATCGCGCGCCGCGAAAAGGAACTCATCGCCACCGTGCTGAAGCAAGCGGAAATCGAGCGCCAGCGCATCGAGACGCTTGCCAGCGCCGAGCGTCAGCGCTCGATAACCGAAGCCGAAGGCCGCGCCTCCGCAATTCGCGCGCAGGGCGAAGCCGAAGCCGAAATCATCTTCAAGAAAGGCGAAGCGGAAGCTAAGGCCATGAACATCAAGGCGGAAGCCTTCCAGGAGTACAACCAGGCCGCCGTCATCGACAAACTGTTCACCGGGCTGCCGGATATCGTGCGCGCTCTTGCCGAGCCGCTCAGCAAAGTGGAGAAGGTGACCATCGTCTCCACGGGCAATGGGGATGCCGCCGGCGCATACAAGCTGACCGGCGACGTCACCAGAATTGCCGCGCAAGTGCCCGCTCTCTTCGAAGCGCTCTCCGGCATGCAGATGTCCGATCTGCTCAGCAAAGTCCGGATGATCGGCGATAAGGCTCCGAAGCCGGAGCAGCCGCCCGCCAAAAAGTCGTAGCAATTGTTTCCGTCTCCGGCAGGTCCTCTTGGGCCTGCCGGGGGCGCTAAATGGTCTGGGGGGATGGCCATGAGCAAGAAAGAAAAGGTTCTCTTTGTTTGGTTTCTCGTGGTGGCGACAGTGAGTTTAGTTTTCCACCACTTTTGGGCGTGCACGGTATATGCGCTTGGCAGGGCCGTCGCGCTGAACTTCGTGATCCTGCCGGGCCTTGCGAAGTTTGCGGCCGGAATTTGGACCGCACACCTATTGTCCTGACTCCGTTTGCGGGCGGTGGGCGCGCTTGATTGTCTTTAAAGAGTTTGAGTGGTCCGCAGCAATATTTGGTTCGTGAAAGGAGATTCATCATGGGACTTCTAGAACGAGTGAGCACTTTAATTCGCGCGAACATCAATGACATGGTCGATCGCGCGGAAGATCCGGAAAAAATGATCAAGCAGGTAATCCTCGACATGGAGAACCAGTACATCCAGGTCAAGACACAGGTGGCGGTTTCCATTGCCGACCAGCACATGCTGGAAAAAAAGTGGCGAGAGAACGAGGACTCCGGCAAGGACTGGATGCGCAAGGCCGAAACGGCGGTGGACAAAGGGCAGGATGATTTAGCTCGTGCCGCCCTCGACCGTTTTCAGACCTCGCAGATGCTGGCGCGAAGTTACCGCGAGCAGGTGGACGATCAGAAGTTGCAGGTGGAAACGCTGAAGGGGGCGCTCATGAAACTCGAACAAAAGCTCGACGAAGCGACGTCCAAGCGCGACCTGCTGATTGCGAGGCACCGGCGTAGCATCGCCCTGGGCAAAGCGGCGCGCGCACAAACCGCCATGGGCGACAATTCTAAGAGCGCCACGTTTGATCGCCTCAAGGATCGCGTGCACCACACCGAAGCCGTGGCTACAGCCGAAGTCGACCTCCTGAGCGACGACGTCGGCGAGAAGCTGACGCGGCTGGACCGCGACGCCGAGGTGGACCGCCTGCTCGCCGATCTGAAAGCGCGCCGCGGACTGCCGGAGAAAATTGGTTGACGTTTTGCACGTCCCCAACGCATGGATACGTCTCACGGGGCTTGTGCGGATTGAATTCCTTTTCGCTTCGGGGATTTCCAGGCGAAGCCGCCGCGAAAATACTGCCAAAGGCCTTGCAGCCTCCAGACCATGTGCATTTGCCGGTAAGGAAAATGTTCGAGGAAGCAGTAGCTGACCAGCCGCGCGACGTCTTGCCAGTCGTTATACCGCTTGTAGGTAATCTCTTCCTGCAGGACAGAGCCAATGGAAATCACGGTGGCAAACGCATATCCGAAGATGAGGAACTGCAGAAAAAATTCGCGGCTCAGAACACCAAGCGAGGCAGCGAGAACGATGGTGACGGTTCCCGCGAGCTCGAACACTGGGGCAAACAGCTCAAAGATCCACAAGTAGGGCAGACCGAAACAGCCAATCCTGGCGTAACGCGGCCGGAAAAGCATGTCGCGATTGGGCCACAGCACGTCCAGCAAGCCCTTTTACCAGCGTTGCCGCTGCTTTCCCAACGATTTCAGATCGGAGGGGGTCCAACGCCCGCAAGGCCTCTTCTACTTTCCCTTCGCGAGAGTACACGCTGGCCAATCCCATTCAGTCGTCCGGATCGTTCCGCGCGAACTTCAGAATTTCCAAGTATTCTTTTTCCGCTTCGGGCAAATGCCCGGACCAGCTCAGAACCCGAGCACGCCACGCACGCACATGCATGTCTTGCGGAGCCACAGCGGCCTGGCGGTCAACAATCCTTATTGCAGAAACCCAATCCTGCGCTTCGGCATATTTCCTCACTTCTGCCTGCCACTCAGGCCGCTGCGTTTGCGAACCCATTGGTACAGCCAATAGCGATACGCCAGCGATCAACACAGAGAATCGGAGCAACCGCAAGCCGAGAGGTTCCTGAATGACGCGAGCTCTGGAATTCCTCGATGTAGATTTTTTACACCCGACGTCGCTCACTTCTATAGCAATAGACAGTCCAATCCTTCGAAGAAGCACGTTCCAAAGAAGCCGCGAAGTTGCCCTATTTCTTTTGTTTACAGAATGCTCGATCTGAATCGAAGGAATCGTTTCCCTTGGAGGAACACTCTCTTGAATTTGAACCAAATTGGTACAATCGGTGTCTCGATTTTCGATACAGTCTGCCGGATGGACTCTTGCAGGGCGCGGATCCCTGCGATTCTTGGAGAATGAGGACGGCATGAATTCGCTGTTCATTGCGGTGCCGGGTGCGGTCACGGCGCTGGGGACTGCCGCCGCTTACGGCGCCGCACATCCGCGCTCGCAACTCTTCGGGCGTACGGTTTGCCGCTCGAACTCTTCGCGGAAGCTGGCGCTCACCTTCGACGACGGGCCGAATCCTTCGATGACTCCGAAGTTTCTCGATCTGCTGGACCGCCACAACGCGAAGGCCACATTTTTTCTGATCGGTCGGTACGTTCGCGAATGCCCGGAACTGGTGAAAGAAACCGTCGCGCGCGGACATCTCGTAGGCAATCACACGGAGACGCATCCGAATCTTTTCCGGCTTAGCCGTAGGGAAATCAGGATTGAGTTGCGCCTCTGCCACGACGCGATTTCCAATGCTTTGGGCTCGCCGCCAAAGTGGTTTCGGCCGCCCTTTGGCTTTCGCAATCCGTGGGTGATTCCCTGTGCCCGTGAACTTGGCTACCGTACCGTCATGTGGACTCTGCTTCCCGGTGATTGGAAGGAAAGGCCTCTGGAGTGGCTGATTCCGCGCCTGCAGCCCATCGCCGCTCGCTCCCAGCGAAACCTGGGAAGCGCCTCGAAGCCTGCCGCAGCAGGAACGGGCGATGTCCTTTGTTTGCACGACGGCACGCATCGCCAAATGAATGGCGACTGCTCCCGCACGCTCGCCGCTCTCGAGCATTGGCTGCCGCGCTGGCGTGACCTCGGCCTCGAATTTGTTACAATCGGGGAAGCGGTGAACACACCCGCCACCTAATCATGGACGAGCGCCAGTTTTACACCGAAAAAGAAGAAACCCGGAAAGTAAAGCTGGTCTGCCCCAGCTGCCGCGGCGAATTCGAGGCTCCCGTGCGCTGGAAGGTCTGCCGCAAGAAAAGGGAATTGCCGCGCGGAGTCGGCGAAGAAGACAGGAAAAAGTTCGCGAAGGCCAGTTCCTATATGGTTCGGCTGGACGATTTAGTGGCTTGCTACAAGTGCCGCAAGCGCTTTGAATTGACCGGCCAATCCACGGTTCTCATCAACGATAATCTTGGCGATCCCAACGCCGATCCCGAAAACTTCGGCAATCGCTGATTCATCTTCGAGTCTCCAGCGTCGCCCCCTAAATTTCCGGATACATTTCAAAGAAAGCTTCGATGGACTGGCGAAACGTGCTCTCGATCTCTTCCTTGCTGCCTTCGATCAAGTGCATGGCGATGCGCGCCGTGCGGCCATTCTTCAGCACCACCGTCGCGTCTTTCACTTCGCCGAGTTCTTCCTCGGGCAGCAGCCTCATTCCATAAATTAACGCCAGTTTCGCCATGCGATTCTCCTCACTGGCGTTCAAGCGTAGCCCTCGTTTTCTCTCCGGTCAAACTTGGGCGATAAAAAGAGCGCGTGGAGTTATACTCAGGCATCCGGGTCGTTGCTTGATGCATCGCATCAAGTACCGCGGAGGGTTTGCCATGAGAAAGCTGCTGCACCGAGCGTTCCGCCCGAACCTGTTTTTCATCGCAAGCCTGTTGGCGATTGGCGCGTCCTGCGCCGCCCAGCAGCCTGAGGGGCCGCAGTCGGACGCTCCGCCTCCCGTCGCGCCGAAGCCGGTTACAGCACAAACGGCAGGCTCCAGCGAAAGAATCACGGTTCCCTCGGGAACACGAGTGGGAGTTGTCCTCCAGAACGGGATCTCCACGCGCAGCGCAAAAGCCGGAGACTCGGTTTACCTCCAAACCTCCTTTCCGATTACCGAGAACAACCGCATCGTGATCCCGGTTGGCTCCTATCTCCGCGGGGAATTGCTCGAAGCCAAACGCCCCGGCCGCGTCAAGGGCCGCGGGGAATTTCGGATGCGCCTCGATACCTTGATCCTGCCAAACGGCTACACCGTCGATCTGCGGGCCGCCCCGCGCAGCGCGGATTCTGGCGGCAAGGAAACCATGGATTCGGAAGGCAAAGTGACCGGCGGCGGCAACAAAGGCGAGAAGGTGGGAACGGTGGTAACAACGACCGCCACGGGGGCTGGGATCGGCGCCCTCGCCACCCGGACGCCAAAGGGCGCTGGTATTGGTGCCGGAATCGGCGCGGCGGCCGGGCTCGCTGCCGTTTTGCTTACCCGGGGTCCGGAGGCGGAACTCCCGCGCGGCTCCACCATGGACGTCGTCCTCGAACACGACCTATCGCTGGACGCCAGCCAGATTCAATTCAACAATCTCGGACAATTTCAGCCTGTTTACCAGCCTCCCGTGCGCCCGCAGCCGCCGGAACACTAAGTTAGTGCAAACGCCGCGGGGCACGACTGCGGCAGGAGTGTGGAAGAGGTGTGTCGCCTCGGGCTGACAGAGATGCCTGCCTTCGATTGCCATCTCGATCCTGAATTGCATTCCGGCTATTTCCGCCCCTGCAAGTCTTCCTATTCCTGATCGTAACTGATTGCCGCAAAAGGCTTTGCGTAAATGCGAGCGGAATTCGCACACCATCACCTCACCTGTTCCTATGGAGATCACGATGCATTTCACTTCACGGGCCAGGTCAGCCCCTTGAGGTGATTCCGATGCCGTGCCGACTCCTAATGCGTCTCGCCATCCTTTTGCTAGCTTCTTCGTCCGTCGTTACGGCCCTATCGGCGCAGGAGGCCCCAACGGGCGCTTCGCCAGGCGCATGGCCTCCCCAGCAAGAATCCGCCAACTCTATCGTTGCCACTTCGAACGCCGCTCAAGTTGCCGTCCCCACGGGAACACGGCTCCCGCTGGTGCTTCGCAACGGCATCAACACGCGCACCGCCAAGGCCGGCGATTCCGTCTATTTCGAGACGGCGTACCCCGTCGCACGCAACAATCGCATCGTGATTCCGATGGGCTCGTTCGTGCGCGGGCAGATTGTCGAAGCGAAGCGGCCCGGACGGATTCGCGGACGCGGCGAGTTTCGCATCGCGCTCGAGCAGATGATGCTTCCGAACGGCTACACGATCGAATTGACGGCGACGCCAAGCAGCGTGGATCGCGATGGGAAAGAGGGTGTCACTCCGGAAGGAGTGGTGACCGGTCCCGGCGCAGTTGGCAGGGATGTTGGCACTGTTCTGCTTGCCACGGCCATCGGCGGTCCTGTCGGAGGTTACGCAGGCCTTTTGGCGGGCAGCCCATCGAGGGCAAGTCTCGCCATTGGACACGGCGCCGGTGCCGCCGCAGGTTTGCTGGCAGTTTTACTCACGCGCGGTCCGGAAGCGGAGCTGCCGCGCGGCACCACCTTGGATGTCGTCCTCGACCACGCGCTACTGCTGGACGCCAATCGTTTGCCGCCGAATGATCCAGGCAAACTTTCTCAGCCGTTGCCGCCGGCCTCAAATCATCAGGAAAGCCATCGCCGCGACCGCGCTCCAAGGCGAACGCTACCTGGATTCCCATTCCCATTCTTTCGTTTTTAATTTGAGGGCCCGAACTGTCGGAGGAATCTCACCATCAGTGAGGAGTTAATTCGTTTCAGGCTGGCATTTTCTTCGTTGCCGCGGCCGTTTCCACTTGAAAGCGCATCGGGCTGAAGCGGTCCCAATCGATACTCACGCGCTTTTCCGTAGCCCATTCGCGAACCAGCCGCGCGGTAATCGGTGTAAGCAGGATTCCACTTCGGAAGTGGCCTGTGGCCATCAGCAAGCCGTCGATATCCGTAGGGCCGATTATCGGCAAATGGTCGGGAGAATCGGGCCGCAGCCCGGCCCACGTTTCTTCAATGCGCGCATTCGCAAGGCCCGGCGCAAGTTCGATAGCAGCCGAAAGAATTTTCTCGATGCCTCCCGCAGTCGTCCGTTTGTCGAAGCCCGTATACTCGACGGTCGCTCCCGCGACGATTCTCCCGTCGTTCCGCGGCACCAGATAGATTTTCTCCGACCACAGCACGCGTTCTATTCTCAATTCATCGGCGCGCAGCGCGGCCATCTGCCCCTTTGCCGGACGCACCGGAGCATACCGCGCAATTCCTTCGATCGCCGCCGAAAAGCAACCGGCAGCGATAATCGTCCATTGGGCTTCCACTTTTTCATTCTGCAGAACAAGTCCCGCGCAGTGATTCTTCTCCCGCCAGATCGCTTTCGCGCCGTTTCCAGAAAAAATCTCCACACCGCTGCGTTGAGCAGCTTCCAGAATGGCGGCCGTCAGCGCGCGGTTGTCAACCGATGCTTCGTCTGGCCGGAGCACCGCCGCTTCCACTTCTTCGCTCAGCGCCGGCTCCAGCTCGCGTGCGTCTTCGGCGCGAAGCGGCTCCGCCTTCAGTCCCAGCCCGTGGTGCAGTGCGATAATAGTGCTGAGTTCCGCCTTGGTATCGTGCGAGAACAGCGCCTCGAGCGTTCCTTTCGGCCGGAAACCCGCGCTCTTTCCGGAAATCTCTTCGACCTCGGCGATAAATTGCGGATAAAGCGCGAGGCTCGCTTTTCCCAGCGGCACCATCGCAATCATTCCCGGACTCTCCGGCGCCGGAGAAAGAATGCCCGCGCTGGCCCAGGACGCTTCCTGCCCCAGTTGCTGGCGGTCAAACACCGCCACTCGCAGGCCGGCGCGCGCCAGCTCCAACGCGACGGCTCCGCCAATCACTCCACCGCCGGCGATGGCGGCATCGAACTTCTTCATGATGTCATCTTAGCGCATCTGGCCAAACGGCATGGCCCACAGCCGCACGTTCGCCTGCGCGAACCGCAATCTCGGCGAAGGAATGTTGGATTCGAACGAACAACTAGAGGGAACTGGCGAGTTCCTCGGAGAGCACCTGCGCTTTTTTCGCCAAGCTGCGTGCGCGGCTCCAGTCCGTGATCTGCGCGGCTTCGCGCGCGTCCTTGATGAAGCCTCTGATTTTGGAAACCAGGTCCGTCTGCGCGGCGCTCAGCGTTTTTCCACGCGCCGCCCCAAGATTTCTCTCCGCAATGTTCAAGCTCTCATTCGTTTGCTGCTGGGCAACGACGGATTCTTGCGGCGTTAGCTGTGGGGCAATAGTTGGCGCGTCGGACTTTTCGGCCTCGCTCCCTAAGGTCCCATTGGACGGCGCGCTGCTGCGCGGCCGAGGCGGCGGGGGACGCAAACCGATCAAGCGGCCGAGAAATGGAGGCATCTCGAACCGAAGTTCGGGTAATGGATCGTCAAACGCATCATTTCCTTCCGCGATGCGCGCCTGCGCTACAGGTCTGACCATCACTGCCGTGGCCCACGGGATTTCCGGACGTTTCCTTACGCTGCATCCCACCAATAGGCACGTCGCGCAACAAAAAAGGAAGAATTGCGAAGAGCCGCGTGCAAATACCGCCAAGGATCGGACTGGGTTTTCCGTCATGTTCAGGCCGCGAGTGGCAATTCGATTCGGAACGTTGTGCCCCGGCCGACCTCCGAAGTAAAGTCTATCGAACCATTGAGAAGCTGCACAATCCGAAACGTGCTCGCGAGTCCGATTCCGCTACCCCCCGGACGCGTGGTGAAAAACAATTGGAATATTTTCTGCCGGTTTTCCAGTGGAATGCCCTTTCCGGTATCGCCCACGGTAATTTCCGCCATTTCCCCGCGCCGGCTCAGAACCAGCCGCAATTGTCCGCCGTTGGGCATGGCTTCCGCGGCGTTCAGCACCAGATTCAGCACCGCCTGCTTGAGCAATGCGCGATCCACGTAGACTTCCGGCACATCGATCGGCAGCAATTGCGCCAGTTGGATATTGGATTTCTGAAGCTGCGGCCGCGCGAAATCCAGCACTTCTTTCAAAAGCTCCGCCAACTGCGTTTGCTCCAGCCGGATATCCATCGGCCGAGTGAAATCGAGGAAGCGTTTCACCACCGCGTCCAGCCGGTCGATTTCTTTGTCCAGCACCTGGACGGCCTGTTGCGACGCGCCGTCCGATTCCCCGGAAAGCGATTCCTTCAGGTTTTCCAGCCACAGCCGCATAGAATTCAGCGGATTCTTCACTTCGTGCGCCACTCCAGCCGTAATCCGCCCCAGCGCCGCCAGCCGTTCGCTCACTTGAAGTTGCGTGTTGATGCTTTCCAGCGAGTCCAGGTCACGCAGCGTCACCAGCGCTCCCATGCGCTCGCCATCCTCTTGGATGGCTTGCACGCTAACGCTCACGCGCTTTGGCCCTTCGCTCGTCTCCAGCTCCGTTTCAGCCGCCACTTCGCTCAATTCATCGCTCTCAATGTGCAGCGCCTCGTGCAGGGGATGCCCGGGAGGGAAAATTTCCGTTACGCGCCGCCCAAGAAACTGTCCTGCTGGTTCTCCGAGAAATTTTTCCGCGGCCGGACTGATCATCACGGCGCGCGCGTCCCGTGTAAACAGCAGCAGTCCGTCCTCGAGTCCGGCCATCACCGAATTCATGTTTTCCCGCATGGTGCTGAAAATCTCGTGTACCCCGCGCAATTGCTGACCCACCTGCGTAATTTTCCGGCTCACCAGTCCAAGTTCATCGCCGCTTCCGGCGAAGCCGGTAACCTCCGGGGAAGGCGCGTCGTATTGCCCCGCGGAGATGCGGTCCAGTTGTGCTGAGATGTCCTGTAATGGCTCAAGCGTTGCCCGGCTGACCACCGCGGCGAGCAGCGTCGAAATCGCCAATGCCGCCAGCGCAAAAATCCCCGACGTCTGCAGGCTGGGAGAAATTTCAGCCAGAAGCAATCCAGTGGATATGGCCACGCGAATATCGAAAGGCTGGCCACCCGCCTTGAAGGGGGAACTGTACTCGTAGATCCTTGGTTTGCCGCGCAGCACGGTGACCTTGTGCAGGAAGCCGCGTTGCATCAGGTCTGATATCGGGCTGCGCCCCAGGTGAAACTTCCCCTCTTCTGACTTATCACTCGAAACCAGTACGATGCCGTCGCGGTCGATGATCGTGACTTCGTAAATCGCAGGCGATCCGATGGCGGATTTTAGCTGCGCCTGCAGCCCCTCGCTCGATTGCAAGGCGTAACGCACGTAGTCGTGGATGTCTTCGGCGGAGTTCGATTCCGGCCGCCAGCCGTGGCTGCTGGCGTCGGCCAGGGCCCGCTGCACCCATTCAAAACTGTCTCCTGCCAGTTCTACCGTGCGCTTGTTGGTCTCGCGAAGCACGTGTTCCAGCAACTGCCAGAAGGACACACCTGACAGGACTGCCGCGACGAGCAGCACCAGGCTCGTCATCACCAGCGTAAGTTTTGTCCGCAGCCGCAGCTGCATTCTGCGTCCCTACTCCGCTTCGGCGCGGTCGCCGCCGTATTCTTTCAGCTTATTATGAAGCGTTTTCAGGCTGATGCCGAGCAGTTCCGCCGCCCGCGTTTTATTGTTTCCAGTTGCGCCCAGCGTCTGCAGGATCAATTCGCGTTCCATCGCATCCACCGTTGTTCCCACGGGAAACTTGATCGCGGAAAGATCGCCCGGCCCTTTCGCTCCCGTCTTTCCAAATTCTCCCGGAAGGCACGACCGCGTAATCAGGTCTTTTTCGCACATGATGGCGGCGCGCTCCAGCACGTTGCGCAGCTCGCGGATGTTTCCCGGCCAGGTATGCCCCATGAAAATGTCCAGAACTTCCGCGCCGATCCCGCGCACGTGCTTGCCATGTTTGCTGTTCACGTCGCGCAGGATGTATTCGACGAGCAGCGCAATGTCTTCCTTGTGTTCGCGCAGCGGCGGCAGGTGAATGTGGAACACGTTCAGGCGGAAGTACAGGTCCTGCCGCAACTGGCCGCTGCTGACGGCTTGCTCCGGTTCTTTGTTGGTCGCTGCGATAACCCGCACGTCCACCGGAGTCTCGCTCTTGCTCCCCAGCCGCCGCACTTTGCGGTCTTCCAATACACGCAACAGCTTCGCTTGCGTCGGCGCCGGCATTTCGCCGATTTCGTCCAGCAGCAGCGTTCCCGAATCGGCCAGCTCGAAGCACCCGATGCGCCGCTCGGCCGCTCCCGTGAACGCTCCGCGCTCGTGGCCGAAAATCTCGCTCTCCATCAACGTTTCCGGAATCGCCGAACAATTAATCGCCACAAACGGCCCATTCGCGCGTGGCGAAAGCTTGTGCAGCGTCCGCGCCACAATTTCCTTGCCTGATCCAGTTTCTCCCGTAATCAGCACCGACGCCGAGCTCGGCGCCGCTGTCTCCACGATGCGCATCACTTCCTGCATCTGCTTGGACGCTCCGACGAGGTCGCCCAGCCGTCCCGTCTCGCGCAGTTGCCGCTGCAGCACCGCGAGCTGCCGCGCGTCGCGCGCTTTGCCCAGCGCCCGGTCCAGCAGGGCGCGCAGCACCGGCCCTTTCAGCGGTTTTTCGATGTACCAGAAGGCTCCTGCCTCGATCGCCGCCACGGCGCGCTCTTCACTGCCTTTGCCCGTAATGATGATGGCCGGCACGCCGTGGAGCTCCGTCCCCAGCTGCTTCAGCAAGTCCAGCCCGTTCATGCCCGGCAATTCCACGTCCGCGATCAGCGTGTCCGGCTGGTAACTCGCAAATTTCGCCAGCGCTTCTTCCGCCGTTCCTACGCCCACCACGTCGCAGCCCCAGCGCTGCAAGAGCTGTTCGTAGCCCTTGCGCGCATTGTCTTCGTCTTCGACAATCAGCACGCGGTCCTTGCGCTCCACCATTTCGATGGCCCGCACTGCCGCCCGTGTTTCTTCCCCCATGGCTCCCAGCCTCTCTTCGGCATGTTCTAGATGATTGGCGTATGCACTACTGAGCTGGACACTTCGACTCTAGCAATCTGCCCGCTCCTTGCCAAGTTCTCAGAGATGTACAACCGCGTTAATCGGGACTTAGGCTCTGGTCGGTATCCCATTTGAGATTAGTGCCGAGAGTCCGGCGATCCGGCCGGGAGCGACCCGTAACCAATCGTTGACGGCCCGGACGCTCGGGAGTAGTTTCAGGTCCATCCCTTCGCAGTGTTCAACGGACGGAGGTCCCGATGACACTCATCTCCGTTATTCTTGCATTCGTTCTTATGGTTGCAATGGCGTCGCATCCGCAAGTCTTATCGCAACAGGAAGAGGAAGTTAAGAAACTGGAAGGCGAGCGCAGCAAAGCGCAGGTACAGGGCGATATTGGAAAGCTGGACGAAGTGTTGGCTCCTGAGTTCATGGAACTCAACACCGCAGGGCAAATCCGAACCAAGCGAGAAAATATCGAGGGGCACAAATCCGGGCAGGTGCATTGGGAGAAGTTCGACCTCGATGAACTTAGTGTGCGCGTCTACGGGGAAACAGCCGTTGTTTCAGGTCGCTTAACTCGCAAAGGTACATTCGCTGGCCGCGACCTCAGCGGTCAGTCCCGATATACGCGGTACTACGTTCGACGGCAGGGACGCTGGCAGGCAATTTTCCAGCACAGTGTTCCGGCAAACTGAAAACAAACGGCTTGAATACCCCATTAAGCATTGCGTGCGTCGCCTGTCGCCCACGCCCACACGCGCCGTTCGTGGTAACCTGTCCCTATGAGCGCTACCGTGCAGCGCATAAGCGCCTTGGCAGCTTGCCTCTTGGCGGGAATCGTCGCGGTCTCTTGGCACCCAGAAACTCGCGCCGCTGAGCCCAAAGACCCTAAGGCTTTAGCGGCTCGCCCCGATCAGCCTGAAGCGAAAATCTCCACGTCCTGGGACCAGAAGACTGCCGCCGCTTACCTCGATCAACGGGCGGCCTGGTGGATGGCCTGGCCCAAAGCTGCGCGCGATCACGAAACCTTTTGCGTCTCGTGCCACACGGCCGTCCCGTACGCCATCTCGCGGCCTGCCCTTCGAAGACCCCTTGCGGAAGAAGCTCCTTCCGCGAACGAACGCAGGCTCCTGGAAAACGTCACCAAGCGCGTTCGCCTTTGGAAAGAAGTCGCCCCCTTCTATAGCGACGCGGACCGTGGTGCGTACAAAACAGTCGAGTCCCGCGGCACGGAATCGGTTCTCAATGCTCTGATCCTTGCCGCCAACGATGCGCAGCGCGGCCAACTCACCAACGACGCGCGCATGGCGCTGGACAACATGTGGGCAGAGCAGCAAACCACGGGAAGCAAAAAGGGTGCGTGGTCGTGGCTGCGGTTCGCCAACGAGCCGTGGGAAGCGGACGATTCGGACTTTTATGGGGCCACTCTTGCCGCTATCGCGGCGGGCACGGCCCCCGGAAATTATCTCACCAGGGCTGAAATCCAGAATAATCTCACGATGTTGCGCGAATATCTGAACCGCGAATCCGCGGCGCAACCTGCCATCAATCGTGTAGCGCTCTTATGGGCTTCGGCGAAACTGCCTGGCCTCCTCGAGCCGCAGCAGCAGAAAGCCTTCATCAAGGAAATTCTGGACAAGCAGCAGCCAGACGGGGGCTGGAGCCTCTCTTCACTCGTTGGCGGTTGGAAACGAAACGATGGAACGCCGCAGGAAGGGAAGAGCGACGGCTACGCCACCGGGCTGATCGCGTTCGCGCTACAACAGGCCGGTATTTCGCGGGAGAATCCCCAAGAGAAGCAGGCGCTTGCCTGGCTCGCGGCGAATCAGAACAAAACGGAAGGCTTCTGGCTGGCCTACTCCCTAAACAAAAATGAAGCCCACCACCTGTCTCCGGGCACCGCCCTCTTCATGAACGACGCCGCCACCGCCAACGCCGTCCTCGCCCTCACTGACGCCACGCACAAGTGAATCCGGGCGCCCCCGCTCGCCCTAATTCTTAGGAATTCTCGGCACGGTAGGGGTTGGGATATCTTGGGATATCCAGCCCCTACCAACCGAATTTCGCCTCACTTCTTGAGGAGGTACAGCGCTCGCTCCAGTTCCAATTCGAGCTTGGCGCCCTTGGGCAGGTTCAACTCGTGGCCGCGCCCTGATTCCATCAGATACGCCGTCAGCGCGCCCAGGGCTGCGCCCTCGGCGGCTTCTTTCTTGTCTTTGTCTTTGACGCCTTTCACAGCGCCAATGACCGCGCCACCGGCCGCCGCTTGTGCGGCATCCTGTTGCGTGCTGCTTCGGCCCTCGATGAGTCCTTCTTTCTGCGGGCCCGATTTCACGCTGTGGTCGCCAGGAACGCTCACGACTTCCGCCACAATCGGCAGATCGCCAAACTTGGTGTGAATCTCGTCAAACGTCAGCCAAAGTTTCGCGCGTCCGGCCACTCCTGCCGGTTCCACGTGGCTGATGTGCCCATGAATCTCCGCTCCCGCCGGCAGATAAATCCCGCTGCCCGCTTCGAGCGGCTCGAGCGTCTTCACTCTGAACTTTGCGTTTTCCTGTGTGCCCTTGGTGCCCAGCTCATCTTCGAGCCGCACCAGAAACTTCGTCCCGGGCGCCACCGCGTACGTTTCAATCGGCAGGCCATGCTGTTCCCCATCCGCCTTCTGCCTCGGTTGATCGGGCGCTTGTGCCGTCGCTTCCCGCGGCGTTTCCTGGGGCTGCTCCGGCGCTTTGCACGTGGCTCCTAAACTAAGCGTCGCCGCTAAAATCGCGACACCCATAGTTACACTGCTGACGTTCTTTCGTTCCATGGTCTCCTCCCGCGAACTGCTAAGCAAACCAGGAATGCAGCCGGAGAGCCATTGCACGCCGGTTCCGTGCGCCGCAAGGGTTTGAAAAAGGGACACTTGGAGGCGCCATACGACAGGCCATTGCCGATTGCCGGAGTCCTGTCGGCGAATCCCGCCATAGCTCCGCAAGGGTTTCCTGACACTAGGTCCGGATCTGGCGAAGAACGAAGTTAGTTCTCCAGGAAGCGCCGAACGCGACGCAGGACAGCGCTGTACATGGCCGGCGTAACGCGGCCGGTCTGTGTATTTTGCTGGCTTGGGTGGTACACACCGAACAGTCGCGGAAACCCGGCGCCCATTTCGGCTTCCGCGCCGTGCGCAAATTTGCATAGCGCACGCGACGAAATCACGCCGCGTTGCTTCAAAATCTCGAGGTAGGCATCCCAAGCGATTTTCCCCAGCGCCAAGACCGCTTTCGGTTTCAAGATTTCCAGTTCGCGTTCAAAGTAGCCCCGGCAATTCAAGATTTCTCCGGGAAGCGGCTTATTCTCCGGCGGCGCGCAGCGGCAAGTCGCGCTGATGTACACATTTTCCAAGCGCAGCCCATCTTCGCGATTTTCGGAAACCGGCTGATTTGCGAAGATGGGCTGCGCCAACGCCGCGTACAGAAAATCGCCCGAGCGGTCGCCCGTGAACATCCTGCCTGTGCGATTCGCACCGTGCGCCGCCGGTGCAAGTCCGAGTATCAGCAACTCCGCGCCCGCGTCTCCAAATCCGGGAACTGGTTTTCCCCAGTACGTCCACTCGCGATAGGCGCGCCGTTTTTCTCGCGCAACTTCTTCGCGGTATTTCACAAGCCGCATGCACCGGCGGCAAGCAATAATTTCTTCGTTCAACACGCGAAGCTGAGAGGGTGTTTCAGGCATTGGCCTCATTTGCGCGACGATTCATCATGCGATTCAAGTCGGCGTAGGGAATTGCTCCAGCGAACATCGTCTCGCAAGAGCGCGTTTGCAACATTTCCTTTCCAGCTCGCTGCACGGCCCCCATTGCGGCGCGCATGATCCCCGAACCCGCGCTTAACCGAGCTACCCCGATTTTTTCCAGTTCTGCCATCGGAGGGCATGCCGGATTCGCAAGAATATTTATAGGAGCCTCGACTGCCTTCACCAGCTTAGCGATCATTTCGCGGTCGTATAGCCCAGGCGCAAACAGGCAATCGGCTCCGGCGTCGCGGTATGCGCGCAACCGTTCAACTGTTCGTTCAAAGCGCGTAGCCTCTGGACCGATCGGCATTAAGTAAATATCCGTCCGCGCATTCAGCACGAAAGGAACACCGAGTGATTTCGCTGTCTCGCGGATGGCGCGAATCTTTTCGACTTGCAGCGGCAAAGCCACATGCGAACTCTCATCATCGCCGGTCACGTCCTCGAGATTCATTCCGATGGCGCCCGCACCGATCGTCGCTTTCACGGTCTCCGCCATGTCCTTCACGGTAGTGCCGTAGCCCGCTTCCAGATCCGCGGTTACCGGAGCGCGCACCGCACGGGCAATCCGCGCTACCACATCCAGCATCTCGTCCCGCGAGATTCGTTGACCGTCCGGATAGCCCCGAGAGAAAGCTACTGCCGCGCTGCTGGTCGCAATGGCAGGATGGCCGCATTCTTCCAAAATCCGCGCGCTTACCACATCCCAAGCGTTCGCGAGCACGAGCATTCGAGGCCCGTGATGAAGCTTGCGGAATTGTTCGGCTTTTTCAGCTTGTACGCGTGTGTTCATTGGAAAACCTCCAAAGGAAAGATGCAGGTGTGAACTAGGATTTAGAGACTAAGGTGCCTCCCTAGCCGGCGAAACGGCCAATTTGGAGGGGCATTTCGCCCACTAGGTTCCTGGTAATTCGCTAATTGCCGGGCGAAAGTATTCTTTCACTGCTCTTTCAAAACTTCCGCCAAGACGACGGCTTGGTTGTGCTCTTCATCTTTCGCGCCAAAAAGAAGCGTCAACGTTCCGTGCTTCTTTTCTATTTTCTTCAATTCCGCGAGCATTTCTTTTTTCTGTTTTAGTTCGGCACGGTATTTCTTTTGAAACTCCGGCCATTTTTTCACATCGTGACAAAAAGATTTGCGCAGCGCGTCGCTGGGAGCCACTTCCTTTATCCACAAATCAATTTTTGCCGCTTCCTTTTGCATGCCGCGCGGCCACAAACGATCCACCAGCACGCGCCCGCCGTCTTCCCTCGCCGGTTTGTCGTAAACTCTCTTGATTCGCAACATCACTTGCTCCGCCGCAAAATCGCCAATACTTCATCGTGAATTTTTCCATTTGTGCTGACTAACTGTCCGGTATAAATCGTTCGCTCGCCGCGCACGTTTGTCGAGCGGCCCCCTGCTTCCTCGACCATGATTCCGAGCGGCGCGAGGTCCCACGGCTTCGAAGTCCAGTCGAGCGCCACCTCGATCGCGCCTTCGGCGACCAGCATGTGCTGCCAGAATCCGCCAAACGAGCGGCTGTTGCGCGCCGCATCCAGCAGAGCGCGAATCTTCGCCTGGTCGTGCGCGTTCTTGCTTGGCCCGGTGCCAGTTGTAAAAACCATCGCTTTGCCCAGGCTCGTCACGAGCGAAACCTGGAGCCGCTTTCCATCGCGGTACGCGCCCTCCCCTCGATACGCCCACCAACGCGAATGCAACCCGGGCGCGCTCACCATCGCGGCAACGATTTCGCCCTTCGACTCAATTCCCATGAGCGTGCCGAAGGTGGGAATGCCGCGTGAAAATTCCTCCGTGCCATCGATTGGGTCGATGATCATGCGTGCGCGTCCGGAAGCCCCCGGCGACTTGGCGTCCCCGCCGCCCATCTCTTCTCCAAGAACGTCCAGCGGCAACCCGCTCGCCGCCACTTTGGCCCGCGCCATTTCCTCCACGGCGCGGTCGGCCTGCGTCACTGCCGTGCCATCGCCCTTGCGGTCAATGCGCAATTCGTCTCCGCGGAAATAGCGCAGCGCAATCGCATCCGCCTCTTCCGCGATTTCTTTCAGCAAACCTCCATAAACTTCCGCGTATCCCATTGCTTCTCCCTATTCGAGATACATCATCGGGCAGGAAATTTCCAGCCACCGGTCACGAGTCGCAAATCACCGGATTTGACTCTATCTCCGCACACCCCTAGCATACAAAGTTATCGCAATGTCTGCTCAAGCCAACACCGGAACCGTGCTGGACCGCATCCTGGAAGCGCGGCGCGCCGAGGTGGACCACCGCAAGCGGGTGTTGCCGGAGACAGCGCTAAGGTATGGCGTGAAAGCAGCCACGCCGCTGCGCGATTTTTCCGCGGCGCTGCGCCGCGACGGACTGAACGTTCTCGCGGAGCTGAAGCCGGCTTCACCTTCGCGCGGCGTGATTCGCGAGCCATTCGAACCGGTGGAGCTGGCGCAGTCGCTGCAAAGGGCAGGAGCTTGCGCGCTCTCCGTTCTTACGGAAGGCGAATTTTTTCGCGGCTCGCTGAAAAATCTGCGCGATGCCCGCAAGTCCATCCAGCTTCCAGCCCTTCGCAAGGATTTTATCTTTGATCCCTGGCAAGTGTGGGAATCCCGCGCCAATGACGCCGACAGTTTTCTCCTGATGGTGGTTGCGCTGGAAGATGCGCTGCTTCGTGACCTCATCCTATTGGGCCGTGAACTGGGTATGGAGCCGCTCGTCGAAGTTCACACCGGCGAAGAACTCGACCGCGCTCTCGGCGCCGGGGCGCGCATCATCGGCGTGAACAATCGCGACCTGAAGACGATGACCGTGAACGTAGAAACTTCGTTCGCATTGGCCGGACATATCCCCGACGAGTGTATCGCGGTCAGCGAATCCGGTATTCGCACGCACAGCGAATTACTAAAACTCCACTCTGCTGGATTTGACGCCTTCCTCGTCGGCACTCGTCTTATGCTCTCGCCGGACCCAGGCGCTGCCCTGGCTGCTCTTCTTGCTCCACCCGCGGACGGTTCGTAGGCTGCCATGGTCCGCGTCAAAATTTGCGGGATCACAAATGGGGCCGACGCTCTCGCCGCCGTTGATGCTGGTGCAAATCTTCTGGGCTTCAATTTTTACGTGAAGAGCCCGCGCTACATTGCCGAAGGCGAAGCCGCAAAAATTCGCCCGCAGCTTCCGAAGAAAGTCGAAGCGGTGGGAATTTTCGTCAACGCAGCGCCGGAGAACGTC
>Ga0209159_1000229_pt1 | contig 54983 bp, 41 predicted proteins | sample GraSoiAngelo_144_FD_185901 | JGI IMG/M metagenome (GOLD analysis project Ga0209159, IMG submission 185901) | Grasslands soil microbial communities from the Angelo Coastal Reserve, California, USA - 14_1009_02_40cm (SPAdes) (version 2) | ecosystem: Environmental > Terrestrial > Soil > Grasslands ...
GTCGCCGCCGCCGGAGAAGGTCCCGGGCTCGATGACGAGCTGATCCACGAACCGGGCTGCCTTGATGCAGAAGCCGAAGAACACCTCGTAGCACACCGTGACCGTGGCGTTGATCCCGGTGATCTGCCCATGCGTCAGCTTTGTGGTGCGGCCGTACTTCTGCACGTTGAGGCCCAGCAGCGTAGCCTCGTCGTCGAACACGTGATCGCCGTTCGCGTCGCCAAAGATCGTGGCGCTGGGCGCGCCGTACCCGTCGTCCGTGGGCGTTGCGTTGCCGAGGTCGCTCGTGGTGGAGCGGGCGATGGCGGCGTCGATGGTATTGTCGCCGCCCGAGAAGTCGATCGTATTGAATGCGGTCAGCGTCCCGATCTGATCGGCTGGAGCCGTGCCGCCGTCGTACGGCCCCGGCTGCAGTGTGGCGTCCCCGATGCTGGCATCGTTCGAGTTCGCGAGCACGTGGTTATTGCTGAGGACGTAGACGGTGCGCGAGCCGTCCACGACGCGCGCCCCGATCGAGCCGGCTGTGATCGCCGGATGGCCCACCGAGAAGCCCAGCGGCGCCGGACGCTGTCGCTTCGTGGGATCGCTGAACGCCACCAGCATGCCCGTCACCTGCGTGACCACGGGAATGCCCTCGAGCGCGCTCGGCAGCCCGTGCACGTCGGGACTCGCCAGCAGGACCTTGAGGCCCGCCTTGCCGTTCGGCAGCAGGCCCACGGCGGTGCCGACCACGCCGGGCAGGCGCAAGAGGGCCGCGCTGTGCCGCTTGTGCACGGCGAGCACGGCGTGAATCTCCTGCAACTGATCCCCGGCGAAGTGTCGCTGAGCCGATGGCCCGATGAGCGCGTCGGGTGAGCGGTCGGAGCAGCCGGTCCAGAGGCTGGCGCCCAATCCGATGACGGCGAGGATTGCGGCGCGGCGGGAAACGCGGAGGTGCGGCATACGTCGCTCCCTGTGTGAGGGAGAGGGGCGCAACTCTCCGGCGGAGGGCGATTATGGGCCACCGAGGGGGATCCGTCAAGTCCGCCACCACGGTTGCGGCTCCAATGCAGCTTGGGCGCAAAGCTTGTGATCTGCAGCACGGAGGCCACTCCACATACCGTTGCGTGCACTCGACACTTGAAGCAACGTGGCGCAGAGCGTTGCTTCGAGTCGCCATAGCCGAGCGAAACGGTGCGATGTTTGCGACACTGCCCGCGCAGGCTATGAAGCGACTGCGCATTACCTCGGCTTGGGGCCTGCTCGCGGCGATGGCAGGATTCGTAGGGGCCTGCCGCATCGACAAGCTGCTGCACGATCCGGGTGGCGGCCCGGGAACGCCCCTGCGGATGGCGTTCACCCGTCAGCCGGGCGACGCGCCCGCGGGCGAGCCGATCACGCCGGCCGTGCGGGTGACCGTGCAGGATTCGACCGGTCAACCGGCCACGACGTTCAACGGGCCCGTGACTGTGGGCCTCGAGGCGAACCCGAGCGACGCCGCCTTGTTGGGCACGGCGAAGGTGAACGCGGTGAACGGCGTCGCGACGTTCGCCGACTTGAGCGTCGACAAGGCCGGCAGCGGGTACACGCTGCGCGCCACCACCTCGGGCGCGACCGGTGCCACCAGCGATCCGTTCGACATCACCGCCCCACGGCCACCGCCGCCTGCAGCCACGCACCTCGGATTCGCCCAGCAGCCGCAGCCGACGCAAGCCGGCTCGGCCATCACGCCGGCGGTGAAGGTAGCGGCCCTCGACGACGCCGGGAACCTCGTGCCGGCCTTCACGGGGCCTGTTACGATCGCGCTCGACGCCAACCCGGGCGGCGCCAGTCTCGCGGGAAGGAAAATCGTCGACGCCGTGAACGGTGTCGCGACGTTCTCGGACCTGAGCATCGACAAGGCCAGCAACGGCTATACCTTACGCGCCACCACGCCAGGCCTGACCGGCGCCACGAGCGATCCGTTCGACATCACGGCGCCACCCCCTCCGCCGCCGCCCGCCACGCACTTGGGCTTCAGCGTCCAGCCCACAAATGCCGAGGCCGGGGCGACGATCACCCCGGCGGTCGCAGTGAGTGCCCTCGACGCGTCAGGGAACACCGTCACGAGCTTCACCGGCACCATCACGGTGGCGATCGGGGCGAACCAAGCGGGCGGAACGCTCGCCGGCACGCTGAGCGTGCCCGCGGTGAACGGCGTGGCGACGTTCTCGAATCTGAGCATCAACCTGGCCGGGAACGGCTACACCTTGACGGCCAGCGCGGCTGGGCTCGCGGGAGCGACCAGTGCGGCGTTCAACATCACCGCGCCGCCGCCGCCCCAGGCGACCCAGCTCGTGTTCACGGTGCAGCCGAGCAAGACGCCGCCCGGCGCGACGATCACGCCGGCGGTAGAGGTGACGGCGGTAGACGACCTCGGCAACCGCGTCACGAGCTTCACCGGCTACGTGACCATCGCGAAGGGGCACGACGGGAGCCTGCTCGGGAACGCCATACTGTCCGGGACCACGATGGTGCGGGCGGTGAACGGCGTCGCGCGCTTCGACGATTTGAGCATCGACCAGCTCGGGAACGGCTACACGCTGCAGGTTACCGCCTCGGGGCTGAAGAGCGCCGAGAGCGCCGCGTTCAACATCGCGCTGCTGTGATCCGAACGAACCGCCCCGGCTCGGGGGTCGAGCCGGGGCGGGGGGCCGTCGTAACTCAGTTAACCTGACAGCAGCCATTGGTGCATCGTATCCAGCCCGTCTCGTCGTCCACCGTCCAACGCCAACGCACCGTCCCTGGGATCTTGACGCTCGGGTGCGGGCGCTGGGTCACGCAACGGTATGTTGCCTTGTGCGAAAGCCAGAACGGCCAGAGCCAGTAAGGCGACTCGATCTTCGCCCACCACTTGCCGTCCGCTGATGGTGGACAAGTGGGTACCGGGCCCGGCACGTGGCACTCGATCGCCGTGCCATAACAGAGGTAGATCTTGTTGTCGCCATTCCGGAGGTGCAGTTTGCTTGAGTAGGGGCCAGTGACGTTTGCGGTGGCGACGTGCACCCACGGTTTGCTCGAGGTGGGGTGAAAGTCGGTCGCCTGATTGAGCTGGCCCAAGACGGGGTTCGGAATGATGACTCCGTGTACCGCGCCCGGCTGAACACCGCCACCTGCGGCCGGCACCGCGAGTTGTTGTTCGTCGTACCAGCCCTTGATCGCGTACACCTGGTCGGTCCCTGTGGTCGTGGTGAAGCCGGTGATGGGGTCGAACGACGGGCCAGCCGTCAGTGCGGAGGCCGGTGCGAACTGTTGACTTCCGACCTCGCACCACGCGACGCCACACTTGATGCCGATGTATTGCTCGCCGTGTGCCGGGTCCCAGTCCCACCGCGCGACCGGAGGATATGCGTCGTCATTCGACTTGGGGCTGACCGGGAGAACCTTTAGCTCAGTGCCGGCCGTGGCAGGATTGACCAGGGGCTTGCCACAGTCTTTTTCGTCTTTTCCGATCGGCACCATGTTTGCCCGCCACTGCGACCCATCGCGATAGAAATACAGGCAGTTGAAGTAGGGCTTAATGGCAAGCGGCCCGTACTCGTGGGTGTCGCTGCTGTAGATCTCGGCGGCGGGAAACGCCCGCTTCGTGATCGTGTACTTCAGCGTGTCGAGACTGTCGGCCAGCAAGTCTAACCGGAAACTGGCGAAGATGGCATAGAGGGAGAGGTACCCGTTGTCTTTGATCAGCTCTTGGCAGTCGTGGAACTCTGGCACGTTGCTGATGGGGCCAGCCAGCGGAATCGTCGTGATGGTCCGTGGATGAGTCACAACGCCCCTCAGGGTGCGGACGCTGTCGACCACGCTGATTGCAAACGAGTCGGACGGGCACTCAGGACGCCCGATGGTAGGCGTAGCCGCACCACCTGAGAGTGTGGTCTCGCAGGCGATCGCGCCCGCGACGAGACTCGAAGCCAGCACCAGGGCCTGCACGCTTTGCCGCTTCATGGTCACTTCCTCTTCTCTAGAGGTACAGAGCCCAGCGCGCACGCTCACCCAGCCCGGCGCCGCATGCGGCGGACCAGGGGCTGCAAGAACGGATCAGCATCGGACCAGAAAGCCGCGACAGCCGCCGCCCACCGCGCGGCGACGGCATGGTCCCCCACCCGCTCGGCGAGGTCCGCTCGCAGGGCCATCGCCCGAACCAGGGATCCAGCCCTGGCAGGGTCGGTGAAAACCTCCGGGGGCGTCGACAAGAGGGAGACAAGTGTCGGATCAAGCCATGTGATCGCCGCCTTCTCGTCACCGAGCGCTGCTAGCAGCCACGCTTCCGGATAGAGCGCATCGAGCGTCAACTGTGCCGGTGGGAGATGGCGACGCGCTGTCTCTAGCTCGGCGAATAGTCGCCGGACGGCGGCCGTATCGCCCCGCAGGAACGCCGCTTGTCCGTCCAACAAGTAATCCCCCGTTCCGGCGAGCCTGGGAATTGATTTGAATCGGTAGTCTGGAAACGCGAGCGTAGCTGCTCGCGCGAGCCACTGGAGGCGCGTCTGTTGGCGCAGCGGCGCTGCCAGCGCATTGTCGATGGCCGAGTCGACCTGCTGCTCCAACGTGCCCAGGCGGTCGGCTGGCCCGCCTAGCGAAGCGAGTAGCACGAGAGGCAGGGCGGTCTGGGCCAACGGCGCGGGCACGATCCATTCGGTGGCGGCGGGCGGCTCCCGGCCGTACGCAGCCGCGAGTTCAGCGTGCCCTGTGAGCGCCGCGAGCGTCGCGAGCAAGAGAGGCTCGGGTGCTTTGGGCGGTGGATAGGCCCGCAGCACGGAATCCGCCAATGCCCGCGCGGCGCGCAGCCCCGCCACATCGGCGGGGACGGAAAACTTGACTAGCATCCAAACCTCGCCAACGCCGATGCGAACGCGCTCGCCGGGCGTGGTCGCGAGGGCCGAGGCCCGCCGGAGCGTGTCGAGGGCGGCGGGATTGCCGAGCATCTCCAGAGCGATTGCCAGTGCTTCCAGGGCGTCGGCGCTACGCGGAAAGGCCGTCACCCAAGCCGTGGCGACCTCGAGGAAGAGCTCGCGCTCGTGGCGGGCAGCCACAGTCACGGCCTCGGGCACGACTTCGAGGGCGAGAGACGCTTGGCGGGGGTAAGGGAGGAGCGCCAGCGTGTCCCCTTGCCATATGGGCCGGGCTGCAAAGACGGTGGTGTCGGGTGCGACTGCGCGACCTATTCGCACGTTGTTTCCCCCGGTCATCAGCAATTGCCGCACCGACTCGTATGATTCGCCGCGCAGCGACCTGTGTATGGACGGCAGCAATTGGAACGCGCGCACGTATGCTCTGATCGCCTGCTGGTAGCTGCTACGGAAACGCCACCCCGATGCAGTGGTGGGGTCGTGCTGCACCGCATCGTCACGGCTGAGGCAGTTGCCCAGTCCGTACCACGAGGCAAAGTCGTAAGGATCGACGACCGTCAGCCGGGTCCAGACGCGACAAGCGCGGTCGACTTCTGCTCGCCCGAGGGCGAGCAAGGCATCCGACAGCAGCTGGTCGCGGCTGGAGAGCCGCGCCCGTCCCGCGGCTGCTCGCTCCGCTGCCGACTGCCAGGTGGCCACGGGTGTGTCGCTCCACGCCCGGCCCTGCGCCATCCATGACCGTGTCTGCGCCAACCAGAGAAAAGCCTGAGCGTACTGCGGATCGTAACGGGTCGCAGCTGCGAACGCCGAGTCCGCTGCCGCCAGGTCCCAGCGTTCGATCGCGGCGTGCCCCTGCGCGTACGCCTGGCGAGCTGGAAACGAGTTCGTGCCGGTCTGACTCTCGAGCCGGGCGCCCGGACCAGCACTCCCAAAAAGCAGCTGCTCGCCGAGGTTAGCGAAAGCTGCCTCGGCCTTCGCCAGTTTGCTCCCGAGCTTCATCGTGCCGTCCCGCACGAACGAGCCTCCGCGGGTCACGTCGTACAACGCCGCGTACACCCTGACTGAATCGCCGATGTGCGACACCTCCCCACGCACGTAGCGACCCGCACCCAAATCCAAGGCCACCGCCCGGGCGTCGCTGCCGCTCAGGGTCCGGCCATCGCGCCGCGCCAGCGCGTCCCGCACCTGGAACGGGTCGACCACCGCAATGCCACTCCAGTGCGTCAACGCGTCCTGTAGCAGCTCGCCTTCGTTAAGGGGCGTGACGGCGCCTGCATGCACGAATGGCAAAATCACGTAGCGTGAGGTGTCGGCCGAGCCGGCGGCAGCGGCCCCGTTGCTCCCGGACGGCTGGATGGCAAAGACCCAGTACAGCGCCACAGCCGCCGCCACTGCCGCGAGACCGGCGGCGAGCCAGGGCCGCAGATGCGGGCGAGCCGCCGGCGCCGGGGCCTCGAGCGCATCCGCGAATTGCGTAACGGTGGCGAACCGGTCCGCCGGCACCTTCTCGAGCGCGCGCAAGATCGCCTGCTCGACCGACGCCGGCACACTGCGCCGCACCGTGCGCAGCGGCGGCACGGGATCGCTCAAGTGGCGCGCCAGAATCGCCTGGGGCGTGGATCCCGTGAACGGCGGGCTCCCGGCGAGCATCTCGTACGACACGCAGCCAAGGCTGTAGATGTCGCTGCGGCCGTCGAGCCGGGTCGAGCCACTCGCCTGCTCGGGGCTCATGTAGCCGGGCGTCCCAACCGCCAGCCCCGTCTGCGTCAGCTTGTCTTCGCCCGCGGCGGCAAACGCCCGCGCGATGCCGAAATCGGCGATCATTGCCTGATCGTTGGCCAGCAGGATGTTCGCGGGCTTGATATCGCGGTGCACCACGCCGTAGCGGTGGGCGTAGTCGAGCGCTTCGGCCACCTCGCGTGTGATCCGGAGCGCCTCGTCCAGGCGCAGCTGCTTCTCACGCTCCAACCGCTCTCGCAGCGACTCGCCGGCGACGAACGGCATGACATAATAAAGGAACCCGCTGGCCTGGCCCGAGTCGTACAGCGGCAGGATGTGGGGGTGCTGGAGCTGGGCCGCGAGCCGGATCTCCCGCAAAAACCGCTCGACCCCGATCGCGCTCGACACTTCCGGGTCGACCACCTTGATGGCGGCTGCGCGATCGTGCTTCAGGTCGTGCGCGAGGTACACGGTCGCCATCCCGCCACGGCCGAGCTCGCGCTGGATTATATAGTGGCCGGCGAGGGCAGCCTGCAGGCGCGTCAGAGCGTCGGCCAAGAAGAGGGTCCCGGCGGGGGATGATCTCCATCATAGAGCCCCTCGTGGCGTGGGGTAAGAGGGCGTGCACCTGCGCCCCTACGGCGCTCCGTGGAGCCGAGCGCGGGCTCTCAGCCCGCGTAAAATCAATCGCGCAGTAGCAGCCTTCGATCCCTAGCCGCCTTCAATCCTTACCTTAGCCGCCTTCAATCCCTAGCAACCTTCAATCCCTACCCTAGCCGCCGTCAATCCTTGAATGAGTCGAGCGGCATCAAACGAGTCGTGGGTCATCGACGTGGGACGACCTTATGAGGGATCTCGTAGCGCCGAGGGACGGGAAGCGCACGGCCGCATCGTTTGGAACGCACCCTGAGAGAGCACGCTCGGCGCGCGCGTGCGCCCCTACGGGGCGCACCTTGGAGCCGAGCGCGGGCTCTTAGCCCGCGAAATCCTGGCCCCGCGAGTGGAGATGGTCTGGCAGGAGCAGCCCGACATCCGCACGCGCACCGTGGAGATGCACGTTAGCGTCTGCGGCAGAAGGTTCTGGACATCACCGTCGGAGGGCACACCGCGGGCTCTCAGCCCGCGGCTGAATCACGCCGCTACGCCGATCTGTCGAAACCCCTGCTGGTGACGGTCGATGCGTCGAACGACCTTCATGGCGAGCACCGCCGCGACCAGTCCGACGGCGTGGACGAACAGCCCCAGGTCGGTCACGTTGGTCTGCTGCTCGAGCGTATAGGCGTCCCGTGCCAGAATGGCCACCACCACCCCCAGTGCTCCCCACGTCAGGGACACCACCCACCACGTCGCGAGCAGCGCGGGGACGGGCAGGCCGTCATACCCGTCGCGGTCGTTCATCGATTCGCTCCGCAGCCACAGATCCCTCATGATCTGGTAGGCCCGCACGAGGTTGACGACGGGAATGAACCAACAGCCGATGGCCCAGCCCCGACTGAAGCGCGATCGCTTCGAGCCGATCAGCGCCAGGTTACCGTACGCTCGATGCAGCCACACCAGCCACGCGATGCCCGTGCATGCGAACGCCGCCAGCTGTAGCATGCCGATAGGCCCATGTCGTGGTGGGCTCGCAGCAGCTTCGCCGGGAAGCAGTTGCGCGCCCGCCATGGCGCGGGCGAGCAACGAGCGTTGCGAGAAGCCGGACACGATCGCAACGGCGTCGAGCGCCAGGCAGGCGAATAGGAGGTACGTAGTCCACCGCGCCCCTGCGTGCTCGGCGCGGCGCACGGTGCTCAGGTCGTCGGGCATAGGCGCGTGATCGAGCCTACACCGCCAGTGCAATCCCTATGCCTTCCAAGGGATGCGGCACCGGCGATCCGGCCCGCTCGTTGCCCCCCTGCTTGATTCCTGCGTAGCTTTCCGCCCGTGCCCGCCTCCGACACCCTGCAAGCGCGCGTCGAGCGCGCCCTCGCCCAGCTCCAGAACCCCCGCCTCGGCAAGGACGTCCTCTCGGCAGGCATGGTGAAGGACGTGGCGGTGGACGGCGCGGGGCAGGTCACGTTCACGTTCACGCTCACGCAAGCCGACCCACCGACCCTCGCGCGCGAGGCTCGCAAGGCGGTACAGGCCGTGGAGGGTGTAACCGCCGTGCGGGTTAACGTCACCGACGCCGGCGCTGCAGCGGCCGGGCCCACCCCACGCGAAACCGCTCGCCGGCCCGGCCCCGGAGCGGTGCCGCCACCGCCCACGCCGGTCGAATTGCCGCACCTCGGCAAAGTGCTCGCGGTCTCGTCCGGCAAGGGTGGGGTGGGGAAGTCCACGGTCTCGGCGAACGTCGCGGTCGCCCTCGCCCAACAGGGGCACCGCGTCGGGCTCATGGATGCGGACATCTACGGGCCCAACGTTCCCCGCATGATGGGCGTGGACCAGAAGCCCGAGGTGCGGGGCGGCAAGATTCAGCCGCTCGAGAGTCACGGCGTAAAGATCATGTCGCTCGGGCTGATCGTGGAGCGCGACGCGCCGGCGATCTGGCGCGGGCCGATCATCATGAAGGTGATCCAGCAGTTCGTGCGGGACGTGGAGTGGGGCCAGCTCGACTACTTCCTGGTCGATCTCCCGCCCGGCACCGGCGACGCCCAGCTGTCCCTCGCCCAGACGCTCCACATCCGCGGCGCCATCATCGTGACCACGCCCCAAGAGGTAGCCGTGGGCGACAGCCTGCGCGGCGCCAAGATGTTCGAGCGCGTCGGCGTTCCGGTGATCGGTGTCGTGGAGAACATGAGCTACTTCGTGTGCCCGCAGTGCGGCGAGCGCACCGAGATCTTCTTGACGGGCGGAGGCAAGCGGCTCGCCGCAGAGCTGGGCGTGCCGCTGCTCGGTGAGGTGCCACTCCAGGCGCACATGGCGGACCTCGCGGACACCGGGCGCCCGATCGTTGCTGCCGAACCGGACTCACCGGCCGCGCAGGCGCTGAGCGACGTCGCCCGCCACGTCGCGGAGCAGCTCGCCGCGCTCGCTCACTGACGTGTCGCTCGTCGTCGCCACGCTGTTGCTGCTGCAGAGCGGCGCCGGTCTTCCCGACCGTGATCGGCCCGAGCTGCGCGCCGGGCTCGACACCCTGTACGCGGGCGGCTTCCCCACGGCCGCCGCGTACTTCGCCACCCTCGCCACGCACGACCCAGCCGACCCCGCGCCGCTGATCTTCGAGGCGGGCGCCTACATCTGGTGGGCGGCGGCGCTGGAGAACGACGCGTACGAGGCGCGGCGCATCGACTCGCTGTTGAGCGTCGCGCTCGCGCGGGCGTCCGCGCAGCCCACCGGCCCCACGCGCGAGTTCTGGCTCGCCACCGCGCTCGGCTACCGCGCGCGCCAGCGCGACCTGCAGGGCCACTCGTGGGGCGCCGCGAAAGACGGCAAAGCGATGCGGGACGCCTACCGGCGCGTGCTGCAAGCGGACTCGACCTGCGTCGACTGCTACCTGGGGCTCGGCGTCTACCAATACGGCCTCGCGCGGGCCAGCGCCCTCGCGCGTCTCGTGGCGAAGCTGATCGGCCTCGGGTCGGGGAGCGCCGAGCTCGGCATCAGCTATCTGCGCCGCGTCGCGCGCGACGGTGACCTCGCCCGGGTGGAGGCGAACTGGGTGCTCGCAGCGGCGCTGGTGCGCGAGGCCGCGCGCGACCCCGGCGGCCGCGCCGCGCTCGAGCGTGAAGCCCGCGGCTACGTGCGGCGGCTGGCGGCGCGCTACCCCGGAAATCCGGTGTTCCAGCGGTTCCTCGAGGAGGTCCCCGCCGCGCCGCCATGAGCCTTTCGGGCCGTTGCGGCGGCGCCACTCTGGCATTGCGCCAGGACCATTATAAGGTAGGGGAGCTGGGTCCGGGGGTGACTTCACCTCGACCAGTGGAGTCTTTGCATAAAGTAAGGGCGCGCGCCCCGCCGTCCTGATACATCGGGGACTGGATGATCCAGTCGCGCTTGCTCAGACGTGTGGGGCTATTGCTTGCGCTCGGCGCGGCGTACTTCATCGCCGGCAAGCTCGGGCTGCGGCTTGCCTTCGTGAACGCCAGCGCGACTGCGGTCTGGCCTCCCACCGGCATCGCCCTCGTCGCCTTCGTCCTGCTCGGCTACGACGTCTGGCCCGCGATTCTCGCCAGCGCCTTTCTCGTGAACCTCACAACCACGGGCTCGGTGGCGACCTCCATCGGCATCGCGCTGGGGAACACCCTGGAAGGGGTGGTGGGGGCGTATCTGGTCAACCGCTTCGCCCGCGGTCGCCGTGCTTTCGATCGCCCGCAGGACGTCTTCGTCTTCACGGCGCTCGCCGCCATGGTCAGCACGAGCGTGAGCGCCACTGTGGGGGTGACCACCATCTCGCTGGCGGGATACGCGCGCTGGGCCGAGTACGGGTCGATCTGGTGGACGTGGTGGCTCGGCGACGCCGCGGGCGACCTGGTCGTTGCGCCCGCCCTAATGCTGTGGTTCGTGACGCCGCGCCGCCCGTGGCTACGGGCCAAGCTGATCGAGGCCGCGGCGCTGCTGCTGTGGGTGATCGTCGTGGGCCTCACCGTGTTCGGGGGGCTGTTTCCGTCCCGGGTCAAGAACTATCCGTTGGAGTTCCTGTGCGTCCCGTTGCTCATCTGGGCGGCGTTCCGCTTCGCGCAGCGCGAGGCGGCGAGCGCCGTCGTGGTGTTGTCGGCGATCGCCATCTGGGGCACGCTGCACGGATTCGGGCCCTTCGTGCGGGCGACGCACAACGAGTCGCTTCTGCTGTTGCAGGCGTTCATGGGCGTCACGTCGGTGATGACCCTGGCGCTCGCCGCCCTGGTGGCCGAGCGCAACCAGGTGGAGGACCGCTTGCGCCAGCTCGCGGTGAGCGATCCGCTGACCGGCCTTGCCAACTATCGCCAGCTCACCTACGCGATCGACGCGGAGATCAAGCGGTTCCAGCGGACCGAGCGGTCGTTCGCCGTCGTGCTCCTCGACATGGACGGCCTGAAGAAGATCAACGACAGTTTCGGCCACCTGGTGGGCAGCCTGGCGCTGTGCCGCGTGGCGGAAACGCTGTTCGGGTCGTGCCGCGCGATGGATACCGCCGCGCGCTTCGGCGGCGATGAATTCGCCGTGGTGCTGCCCGAGACGGGGGACGCGGCGGCGTGGCACGTCGCCCGGCGCGTCGCCGAGCGGGTGGCGCGGGATGGCGAGAAGCCCCCGCTCTCTGTCAGCGTCGGGGTGGCGGTATACCCGCGGGACGGCGACTCGTTGGAAGCGCTCCTGAGCGCGGCGGACCGCTCACTCTACGACAGCAAGGCGCGGCGACGCTCCAAAGCTCGAGCGCGTTGACCCGTTGAGTGCGCAGCGCCGCATTCCGTTGCTGATGCACTACATAATCGCACCGGTCCGTTTCAAACTGAACGCGCGGCGTCGGCTAAGTGTCGCCGCCGGAGAGTATTGCGTCGCCCAAATCACGAACTCGACAGCACGCGATATGCAGCGTCCCGCCCAGTGCGGGTCCCTACCGGTTCCACCTCGTTGCAGGGTGGGTTCATGGCCAGCATCAAGAGTCTGACGCAGCCCCTGTCGAGCGCGTTGTTGCTGCTGAGCGCGGGCTTGCTGGTGTACGCTTGCGAGAAGCAGGCGGCCGCGCCGTTGCAGCCCAGCGCGCCCGTGTCGGTGCAGGTCGTGAGCGGCGATCTCCAGTCCGGTCCGCCCGGCAAGGAGCTCCCGAATCCGCTGGTCGTGAAGGTGGTGGATGCGAACGGGCTGCCGCAGAGCGGGCAGCTCGTGAACTTCCGCGTCACGAGCGGCGGCGGCAGTGTGTTTGCCGGCGCAGCCCTCACGAGTGTGAGCGGGATCGCGCAGGAGCGGTGGACGCTTGGGACCAATCCCGCCGACAGTCAGCGCGTCGAGGCGCGGGCCGTGGACAACGTCACGGGCCAGGCGCTGACGTTCGCGGTGTTCAAAGCCACCGTCACGGCGTCGGTAGCGTCAGTGACCGTGGCGCCGGCGTCGGCGAGCGTAGGCGTGAGTGGCACCGTGCAGCTGGCGGCGACGACGAAGGATGCGGCGGGGAACGTGCTCACGGGGCGCGTGGTAACATGGACCTCGGGCACCCCAACCGTGGCCACCGTGTCGGCCACGGGGCTGGTGACCGGCGTCAGCGCGGGCACGGCGACAGTTACGGCGACCAGCGAGGGCAAGACCGGGTCCGCTGCCATCACCGTGACCGCCCCTGTGGCGTCGGTGACCGTGACGCCGGCGTCGGCGAGCGTGGCCGTCAGTAGCACGGTGCAGCTCGCCGCCACGACGAAGGATGCCGCGGGGAACGTGCTCACGGGGCGCGTGGTGACATGGACCTCTGGCACCCCCACAGTGGCGACGGTGTCGACCACGGGCCTGGTGACCGGCGTGAGTGCCGGCCCGGCGACGGTTACGGCCACCAGCGAAGGCAAGACCGGGTCCGCCGCCATCACCGTGAACGCGGTGGTGGCGTCGGTGACGGTGACGCCGGCGTCAGCGAGCTTGACCGTCGGGGGAACCGTGCAGCTCGCGGCAACACCGAAAGACGCGAGCGGGAATGCGCTGTCGGGGCGGGTCGTGACGTGGGCCAGCAACGCCGCGGCGGTGGCCAGCGTGAATGGAAGCGGGCTCGTGACGGGGCTCGTGGCCGGGTCAGCGACGATCACCGCGACCTCGGAAGGCAAGAGCGGCAGCTCGGCGATTAGCGTCACTGCTCCGACTGCTATCTCGTGTCTTACGAGTCCCACCATCACGCTGAGCGGGGTGCAGACGTCGGCCTTCGCCAACATAAGTTTGCCGGATAACACTCAGATCGACGCCTCCACGGCTCAGTTCCTGACGTCGGACAATATTTCGATCCGGCTGGGCGGCGGTTCGAATACCTGCTTCTCAGGCGGAGAGAGCATCGGCGACCTGCCGCCTGCGACTTCCTGGAGCAGCGCGCTCGCACACTATTCCGTGGTGCCTGACGGCCCCAACGTGATCGTCGAGAATGTTCGCACGTTCGATCGTGGCGACGGGGTCGCATTCGGCAAGAACGTTCCGAACTGGACGCTGCGACGTGCCTACATCCACTATGCGCGTGACGGCTGCGTCGAGAATCACTTCGTGTTCTCCGGCACGGTCGACGACGCGCTGCTGGACGGCTGCTTCATCGGGTTTGCCTCGCGGCCGTATACGACAGCCCAGGACGGCAGCAATAACGTCATCACGATCAAGAACACGCTGATTCGATTGCAGCCGATGGACGGAGTCTTCACAGGCACCGCTCCCGGCCACGGCGGCTTCTATGAGTGGAGTGCGACATCTCCCAAGCTGTCGCTCCAGAACGACGTCTTCCGCGTCGATCAGAACTCGAACGATCACGACGAGTTCCTGGCGCCGCCGCCCGGCAAGCTGGCGGACTGCTCCAACAACGTGATGATCTGGCTCGGTCCCGGTCCCTTCCCGGAGACCCTGCCGAGCTGCTTCACCGTGATGACGGGGGCCGCCGGTCTCCAGTATTGGAACAATGCGGTGGCGCAGTGGAAGGCGAATCACCCGACCACGTTGCCGGACGTGGGGCCGCCGGTCATCTCCCTGTTCGCGCCGTCCGATGGCGCGACGCTGACGGGGACCGTGAGCCTCACAGCCACGGCCGTGGACGATCGCGCCATGGCCGGGGTCCAGTTCCAGGTGAGCGGGCAGAACATCGGATCGGAAGTGACGACCGACTCGCCGATCACGAAGTTCACGCTGGCGTGGGATTCGCACGGAGTGCCGAACGGGACGTACACGCTCACGGCCATCGCGCGAGACGCCGCCGGCCACACTACCACCTCCGCGGGGATCACGATCACGGTCAGCAACTGATCTCCAGCTGTCGCTCGTTGCCCGCCCGGCCCGCGCTCCGGTAGCTTTCCGAGCGTGACGACCGTCGCCCGCCCGCCGGGCTCGCTCACCGTAGGGCCGCTGCGGCCGGTGATTCTGCGGCTCGCCGCGCCCGCCGTGGCGATGATGGCGTGCCACTTTTCTTTCAACCTCATCGACTCGATCTGGGTGGGCCGGCTCATCGGCGCCGCGGCGCTCGCCGCGGTGTCGACGGCGGGGTTCTACGTGTGGGTGCTCCTGTCCTTGGGCGAGATGGTCGAAGTGGGGCTGATCGCGGTCGCGGCGCGGCGCCACGGCGAGGGGCTGCCGGACGCCGCGGCCCGGGCCGCCGGCGCCGCCGTGCTCTATGCGCTCGCCGCGGGCACGGCCGTGAGCCTGCTCGGCTTCGCCCTCACCGCCGACCTGTTCCGCCTCATGCGCGTGCCACCCGAGGTGGCGCAACTCGGGCACGCGTACCTGGACACCTGGCTGCTCGGCGGGCCGCTGGTGTTCGGCTTCTTCGCCGTCGAGGCGACCTTCCGCGCTTCGGGCGACACGCGCACGCCGTTCCTGATCCTGACGGCGTCGGTGCTCCTGTCGGTCGGGCTCGACCCGCTGCTCATCTCGGGGCTGGGCCCGTTCCCCCGGCTCGGCGTCGAGGGCGCGGCGACGGCATCGGTGATGGTGCGCGGCGGCGGATTCCTCATCGGGGTGGTGATCGCGCTGCGACGCGGCCTCGTCCGGCTCGACGCCCCCGACTGGCGCGCCGTGCCCACGATCTTTCGCGTGGGCGCACCGCTCTCGCTCGCGGGCGTGCTCTTGAGCCTGATCTACATGTGGCTGACGCGGTTCACGTCGCAGTTTGGTACCCCCGCGCTCGCCGCCCTCGGCGTGGGGCACAAGGTCGAGGGGCTCGGCTTCATGGCGATCTCGGGGTTCGCCCTCTCGGCCAGCGCGCTCGTGGGCCAGAACTTGGGCGCCCGCCAGGAGCAGCGCGCCCGCCAGGCGGTGCGGATGACGGTCGCCTACTGCCTCCTCGTGACCACCGCGACCGCGCTCGCGTTTCTCGCCATCCCGCGAACGCTCGTGGCACTGTTCACGACGGACCCGGCGGTGATCGCCGACGGCAGTCTCTACCTGCGGGTGATCGCGTTTGCGCAGATCGGCCAGACGTTCGAGATCATTCTCGAGGGCGCGCTCGCGGGCGCTGGATACACGTTCTGGCCGCAGACCGTGAGCACCGGGCTGACGCTCCTGCGGCTGCCGCTGGCAGCGTGGTGGTCGGCCACGATCGGGTTGCTCGGTATCTGGTTGGCCCTCTCAGTGACCGCGATTGCGCGCGGCGTCGCCATGGCTTTGTTCTGGACCTCGGGCGCCTGGCGGCGGGCCGTTGTATGATGCAGCTGACGGCTCATGGCTGACTGCTGACGGCCGATGCCCCCCATCATCACCCTGCTCTCCGACTTCGGCAGCGCCGACAGCTATGTCGGCGAGGTGAAGGGCGTGCTGCTGTCGCACGTGCACGGCGCGGCGTTGTTGGACATCACCCACCAGGTGCCGCCCGGCGATCTGCGGGCGGCCCAGTACATCTTGGGGCGCGTGTGGCACCGGTTTCCCCAGGGTACGGTGCACCTCGCCGTGGTCGATCCCGGCGTAGGGACGACGCGGCGCGCCCTCGCCGCCGGCGCCGCAGGGCACTTCTTCGTCGCGCCCGACAATGGTCTCCTGTCGTGCCTCCCCGGCGATGCCCACTACGTGTCGCTGCCGATTCCGCCCGGCGCCGCGCCCACGTTTCACGCCCGTGATGTGTTCGCCCGCGCGGCGGCCCAGCTCGCCATCGGCGCCTCCCTCACGCACCTGGGTCACGCGATCACCGATCCGTACCGCTCTCCCCTCCCTGTGGCCCGCCACGACGGCGCGGCGGTCGTCGGCGAGGTGCTTTATGTCGATCGGTTCGGGACGCTGGTTTCCAACATTCCCGGCGATCAGGTGGAGCCTGGCGTGCGCATCAAAGTGGCTGGAACGGCCGTCGGTACGCTGGTGCGCACGTTCGGCGACGTGGCGCGCGGGCAGCTCGTCGCGCTGGTGGGGAGCGGGGGCACGGTGGAGATCGCGGTGCGGGACGGCAGCGCGGCGCGGATGCTGGGGGTCGGGGTGGGAGCGGAGGTGCGAGCGTGAGGGCGGTGGGAGACGGTCCAGGACGGTCGAAGACGGTCGGGGGGTCTTACCTCGACCGTCTTGGACCGTCCTCTACCGTCTTCGGGATCTGCACTTTCGCCATCACCCGCTCGACGAAGCCGAACTCGGGCGCGAAGCGGGGCAGTTGCGCCAGCGCGCGGAACAGCTTCCGCTCGCGGTCGCCCACGCCGCGGCACTCCGCGCACTGCGCGAGGTGCAGCTCCCGCGCGGCGGGAAGCAGCCCCTGAGCCCATAGCTCGGTCTCATCGGCGGTGAGGTGTTGCAACAAGAGGTCGGTCATTGTGCCGTCCTACGGAGCGCCCGCAGCCGCGGTTTCACTCCCGCCGTGAGGTAACCGCGCAATTCATTGCGGGCCCGGTGGATATAGGTCTTGACCGGACTTCAGAACGCCACCTCCACACCAACCCGCACCGTACGGGCCGGCCCGTGGAAGCGCCAGGGGCCGAAGAACGCGTTGTAGTAAGTGTCCAATGCCCGGGTTTGCTCGGCGGGCGTGTACAGCAGGTCGCCGTTGCCGAACCGGGCCTCGACCCGCCGCAGCGCCACGCAGTCCCATGGAATTCCCCACGCGTTGCAATTGCCGCTCAGGTCGATCGAGCCGTCGGGCCGGAGGGCGCCTGACTGGCTCGCCTCGCTCTGCAGGAACTGGAGCTCAGGACTCAGCAGCTTGTCCTTGTGTAGCGCATTTACGAAATCACCGGTCTCGGCGTACAGCGCGACGACGTTCGTGAAGTTCAGGAGGTTGCGGAAGTCGGCGTACGCCCGCAGAGCGCGGCCACCTGCCTGGAAGGTCTTGGTGAGTCGCAGGTCGAGCGTCTTCGTGGTCGGGAGGTGAGACGCGTTGATCTGCTCGGCGGCTCGGCCTCCGAGTCCTGGCCCGATTTGCGGCGCGATCGCGCCGTCGCCGTTGTTGACGAGTCGAGTGTACGCAAGTCCAGTTGCCAGTCGGAACGTGAGAACCGCGCCGAGCCGTCGCGCGAGGGTGCCCACAGTCGTGCCCGCGCTCCAGTCACCCGGCACCGACAGATTTGCCACGGCGTATAGGGCGTTGGTGTTGACGGCCGGCTGACAGCCCACACAGGACCCGAAGAACGTGCCGATATTGGAACCCACATTGGCATGCAGGAACGAGTATGAGACTGATCCGCTCACCGCATCCGACGCTTGCCAGTCGAGCCGCGCATCCACGCCCGTGCCGTGCCCGCCATCCACCTTCGTCAGCACATTGATGAAGAGTGTATCCGACGCCTGCCGCGGACTCGCGAATGGCAGGATCCGGAACGCGTACGGCACGAGGTTGTTCTTCCGATAGACTGAAAGGTCGAGGTGGAGATGGGACCCAAAGGCATGCTGCGCACTAAGCTCGATCAGCTCTGACTTCGCATAGTCGACGTCCCGCCCGAATCCGTCGGCGGTGTTCGTAAAGACCAGGTCGCTATTCGTGTTCGTGAAGAGATCGATGAACGCGGGGACCTCGACCTGTTGCCCGTAAGCGGCCCGAACGCTGGTGTTTGGCGAGAAGGCGTACGCTGCCCGGATGCGCGGCGAGACCAGACTCTTCCCCCTTCCACGAGTGAACACACGTGCCACCGAGTTCGTGTACGCCGTGTCGTCGGTTGCGGCGGCGGGACTCCAGTTCGGGTCGCTGCCAATAAACCCGGGAGTCTTCGGGAAGTCGCCTCCTGGCGTGAAGTGATCGTAGCGCGCCCCGAGGTCGAGCACCACCGCGCCGAGGGCGAGGCGATCGCTCGCGAACAGGCCGAAGCGCGAGGGCTTCGCGCGAAAGGCATCAAAGCCGATCAAACTGATCAAGTCGGATCCGTATAGCGACACGTCGCCGCGCTCGGCGTCGCCGCCGAGCGTGACGTGATGGCGCGTGCCCGGCTGCCACTCGAGATGGGCCCGGCCGTCGAGCCTGTGCTCCCACGCCCGGATCAGCGCGCTACGCAGGCCGCTCGTGGGCCACCCGCGCTGCAATCCATAAGGATTCAGGCGACCAACCTGTGTGAGATTCAAGTCCGTGCGGTTCGGAAACGGCACCGGCAACCCACCCGTGCGGACGCTCCGGATGACCGCATCGCTGACCGGGAACGCTACGCTATCCGCGCCGGTGAACTCGAGCGTCTGCCACTCGACGCCGAGCCCGGGGTCGCGGGTCGCGAGCTCCGACGCCGGGGTGAGCGGGCCGTCGATCAGCTGATCGCTCGCCAGCGAGAGGTTCGCGCTGACGCTTAGCGGCCCGCCCCGGAAGGTCCCGAGGGGGTGGCTCCAGTTCAGCACGCCGAGCCGGGACGTCCCGCTGGCTCCGCGGTCCAGCGCCGGGTCGGCGATGTTCCTGCCGGGGAAGACCCGTTGGTGCACATCCAGCACGAGGGCAGTGAACGAGAGGCTCGCCCCGGACCCGTAGCCGTAAGAGAGCTTCGCCTGGCCGCGGCGGACCGTGGACCAGTCCATCGGCCGCCGCAACCCCTGGCAGTCGAACCCGTTGTTGTCTACTGCACTGCACGACCCGCTCCACTGGACGAACCGCGGCAGCGGTACGGTCACTGTCGAGCCGCTCGCATCCGTCGACTGCACGAGCGTGTCGAGCCCGCCGAGGACGTACGCTGGCTGGTCCGCCGCCCCACGGCCGTAGTACTGTGAGCGCTGGCCGTACAGCGTGCCGGACGCCGCCCAGGAGAGCCGCGCCACGCCCGGCACGGGGCCGCCCACCCATCCTTCGAACCGATTGTAGCCGACGGTGCTTCCGTCGCCGAACGGCTCGTCCGTCTCGGTGCGCCAGATTCCCGTGAGCCTCTGGCCGCCCGCGGCCGTGACGTAGTTGATCACGCCCCCGCCCGCGTCCAGGACCGAGGCCGCCGGCACGCCGGTCGTGACCGAGATCCGATCGATGCCGAGCGTGCCGGGCGCCATCGCCTGCGTGCCAAACGCCTGGAACCGCACCGGCGCGCCGTCCACGTACACGGCAGCCGCGCCGAGTCGCGACCCGCGGATCGCAATGACGGGCGCGACGCCGATCCCGATATCGCCCCCGCGCAGCACCACCGCCGGGGCGAGGATCAGGGCCTGGCGCGAATCGTCGACCGGCAGCGCCCGCAGGAAATCTCCTCTGATGACGGTCTCGGACGTGAGCGGGGCGACGCCGGCGGTGTCGCGCGGCGGGGCGCCCGAGGTGTCACGCGCTGCTTGCGAGCTCAGACATCCCGGAATCACGACGGCCAGCAATGTCGCGGCGCTCGAACGACACAGGCTCATGACGGTGGCTCGGGCTTCACGCTCGGCGGTCCTCGAGATAGCTCCGCAATTCGTTGCGGGCCCGGTGGATATAGGTCTTCACGGTGCCCAGCGGCAGGTCCAGGGTCGCGGCGATCTCTTCGTAGCTGAACCCTTCCACGTGCCGCAGTAGGATGCATGCTCGGTACTCGGGGCGGAGCCGCGCGATCGCCTGCTCGATCGCGCCCCCCAACTCGCGCGCCTCGAGCTCCGCCAGCGGTGATTCGCCGCGGTCCCCCAGCTGCAACGCAGTGGCGTGCATCTGCTCCGGGGTCGTGGCGTGGGGCGAGCCGTCGAGGGACAAGGTATCGAGGTCGCGCTTGCGCAGGTGATCGATCGCCGCGTTGTTCGCGATCTTGAAGATCCACGACGAGAACTTGAACTGCGGATTGTACGAGCCGATCCCGTTCAGGACCTTGATGAAGGTTTCCTGAGCCAGGTCTTCGGCGAGCGCCCGGTCGTGTACCATGCGGTAGAGCAGCGAGAACAGCGGCCGCTCGTAGCGGCGCACCAGTTCGCGGAACGCCGCCTCGTGACCCTGCTTCGCCCACGCCACGACCTGCTGGTCGCTGGCGCCCGTCAGGTTGCCCGGCCTATCTTTCGCGCCTATGACGTCCCCCCCCGCCCCCCCGTCTCCCGCGCGCGAGGTGGCTGTGAGTGCGGGCGGTGACGCGAAGCGGTCCTATGTGCGTCGTATGTTCGCCGCTATCGCGCCGCGCTACGATTTTCTCAATCATCTCCTCAGCCTCAACCTGGACCGCCGCTGGCGCCGGACCGCGGTGCGGCGGCTCGGCTGGGAGCGACGACCGGACGGTGTCTATCTCGATCTCTGCGCGGGCACCTTGGACCTCGCGGCGACGCTGGCGCATGAGCCGCGCTTCACGGGCAGCGTGATCGGCGCGGACTTCGTGGTGCCGATGCTCGAGCGGGGGAAGGGCAAGGCGCCGCGCACCCGTCCCGTTGCCGCCGACGCGCTCGTGCTGCCCTTCGTCGATCGCCGCTTCGACGGCGCGATGGTCGCGTTCGGGGTGCGGAACCTCGCGGACCTGGACGCGGGGCTCGGCGAGGCGCACCGGGTGCTCCGCCCCGGCGCCCGCTTCGTGGTGCTCGAGTTCACGACGCCGCGCTTCGCGCCGCTGCGCGCTGCGTACCTCTGGTATTTCCGACGGGTGCTCCCTGCCATCGGTCGCGCGGTGTCGAAACATAGAGACGCCTATACCTACCTGCCAGAGTCGGTGCGCGAATTCCCCGACCCGGACACCTTCGCGCGGCGGCTCGAGGACGCTGGGTTCTCCGATGTCCGTTACGAGCTGCTGAGCGGCGGCATCTGCGCTGTCCATTATGGCACTCGATAACCTGCGCGCGTTCGTCGGCGCGATCGAGCGGACCGGAGAGCTCGCCCGCGTGGAGCGGCCGGTCTCCGTGGACAAGGAAATGACCGAGATCGCGGACCGCTGCATGAAGTCGCCCGGCGGTGGGCCAGCGCTCGTGTTCCAGCACCCGACGCTGTTGCAGGGCGGTCCCTCGCGCTATCCCGTCGCCGTGAACCTGTTCGGGTCGGAACGACGCATGGCGCTGGCGCTCGGAGTGGAATGTCTCGATGAGATCGGCGAGCGGATCGCGACGCTCTTGAACCTGAAGATTCCGGACAGCCTGTTCGGGAAGCTCGCGATGCTGCCGCAGCTTGCCGAAGTGGCGAAGTTTCCGCCCAAGACGGCCGGCGGCAGGCCGCCCTGTCAGGAGGTCGTACTGCGGGACCAGGACGTCGACCTGTCGCGCTTCCCGATCCCGGTGTGCTGGCCCGAGGACGGCGGGCCGTACATCACGCTGCCGGGGGTCATCACCCGGGATCCGGGGTCCGGGGTCCGGAACGTGGGGATGTACAGAGTCCAGGTGCTCGGCCGTAACGAGCTGGCGATGCACTGGCAGCGTCACAAAGTCGGGGCCGCGCACTGGCGTGAGATGGCGGCGCGCGGCGAGAAGATGTCGGTCGCGGTCGCCCTGGGGGGGGACCCCGCGTCGATCTACGCTGCGTCGGCGCCGCTCCCGCCCAGCATCGACGAGTTCCTGTTCGCCGGCTTCCTGCGCAAAGAGCCGGTGCGCCTCGCCAAGGCGGTGACCTCCGACCTGGAGGTGCCCGCCGAGGCCGAGGTCGTCGTGGAGGGCTACATCGATCCGGGTGAGGAGCTGGTGCTCGAAGGGCCGTTCGGGGACCACACCGGGTTCTACTCGCTCGCCGACTACTACCCCAAGGTGCACGTCACGGCGGTGACGATGCGCAGCGAGCCGATCTGGCCCCACACGATCGTCGGCCGGCCGCCGATGGAGGATTACTGGCTCGGGCACGCGACCGAGCGCATTTTCCTGCCGCTCCTGAAGCTCACGATCCCCGAGATCGTGGACATCCACATGCCGGCGGCGGGGATCTTTCACAACCTCGTCTTCGTGAGCATCGACAAGCAGTATCCCGGCCAGGCGTACAAAGTCATGAGCGGTCTCTGGGGGCAGGGGCTGATGTCGCTCGCCAAGGTGATCGTCGTGTTCGACAAGGACGTGAACGTTCAGGATCCGCGGGAGGCGTGGTGGGTGGCGCTCAACCACATTGATCCCGAGCGGGATGTGCGGTTCACCATGGGGCCGATCGACGTGCTCGACCACTCGAGCCGCGCCTTCACCTTCGGCTCGAAGATGGGCATCGATGCGACCCGCAAATGGAAGGAAGAGGGGTTCACGCGCGAGTGGCCGAACCGGATCGTGATGGATCCGGAGACGAAGCACAAGGTGGACGCGATGTGGAGGGAGCTTGGCATCGAGCTCTGAGCTGCGGCGCGAGGGCCAGACTTTCACCGGGGAGAGCCTCCTCGTCCGCTACGTCAACTTCGTAAAGTTTCCTCACACCCTGTTCGCGCTGCCGTTCGCGCTGCTCGGCTTGCTCGTGGCGTCCCGGCAGCAGCCGGTCACGTGGCGAGTACTCGCGCTCGTCGTACTCGCGTTCACTTGCGCGCGTTTCGTAGCGCTCGGTTTCAACCGGATCGCGGATCGGGACCTGGACGCGAAGAACCCGCGCACCCGGGCCCGGGAGCTCCCGTCGGGGCGGCTCACGCTGGCGCAGGCGTGGGCCGCGGTACTCGTCGCGGCCGGTTTGTTTCTCGCAACGGCGTGGGCGCTGAACCCGCTCTGTCTCGCGCTCGCGCCCGTCGCGTTGGTGTTTATCTCGGCGTACAGCTACGCCAAGCGGTTCACCCGCTGGTCGCACCTGTGGCTTGGCCTGGCGGACGGGATTGCCACGCCGGCGGGCTATCTGGCCGTCACGGGACGGTGGAGCGAGCCGTGGTGGTTGCTCTTCGCCGGCGCGCTAGCCGTGACATTCTGGGTGGGCGGGTTCGACGTGTTCTACGCGCTCGAGGACGAAGACTTCGACCGCGCAGAGCGGCTCGAGTCGCTGGTCGTGCGCCTCGGGCAACGGCAGGCGATCCTCGCCGCAAAGCTGCTGCATGGGCTCGCGCTGGTCGCGCTCGTGCTCTTCGGGATCGGCGCGGGGCTCGGCGGCGCCTACTACGTGGGGGTGGCGATCGGGGCCGTGCTCATCGCCTGGGAGCACCAGCTCGTGAAGCCGGGAGATCTCTCGCGCCTCAACGCCGCTTTCTTCGGTGCCAACGGCGTGGTCAGTGTTGTGGTGTTCCTCGGCGCCCTCGTGGATCGGATCACGTCATGAAACCAGGTTCATCTTCCTCAAGAGCGCCGTGAACCTGGGGTGCGAGCGAAGCGGGGTGAACAGGAAGGAGCCCTTGATTCCGTAGACCCCGCCGGCCCGCTCTTCGTAGGCCTGCTCCAGCGCGTCCATCGCCCGGTCCGATTCGCCGAGGCCGGTGTGGACGTAGGCCATGTGGTAGGGTGAGACGTATCGCCGTCGCGACAGCTCCTGCAGTCGCCCCAACACGTCGCGGGCCTGCTCCACTTTTCCCACCAGCGCGTAGGCCTGTGCGAGCTGAGCCACGAACAGCGTGTTACCGGGGGCCAGAGAGATCGCCCGCTCCAGCTCGCCCAGCCCCTTCGCGTACCTGCCCTTCTTCAGGTGGGCCCACCCCAGGGTGGCGTGCCCCATCGAGTAGTGCGGGTCGAGGTCGATCACCAGAGACGCGGCCCGTACGGCCTCATCGTACCGTCCCGCCCGGAGGAGCGTGGCTGCGAGGCCGGACCGATGCGCCAGCGGGTCGAGCTGTTGGGCACGAGTCAGAGCGTCGATCGCTTCGTCGTAGCGTTCGAGCGCCGCGAGCATGAGCCCATAGAGGTCATAAGTGTCCGCGCTGCCGGGGCTCAGCTCGAATGCCCGCTTGAACTCCAGTTCGGCGCCGCTCCAATCGAAGTCGCACACGAACTTGAGGAAGGCCAGCATACCGTGCGCTTCCCCCAACCCGGCGTCGAGCTCGAGCGCCTTCGCGACGGCCTTGCGGGCCTGCTGATACGCCGCCCGCGGCTTCAACGCTCCCGCCCCGTGGCCGAGCCCGAGCTCCGCGTACACCAGAGCGAGGCCGACGTAGGCGAGGGCGTAGCCCGGGTCTTTCACGATCGCTTGCTGGAAGTACTCGATCCCTTTGCGGATCCCCTCCTGGGTATAGCGAAAGGAGCACTGGCGCGCCTGGAGATAGAGTTGGTAGGCCTGCAGGTCCCGGGTGGGCTCTCTCCGCAGCCGGGTTCGCTCATCCGGCGAAAGCTCCGTCTTGAGCGCCGCGGCGATCTGCAACGCCACGTCCGTTTGGATCACGAAGATGTCGGTCAGCTGCCGGTCGTAGGTCTCTGCCCAGAGGTGATGGTCGGTCTCAGCGTCGATGAGCTGGGCGACGATGCGCACCCGATCCCCGTCGCGCCGGACGCTCCCCTCGAGCACCGCCGCGACCTCCAAGCGGGCTCCAATCTCGCGCAGGCTCTGCTCCCGCTTCTTGAGGGGCATCACCGACGTGCTGGAGATCACCTTGAGGGCGCGGATTTTCGACAGCTGGGCGATGACGTCCTCGGTGATCCCGTCGGCGAAGTACTCGTTCTCAGCGTCCGGGCTCAGGTTCGTGAACGGCAGCACGGCGATGGACCTGGGCGTGGGACGGACCGCTCGAGGCTGGGTGAGCGCCTCCGCGAACGCGGCCGCGGAAACGAACCGGTCGGCTGGGACCGTCGCGAGCGCTTTGAGGAGCGCTTGCTCGACGCCCCCTGGGACCGTGGCCCGGAGTCGCCGCACCCCGGGCGCCGGACCGGCGAGGCGCTTGGCGATCACCGCCTGCGCGGTGGGTCCCGTGTACGGCGGCTCCCCGGCCAGCAGCTCATACAGGACGCACCCCAGGCTATACACGTCGCTGCGGGCGTCCAGCGACTGTTCACCCAGGGCTTGCTCCGGGCTCATGTACTCGGGTGTCCCCACCCACACCCCCCGCTCTGTCAGCCGCTGCCCCCCCTGCCCCTGCCCCCCCTCAGACGCGCCGCTCAGCGCCAGGGCGATCCCGAAGTCCGCGACCATCGCCTCGCCTTCGTAAAGCAGGATGTTCTCCGGCTTGACGTCCCGATGGATCACCCCTTGAGCGTGGGCGTGGTCGAGGGCCAGGGCGGCGTCGCGCGTGACGGCGATGGCCTCCTCGATCGGAAGGGGCTTCTCGCGGTGGAGCCTGTGGCGGAGGGATTGGCCCTTCACGTACGGCATGACGTAGAAGAGGAACTCGTCAGCCCGGCCGGAGTCGTACAGCGCCAGGATGTGGGGGTGGTTCAGCTTGGCGGCGATCTCGATTTCTCGCAAGAACCGGTCCGGCCCGATGGCGGCCGCCAGCTCGGGTCGGAGCACCTTGACGGCCACCTGCCGGCGGTGCTTGAGATCGTCGGCGAGGTAGACCGTGGCCATCCCCCCGCTGCCGAGCTCCCGCTCGACGGCGTAGCGCCCGGCGAGGGCGGCGTTGAGGCGCTCCAGCTGATTGGTTTGCATGGGAGGCTCCAGACTCCCAAGGTAGCTCCGCAGCTCCGCGTTGCTACCCCCGCTCACTTGCCTCTACCTTTCACGCGGCCTCATTGATCGGATCCTATGAAACGCGGAACGCGGAAGTCGGAACGCGGAACAGATGGGCGAGCTCCGCGCACCCCTGTTCCGCGTTCCGCGTTCCGCGTTCCGCGTTCCCCACCGCCGCCGCGCCCGCCAGCGCACCCCAAGCGTAGTCCGACGCCGAACCGGAGGGGGCGCTGAACCGGCTGCGCGTGGCGCTCACCGCCGCAACGCTGCTGACCGCGGGCCGTGTTCCCGCGCTGGCGCAGGCGGGCGAGTCGGTGCCGCCCGAGCGGCTCGCCGCGCGCCGCTGGTTCGCCGACGCGAAGTTCGGGCTGTTCATCCACTGGGGCGTGTACAGCCAGCTCGGCGCGGGCGAGTGGGTGATGCACAACCGCAAGATCGCCGTCGCGGATTACGAGTCGCTCGCCGCGACGTTCAACCCGACCAAGTTCGACGCCGCAGCGTGGGTCGCGCTCGCCAAGCGAGCCGGCGTCCGCTACATCACGATCACCTCGCGCCACCACGACGGCTTCTCGATGTTCAAGACGACGCAGACGCCCTACAACATCGTGGACTGGACGCCGTTCCGGCGCGATCCGCTGCAGGAGCTCGCGGACGCCTGCCATGCGGCCGGCGTCAAGCTCTTCTTCTATTACTCCCAGCTCGACTGGCATCACCCGGATTACTGGCCGCGCGGCCGGACGGCGTGGGACAACGGCCGCCCCGACCACGGCGACTGGAGCCGCTACCTCACGTTCATGAACGCACAGCTCGCCGAGCTGCTGACGCGGTACGGCGAGGTCGGCGGGATCTGGTTCGACGGCATGTGGGACAAGCCGGACGCCCCCTGGCAACTCGACTCGACCTACACGTTGATCCATCGGCTCCAGCCCGCGGCGCTGGTCATCCCCAACCACCACCAGCCACCGCGCTCGGGTGAAGACGCGCAGACGTTCGAGCAGGACCTGCCCGGCGCCAACACGGCGGGGTTCAACACGAACTACGTGAGCGCGGACGTGCCGCTCGAAACGTCGCTCACCATGAACGACTCCTGGGGCTTCAACATCACGGACAAGGACTTCAAGTCGGTGCGCACGCTGGTGGGCTACCTGGTCCGCGCCGCCGGCAACGGCGCCAACCTGCTGCTCAACGTAGGTCCGCGGCCCGACGGCACGATCGGCGCCGAGTTCACCTCACGGCTCGATTCCCTGGGCGAGTGGCTGCGCGTGTATGGGACGGCGATCTATGGCACGCGCGCCGGGCCGGTGCCGCCCCGCAGCTGGGGCGCGACGACGCGCCGCGGCGACACGGTGTTCGTCCACGTGCTCGACTGGCCCGACCCGTTGCTGGCGCTGCCGCCGCTCGGCGCTCGAGCACGCGCAGCCTACCTGCTGCGCGGCAGGGCCGCGGTGCCGGTTGCGGAGACGGCGGCGGGAGTGACGCTCGCGTTGGGGCCTACCGCGGGCGAGTTGGACCGCGTCATCGTCGTGGTGACAGGGGGGCGGGGGGGCGGGAGGGCCGGCCCCAGTGACACCCCTGATCGCCGGAGGCCCCAGTGAGCAAGCTCCCCGTCATCCTTGCGATTACCGGGGCCTCGGGCGCGCCGTACGGCGTCCGCCTGCTCGAGCTGCTCGCGATGCATCACGTCCCCACCTGGCTCATGATCTCGAGCCACGGGTGGCGGCTGCTCACCGAGGAGTGCGGCATCAAGGATGACCGTGAACTGCGCCAGGCCACGGGGGGCGAGTGGGTAAGCGTGCGGGTGTTCGACGACGACGATCGCGGCGCGGAGCCGGCATCGGGCTCGGCCAAGACCGCCGGGATGGCGATCTGCCCCTGCTCGATGGGCACCGTCGCAGCCATCGCGCACGGCACGAGCCGCTCGCTCGTCGAGCGCGCGGCGGACGTGACTCTCAAGGAGCGCCGCCAGCTGATTCTCGTGCCGCGCGAGACGCCGCTGTCGCTGGTGCACCTGCGGAACCTCACACTCGCGACCGAAGCGGGGGCGATCGTGCTCCCGGCGGCGCCCGGCTTCTACCACAAGCCGCAGAAGGTGTCAGACTTGGTCGACTTCGTCGTGCAGCGCGTGCTCGACCACCTCGGGCTCGAGATCAATCTGGTCAAGCGCTGGGACGGGAAGTGAGGCTGGGCGTCATCTCGGACACGCATGGCTTGCTCCGACCCGAGGTGTTCGACGTATTCCGCGAAGTCGACCACATCCTCCACGGCGGGGACGTGGGCAAGCGGGAGATCCTGATCGACCTGGAAGCGATCGCGCCCGTGACGGCGGTATTCGGGAACGCGGATCCTCCCGAGCTCCGCTCGCGCCTGCCGCAGGTCGCGACCCTCGAGCTGGACGGCTTCGAGATCGTGGTGACGCACGGTGACCAGTTCGGACACCCCACACCGGCGAAGTTGCACGAGGCGTTCCCACGAGCCGAGATCATTGTATACGGACACACCCACAAGCCGTTGCTCGAACTCGTGGACAAGACGGTGACCGTGATGAATCCAGGTGGGGCGGGGCGTCCCCGCTTCGACCTCAAGCCGTCGGTGGGGATCATGGAACTCGAGCCGGGGATCCCGCCCAGGGCGCGGCTGGTGCCGCTATGACGCGTCTCGTCGCCGGGCTCGCGATGCTCACGCTGGTCGCGACGCCCGTCGCGAGCACGCAACGCCGTCCGTCGCGCGCCGAGGCGCCGAAGCAGTGGGAGGTGTTTGTGCGCGCGTTCGACGGCTACGCGACCGAGGACAGCGTCGTCGGCGCGAGCGTGCTTCTGATGCGGCAAGGGGGAGTGCTGGCGCACCACGAGTACGGCTTCGCCGATCGCGCGCTGGGGCAGCGCGTGGACGAGCGAACCATCTTCCACTGGGGTTCGATCACCAAAACGCTCACCGCGGTCGCGGTGATGCAGCTGCGCGACCGCAAGCGGCTCTCGCTCGACGACCGCGTCACCCGCTACCTCCCCGAGCTGCGCCAGGTGCACGACCCGTTCGGCTCCATGGACGACGTCACGATCCGGATGCTGCTGTCGCACTCCGCCGGGTTTCAAAATCGCACGTGGCCGTACAGGACAGGGAAGCCCTGGGAGCCGTTCGAGCCGACGCGGTGGGAACAGCTGGTGGCGATGATGCCGTACCAGGAGGTGGCCTTTGCGCCGGGGTCCCGCTACAGCTATTCGAACCCCGGGTTCATCTATCTGGCGCGTATCATCGAGCAGCTCACTGGCGACCCCTATCAGAGCTACATCTACAAGAACCTCTGGACGCCGCTCGGGATCACGCACAGCTACTTCGGTGCCACGCCGTATCACCTCGCGGATCAGCGATCCAACAACTACGACGTGGTGCGGGACAGCGCCGGCCGCGAATCGGTCGTGGCGAACGGGCGCGACTTCGATCCCGGCATCACGATTCCGAATGGCGGCTGGAACGCGCCGCTCAGTGACGTGGCGCGCTGGGTCGCGTTCCTGACAGGTGCGACGGCGAGCGACACCGTGCTGGCGCGCGCGACGCTGGACGAGATGTGGCGCCCGCTGTTCGCGGCCGACAGCGAGGCGCCGGGCGACTCCGTAGGACTGTCGTTCTTCGTGCTGTGGCGCGGCGGGGTGCGGTTCATCGGGCACACGGGGCACCAGGCGGGCTTCCGGTCGTTCTTTTATGTCGAGCCGCAGGCCAAAGCGGCGGTGATCGCCGCGTTCAACACCACCAATGACGCGCGCGAAGCGGAGTCGGGACAGGGGTTCAACCGCATCATCGACGCCGCGTTGGCGATGGTGGCCGCCCAGCGCTAGCGCGGGCACTGGGGGGTGCTGTCGCGCGTTCGCAACACGAGCGATGGGAGCGAGGACATTTATTGACTGGTCTGTTTGTTGCGTCTCCGCTCTAGTCGGTTCCCCCTCGAGGCTCGATATGCCCGCCGTCCTCCGAGAGCACGTCCCGAGCATGCTCGGAGTGGGTCTGCTCCTCGCTGCTTGCGGTCACGACCTCACGCCTGCGCAGCCTCGCGCGGCGAAGCTCGCCTTCCTAGTGGAGCCTACTCGCACAGAGGGGACGGTACCCATCAAGCCGGGCCCACAGGTCATAATCCTCGATCAATTCGGCGACACCGTACCAGACGCGACGAATACGGTCACCGTCGCGCTGGGCGCGAACCCATCGGGGGCAACACTCACCGGCACGACGACCGTGACAGCTGCGGCGGGCGTGGCCAGCTTCAGCGACTTGCACATCGACCGCCCGGGGAGCGGGTACACGCTCCTTGCCACGGCACCGGGGCTCGCGGGCGCGATGAGCGTCGCGTTTCGAATCGGCCTAACCATCGCAGCGCTGAGCGCGGGCGACCACACCTGCGCGGTGACGACAGTCGGAGCATCTTACTGCTGGGGATTCAATAGCGCTGGCCAACTCGGCGACGGTACGACCGACCGCAAGTCGACGCCGGTGCTAGTGATCATGCCTGCGGGCGTGCGCTTCGCGGCCGTGAGCGCGGGCGGTGACCACACCTGCGGAGTGACGCCTAGCGGAACAGCCTACTGCTGGGGGTGGAACCAGGACGGTCAGCTCGGCGATGGAACGAGAGTGGACAGGCGGACACCGGTGCCGGTTGCAGCGCCGGCCGGCGTAGGCTTTGCGGCGGTGAGCCTGGGCGGTTGGCACACCTGCGGTGTGACGCTGGGGGGGACTGCTTATTGCTGGGGACATAATGCCTATGGGCAACTCGGCGACGGGACGGACACCAGCCGCACCATTCCGGTGGCGGTGTCGGTACCCGCCGGGTTGAGCTTCGCGGCGGTGAGCGCGGGCTTTTACCACACGTGCGGCCTAGCGACGACACGCGCGGCGTATTGCTGGGCCGTTGCGACGGCCGACTCCGCTGCGCGAGCCCCCACACCCGTGGCCACGCCCGAGGGTGTGAGCTTCGTGGCGGTGAGCACCGGGGGGGTTCACGCTTGCGGCCTGACAGCAGCAGGTTCCGCCTACTGCTGGGGAGACAATAACTACGGGAAGCTCGGCGACGGAACCACGACCTCTAGCGCGACCCCGGTGCTTGTGCCGGCGCCTGTGGGCGCGACCTTCGCACAACTGAGCGCGGGGGGTGAACACACCTGCGGCCGCACGGATGCTGGAGCTGTCTATTGCTGGGGGCAGAACGGTTCAGGCCAGCTCGGCGACGGGACCATCCCTTTCAACAGGACGACTCCGACAGCTGTGGCTGCGCCTCAGGGAGTGGTGTTCGCGCACGTGAGCGCCGGTTGGAACCATACGTGCGCGATGACGGCCGCGGGGGCGGGCTACTGCTGGGGTAGCAACGTTGGAGGCGAGCTCGGCGACGGGACGTTCGTCACCAGCCCGGTGCCCGTGCAGATCGTGCAGTAGCCTCGGACCTGCGGTTCGAATCTCAAGCCGTCGGTGGGCATCATGGAACCTGCGCCCGGGATCCCGCCGCGGGCGGCTCGTACCGCTGGCGCAACGCCGTGGCGATCATGCCGCTGGGCGCGCTGAACTGGTCGCGCGCTAACGCTTGATCGAATCCACAGACAGAGCCGTCACCGGCCCGTACTCGGACAGGGACTTGTCGAACGCCGACGGTTTGCCCACCACGACCGTCACCAGCCGCTCGGGGTGCAGGTATCGCTGCGCCACGTCCGTTACCTGCTCCGGCGTCACCCTCTGTATCCCCTGCAGGTAGACCTCGAACCAGTTCGGGGGGAGGCCGTTCACGGCGTAGCTGAGCTGCTGCGATACGATCTGACCCGCATTCTCGAACTGGAAGACGAAAGAGTTGACCCTGTTGTCCTGTGCCAGCTTTACGTCCTTGGCGGTGACGGGCTCCGTCGCCATCGAGCCGACGATCTGCCGCATCAGCTTGAGCGCCGCCACGGTCTTCTCGGCGCGCACTTGCGCCCCCGCTGCGAACTGACCCTCGCGCTTTGGCGTCGCTTCCCAGAAGCTGAACACGCTGTAGGCAAAGCCCGAGTCGCTGCGCACACGCTGCAGCAGCCTGGAGCTGAACCCGCCTCCGCCACCGAGCAGGAACTCGGCGACGGCCGATGCGAAGTAGTCGGGCGTGTTGGCCACTTTGAGGCCGCCGGCATGGCCCATCCGGATGCTCGTCTGATTGAAGTCTTTCTCAACCAGCACGACGGGCGGGCCCTGTGCGAAGTGCAGCGGTGGCAGCTCGCGTAGCCCCGCCTTGCAGCGCTCCCACCCGCGAAACAGGCTCTCGAGCTTGGCGATGAGCGGGCGCTCGTCGAAGTCCCCCGTGACGCCGATCAGCAGGTTCTCGGGACAGAAGATGCGCTCCTCGACCCAGCGGAACCGCTGTGGTGTGAAGCCGGCGATCTCTGCGGGCGTGGCGAGCGTGCGGCCCAGGGGGTGGTCGCCCAACATCACCTGGTTCCAGGCGCGAGCGATCACGGAGAACGGCTGGTCATTGCGGCGGCGCCAGTTCTCCTCTTGCTGGGCGGCGAGGATGCGGATCCGGGAGGTGTCGTTGCGGGGGTTGCGGAGCAGGTCGAAGGTCAGCTCCAGCATCTCGTCGCGGTAGCGTGACAGCCCGGAGACGAATGCCCGGCTCTGCTCGTTCTCCGTATTGAGCTGGAACTGGATTGCGTAGAAGTCGAGCAGCTTGTCCACCGAATCGGGCGAGAGCCGTGTGGTTCCGCCGCTGCGGATGATTTCGTCCGCGTGCCAGCCGACGCCCCACAGCGAATCGGGGACGTGCGCCACCCCCGCTTTGGAGACCACGAAGAGCTGAAGGATCGGCAGGGTCTTGTCCGGTAACAGGTACACGGGCACACCGTTGGAGAGTTTCACCCGCTTCGGCATCGGCGGGCTGAACCGGAGCGGCGGAAACTGCAGGCTCTCGATCGCCCGTCGGCTGTCGGTGGGCTGCTGCGCGGCGGCGCGGGCGGGCGTGGAAGCGGGAACGGTGGCAAGCCAGCCGAGCAGTGCGAGGTGCGCGCGCATCACTCGTTCCCTCCCTTCTGATCCGCTGCGGCGGCCGGACGCACCAGGGTCGCCACCGTACGGTTGGTGCGCTCGAAGTACGTCTTCGCCACACGTTGCACGTCGGCCGCGGTCACCCGCGCCTGCGTCCCCTGATCGTGGAACGTCCGCCGCCAGTCGGACCACAGCGCCTCGCTGCTCGACAGCTGGAAGGCGAGGCCGAGGTTCGACTGCAACCGCTGGTAGGACGACGCGTCGATCTGATTGCGGACCCGCTGCAGCTCGAAGGGCGAGGGCGGCTCGCGCTGGATGCGCTCGAGCTCGTCGTACACCGCCTGTTCGATTTCGCGGGTCGTGTGGGGCGCGATGGGCACCCCCTGGAACGCGAATTCGCGCGGGTACAGCTGGCCCGGTGCCATGAACGAGCCGATGGCCGTCGCCACGCGGTCACGGATCACGAGGCGCTGGTACAGTCGCGACGTGCGGCCTCCCGTGAGGATCTGCGACAGGACCGCGAGCGCCGGCGCGTCAGCGTGCTGTGCGCTCGGCACGTGGTAGCCGATCATGACGATGGGGCTGGCATCGAATTGGACCTCGATGCGGCGCTCCCCGCGCTGGGGCGGCTCCTGGGTCACGACGGGGCGATGCGGCTCGCCCGCCGGTATGTCGGCGAAGTACTGGCTCGCCCAGGCCTTCATCGAGTCCACGGCGATGTCGCCGACAATCGCGACGACGGCATTGTTCGGCGCGTAGAATCGGTGGTAGTACTCGAGCGCCGCGTGGCGATTGACCGCCTGAATCTCGCTCGCGACGCCGACCACCGGCCGGCCATACGGATGCGCCTGGAAGGCCGTGGCGACGAATTGCTCGTACAGCATGCCGAACGGCTGCGTCTCGATGCTCAGCCGCCGCTCTTCCATCACGACCTCGCGCTCGGAGTAGAACTCCCGCAGCACGGGGTTGCGGATGCGGTCGCTTTCCAGCACGAACCAGAGCTTGGCACGGTTCGCCGGGAGCGAGAAAAAGTAGTTCGTGAGGTCGTTCCCGGTCGAGGCGTTGAGATTCTGCGCACCGTTTTCGGTGAGGATGCGCCACAACTCGTTGCTCACGGTGTACTGGCGCGCCGAATCCTCGAGCTGCTTCAGCCGGTCGCGCAGCCGCTTGAGCTGAGCGGAATCAGTGAGCGCGCCCTTGCGGAACTCGGCCGTGACGGAGTCCGCTGCCGCGTCGATCCGCGGAAACAGGGCCTGCTCGGCGTCGTAGTTCTTGGTTCCAATCGTGCGCGTCCCCTTGAAGAGCATGTGCTCGAAGAGATGTGCCGTGCCCGAGATCCCGGTCCACTCGTCCACGCCGCCGGCGCGGAAGTGGGTCACGAACGCGACCGTCGGCGCGCCCTCGCGGCGCAGCAACAGGAACGTCATGCCGTTGGGGAGGACGTGCGTCACGACGGGGAGCTTCTCGCCGGGGGATTCCTGGGCGTGGAGGGGGACGGACGTGGCGAGCGGCACCAGTAGCGCTAGCCCGGCCAGCGGCAAGGTACGCATCGACGCTCCTCCGGAGCAGGCCTCAGCCATTAAGAATGGGTCATCTCTGACAATTGGGACAGAACGTCGTCGCCCGCAAGTCGATCGTGTGCGTCGCCACGAGCTTCTTGCCGCACGTGACGCACGGCTCGCCACCGCGGCCGTACACCTTCAGCTCGAACTGGAATCGCCCGGGCTCACCCGTCCCGGTGCGGTAATCGCGCACCGTGGTCCCCGATGAGTTCACGGCGCGCAGGAGCACGTCTGTCACGGCCGCGTGCAGGCGGGCGAACTCGCCCAAGGACAGCTTATCGGTGGGCTTGGACGGATCGATGCCCGCCTCGAACAGCGCCTCGTTCGCGTAGATGTTGCCCACTCCCGCGACACGGCGCTGGTCCATGATGGCCTTCTTGATCGCGGTCCGCGTCCCCTTGAGCCGCTCGGCGAACACGAACGGCGTGAACGTCTCCTCGAGCGGCTCGGGGCCGATACGGCTGGTATAGACGCCCCAGCCCTTCTCGTCGAGCAGCCACACCGTGCCGAGGCGGCGCACGTCGCGGTACACCAGCAACCGGCCGTCGTCGATGGTGCAGGTGAGCACCGCGTACTTCGTTTCGTCGCGGGTGAGGGCGCGGTCGTACACGACGAGCGAGCCCGTCATGCGCGGCTGCACGATCAGCCGGTGGCCGCTCGACAGCCGGAACACCGCGTGCTTCGCCCGGCGAATCACTTCCTCGATGGTATTGCCCCGGAGGGTGCGGAGCAGGCGCGGCTTCGACACGCGGCGCAGCACGTCCGTCTTGGCGAGACGGGCGCGCGCGATCCGGTAGCCCTCGAGCCGCGGGGCGAGCTCTCGGACGATCGTCTCAACTTCTGGCAGCTCTGGCACCCCGCCTCCTGATCTCCCGCCAGCCGATGTCGCGCCGGTAGGTCTTGCCCTGGAACGCGATCAGTTCGCAGGCGGCGGCGCTCCGCTCGGCGGCCTCGGCCACCGTGTCGCCCAGCCCTGTGACGCTGAGCACGCGGCCGCCCTGCACCCGTAGCGTACCGTCGGGGTCGCGGTAGGTGCCGGCGTGAAACACCAGCGTCCCGGGCTCCAAGTCGCGTGGCACGATGATCGCGGCGCCGAGCTCCGGCTTGTCCGGATACCCGGCGGCGGCGAGCACCGTGGAGACCGCCGCGCGGGTGACGTTGAGCGTCGTCCGCCCGGGTCGCCAGCTGCCCGCCGCGATCTCCCCGAGGTGCCGCGTCACGCCCGGCAGCAGCGGGAGCACGGCCTGCGCCTCCGGATCGCCAAAGCGGCAGTTGAACTCGAGCACGTGCGGGGTGCCGTCGCCGGCCAGCATCAACCCGGCGTACAGCACGCCCTGGTAACTCGCGCCCTGGGCCGCGAGTTCCCGGATCGTCGGCTCGAGCACCTGCTCGCGTACCCGGTCGAGCAGCGCGTCCGTGGCGATGCCCACTGGGCAGTAGGCGCCCATCCCGCCCGTGTTGGGCCCCGCGTCACCCTCCCCCAGCCGCTTGTGGTCCTGGGCCGCCGGCAGCACCAGGATCCGCTCACCGTCGGTGAGCGCCAGTACCGACAGCTCTTCCCCCTCGAGGAACTGCTCCACCACGATCTCGCGCCCCGCGTCGCCCCACGCCCCGTCGGCGAGCATGGCGCGGGCGGTGCGGGCGGCCGCGTCGCGGGTGGCACAAACCACCGCCCCCTTACCGCCGGCCAGCCCCGACGCCTTGACGACGAGCGGCTCGGCATGGCCACGGATGTAGGCGAGGGCCGGGTCGAGCGTGTCGAACGTCCGGCTCGCAGGCGTCGGGACGCCGGCGCGCTGCATCACGTCTTTGGCGAAGGCTTTCGAGGATTCGATTCGTGCCGCCGCCTGCGTGGGGCCGAAGACCGGGCGGCCCGCCGCGCGCAGACGATCGGCGAGCCCCGCGGCGAGCGGGGCCTCGGGCCCGACGATGGCGAGGTCGATGTGGTGTTCCTGCACCGCCTCCACCACCTTCACAACCTCCACGGCCGCGATTCTCAGATTGGTGCCGAGCTGCGCGGTGCCGGGGTTGCCGGGGGCGGCAAACACCGTCGCCTCGGGGGCGTCGCGCTTCAGCGCCCAGCAGAGCGCGTGCTCGCGGCCGCCCCCCCCGACGACCAGGACTCTCACTTCTTCTTGAGCGCCTCCGCGAACGCCTGGGCGGCCCGCTTGGCGGTGTCCACCACGTCGTTCACGACGGCCTTGGCTTCCTTCATGTAGTGGTCGCGCGCCTCGTCGATGTCCTTGTCGATGGGCCGCTGCTCGGCTTCCGGGCCGCGCCTCGTGTACTCGCCGCCCAGGATGCGCTCGTAGTTGCCCTGCTCGATCCAGCGTTGCAGCTCGGCGGCTCGCACGGTGTTGAAGGGGTGGGAGCGGCCCAGCACCCCCAGGATCTTGAACACCCGGTCGAGCGCGCCGCCCGTCTCCTCGTACTCCTTCGCTTGCGCCAGAAAGGCGTTCAGGTCCATCTGGGACATGTCGCCGCCGCCCGCGAACTTCAGGTTGACGCGCAGCGAGGCGGTCGGGTCTTGGCACGCGAGCAGGCCGGCCCGGTCGGACGATAGCTCGCTCTTGCGGAACCACTCGAGCAGCGCCAGCTGGATCGGCAGGATCGCGATGCCGGCGAGAAACGGCAGCGCCCCGAGGCTCACGTTTAGGATCAGCACGAGGATCGTGTGGTACAGGGCGTGCCCGCTCATGACGTGCCCCAGCTCGTGCCCCAGCACGTTCCGCAGCTCGTCGTCGTCGAGCAACTTGAGGGTGCCCGAGTTGATCACGATGAACGGCTTGTCCATGCCGAACGCCCCTGCGTTTGCGAACGGCGTTTGCGACACGAACAGGTCGGGCCGCTCCGGCCAATCCATGGAGGTGACGACGTCGGCGTACAGCTGGTTCAGGCGGGGAAATTGAGTCGGACCGACCCGGACGGCGTCAGCCTGGAACAGCAAGCGGATCCCCCGCTCGCCGAAGAAGCCGTAGATCTTCCGCACGACCTCGTCGAAGCCGGGGACGGAGCGCAGTGTTTGCAGCGCCGCGCGGTCCGCCGGGTGCTCCCACGCGACGGGCGCGATCTGTGTGAGGATCCTGCGAGGGCGCGCGGCGGGGAGCGACGTGGGGTCTGTCATATGATGCTCCTACTCATCGAGTGTAGATCGTCATTACGTCCCGGCACATACGGTGTTTCGCATCGTGTGTTCCCACGCTGAAGCGTGGGCTCGGCGAAGCACGACGCTGAAGCGTAGTGTGCTTGAGCACAGTGCAGTGCCGAGCCCACCCTTGAGGGTGGGGAAAACGGGCAGCGATTTCTGCCCCGGTCACCCCGCCCCCGCCAGCGCCTGCTCCAGGTCCGCGATCAGGTCATCCACGTCCTCGATGCCGACCGAGAGTCGCACCAGGCTGTCGGTGAGGCCCATCGCGCGCCGCATCTCAGGCGGCACGCTCGCGTGCGTCATCGACGCCGGATGGCCGACGAGGCTCTCCACCCCTCCGAGCGACTCGGCGAGCGCGAAGATCTTGGTGCGCTCCACGAAGCGTCGAGCGCGCTCCACCGAGCCTAGCTCGATCGAGATCATGCCGCCGAAGCCCGTCATCTGGCGGCAGGCGAGATCGTGCTGGGGGTGGGAGGGCAGGCCGGGGTAGTAGACCCGCTGCACCTTGGGATGCTTGGTCAGCCACTCGGCGACGCGGCGGCCGTTGACGTCGTGCTGCCGCATGCGAAGAGCGAGGGTCTTGGTGCCGCGCAGCGCGAGCCAGCAGTCGAACGGCCCGGGCACGGCGCCCGACGCGTTCTGGATGAACCCGATCCGCTCGGCGAGGTCGTCGGAGTTGACGACCACCACTCCGCCGACCATGTCGCTGTGGCCGTTCAGGTATTTGGTGGTCGAGTGAAGCACGATGTCGGCACCCAGCTCGAGCGGCCGCTGGAAGCAGGGCGTCGCGAAGGTGTTGTCCACCACGCACCACGCGTGGGCGTCATGCGCGATCTCGCCCACGGCCTGGAGGTCGCACAGCCGCATCATCGGGTTGGTCGGCGTCTCGGCGTAGATCAACCGGGTGCGGGGCGTCACGGCCGCGGCGACGTTGCCGGCGTCTCCAGCATCCACGAAGCTGAATTCCAGCCCGTGCCGGGCCCAGATATGGGTCATCTGCCGGTGCGTGCCGCCGTACACGTTCTCGCCGCTCACGACGTGATCCCCGTGCGACAGCAGCTTGAGCACGGCATCCACTGCGGCCAGCCCCGAGGCGAATGCGAAGCCGTGGCGGCCGCCTTCGAGCGCTGCGATGTTGCGCTCGAGCACCTCGCGGGTGGGGTTGCGAGTGCGCGCGTATTCGTAGCCCTTGTGCTTGCCGAGGCCCTCTTGGACGTAGGTGGAAGTCTGATAGATCGGCGTCATGACGGCGCCCGCTAGCGGATCGGGGACGTGCCCGGCGTGCACCGCGCGCGTCCCGAAACGCGTGGTCAGGTCGTCAGCCGACACCTTGGTCATATAGCGGGAACGTAAGGGCGCCTTCCGCGCCGAGCAAGCGACCTTTACGTTAAGCACGGATGCCGCAGCCGAATGCCGTGAAATGCCTCGTGGTGGACGATGAGCCGCGCCTGCGACGCGTGCTGGTGCGCCTGCTCGAAGGGGAAGGGTTCACCTGTGCGGAGGCGGGCTCCGGCACCGAGGCGCTCGAGAAGATGCACGCGGAGCCCGTGCCGCTCGTCATCTCCGACTTGCGGATGCCGCAGATGGACGGCGTCACGCTGTTGCGCGAGATCCTCGCCCGCTGGCCGGACACCGCCGTCATCGTCGTGACGGCGGTCGCCGAGGTCGAGAGCGCGGTCGCCTGCCTCCAGCTCGGAGCCCTCGACTACGTCGCCAAGCCGTTCCACCTGGACGAGGTGCGAGCGCGCGTGATGCAGGCGCTCGACAAGCGCCGTCTCATTCTCGAGAACCGGATGTACCACCACCAGCTCGAGGAGCGCGTCCAGGAGCAGGCGCACCGCATCGAAGAGCTCTCGCTCGAGCGCCTCCAGGCCCTGGTGCATTTCCTCGAGGAGAAGGATCCCTACACGCGCGGCCATTCGGTGCGCGTGGCCAACTACGCCTTGGGGATCGGCCGGCAGTTGCAGCTCGACCGGGAGGTGATCGATATGATCGCACTCGGCGCCGAGCTGCACGACATCGGCAAGATCGGGGTCAGCGAGGCCGTGCTCCACAAGGCCGGCAGGCTCAGCGACGCCGAGTATCGGCACATCATGGAGCACCCTGTGATCGGGGCCCGCATCCTGGCCCCGCTGTTGCGGGACGTCCCTGCGGCGCTCGCGATCGTCCGGTCGCACCACGAGCGTCTCGACGGGAAGGGGTTACCCGACGGCCTGACGGGCGACGACATCCCCCTCGAGGTGCGGGTCGTCACGGTGGCTGACTCGTTCGACGCGATGACGAGCGTCCGCCCCTACCGTCCCGCCCTCTCGGTCCAGCGGGCGATGCAGGAGCTCGAGGACATGCAGAGCGTGCAGTTCGATCCCCGGGCGGTGGCGGCGTTTCTCGACGCCTTCCCCGACCGCGCCGCGCTCCCCGTCACCGCGCCGGACGTCCGGCCGTTGCGCCTGCCCGCCCGGTCGCTCGAAGCCCCACACCGTTGACGCGCGTCCGATTGACGCGTCGTCCCCGCGTTTCTACGTTGCGCCCATGACCGACACTCTGATGGTGAGTGTATCCGGCGTACGCGGGATCGTCGGCAAGGACCTGACCGACGACGTCGTGGGCCGCTGGGCACAGGCGTTCGGCGCCTGGATCGTCGCTGCAGGGAACGGCGAGCGGCGCGGCAGCGGCGCCACCGTCGTGGTCGGGCGCGATGCGCGCACGTCCGGCCCCGCGTTCGCCCGGGCGGCGATGGCCGGGCTCGCCGCCGCGGGCTGCGACGTGATCGACGTGGGTCTCGTGCCGACGCCCACCGTGCAGCTCGCCGTGGAGCACCACCAGGCGGGCGGCGGGATCGTCATCACGGCGAGCCACAACCCGATCGAGTGGAACGCCCTCAAGTTCATCGGACCGGATGGCATTTTTCTCGACGGACCGGACGGGGCGCGGGTGCAGCAGCTGGCGGTCGAAACGACGGTCACAGGCCGGGAGAGGACGGTCAAAGGCCGGGGAAGGGGGAAGGGGGAAGGGCAAGAAATCCGGTCAGATCCCCGCGCCGTCGAGCGGCACCTCGACGCCGTGCTCGAGCTACCGGCGGTCGACGTCGACCGGATCCGGCGACGGCAGTTTAAGGTCGCGCTCGACGCCGTCCGCGGGGCCGGCGGGCCCGTGATGCGCGTGCTGCTCGAACGGCTCGGCTGCAGCGTGACGGGAATCAACCTGGAAACCGACGGCCAGTTCCCCCGGGCCCCGGAGCCGGTGCCGGAGAACTTGGGCGAGCTGTCCGCGCTGGTGCGGCGCAGTGGAGCCGACCTCGGGATCGCGGTGGACCCGGATGTGGACCGGCTGGCGATGGTGGATGAGACGGGCGCGGCGATCGGCGAGGATTACACGCTGGCGTTCGCCGTGCGAGCGGTCTTGGGGGAAGGGGGAAGGGGGAAGGGGCAAACTGTCGTGTGCAACTTGTCCACGAGTCTGGTGGTGGAGGATGCGGCGCGTGCGCTCGGCGCCGGGATCGTGCGCACGCCCGTCGGCGAGGTCCACGTCGCCCGCGCCATCTTACGCCTTGCGGCTGTGATCGGGGGGGAAGGGAACGGCGGGGTGATGTATCCCGCGCTGCACGCCGGCCGCGACGCGCCCGTAGCCACGGCGCTGGTTTTGGAGCTGCTCGCGCGGACGCAGCAGACCGTGAGCGAGCTGGTGAAGGCGGGGCCGCGCTATACCATTGTGAAGGCGAAAACGCCCCGCGGCCCGGCGCTCGAGCCGGTGTACATGGCGCTGCGGCAGCGCTTCGCCGACGCCCAGGTGGACACTCAGGATGGGCTGCGGCTCGCCTGGCGAGACCGCTGGCTCCATGTGCGGCCGTCCAACACCGAGCCGATCGTCCGGCTGATCGCCGAAGCGCCGACGAGCGTAGCGGCTCGGCAACTGGTCGACGAGGGACGGCGTCTATGTGCGGCATCGTAGGCTACACGGGGCCCCGGCAGGCGGCCGCGCTGCTGCTCGAGGGGCTGAGGCGGCTCGAGTACCGCGGCTACGACTCGGCGGGCCTGGCGCTGGTCGACGACGGGCGCATCGAGGTCCACAAGGCGCCCGGGAAGATCAGCGTGCTCGAGCAGGAGCTCGGCACCACGCTCCCGCCCGGCCACACCGGCATCGCCCACACGCGTTGGGCCACGCACGGCGCGCCCAACGCTGCCAACGCGCACCCGCACACTGATTGCGGCGGAACGCTGGCGTTGATCCACAACGGCATCATCGAGAACGCCCATGTGCTCCGCACCGCGCTCGCGCAGCGCGGCCACGTCTTCCGCTCCGAGACCGACACCGAGGTGCTCGCTCACCTGATCGAGGAGGTGCTGGCAAAGGGGGGCGCATTCGTCGAGGCGGTGGCGGGTGCACTCAACCAAGTCGAGGGCACCTACGGCCTCGCGGTCGTGTCGACCCGCGAGCCCGACACGATCGTCGCGGCGCGCAAGGGCTCGCCGCTGCTCGTCGCCATCGGCGCGGGCGAGAACTTCGTCGCGTCGGACGCCTCCGCCGTGCTGGCCCACACGCGCTCGGTGGTGTACCTCGACGACGGCGAGATTGCCGTGGTGCGGCCGGGCGAGTACCGCATCCTCGATCTCGGCACGGTGGAAAAGGAAAAGGCCGTGACCCGGGTCGACTGGGACCTCGCCACGATCGAGCGCGGCGGTCGCGCGCACTTCATGCTGAAGGAGATCATGGAGCAGCCCGACAGTCTCCGCAACACGCTGCGTGGGCGGCTGCTCGAGGAGGAAGGCACTGCGCGGCTGGGCGGGCTCAACGTCACCGACGAGCAGCTGCTGCAGGTGAACCGCATCGTCTTCACCGCCTGTGGCACGTCGTGGCACGCGGCGCTGATCGGCGAATACATGATGGAGGAGCTCGCCCGCATCCCCTCGGAAGTCGAGTACGCGTCCGAGTTCCGCTACCGCAACCCCATCGTGGACGACCGCACGCTCGTGGTCGGGATCTCCCAGTCGGGCGAGACCGCGGACACGCTGGCGGCGCTGCGCGAAGCCAAGCGGCGCGGCGCGCGCACCCTCGGCCTCGTGAACGTGGTGGGCTCGACGATCGCCCGCGAGGTGGACGGCGGTATCTATCTCCACGCCGGGCCGGAGATCGGGGTCGCGTCGACCAAGGCCTTCACCAGCCAGATCGCCGCGCTCGCGGTGCTCACCCTGAAGATGGGCCGGCTGCGAGCGCTCTCGATCCTGCAGGGACGGGAAGTCGTGCAGGCGCTCGCCAAGCTCCCCGACTTGGTCGAGCGAGTGCTCGCCAAGGCCCCCGAAGTCGAGCGCATCGCCGAGCGGATGATGCGGGCCGGCAACGTGCTCTACCTCGGCCGAGGGTACAACTTCCCCGTGGCCCTCGAGGGCGCGCTCAAGCTCAAGGAGATCTCCTACATCCACGCGGAGGGCTACCCGGCGGCGGAGATGAAGCACGGGCCGATCGCGCTGATCGACGACCTGATGCCGGTCGTGTTCATCGCGCCCAAAGACGCCGTTTACCAGAAGGTCGTGAGCAACATCGAAGAAGTGAAGGCACGCGGCGGCCGCGTGATGGCGGTCGTCACGGAGGGCGACAGCGGCGTCGCCCGGCTCGCCGACCACACGATCGCCGTTCCGGAAACGCTGGATCTGCTGACGCCCGTGCTCACGGTGCTGCCGCTCCAGCTGCTCGCGTACTACATCGCGGTGCGACGGGGGTGCAACGTGGACCAGCCGCGGAACCTGGCGAAAAGCGTGACGGTCGAGTGAGGCGAACGCGGAACGCGGAAGGCGGAACGCGGAACAGCAGTGGGAGGTCCTGCTCCACGAAGGCGCCCCGTCTGTTCCGCGTTCCGCGTTCCCCGTTCCGCGTTTGGGTGGGGGCGGGGCGGTGAGGGTCGTGCTGCAGCGGGTCTCGCGTGCGGAAGTGCGCGTTGACCGGAGCGTAACCGGGAAAATTGGAGCGGGGTTTCTCGTCCTCGCTGGCTTTGCCCCATCCGACACCGAGGACCAGCTCGCCTGGATGGCGGACAAGGTGCTCGGTCTGCGGCTGTTCAGTGACGCCGAGGGGAAGATGAACCTGGCCCTCGCCGACGTAGGCGGGGCGCTGCTCGTGGTGTCGCAGTTCACCCTCTACGGCGACGCGCGCAAGGGGCGGCGGCCCAGCTTCATCGACGCGGCGCCGCCCGAGGTAGCGATTCCCCTGTACGAACGGTTCGTCGCGCTCCTCAGGGAGCGGGGCGCGGGGGCGGGGGCGGGGGGCGGGACCCGCGTGGAAACCGGCGAGTTCGGTGCGATGATGGAGGTGGAGCTGGTGAATGACGGCCCCGTGACCCTCGTCCTCGAGAAGTGAGCCTCGTCCTCGCCAGCGGGTCGCCCCGCCGGCGCCAGCTGCTCGAGATGCTGGGGCTCGAGTTCCGCATCGTCGCTCCGAACGTGGACGAGACGCGGGGGAGCTCGGAGCTGCCCGAGGAGTACGTCACTCGTCTCGCCCGTGAGAAGGCGCGGGTCGTGGCCGGGCGCGAGCGCGGCGCGGTCGTGCTCGCGGCCGACACGACGGTGGTGTTGCGCGGCGCCATCTTCGAGAAGCCGCAGACGCCGGCCCAAGCGGTCGAGATGCTGGCGCAGCTCGCAGGGCGCACCCATCAGGTGATGACGGCGGTCGCGGTCGCACGGGACGGGCGACTCGCGCATGCCGTCGACGTCACCGACGTGACGTTCCGGCCGCTGTCGCGGGATCAGATCGCCGCCTACGTCGCGACGGGGGAGCCGATGGACAAGGCGGGCGCCTACGCGATCCAGGGGCAGGGCGCGGCGCTGGTGGAGGGGATCCGCGGCGACTTCTTCGGCGTCATGGGCCTGCCGCTCCGGCTCGCGCTCGAGCTACTCGAGCGCTTCGGGGTGTCCTACCGCTTCACCCGGTAGACCGGGATCATCTTCGATTTGCCTTTGACGTGGATCGGCTCGAGGGGATCGACCTTCGGGGGTTGCTTCAGCTGCTGGTAGAAGGGCTCCGAGATGATGATCTCGTTGGCCCCGGCGGTGTCGCAGAGGCGCTTGGCGGTATTCACCGCATCGCCGATCACGGTATACTCGAGCCGCCGATCCGAGCCGACGTTGCCCGCGAATACTTCGCCGAAGTTGATGCCGAGCCCGATGCCGAGCTCGGGGCGACCCTGCTCCTTCCACTTCGTGTTGAGCTTCTGGAGCGCTGCCAGCTGATCGAGCGCGCAGCGCATGGCGCGGTCGGCGTCGTCCTCGTGGGCGATGGGCGCGCCCCACAACGCCATGATCGCATCGCCTATGAACTTGTCGAGCGTGCCGCCGTGCTCGAACACGATCTCCACCATCTCCGTCAAGTACGAATTGAGGAGCGTGGCGATGTCGTCCGGGCTCATCGTCTCCGACATGGGGGTGAAGCCGCGGATATCGGAGAAGAAGATGACGACGGGGCGCTTTTGACTCGGGAGCTTACCGGCATCCTGCTGCTGAGCGATGACCGCGGCGATGTTCGGGGAGAAGTAGCGCTGGAAGTTCGACAACACCAGCGCCTCACGTTGCAACCGCTCGGAGCGTCGCGAGTTCTCGATCCCGACCGCCGCGAGCGAGCCGAAGGCGATCAGGAACTCGAGGTCTTCGTCGGCGAAGGAGTGGGTGGCGGTGAGGTTATCGACGTACAGGATCCCGAGCACCTGCTGGTCCGTTCCCATGAGCGGGGTACACATGGCGCTGCGCACGCTCTGGATCAGAATCGACTTGCCCTTGAAGCGCTCGTCGGCGGCGGCGTTGTCGGAGAGGATGGCGACGCGCTCCTCCACGGCCTTGCGGGCGATCGACTGCGGCACGTGCTTCGACGCTGCGGCGGAGCCGGTCTTCCCCTTCGAGACCCGCGGTACCAGCTCCCCGGTCTTGTCCTCAAGCAGCAGGATGGACACGCGGTCCACGTTCATGATCTGGAACGTGAAGTCCACCACTTTGTCGAGCAGGCGGTCGAGCTCCTGCTGCTTGGACAGCTCCTTGGAGATCTCGAGCAGCAGCGAGAGCTTCTTCTCGCGCCGCTCCTCGAGCGTCTGGGCTGCGACCTTGAGGTGCGATGCGCCCGACGCGCGGTCGACGACGATCGCCGGGACGCCCCCCGAGTGCGTCACCGGGAGCTGACGCACGATCGTGCCGGCGCCGGGCTTGCCGCCGAACTCGGCGGGGAGCGACGCCGACACCCGGGGGCGCGGCGCCGGCGCGGTCACGCTCTTCACGCGGAACGCGACGTTCCCGAAGGTGATGACGTCGTTTTCGCCGGCGACGGCTTCGGTGACGCGGGCGCCATTCAGGAAGGTGCCGTTGGAGGAGCCGAGGTCCTTCACCTGCACCCCGCCGTCGGTGAGGCGGAGCTCCGCGTGCCGGCGGGAGATGGTGGGGTCGTAAATCGGGACGTCGCTGGTGACGGCCCGCCCCACGACGACGGTCCGGCCGGGCTGGAGGTCGATCGCCTGATCGCCCGTCGTGCTCAGCAGCTTAAACACAGGCCGGAATATATCGCATTTCGCGTCGCCGGCTTCAGCCGGGGCAGGCCGGCCCCGGCCGGATGACGAGCTCCCGGCTGCGCGCGCCCGCCACCGGTCGCGTCACCGTCACGATCCGATTCCCCGCCGCCCACCACTCCATAGGCCCTCTGTCTCCGGTGCACGCGCCCGCCGGCGCGCCGAATCGGCTCCGCGCCCACGCCGTCACGTCCGCCATGTCCCGGCGGAACGCCACCACGGTGATCGCTGCGAGCCGCCCGTCCCGCGCCGTCACGTTCACGTCGCGGCCGTCCGCGTCGGCCGCGCACATCTGCTCGTGGCCGGCCGGGTCGCCGTGCATCCCGTGCATCATGCCGCTGCAATAGAGCGAGGGCAGCGCGGCGCGCACGGAGTCGAGTGGCGCGCCGAGCGGAACGGCAGCGAGCGCGTCGAGCAAGCGTCGCGAGGCTGCGCGCCGGGCGGCGCGCGGCAGGAGCAAGGCGGCGCTCAACGCGACCACCACGCCGGCGCCCAGGAGCGCCACGCGCCGCCTCATGCCGCGCTCCCCCCCCCGCCTCCGCCCATCGCGCTGCGGGCGAGCGCCAGCGCCTTCAATACCGCCTGCGCCTTTGCTTCCGTCTCGGCGAATTCGCGCGCCGGATCGGAGTCGGCCACGATGCCGGCGCCCGCCTGCACCACGACGCGGTCCTTGAGGACTACGGCCGCACGGATCGCGATGGCAGTGTCCAGGTTGGTCGCGCCCCAGCCGACGTACCCCACCGCGCCCGCGTAGGGGCCGCGGCGCTCGGGCTCGAGCTCGTCGATGATCGCCATCGCGCGCACCTTCGGAGCACCCGTGACCGTACCGGCAGGGAAGCATGCCTTGAACACGTCGAGGGCATCGTAGCCGTCGCGCAGTCGCCCCCGCACCTCGCTCACGATATGCTGCACGTGCGAGTAGCGCTCGAGGGTCAGAAGGTCGGTGACCCGCACCGTAGCGAACTGCGCCACGCGCCCTACGTCGTTGCGTCCCAGGTCGACGAGCATCAGGTGCTCGGCCCGCTCCTTCTCGTCCGCGAGCAACGCGCGGCCCAGCGCCTCGTCCTCCTGCGGCGTCCCGCCCCGCGGCCGCGTGCCGGCGATGGGGCGCACCGTCACCTCGCCGCCCTCCACGCGCACCAGCACCTCGGGGGAGCTCCCGACCAGCGCGAAATCGTCGAGCGCGAGGTAGAAGAGGTACGGGGCCGGGTTCAGCGCCCGCAGGTAACGGTACAGCAGGAAGGGGTCGACGGCGCCCGCCGCGTCCTGGCGGCGCGACAGCACCGTCTGGAAGGTGTCGCCTGCCCGGATGTACTCGAGGATGCGGGAGACGTCGCGCTCGAACGCCGCGCGAGGGTAGCGGGAGGTGGTCGGGACGGCGGGCAACGTGTCGCGCAGCGCCAGCGGCACGAGCTCGTGCCGCCCGCGCAGCCGGACGATGAGCTCGGCGAGGCGCGCCTCCGCGGCGTCGTAGAGCCGCAACCGCTCCGCCGCGGCCGCGCGAGCGGGCACCTCCACGTTGGCCACGACGATGGCGCGGCCGAACAGGTTGTCGACGATCACCAAGGTGTCGGCGATCATCATGATGGCGTCGGGCAGGTCGAGCGTGTCCGCGGGCGGCCGGGGCAGACGCTCGATCGTGCGCACCAGGTCGTACCCGAGGTAGCCGACGGCGCCGCCCGTGAAACGGGGCAGCCCGGGCACCGGGACGGCGGGCAGCGCCCGCATGCGCTGCGCGAGGTGCCCGATCGGGTCGTCGGTCTCGCCGGCGCCGCGCCAGCCGGTCTCCCGCGTCCAGCGCTCGATGGCCCGGCCGCGACAGCGCCAGACCTCGCGCGGCTCGGTGCCCAGGAAGGTGTAGCGGGCCCAGCGCTCGCCTCCCACCAGCGACTCGAGCAGGAACGCGAACGGCGGTCGCGCCACCTTCACGAACGCCGCGAGCGGGGTGTCGGCGTCGAGCACTACTTCGCGCACGAGCGGGACCATCCCGCCGCGCTCGGATCGGGCGAGAAACGCCGACCGGGCGTCGCTCATCTGCAGGGGAATGGGGTAGACGGGGTATGCACCGTTGCTCGGGTCGGCAGCCCGGTGGAGATTCCGCCGCGATGTGCCCACGGGTCCTCCTCCTCGCCGTCCTCCCGGCGCTGCCGCTGGCCGTCCCCGCGGCGCAGACCTGGAACTCCCCCGCGGCGGTCGACCTGGCGCAGCGCGCGATCGCACGGCGCACGCGGGCCGCTGCCGACACGACGCTGCGCGACTACAAGGCCCAGGCGCACGGCTTCCTGTTCTTTCTCGGCCAGTTCGGGGAGGGCCTGGCCGATCCCCCGCGCCTGGTCAAGGCCGACCAGCTGGAGCTGGAAGTGTACTGGAAGGCCCCGGCGAGCAGCAAGCAGCGCGTCGTCGGCTGGCGCGACCGCGCCGAGCTCCCCACCGACATCAACTACCACCGCGACCACCTCGGCATCGTCCAGAACAATTTCGGCGCTGCGATCCGCCTCGGGGAGGGGGACGAGGTGCGGGACGTGCCGCACCCGCTCTCGGCCGCGGGTCCCGCCCTGTACGACTACGCGCTGGCCGACAGCACCACGATCACATTCCCCCAGCGCGAGGTGCGCGTCGTCGCGCTGCGCGTGCGGCCCAAGGACTTCGCCGCGCCGCGCATCGTGGGCACGTTGTACGTGGACGCGGCGTCCGCGGATCTGGTGCGTCTCGCGTTCAACTTCACACCGCGCGCCTACCTCGATGCGCAGCTCGAGGACGTGAGCATCGTGCTCGACAACGCGCTGTGGGAGGGCCGGTTCTGGCTGCCCTACCGCCAGGAGCTCGAGATCCGGCGGCGGGCCACCTGGCTGGACGTGCCGGCGCGGGGGATCATTCACGCGCGCTGGGACATCGGGGGGTACGTATTCAACCTGGGGCTGGCCGCGAGCTGGTTTCAGGGGGAGGAGATCACGTTCCTTCCCAAGGCCGAGCGCGACTCGTTCCCGTGGCCGGAGCCGCTGGCCGAGGCGATTCAGACCGTCGCCGAGCCGGTGCGCCAGAGCGACCTCGAGCGGGTGCGCGCCGAGGTGGAGCAGATCGCCGGCCGCCGTGCGCTCACCGGCCTCAAAGCGCGCCGCCTCGGCGTGCGCGGCCTGTCCGACCTGGTCCGCGCGAACCGCGTCGAAGGGCTCACGCTGGGTGCAGGGTTGGTGTGGCGCGGGGGCGGCGAGCGACGCGAGCTGCGCGTCGTCGCGAGCTACGGCTTCTCCGACCGGCGCCCCAAGGGCAGCGTCGCGGCCGTCGACCGCGAGGGCCGGGGCGCGCTCGAAGCGAGCCTGTTTCGCGAAGTCCGGGATGTGGGTGACGAGCGCGTGATCGCGCCCCTGCTCAATTCGTTCGCGTCGCAGGAATTCGGCGTGGACTACGGCGATTACTACCTTGCCGACGGCGCCCGGCTGACCTACCGTCACGGCAGCGGCGTGCGCGGGGAGTGGAGCGCCGCGCTCGGGCGCGAGACGATCCGGTCGCTCGCGGTGACCGCCGAGCCTGCGAACGGCAGCTTTCGCCCTAACCCCGCTTTGGGAGGAGGAGCAAGCGGCGTCGACCTCGCGCAGCTCGCGCTGCGACGCCGCAGCGAGGGCTTCGCAGTGCGCCGTGATTTGCACTACGAGCTCGTCGCGGAAACGGGACGCGCGGACGGCGGGACCACTTACCTGCGCGTCTCCGGCACGGGGCACCTGCTGCTCCCCGCCGGCGCAACGCGGCTGCTCGTCCGCGCCCTGGGCGGCGTGGCAACCCACGAGCTCCCAGCCCACCGCAGCTTCGTGCTCGGCGGCAGGGGGACGCTGCTGGGCGACGACTTCCGGCGCTGGGGCGGCGGCCGCATGGCGCTGGCGCACCTCGAGTGGCGCGTCCCCGTGCCCTTCATCTCCCTGCGGCTCGGCCCCTACACCCGCACACCGCGGCAGCTCACCGTCGCGCCCTACCTGGCTGCGGGATGGGCCGATCGGCCGGTGCCGGGCACGCCGTGGGCGGCGACGCCCGGGACCCGGGTGACGCTCGGCCTTGGGCTCGAGTGGCTCGGTGTGTTCCGGTTCGAGGCCGGGCTGGGGGCGGAAAGCCGGCGTGTCGGCCTCGCGCTCGACGTGACGCGCGATTTCTGGGGCATCCTGTGAGTGAATCGGGCTGGACGGCGCCGCGCCGCGGGCTAGCTTTGACACGTTGACCGATGGCCGACACTAACTTCCCTGACGAATGGCTGGCGCGCTCCCTCGAGGGGGTGCTGAGCCCCGAGCTCCTCGTGGAGCTCCGGACGAAGGCACAGCCTGGCCAGACCCTGTGGGAGACGCTCGTCGCCCAGAAGATCGTGAGCGACGACCAGATCCTCACCGCTCTGTCGACGCGCTTTCGCCTGAAGCTGGCTGACGTCAAGGACGTGGACCCCGGTGTCAAGGAGAAGGTCCCGGAGCAGCTGGCCCGTCGCTATCACGTGCTGCCGCTCCGTGTCACCGATTCCTTCTTGGAGGTCGCGACCGCCAACCCGTTCGACCTGGATGCGGAGAAAACCCTGGCGTTCGCCACGGCGCGGGAGATCCGCATGCAGCTGCTGGCGCCGTCGAAAATCAACGAGAAGCTCGACGAGCTGTACCGGCCCGAGAAGGCGCTCGACAAGATGTTCCAGCAGATGGAGGGGTCGCCCGAGATGGTCCAGCTCGTGGAGGCCGGCCCGGAGGAGATCGCCGTCTCCGAGGAGCAGGCGAGCCAGCGCCCGATCGTGCGGCTGGTCGATCTGATCATCTCCGAAGCGATCCTGGCGCGCTCGAGCGACATTCACATCGAGCCCGAGGAGGGCGGCGTGGCGGTGCGGTACCGCATCGACGGCGTGCTGCGCCAGCAGATGAAGATCCCGCGCCAGGCCGGGCTGCCGCTCATCTCGCGCATCAAGATCATGTCCTCGCTCGACATCGCCGACCGGCTGCGCCCCCAGGACGGCCGGGCGCGGGTGGCAGTGAACGGCCAGCCGATCGACCTGCGCGTCTCGACCCTCCCCGCGGCGCTGGGCGAGAAGGTCGTGATCCGGATCCTCGACTCCCGCGCCACCGTCAAGACGCTCGACTCGCTGGGCTTGAGCCCGGACGAGGTCGAGGGCATCGGGCGTCTGCTGGAAAACCACGAGGGGATTCTCCTGGTCACCGGGCCCACGGGGTCGGGGAAGACCACCACGCTCTACTCCTGCATCAACCAGATCAAGAGTGAGGGTGTCAACATCGTGACGGTCGAAGACCCGGTCGAGTACCGGATGCAGGGAATCGTGCAGGTGCAGGTGCAGGAGAAGGCCGGGCTGACGTTCGCGTCGGCGTTGCGCTCGATCTTGCGTCAGGATCCCAACGTCGTGCTGGTGGGCGAGATCCGCGACCGCGAGACGGCGCAGATCGCCGTGCAGGCGTCGCTCACGGGGCACCTCGTGCTCTCCACCCTGCACACCAACGACGCGGCGAACGCCGTGACACGCCTCGTGGACATCGGGGTCGAGGCGTACAAGATCGCGGCGGCGTTGCGCGGCGTGGTGGCGCAGCGGCTGATGCGCAAGCTCTGCCCCACGTGCAAGGAAGTCTGGATGGAAGCGCCGCCCGACCGGCTGAAGCCGTGGATTCCCAAAGGGACGCCGCTGTACCGCGCGGCCGGTTGCCCCGACTGTGCGATGACGGGGTACCGGGGACGGTTTTCGATTATGGAGGTGCTCACGGTCACGCCCGAGGTCGAGAGCCGCATCGCGGCGGGCGAGCCCGCGGAGCGGATCGCGAAGGCGGCACGGCACGGCGGTATGAAATCGCTGTGGGACTCGGGGCTGGCCCACGTGCTCCGAGGCGAATCCACCGTGGACGAGCTGATGCGCGTGGTCGACGTTCCGCAGGAGGACGTGGCGGAACCCGTTCCGGCCCCCGGCGGCCGGCGCCCCTCCAGCGGCATGCCGGCGTCGCGCGGCACGCCCGCTCCGCCCGCCGGCACGTTCGCCGCGCCACCGGCGACCTCCCCGGTAGAGCCGCTCGCCGCCCATTTCGACTTGCTGGAGGAGCCGCCGAGGCCACGCGTGTCGGGGCCGCACGGTGAGCTTGCAGTAAAGGTGCTGCTGGTGGACGACGAGGACAGCCTGCGGAAGGTGATGCGTGACCTGCTCGAGCGGGACGGCTACAGCGTTTCGGAGGCCCGCGACGGAGTACAGGCGCTCGACCAAATCGACCGCGTAGGGCCGGACATCATCGTGCTCGATCTGAACCTGCCCGGGCTCGACGGCTACGGAGTGCTGTCGCACCTGCGGTCGCGCCCCGCCACCGCCTCCATCCCGGTCATCGTCCTCACCGCTAAAGGGGACGAGGATAATGAGGTGCGGGTGTTCGAGCTCGGCGCCGATGACTTCCTGACGAAGCCGTTCCGCGCCCGCGCGCTCTCGGCCCGGCTCGAAGCCGTCCTTGGGCGCCGCCGGTAGTCGCCGCCCGGCGACGACGCGCTTTCCCCTCCCCGCTGCCATGAAGCCCACCGCCGCGCCAGCGGCCGACGCCGCCCTCGCGTTGATCAAGCCGGAGGTTCGCGCCCTGACGGCCTACACCCTCGAGGCGCCCCCCGCGCCCCGGAAGCTCAACCAAAACGAGAGCCCCTTCGACGCCCCCGAGCCGGTGAAGGAGGCCGTGATCCGCGCGATGCGAGGCGAGCCGTGGAACCGCTACCCGCCGTTCAACCCCGGGGAGCTGGTCGAGCGGCTCGCCGCCCGCCACTGCTGGCTCGCCAGCGGCGTGCTGGTCGGCAATGGCTCGAACGAGCTGATTCAGGCGACGCTCGCCGTGACGGTGGGGACGGGGACCGCGGTGGTCACGCCCGCCCCCACGTTCAGCCTGTACCGCCTGCTCGTCGCGGTGTACGGCGGCCGCCACGTGCCCGTGTCGCTCACCGCGGATTTCCAGTTCGACGTGGACGCGCTGGTGCGGACGGCCCGCGACACGCGGGCGTCGCTCGTCGTCGTCAACTCGCCGAATAATCCGACCGGGACGCCGGTCCCCGACGGCGCGGTGGCGCAGCTGCTCGCCGAGACCGGCGCGCTGATCATGATGGACGAGGCGTACCAGGACTTCGGCGGGCCTACGGCCGTGCCGCTCCTCAAAGACCACCCGCGCCTGGTGGTGCTGCGCACGTTCAGCAAGGCGATGTCCCTCGCGGGGCTGCGCTTCGGGTACGCGCTGGCGCACCCGGCGGTGGCGGCGGAGATCATCAAGGCCCGGCTGCCCTACAACGTGAATCGGGTGACGCTCGCCGCCGCGCACGCGGCGCTCGACGCCGCCGACCTCCTGGCCGAGCGCACGCGGGCGGTGCGGCGCAGTCGGGAGCTGCTGGAGCGCCGGCTCGCGGGCGTCCCGGGTCTCCGCGCCTTTCCCTCGGCCGCCAACTTCGTGCTCATCCGATGCGAGGCGCGGCCCGCGGCGGAGGTGTTCCGCCGGCTGGTCGAGGAGTACGGGATTCTCGTGCGCGATGTGTCGGCGGGCCCCGGCCTGGACGGCTGCCTGCGAATCACCGCCGGTACCGACGAGGACGTCGAGGCGGTGGCTGCGGCGTTGAGCGCGATTCTCGCATGAGCCGCAGCGCGGACGTGAACCGCAAGACCAAGGAGACCGAGGTTCGCGTGCGCCTGACACTCGACGGCTCGGGCCGGGCCGACCTCGCGACCGGGATCGGCTTCTTCGATCACATGCTGGAGGCATTGGCCCGGCACGCGCTATACGATCTCGAGGTCCGCGCTAGCGGCGATCTGCACGTCGACCAGCATCACACGGTGGAGGACGTGGGCATCGTGCTCGGTCAGGCGCTGTCGCAGGCGCTGGGCGAGCGGCGTGGCATCCGGCGCTACGGGGACGCCACGGTTCCGCTCGACGACGCGCTGGCCCGGGTGGTCGTTGACGTGAGCGGGCGGCCGTACCTCGCCTACCACGCCGAACCTCCGACGTGGCAGAAGCTCGGGGACTACGACGTCGCCCTCACGCCCGAGTTCTTCCGCGCGCTCGCGACCCACGGCGGGCTCACCCTGCACGTCGATCTGCTGCGGGGCCAGAACGCGCATCATGTCGTGGAGGCCGTCTTCAAGGCTGCGGCGCGGGCGCTCGGTGACGCGACGAGCCTCGACCCCCGCGTGCAGGACGTGCCGTCCACGAAGGGAGCGCTGTAGGTGATCGCCGTAGCCGACTACGGGGCGTCGAACACCCAGAGCGTGCTGCGGGCGCTGCGCGCCGTGGGCGGCGAGGCGCCCCTCCTCACCGCGGACGCTGATACAGTGCGCCACGCCGAGCGCGTGGTCCTGCCAGGCGTCGGCAACTTCGCCGCTGCGAGACGGCGCCTCGACGAGACCGGGCTGGGCGAGGCGATCACGGAGGTGGCGCGCGCCGGCCGCCCCGTGCTTGGCATCTGCCTCGGGTTGCAGCTCTTCCTCGCCGAGAGTGAGGAGGCGCCCGGCGTCGCGGGACTGGGGTTGCTCCCGGGGCGCGTGGCGCGGTTCCAGACCCAGCTGCCGGTGCCGCACGTGGGCTGGGCACGCGTGCGGCTCACGGCGGGCGGCAAGGCCCACGCGGCGCTGGCGCCGGCATTCGGAAGCGGTGGCGACGAAGCGTTTTTCTACCACGTCCACAGCTACCATCCCGCCGATGTGGACGCGGCGCGCGCTCTCGCCGAGGCCGAGTATGGCTCGGCGTTTCCCACGATTGTCGGAGCGGAGAACGTGCTGGGCGTGCAATTTCATCCCGAAAAGTCGCAGGCGGCGGGGCTGGCGTTGCTGCGCGGCTTCGCGTGCTGGACCCCATGACCGAGGCGCGCGTTGCGTTCGTCGACGTCT